>JDSG01000013.1_pt1 | contig 162685 bp, 205 predicted proteins | sample 199341 | NCBI WGS metagenome assembly JDSG01 (sample SAMN02584197, study PRJNA231836) | bioreactor metagenome | isolation source: continuous culture bioreactor short generation time transfer1 day 52 after... | place: Germany: Bremen | reverse complement strand
GATTTTTGCTCCACCACCACGGTGTCGCACTGTGATTTTACCTTGATTATTACGTCCAGAATGCTTCTTAAGAGCTACAACCAATGATTTCTCAGGGGGGGTTGATTTAGTAATCTCCTCAAAAGTAGAAGCCGTCATATGTCTTCTGGAAGGTGTATAAGGTTTATACGTTCTAATACCCATTATATTGAGCTCCTTTCATTAAGTGTTTTTAACACGCTACCGTGTGTGTCGAGTATGAGGAATGAAGATTGTGCTTACATTCCTTCAAAAAAAGTCGATTTCTTTACTTTCAGCTGTCAAAGTAACAATCGCTTTTTTAGTCGCAGCAGTTTTACCAACTGTCATTCCACGTCTTTTGTTCTTACCTAACTTGTTCATAGTGTTGACTTTTTGAACTTTTGTTCCAGGGAACATTTTTTTCAACAGCCTCTTTAACTTGAACCTTAGTTGCTTCTGTATGAACTGTGAAAGTATATTTACGATCTACCATCATATCCATACTCTTTTCAGTAATAACAGGTTTAAGTAGTACGTCATAGTAATTTAAGCTTGCCATTATGCGTACACCTCCTCTATTGTAGCAACAGCTGCTTTAGTCGCAACAAATGTCTCATATCTAAGGATATCGTAAACATTGATTGTGTTTGTTAGCGCTGTTTGTACGTTTGGAATGTTTCTCGCTGATAATACAACGTTCTGATCATTCTCATTAATTACGATTAATGCTTTTGATACTTTAAGGTTATCAAGAACTTTAACCATTTCTTTTGTTTTAACTGCTTCTAGTTTAAGATCATCTATAACGATGAATTTTCCGTCTGCAACTCTTGCTGAAAGCGCTGACTTAAGAGCATATCTTTTTTTCTTTCTTATTAAGCTTGAAAGAATAATCTCTTGGTTTTGGAGCGAAGATTACACCACCGCCTGTCCAGTGAGGTGCTCTGATTGAACCAATTCTAGCTCTACCAGTTCCTTTTTGTCTCCATGGTTTTCTACCACCACCACGAACTTCCGCACGAGTTTTCGCACTTTGTGTTCCTTGGCGTTTATTTGCAAGTTGTTGAACTACTGATGCATGCATAAGGTTTGTTTTTACTTCAACACCAAATATAGCATCATTTAGTTCTAACTCTTCTACTTCTTTTCCGTCCATATTAAAAACAGATACTTTAGCCATTCTTGTTCCTCCTTCCTGCAATTACTACGCCTTAACAGCGTCTCTAATTGTTAAGATAGATTTTTTTAGGTCCTGGTACAGCACCTTTGATAAGGATAAGATTTTGATCTAAATCAACTCTTACAACTTCTAGGTTTTGTACTGTGACATTAACAGCACCCATGTGCCCTGGTAAGTTTTTACCTTTGAATACTTTTGCTGGGTATGAAGCTGCACCCATTGAACCTGGTCTTCTATGGTACTTACTACCATGAGCCATTGGTCCTCTTGATTGGTTGTGTCGCTTGATGTTACCTTGGAAACCTTTACCTTTTGATACACCACTTACGTCAACCACATCGCCTGCCGCAAAAGTATCAGCTTTGATTTCTTGACCAACTTCGAAGTTTTCTGAATCCGCAAGTCTAAACTCTTTAACAATCTTCTTAAAATCAACTCCAGCTTTCTTGAAGTGTCCTTGAAGAGGTTGTGTAGTATGCTTCTCTTTTTTTGTCTTCGAATCCAATTTGAACAGCACTATAACCATCATTATCTACAGTTTTAACTTGCGTTACTGTACATGGTCCGGCTTGAAGAACTGTTACAGGTACTAAGCTTCCATCTTCCATGAAGATTTGCGTCATACCAACTTTTCTAGCTATAATAGCTTTTTCCATTGTTGCACCTCCTAATAATCTACAGCGGAATACACTTTGTAAATATACGCTGCGCATTCATCCTAGACGGTCATACGAAATCTTACTTTCTATATAAACCTCTAATACGGATAACTTTTTGTTCATTACTTTACATCAACTTTGATGTCTACCCCCCCTGCAGGTAGCTCAAGACGCATAAGTGCATCTACAGTCTTAGCTGTTGGCAATAAGATATCAATTAATCTTTTGTGTGTTCTTTGCTCGAATTGCTCTCTAGAGTCTTTGTACTTGTGTACCGCTCTAAGAATTGTAACGATTTCTTTCTTCGTCGGAAGTGGAATTGGACCACTCACCTTCGCTCCAGTCTTCTTAGCAGTTTCGATGATTTTCTTTGATGATTGATCGATTAGTTGATGATCATACGCTTTTAAACTAATTCTCATTTTTTTGAGTTGCCATAAAAAAAAGTCGCCTCCTTTTCGTACTATTGTACGACAAGTGGTGACTGTACATCTTGCCTGGCGTGTCCCATTTGGTCACACACCGTTATTAGACATAATTCTGCCTAACTGCTTCGTTATGAGTACAGTGATCTTGTCGTCAGTTTCTTGAACATGACATTTGCTCCATCGGAAAACCCACCTTTTTGTCGGCGGCAACCTCCAATATCATCGCTTTTATTGTCACAGCCTTTACATTGTACCCCCCCAACACAAGTGGAATTGCAAGCTTTTTTTTGTAGTTTTTTTTGTGGTGGTCTACTATTATAAGTTGAGGGGGGGGTATTGTCAGGGTGACTCTGCAAAGTGGAAGCCTGACAATACCCCCCCTCAACTGAAACCCACCGCCAAAAAGTACAATAACGTAAAAAGGGTACCGCCTAAGCGATACCCTTCTAACTTTATAATAATTTAATTATTACTCAGTGATTTTGATTACAGATCCTGAACCAACAGTTCTTCCACCCTCACGGATTGAGAACTTTTGTCCTTCTTCCATAGCGATAGGAGCGATAAGCTCAATGTTCATCTCTACGTTGTCGCCAGGCATACACATTTCCACACCGTCTGGAAGAGTGATTACTCCAGTTACGTCTGTAGTAGTAAAGTAGAATTGTGGTCTGTAGTTTGAGAAGAATGGTGTATGACGTCCACCCTCATCTTTTTTAAGTACGTATACTTGTGCTTCGTACTTTGTGTGAGGTGTGATAGTACCAGGTGCTGCAAGTACTTGTCCACGCTCGATTTCGTCTCTTTGTACACCTCTAAGAAGCGCACCAATGTTGTCACCAGCTTGTGCTTCATCAAGAAGTTTTCTAAACATCTCAACACCAGTACATACAACAGTTCTTGATTCATCTTTAAGACCAACGATTTCAACGTTGTCTTGAACATGAAGAAGACCACGGTCAATCTTACCAGTCGCAACAGTACCACGACCAGTGATTGAGAATACGTCCTCAACAGGCATTAGGAATGGCTTATCAGTATCTCTAACTGGCTCTGGAACATAGTCATCACAAGCTTGCATAAGCTCAAGAATCTTATCTCCCCCCCACTCACTTGAAGGATCTTCAAGTGCTTTAAGTGCTGAACCTTGGATTACTGGAAGGTCATCACCTGGGAAATCATACTCACTAAGAAGTTCTCTGATTTCCATTTCTACTAATTCAAGTAACTCTTCATCATCAACCATATCACATTTGTTCATGAATACAACGATGTGAGTACCACCAACTTGACGTGTAAGAAGGATATGCTCTCTTGTTTGAGCCATAGGACCATCTGTAGCAGCAACAACAAGGATTGAACCATCCATTTGTGCAGCACCAGTAATCATGTTCTTAACGTAGTCGGCATGTCCTGGACAGTCAACGTGCGCATAGTGGCGAATTTCAGTCTCATACTCAACGTGTGCTGTTGAGATAGTGATTCCTCTTTCTCTTTCCTCTGGCGCTTTATCGATATTATCGAATGCAACTGCTTCTCCAGTTCCAAGTCTCTCGTGAAGTGTCTTAGTAATTGCAGCAGTTAATGTTGTTTTACCATGGTCAACGTGACCAATAGTACCGATATTAACGTGTGGTTTACTTCTTTCATATTTAGCTTTACCCATTACTTGTTTCCTCCTTTAATATATGATATCTCTGTACCATAATATTCTCTTTTTCACTAATTAAAATTATATTTTATTGTTTAATCAAATGCAAGTTCTTTTTAAACTTGCATTTTTATGCACTTTATTCGTCACCTTTACCTGAAACAACTTTTTCCTGAATACTCTTAGGAAGTTGATCATAGTGATCGAATTGCATTGAGTAAGTACCACGACCTTGTGATTTAGAACGAAGGTCAGTTGCATAACCAAACATCTCTGACAATGCTACATATGCATGAATAGCTTGAGCACCATTTCTTGGCTCCATACCCTCAATACGTCCACGACGAGAGTTTATATCACCAATAACGTCACCCATATATTCTTCTGGTACAAGTACGTCAACTTTCATGATTGGCTCAAATAATGCTGCTCCACCTTTTGCCATAGCTTCCTTCATTGCCATTGAACCAGCAATTTTGAAGGCCATCTCAGATGAATCGACATCATGGTAAGAACCATCATATACTTCTGCTTTAATACCAACTACTTCATATCCTGCAAGAGCACCAGATTGCATAGCATCTTGGATACCTGCTCCAACTGCTGGGATATATTCAGTAGGGATAGCCCCCCCACCTTTAATTGAGTTAACGAATTCATATGTTTCTTCGCCATTGACGTCCATTGGTGAAAATCTTACTTTGGCATGTCCATACTGACCACGTCCACCTGACTGACGAGCATATTTCTTATCAATCTCAACTTCTCTAGTAATTGACTCTTTGTAAGCAACTTGAGGTGCACCAACGTTAGCTTCAACCTTAAACTCACGAAGTAGACGGTCAACGATGATTTCAAGGTGAAGTTCACCCATACCACCAATGATACATTGTCCTGTTTCTTCATCAGTATGTGTTTTAAATGTTGGATCCTCTTCTGCAAGTTTCGCAAGGGCAATACCCATTTTTTCTTGTCCAGCTTTCGTCTTTGGCTCAATTGCCACGTGGATTACTGGATCAGGGAATACCATTGACTCAAGTACTACCGCATGTTGCGGATCACAAAGTGTATCACCAGTTGTAGTCAGTTTAAGACCAACTGCAGCAGCGATGTCCCCCCCTGCATATACTTTATCAATTTCTTCTCTTTTATTGGCATGCATCTGAAGGATACGACCAATACGTTCTTTTTTATTCTTTGTTGAGTTAAGTACATAAGAACCTGAGTTACAAGTTCCTGAATAAACTCTAAAGAATGCTAACTTACCAACAAACGGGTCAGCCATAATCTTAAATGCTAATGCTGAGAAAGGCTCTTCATCTGATGAAGGTCTCTCAACTTCTACATCTGGATCATCCATATCAACACCTTTAATCGCAGGTACATCAAGTGGAGATGGCATTAATTCGATGACAGCGTCAAGAAGGATTTGTGCACCCTTGTTCTTGTATGCTGATCCACAAGTTACTGGGATGATTTCAACATTGATAACCGCTTTACGAAGTGCAGCCTTAAGGTCTGCTACAGGAATTTCTTCCCCCCCTTCAAGGTAAAGCATCATTAAGTCTTCATCAGTCTCAGCAATTGCTTCAACCATCGCTTCACGATACTCATCACAAGTATCTTGAAGTTCTGCTGGAATATCTTCTTCTGAGATTTCTTGACCAAGGTCATCTTTGTAGATGATTGCCTTCATTGTAAACAAATCAACAACACCGATGAACTGATCTTCAGCACCTACTGGCACTTGAATTGGTACTGCATTAGCACCAAGACGGTCTTTCATCATATCTACAACGTTAAAGAAATCAGCACCAGATCTGTCCATTTTGTTTACAAATGCCATTCTTGGTACTCTGTATTTGTCAGCTTGACGCCATACTGTCTCAGATTGAGGCTCAACCCCCCCACCTTTTGCACAGAAAACACCAACTGCACTATCAAGTACACGGAGTGAACGCTCAACTTCAACAGTGAAGTCAACGTGACCTGGTGTATCAATAATGTTAACACGATTATCTAACCATGAACATGTTGTCGCTGCAGACGTAATAGTAATACCACGTTCTTGCTCCTGCTCCATCCAGTCCATTTGTGAAGCACCTTCATGCGTTTCACCTATTTTGTGGGTTCTACCACTATAGAATAAGATACGCTCAGTTAATGTTGTTTTACCAGCATCGATATGAGCCATTATTCCAATATTTCTGGTTCTTTCTAATGGAAATTCTCTTCCTGCCAAAGTCTTATCCTCCTTTGGGAATCAACTATTATATACTACTAGATGTAAATCAGGTCTAACTCTTTTAGGAGTATAACTTTGATTACTGTTTCTACCATCTGAAATGTGCGAATGCTTTATTTGCATCTGCCATCTTATGAGTATCATCTTTTTTTCTTAACAGCTCCACCAGTGTTATTAAGTGCATCCATAATTTCACCAGCTAATCTGTCTACCATAGTTTTCTCTCCACGTTTTCTTGTGTATAGAGTTAACCAACGTAGTCCAAGAGCTTGTCTTCTTTCAGGACGTACTTCGATAGGCACTTGGTAAGTTGCCCCCCCACCGACACGTCTTGCTTTTACTTCTAATACTGGCATGATGTTTGCTAGAGCCTCTTGGAAAGCCTCTAATGCATCTTTACCTGTTTTTTTCTGCTACTTTTTCAAAAGCACCGTATACGATCTTCTGTGATGCACCTTTTTTTTACCATCTAGCATAATGCTGTTGATAAGTTTAGATACAACTTTGTTTCCATATAATGGATCTGGTAATACATCTCTTTTAGGTGTATGTCCTTTACGTGGCACGGTTCTTCCCTCCTTAATCATTATTTGCGCAGGTTAGGCGCGTTCAATTAATTCATAGGTACTCGCAGTAATATTCATTACTGTGTGTCGTGCTAGCTAATTCATCTATCTTATCTGCAACCAACAGTTAATGATAACAATAAATAACTTGCACTAATTGAACAACTTGAAGGTTGTTCGATTAAATTGTTCTTTTTTTCTTCCGGTCTATTCTTTCGTATTGCTTAGCAATTCAAAACAACCACCGGTCACGCGTCTAAAAAATGTTTATTTTTTTAGGACGCTTAGCACCATACTTAGAACGAGATTGTCTACGATCAGCAACACCTGCTGTATCAAGAGTACCACGAACGATATGGTAACGTGTACCTGGTAAGTCTTTGATTCTACCACCTCTTATAAGAACAACACTATGTTCTTGTAAGTTGTGACCTTCACCAGGGATGTAACCTGTAACTTCGATACCATTAGTCAAACGCACTCTGGCAATTTTTCTAAGGGCTGAGTTAGGCTTCTTAGGTGTAGCAGTCTTAACAGCTGTACATACTCCACGCTTATGTGGCGCTGAGATATTAGTCGCTTTTTTGTGAAGAGAGTTAAATCCCTTTTGCAAAGCTGGAGCTGTCGACTTCTTGTTCATAACTTTTCGGCCTTTTCTCACTAACTGGTTAATAGTTGGCATACTTTCACCTCCATAAATTTAGTTGTTGACAATTAGTGCTGCGGTTGCGGTTTTCACTTCTACATCGCAAGCTTTACCTAGTTCATCCATCGTTCCCACATACACTATAGGTATGTGTAAATCTTCAGCTTTGTCGATTAAATGAGACACTTGCTTTGGTTGAGCGTCTTTAGCGACATATAAAATATCTACAAGACCTTGCTCCAATGCTTTCGACGTCTGTTTAGATCCAACAACTTTTGAACCTTGCTGTAATCTGTGCATAATTCATCCTTTCGGTCAAATAATGGTATATAATTACGCATTAAAATGCACACTGATGAATTTTAACATGACAAAATCATGATGTCAAGCAATATCTCGTAAAATTAGAGAAAGATTCACAAGTGCAGAAAAGAAGCCACAGAGGCTTCTTTTCTGATTATATCTTAAATTAATAAGAATAAGTTTTACAATTAACGCTCAAGAATTCTATGTTTATAGAATGTCTTCTGAGAACAAGTCTTCATCCATTGGGGGGGTAACTTCTTCTGAAACACCATCAATGAGTTCAACTTTACGGTAACGCTTCATACCTGTTCCAGCTGGTATAAGTTTACCAATGATAACATTCTCTTTAAGTCCAATAAGTGGATCAGACTTTCCTTTAATCGCCGCTTCCGTAAGAACTTTGGTCGTCTCCTGGAATGATGCTGCTGACAAGAATGAATTCGTTGCAAGAGATGCTTTTGTAATACCAAGCAAGACCTGTACACCTTCAGCTGGCGCAAGACCATCTGCAACCATCTCTTCATTCTTTTTATCAAATTCAAGTCTATCTACTAAGCTTCCTGGTAAGAAGACTGTGTCACCACTGTCTTCAATACGGATTTTCTTAAGCATTTGTCGACAAATAACCTCAACATGCTTGTCGTTGATTTCAACACCTTGCAGACGGTATACATTCTGAACTTCTTGTAGCATGTAGTCTTGTACCGCACGAACACCCTTGATTTTAAGGATATCATGAGGATTTACACTACCTTCAGTCAGCTCATCACCAGCCTCGAGCATTGAACCATCCGCAACCTTAGTTCTTGAACCATAAGGAATCAAATAAGCTTTAGATTCTCCTGTCTCAGGATTGGTAATAACCATTTCACGCTTCTTCTTAGTTTCCTGCATCACTGCTTTACCACCAAATTCAGCAATAATAGCAAGACCTTTAGGCTTACGAGCCTCGAAAAGCTCCTCAACCCTTGGAAGACCTTGAGTGATGTCATCAGCTGTTGCGATACCACCTGTATGGAAGGTACGCATTGTAAGTTGTGTTCCTGGTTCACCGATTGATTGAGCTGCTATGATACCAACAGCTTCACCAACTTGAACTGGGTTACCACTAGACATGTTAGCACCGTAACACTTAGCACATACACCAACATCTGACTTACATGTAAGAACCGTTCTAATCTTAACTGCGTCAACACCAGCTTTGATAATCTTACGCGCTTTAATTGGCGTAATCATCCTATCAGCTGCTGCAAGCACTTCACCTGTCTCTGGATGTTTGATTTCATCTATAGACCAACGGCCTGTAATTCTTTCTTCAAGACTTTCAATAACTTCCTTACCATCCATAAAGGCTTCAACAACCATACCAGATACTTCTGGGCGGTCTTTGCAACAATCTGTTTCACGGATAATCAAGTCTTGTGATACATCAACAAGTCTTCTTGTAAGGTAACCTGAATCGGCCGTTCTAAGGGCCGTATCCGCAAGACCTTTACGTGCACCATGGGCAGAAATGAAGTACTCAAGTACGTCAAGACCTTCACGGAAGTTAGACTTGATAGGCAATTCGATTGTGTGACCAGATGTATCGGCCATCAATCCACGCATACCAGCAAGCTGTTTGATCTGATTGTCAGATCCACGGGCTCCTGAATGGGCCATCATGTAGATGTTATTATATTGATCAAGACTTCCAAGAAGTGCTTTGGTAATCTTGTCATCGCTTCACGCCATGTTTGAATTACATTGTTATAACGTTCTTCTTCAGTCATAAGACCACGTTTGAACTGTTTCATGATATTTTCAAGAGTTTGTTCTGCTTCTTCAACATAACCTTTTTTTTGGCTTCTGGCACTTCCATATCAGAGATAGATACGGTAATGGCACCTTTTGTTGAATACTTGAAACCAAGCTTCTTGATATCATCAAGAACTTCCGCTGTATTCGTTGAACCTTGTACATTAATACAATACTCGAGAATTTGCTTCATCTGCTTTTTACCAACAAGGAAATCAACTTCATATAGGAATTCATTGCCTTCAATACTACGGTCTACAAAACCAAGGTTTTGAGGTATAGCTTCGTTGAAGATAATACGACCTACTGTGGTCTCAATAATCTTAGATTTCATCTCGCCGTCTATTTCGAGGGTTCTTTGAACCTTTATCCTAGAATGTAAGGTAACTTCTTTGTTCTCATAGGCAAGAATTGCTTCGGATGCATCTTTGAAGATTAATCCTTCACCTTTTTGATTTTCCTTAAGAAGCGTTAAATAGTACGTACCAAGAACCATATCCTGCGAAGGAACAGATACTGGCGCACCGTCAGATGGCTTCAACAAGTTGTTAGGTGATAACAATAAGAAACGACATTCCGCTTGGGCTTCAACAGAAAGTGGCACGTGGACCGCCATCTGGTCACCATCAAAGTCAGCATTATAAGCCGTACATACTAGCGGATGAAGTTTGATTGCTTTACCTTCAACAAGCACTGGTTCAAATGCTTGGATACCAAGTCTATGTAGTGTGGGGGGGGCACGGTTTAGCATAACCGGATGCTCTTTGATAACATCTTCTAGTACGTCCCATACGCCTGGTTCAAGTCTTTCAACCATTTTCTTTGCTGATTTGATGTTATGTGCAAGACCATCTTCAACAAGAACCTTCATTACAAAAGGTTTAAACAACTCAATCGCCATCTCTTTAGGAAGTCCACATTGGTAAATCTTAAGTTCTGGACCAACTACGATAACCGAACGTCCAGAGTAGTCAACACGTTTACCAAGCAAGTTTTGACGGAAACGCCCTTGCTTACCTTTTAACATATCAGACAATGATTTAAGTGGTCTGTTACCTGGTCCAGTAACTGGACGGCCACGACGACCATTATCAATCAATGCGTCTACTGCTTCTTGAAGCATTCTCTTCTCATTACGAACAATGATATCAGGTGCTCCAAGATCTAAAAGCCTTTGCAGACGGTTGTTTCTGTTAATAACTCTACGGTAAAGGTCGTTAAGGTCAGATGTCGCAAAACGTCCACCATCTAGTTGTACCATTGGTCTAAGGTCTGGTGGAATAACTGGTACCACACCAAGAATCATCCACTCAGGTAAGTTTCCTGATTTTCTGAATGCTTCAATAACTTCTAGACGTTTGATAATACGCGCTCTCTTTTGTCCCGAAGACTCTTTAAGCGCCTTTTTAAGTTCTACTGATTCACCTTCAAGATCTATCTCAGACAATAATGTACGAACAGCTTCCGCTCCCATAGCAGCATGGAATTTGTTGCCATACTTGTCATAAGCATCTCTAAATTCTTTTTCAGTCAATACTTGCTTGTATTGAAGAGACGTCTCACCAGCATCCAATACTATATAAGATGCAAAGTATAGTACTTTCTCAAGAGTTCTAGGTGATAAGTCAAGGATAAGACCCATCCTACTAGGAATACCCTTAAAGTACCAAATGTGTGATACAGGTGCAGCAAGTTCAATATGACCCATACGTTCACGACGTACTTTAGATTTTGTTACTTCAACTCCACAACGGTCGCATACCACACCTTTGTAGCGAATTTTTTTTGTACTTACCACAGTTACATTCCCAGTCCTTACTTGGACCAAAGATTTTCTCACAAAAGAGTCCGTCTTTTTCTGGTTTCAATGTTCTGTAGTTAATTGTCTCTGGCTTTTTAACTTCTCCTTTGGACCATTCACGTATACGTTCTGGAGATGCTAAGCCTATTTTCATAGCGTCAAACACCAACGCTTCTGATTGTTCTGCTACATCATTTTGCATGTTCCTGACACTCCTTCCTTCAGCTACCGAATTTATTCAAACAATTCATCTTCATCTTGAATAATGTAACTATCTTCAAGAGAAGCGTCTTTTTCACCATCTTGCTTTTCAAGCAAATCTACTTCTGTTTCCTCGGCTATTGCATGCTTACCAGCTGCACTAACATCTCCAATTACCATATCACCTTCTGGTGCTTCTATGTTAACTGGTACTTCAGGCACTTCCTCAAAATCTTCCTTGATGTCAATTTCAACATTATCACTTGTAAGGACTTTAACATCCAAACTTAGTGATTGAAGTTCTTTAAGAAGTACTTTAAAGGATTCTGGAATACCCGGCTCAGGTATATTGTCACCTTTAATAATTGCTTCGTATGTCTTAACACGTCCAACAACATCATCAGACTTGACAGTCAAGATTTCTTGAAGCGTGTATGCAGCACCATATGCCTCAAGCGCCCATACCTCCATCTCTCCAAATCTCTGTCCACCAAACTGTGCTTTACCACCAAGTGGCTGTTGGGTTACAAGTGAGTAAGGACCAGTTGAACGAGCATGTAGCTTATCTTCAACCAAGTGATGCAACTTCAAGTAGTGCATGTAACCAACAGTTACATTGCTATCGAAGTAATCACCAGTACGTCCATCTCTTAGTGGTACTTTACCATCTTTTGAGATTGGAACATCTTTCCACTCATCTCTGTGTTTCTTATTCTCATCAAGATACTTGAACAAGCCATCTCCAAGTGAACTTTCCCATTTCTTGCAGAAAACATCCCACTCTTCGTTAACATAGTCATTAGCAAGATCCAATGTTTCAATAATGTCATTCTCGTGCGCACCATCAAATACAGGTGTTGCAACTTTAAATCCTAGAGCTTTAGCCGCTAGACCAAGATGGACTTCAAGTACCTGACCAATGTTCATACGTGACGGTACCCCCCCTAGAGGGTTAAGTACAATATCAAGCGGACGTCCGTTTGGTAGGAATGGCATATCTTCAGCTGGTAATATACGAGAAATTACACCCTTATTACCGTGACGACCGGCCATCTTATCACCAACAGAAATCTTACGCTTCTTAGCAATATAAACTCTAACTGATTGGTTAACACCAGGTGCTAACTCATCTCCATTTTCTCTTGTAAAGACGTGAACATCAACAACGATACCTTTAGCACCATGAGGCACTTTAAGGGACGTATCTCTTACTTCACGTGCTTTCTCACCAAAGATTGCTCTTAGCAGACGTTCTTCTGCTGTTAATTCAGTCTCACCTTTAGGCGTAACTTTACCAACAAGAATATCTCCCGAACGAATCTCTGCACCGATACGAATAATACCACGCTCATCAAGATCCTTAAGGGCATCGTCACCAACACCAGGTACATCACGTGTAATCTCTTCAGGGCCTAGTTTCGTATCTCTTGCTTCTGCTTCATATTCATCAATGTGAAGTGATGTATAAACATCTTCTTTCACTAAGTTCTCACTTAATAAGATGGCATCCTCAAAGTTATAACCTTCCCATGTCATAAAACCAATAAGAGGGTTTTTACCAAGAGCTATCTCACCTTTATCAGTCGAAGGTCCGTCAGCTATAACATCACCAACAACAACTTTTTGACCTTTATTAACAACAGGTCTTTGGTTGATACAAGTACCTTGGTTAGATCTTGAGAATTTCGTTAACTTATGAACTTCTCTTTGACCCGAATCAGACTTGATTGTAATCTCATCTGCAGATACTCTTTCAACAACACCTACTATACCTGATGTTTTAACAACACCTGAGTCAACAGCTGATTTATGCTCCATACCAGTACCAACAATTGAAGAGTCAGTAATAAGTAGTGGCACAGCCTGACGCTGCATGTTAGATCCCATTAGCGCACGGTTGGCATCATCATTCTCAAGGAAAGGAATCATGGCTGTCGCTACTGAGAACACCTGCTTAGGTGATACGTCCATCAAATCGATTTGCATAGCATCCATCTCAATGATGTGCTCTCCAAAACGACCTGTTACATATTTGTGAATAAAGTGGTTATCATCATCTAGTGGCTCATTTGCTGGGCAACACGATAATTCCACTCAATATCAGCAGTCATATAGACAATTTCGTCAAGAACAACTGGTGTACCAGATGACTTGTCAATTTTACGATATGGTGCTTCAATAAAGCCATACTCGTTAATTCGAGCATAACATGCTAGTGAGTTGATCAGACCAATGTTTGGTCCCTCAGGTGTCTCGATAGGACACATACGACCATAATGTGAATCATGGACGTCACGGACTTCGAAACCTGCACGTTCTCTTGAAAGACCACCAGGACCTAAGGCTGAAAGACGACGTTTGTGTGTCAATTCTGCAAGAGGATTGGTTTGGTCCATAAACTGTGACAACTGTGAAGAACCAAAGAACTCTTTGATTGCAGCTGTAACAGGTCTAATATTGATAAGGGTCTGAGGTGTAATACCTTCAGGGTCTTGAATGGTCATTCTTTCACGAACAACTCTTTCCATTCTTGAAAGACCAATTCTAAATTGGTTCTGAAGCAATTCACCAACGGCTCTTATTCTTCTATTTCCTAAGTGGTCGATATCATCTTTTACGCCAACACCATGCTCAAGATGGATATTGTAGTTAATGGATGCAATAATATCTTCCTTAGTAATATGCTTTGGTACTAGTCTAGGTACGTTCTTTGAGATTGCCTCAAGAAGTTCGTCACCTTCAAACTCAGCCATAAGCTCAGCAAGGACAGGATAATAAACGCGCTCGAAGATATCGAGTTCTTTTTTATCTACCTTAACGTACTTGTCTAAGTCAACCATCATATTAGATAGTACTTTGACTTTTTTTGTCTTCAACTGTTACGAATACAAAAGGCACAGCTGCATCTTGGATTTCTTCTGCCTTTTCAGGCGTTAGGATTTCACCGGCTTCCGCAATAATCTCTCCAGTTGATCCGTCAATAACATCGTCTGATAATGTATGTCCAGCTATTCTAAACTTGAAGGATAGCTTCTTATTAAATTTGTAACGACCAACTTTTGCTAGGTCATACCTTCTTGGATCAAAGAACATAGAATTAAGAAGTGACTCTGCACTCTCAACTGTAGGTGGCTCACCAGGTCTAATTCTCTTATAGATTTCAATAAGACCTTCCTCGTAGCTACCTGTGCTATCTTTTTCGATACTTGCAAGAATCTTCATCTCTTCACCAAAGAGCTCTTTGATTTCAGAATCTTTGCCAATACCTAGTGCTCTAATAAGAATTGTCACTGGAACTTTTCTTGTTCTGTCAACCCTTACATGATAGATATCGTTGGAGTCAGTTTCATACTCAAGCCAAGCTCCACGATTTGGGATAACAGTAGATGAATAAAGCTCTTTACCAATTTTATCGAACCCAACATTGTAATAAATACCTGGTGAACGAACCAACTGAGAAACGATGACCCTTTCGGCACCATTAATAACAAATGTCCCTGTAGGTGTCATTAGTGGTAAGTCGCCCATGAAAATCTCATGTTCTTTAATTTCATCTTTTTCTTTATTAATGAGTCGTACTTTAACTTTGAGTGGTGCTGCGTACGTGGCATCTCTTTCTTTACACTCTTCCATCGTATACTTCACGTCTTTGTTGAGTGAGAAATCGATAAATTCCAGTATTAGGTTGCCGCTGTAATCGGATATTGGTGAAATATCACGGAATACTTCTTTTAACCCTTCCTCCAAAAACCACTGATAAGAGTTCTTTTGAACTTCTATTAAGTTTGGCATTTCGAGGACGTCTTTTTCACTAGAATAGCTCATTCTAATGCCAGTACCGAGTTTGATAGGTTTTATCCTGTTTTTGTCCATGGTTTAGATTCACCCCCCCTTGGCTTAAGATTTATTTAAAACAAGTGCCAGCAAGCCCTTGTTATTGTTGCAATTAGCGTGAATTTTACTATAAAAGAGCGTACAAATCCACATTAACGCATTAACAAATAATAACATAACAAGTTAAGGGTGTCAAGAATGTTTATCATTTAAAATCTTAACAATTTTATTACAATCTTCCCTTAACTGTTTGCCATTAACATGGTTGTCATATTCAATTGACAGATTGGGTAGTAACTGATCTTGCGTAATTTCAATCACTACCAAATCTGTCCACAGTATTGCTAATACGTAACTACTGTAAGATTATTATCTCACTTAGATAGAATAACCCCCCCCAAGCTTACGCTTAGGGTTAATGGTTATTACTTAAGTGTTACTTGAGCACCAGCTTCTTCAAGCTGAGTCTTCATCTCTTCAGCTTCATCTTTAGATGCAGCTTCTTTGATTACTTTCGGAGCTGATTCTACCATTTCCTTAGCTTCTTTAAGCCCAAGTCCAGTGATAGCTCTAACTGCCTTGATTACTTTGATTTTTTGAGATCCTGCTGAAGTAAGTTCTACATCAAACTCAGTCTTCTCTGCAGCTGCTTCTCCACCACCAGCTGCTGCTACTGCAACACCTGCCGCTGCTGATACACCAAACTCTTCTTCACATGCTGTTACTAATTCATTAAGTTCTAGTACTGATAACTCTTTAATTGCATCGATTAATTCTGCTGTTGTTAATTTTGCCATTATGTGACACCTCCGTATTTTTTTTATTCTTCAGTTTTTTTCTTCTTTAACTTCTGCTACTGGCTCTTCAACTGGAGCTTGATCCGCTACAGGAGCAGCCTCAACTTCAGGTACTTCTTCTACACTAGCTCCAACTGCAATTCCTGCTGCTGTTGCTGCACCTTCTTCTTCCATTTTCTCTGAGATTGCTTTAGCAATACGAGCAAATGAAGATATTGGTGATTTGATACTTCCAAGAAGTTTTGATAACAACTCGTCTCTTGATGGAATAGCTGCAATCTTAACGATCATCTCTGTGTCATAATAAGTACCATCTACAACGCCAGCTTTGAATTCTAAGTTTTTAAATTCTTTTGATGAATTAAGAATAACTCTTGGTCCTGCTGTTGCATCATCATAACTAATTGCTATTGCACTTGGTCCTGATAAATGCTCTTTAAGCGGCTCATACTCTGTACCATCAAAAGCAAAATTCATCATAGCATTTTTGAATACTTTGTATGTCACACCTGCTTCACGCATAGCTTTACGTAATTGTGTATCTTCTTCAACTGTAAGACCACGATAATCTACAAGGACGATTGAACTCGCACCTTCCATAGTATCTTTAATTACATTAATGACTGTTTGTTTTTGTTCAACTTGTGGCATATGTGCACCTCCTATATTATTTTTAGGTTTTTCATATAAAAAAACCTTGTCTCAGTAGACAAGGGCATAAGTATCATCAATAAATTGATAATTCAGTCTCCTCGGTAGGCGATTACTCATTATACTCCAAACAACGTTTGGTGAACCTACTGTCTACAGCGATATAATTGTGATAATTCAACTGAGTTATCACAGCGAAATGAATTATACCATAGTGATATCATTCAAGTCAAGTTTTATTTAATTAAGTCCGGTGAGTACCTCTATGTGAGATACTCACTTGACTAAATTATTTGTTTGTTCGATTAATACTGCTTCAACAGTGGCAGCTATCGTCGAAATTACATATGATGAAATTATCGACTTTCGCTGATGTGATAATTAGAACTTAGTTCTAATTATCCCTATCCTTCTACTTTGACCGTATTAATCTTAACACCAGGTCCCATAGTGGACGCTACAGCAATACTCTTCATGTATTGACCTTTAGCTGCTGATGGTTTTGCTTTTATAAGTGCATTCATTAGAGTGTGGAAGTTCTCTGCAAGCTTCTCAGCACCAAATGACGCCTTTCCAATTGGACAGTGAACGATGTTTGCTTTATCAAGTCTGTACTCAATCTTACCAGCTTTAATCTCAGTAAGAGCTTTAGTAACATCCATAGTTACAGTACCAGCTTTTGGGTTAGGCATAAGTCCTTTTGGACCAAGCACTCTACCAAGACGTCCAACAACACCCATCATATCAGGTGTAGCTACTACAACGTCAAAATCAAGCCAACCGTCGTTTTGAATCTTAGGAATTAGATCTTCTGCTCCAACAAAGTCAGCACCAGCTGCTGTTGCTTCATCTGCCTTTGCACCTTTTGCAAATACAAGAACACGAATTGTCTTACCTGTACCGTGTGGTAATACAACCGCACCACGTACTTGTTGATCAGCGTGACGTCCATCAACACCAAGTCTTATGTGACATTCTACTGTTTCGTCGAATTTCGCTTTAGCAGTATCGACACATATCTTGATTGCTTCTTCTGGATCGTATAATTTGGTTCTATCAATTAGCTTTTGCATTTCTAAATGTCTTTTACTTCTTTTCATTGTTTTACCTCCTTGTGGTAATATCGGGGGGGTTTACCCTTCCACTGATGTGGATCATTTCGATTCACTTTTACTTTTAAATAATCTAAAACTCTTTCGAACTATAGTTTTTGTCTCTGAGACAAACAACTACAATTCAGCTACGTAGTTGAGTGCTTATAACTCAACAACAATTCCAGACTATTGTTTTTAACTTTTGAGTTAAACAACAACAATCTGGCTATGTAGTATAAGTTCTAACCTTCTACTACAATACCCATACTTCTAGCAGTACCAGAAATCATTGAAATAGCTGAATCAATGTTGGCTGCATTAAGGTCTGGCATTTTGATTTCTGCAATCTTTTGAACTTCTGCTCTAGTGATTGTAGCAACCTTGTCTTTTTGTGGAACACCTGAACCAGATTTGATGTTACAAGCTTTCTTAAGAAGAACAGCCGCTGGTGGTGTCTTTGTGATAAAGCTAAAGCTTCTATCACCATAAACTGTGATAACAACTGGAATAATCATTCCTGGTTGATCTGCAGTTTTTGCGTTAAACTCTTTTGTAAATTGCATGATGTTAACACCGTGTTGTCCAAGTGCTGGACCAACTGGTGGCGCTGGTGTCGCTTTACCAGCAGGAATTTGAAGCTTAATTAATCCTGTTACTTTTTTTCGCCATGATAGCGCACCTCCTGAATAATTGTGGTATTGGCGGGGGGGCTCAACCCCCCCTTCCACGGTCAAATCAACAAACTAATGTTTCTTCAACCTACGATACATTGCCTGACTACACTTTTAACATGTCGTGAAAATCAAGCTCGACAGGTGTTTCTCTACCGAATATAGATAGTTGAACAATAACTGTTCTCTTGTGGTCGTGAATTTCTTTCACAACACCAACAGACCCTTCAAATGGACCATTTGTCACTGAAACAGTGTCACCAATCTCAAACTCAATGTTTACAACCTCAAGGTCAATACCCATTGCATGAATCTCAGCTTCTGTTAATGGTACTGGTTTAGATCCAGGACCAACAAATCCAGTAACACCTCTTGTATTACGAACAACATACCATGTCTCATCATTCATAATCATGTTAAGGATGACATAACCTGGGAAAAGCTTTTTGTCTACTTCTTTACGAGCACCGTTTTTTTTCTTCCAGCACTTTATGAAGCGGAACAATAACCTCAACAATTTGCTCTTGAAGATTTCTGTTCTCAATTAACTTTTCAATGTTAGCCTTTACTTTGTTTTCATACCCTGAATAGGTATGAACTACATACCATTTAGTTTCTTCTGACATAGAACCCATCCTTCTTGTTATTTTTCTCTTTACTAAACTATACTAGTAGCAATCTTACAAGAGCACCGAACAATTTGTCGATACCAGCAACACAGCCGCCGATGATTAATGAAACAACGATTACTGTGAATGTCTGCTTCATTAAGATTGGAAAACTAGGCCATACGATTTTCTTGAACTCATTACGAAGTCCTTTAAAAAATCCTACTTTTTTTCGTAGTATTTGCATCACCCATTGTTTCACTTCCTTCCTGTTGATTTAGTAGTTACGAATTAACGTTCCGTCCTATCCTCTTTCTCATGTTAATGAGAAAAACGAAAGCCGGTTCGAAACATAAAGTAAACAAAATGTTATTTTGTTTCTTTATGATTCGTGTGTTTTCTACAAAATCTACAGTATTTTTTTGTTTCCATTCGTTCCGGATGTAATCTTTTTTTCCTTAGTAGTGTTGTAATTCCTTTGCTTACATTCGGTACATTCTAAAGTGATTTTAACTCGCACAACTTCCACCTCCACTTGTTCTACTGTTAAAATATGCTCGTTTTTCGCGCATAAAAAAAGCCCTAAAACGTGCACCTAATACTATAGCACTGTTAGGACCTTTTTGTCAATAGATATCTAGAATAATAGAGAAAGTTCAATATGAAGACCTTCAATAACATCAGACGTAATGAATTGACCTTTTACATACTCCTTGACCGTTTGATTCTCATAGCAATGTACTGTTACCATTTCACCGGTTGGTGAAACAATCCAATACTCTTCCACACCATAATCCCTATATATTCTAAGCTTCTCATTCAAATCTCTAAAGGCTGTAGATGGACTAAGAATCTCAACAACAATCTTGGGACCTCCCATGTATCGTTGCTTACCTAGTTTATCTTTATCGCAGTAGACATATATGTCAGGCACCAAAACATTCTGGCCGACTTCTATTTCAACTTCACCAAGAACCGAGCATGATTTTCCTTTAAAAAAAACATTCCAAGTTCAACTAGCAAATCCCTATATATTTCCTGATGTCTAATAGCCGGTCTTGGCGACATCATTACCACACCTTCTATCAACTCATAGATTAGATCTTCACGCTGATCCATAATATTGAATTCTTCTAGTGTCACTTTTTTCATTTGCTTCGCTTCCATTTCTCTACCTCCTCTAATCAAGTAATATCACTCTAACAGAAAAGGTTTGTCACTTGGTCCACTACTAGCAGACTATGGCTATTGTGTCATTAAATCTTCCAAATCCATCAAATAATCCTCAGCAATCTCCATAAATTTGGTATCTTCAACGCCGCGAATCATTTTAGCATTGCGATAATTGGTTTTTGCTTCCTCATATTCACCTTTATGCTCATAAAGCTTTCCTATTATAATGTAGAGTTGTTGCAACTGGGCATCATCTACATCCAATATTCCTGAGGCAAACATACCATGATAATGACCAAATGCCTTCTCACGATATTCGCTAGCAAGATCCTCATCACCTAACCTTAAGAGAAACTCATAGAATGTAAGAGCAGCTCTACCCTTCACTTTACCATCAACCTTTTTAACTTCTAAGCAATTCTCATACCTTTTGTAGGCGTCTATCACTTCACTTGACTTCCTAAACTCGCTATAGGCAATAGGATACTTTGTTTGAAAATGTGTCATCGCCTTTCTAATGAGGTCCCCCCCATTGTACTTTATAAGCTTTTCAAATTCCGACACTTTCTCGGTGTACCCACAACTTGGGCACAATATTATTTCATACCACAGAGGATCAATGCCTTTGAATGTCGTCATAAAGAAATCGCTTCGACCTTCAATAGTCAGTTTAGTTGTACGAACCACATGAGTCTTGAACTCTTCATTACACAAAGGACATTTGAATGTTTTCATTAGAAGCATGCTATTTTGCTCTGGCGTCGCTACTATTTCTTCTATACTGTCTCCACTAGAAACAACAGATTTTTCCGCTACCGCTCCAACTACAGACTTATCTTCTACTTCTGATTTATCATTTTCACCGTTCTCTTCTTCTACTTTTTCACTAACAGCTTCAACCTTCTCACTCGCAACACTTACCACACGTGTATTGAAGTTATGTGACCGCTTCATCAAATCAATGTATAATTTAGAACCATCTTGATGTTCTTTTTTTTGTACTCATCAATTCTAGCCAGTGATGTTTCCAGAATAATGGAGCTTCAAGTGTTATTGCCGACATCACTCTTTTTCTATCTCTAATTAGACCAAGACCACCAAAGAACTCACCACTGCCAACGACCATTTCTTCATATATATAGTTAGTACCTGGCTCACTCACTTGTATCTTAACTTTGCCATTAACTAAGACATACATAAGGTTCATATCACTCTCAGGTGTACAAACCGAAATGCCCTCCTTATATTTTAATGGTGTTGAGACTTTCAGTAATGCTTCCATGATAGCTCCCTCTTATTTCTTCGAATCAAAAAAAAGTGTGGTTGGTCGGCTTTTTGTTGCTTATTATAATTATTCTGATAAGTATTCATTGCAGACTTATGATTTCTAAAGGCTTTCACTTCACCCTTAACATTTTGGCTCTTGGAATCAAACTGCACCTTATTGCGTTGCTCTTGCACCTGCACGTCAATACCCATATCAGCTGTTTCCTTAATTAGTTGTTTCATTTTAAGGATTGCATCCTTGTAAATTTCTGGCTGGGAAGAGATCGGAACTTTGATACGTTCATAGATGCTCTCAAATCCCTGATCAATTTGCAATAGTTTCTCAATACGCACCTGCTTATTCTTCATGATGTTATTGAAACTACGAAGATCCAACTCCTCTTTTGCAAGCAAAGCCGTCTGATCTTTTGTATAATTTAGTATTTCACTTAATAGTTGCTTCTTCTTAGTTAATGACTCAACCATCAAATCTATTTGAACGATAATATCACTCATTGCATACCTCCCAATTGACACTTTATATAATTCAACTTCATTATATTATATATTATAACATGTTTTAATAATACCATATATATGAAGAAACAGAAAAAGGACCTAGTCATTGTAACAACAACTAAATCCTTAATAATCATAACTTTATATCAATTGAGCGTCCAATATCAGGTGTAACACTTTGCTCCATCATTTTGATAAGCTCTGAACCTTGAACCTTGGCGTTATCCATCACTTTGGCTGCTAGTTGGATACTTGCTTGATTTCTCACTTGATGATTAGCCATGACTACAGATAATGCAGCTATATCCATAGAATCACTCCTTGTCTATGATAAATCACGTTAACATCGCGATATTATCCACATTTCTATAATGCCTTTGCCACACTATCAACAGTGTTTTTTTGTGGTTCAGCGCCCTTAGCAATCTGCATAGCTTCTTTCCAAGTTGTTCTCATATCTCGAATAAAACCAAGCGCTTCTTCTAAAGCTTTCGGGTCTTTGTTAACATTCGCATCAAATAGCCTTCTAGATATATAATCATACATTAGCGCCATGCCTTCTGACACTTCAAAGTTCATGTCCAAAGTTGATTGAAACTCCTCAATTATAGATTGAACTCGCATTATCAAATTATGAGACTTCTCAACCTCACCATTCTCTATCGCTACTTTTGCTTGATTCCCAAATTTTATTGCACCATCATACAACATTAAAGTTAATTCTTGTGGTGATGCCGTCATAATAGAGTTGGTTTTTATCTTCACATATGGATTATTAGTCATATTACATGCCTCCTAATTGCTGTGCCAACCACTCACCTGTTGAGTTGGATTGTTGAATAGCTTGTTCCATTGCTGTAAACTGTCGGTAATATCGATCCTCAATCATAGACATCTGATCTTCTAAATCACCAATATCATCTGAATACTCTCTTATCTGCTGATCTATATACTTATTATTATAAAAAGTCAGCGCGCTACTTAACGTTGATGACTGCATTTTCTCATTAAAATCAGAATAAAGTTCATCACCAAGAGCTGTCAACAACTCCATAACTGCATCCGGATCCTCATCTATTGCATCTCTTAATTTATTGTCCTTGATGCTATACAACGCATCGTCTTCATCACCCTCAATATGTAACAAGCCTTTTTCTTGGTAACCACCAGTAACAACTCCCAAGCTACTTAATGACTTGTATTCAAAAGTAGATGTGTTCACACCTGCTGAAATTGTTAATGTATCTCTAAGTGTTGAAGTAATATTGGTTAGAGTATCATCGCGCCTAAATATTGCTGTTTTAATTTTATCTTCCCATAGTGTAACTTCATCATCAGTCATCGCTAATTTTTCATCTGCAGTTAATGCTTATATTCTCTAGTAGAATCTGCGCCAATCTTCTCATTCAATTCTGTTAACAGCTCGTTATATTTCGTTATGAACGATTTAACAGAATCATAGATAGCTCCGGTGTCTTGAGTGACATTTATAGTTGACGAATCACCTTCACCTTGAATATTAATCGACAATCCGTTAACAGACAACTCATTAGTTTCGCTTGTCAACTGAGTCCCATTGTAGGTGAATACCGCATCGTCACCATCAGTACCGGTCCTGTTAGCAACACCAAATCCTAGACTAGTTAATACATCTTCACTAACATCATTAGTCGAAACCTGTAGTTGTACATCTTCACCTGTTGACGTTGTTGAAACAAATATTCTATTGAAATTCGAATCGAAACCTACATTCAAATCTAGATCCAAATCGTCAATCTTTCCTATGATTGCACTAATTGAATCGGAAGCTTCAATCGTAATCTCATTTAATGTAGTGCCACCGTCAAGGCTAAAAACTAAGGAACTAGTATCTGGATTAGTTAAGCCAAACAACTCTTCAGCTGTTGTTGACTGTGTAATTGCATTTAAGTTTAAATCCGTAGTTAATTCATCGCCCGTTAAAAAAGACCCTTTAGCCATTGTCGTTACATCTATTGTATGGCTACCTCTAACTGCAGAATTTGACGTATTGATTTTTACTATAGACTCGTTTGAACTTGTAATATTTTTTTTGATTATATGTGCCTTGAGACTTGAATTTAAACAGCTCATCTTTATAAAAGCTATAAAGGTTAGTATTCATTTCTTCCCAAGCATCTTTTTTCCATTCAGATAATATCTTATCTTTTTCAACATCCTCCACACGCATCCGTTCAACCTTCATTAAATCAGATATGATACTTTGCGTGTCAAGTCCTGATGCTAGCCCTGTAAATTGTATTCCCACACTAGCACCTCCTATCTTTGTTCATCCACTAAAATACCTGCAACTTCCCACAAATGAGCTACCATATCTAGTACTTTTTCAGATGGAATCTCACGAATGATTGTATCATCTTCAGTATTTATTACTTTTACCATTATTTGTTTAGTTGAGTCGTGTATAGAAAACTCTAGTCTCCTATCATAGGTTCTAATATGCTTGTTCGCTTTTTCAATTGCCGATATAACTTCATGCTCCTGTTCAGCAGTTCTCTTTTCTGCTGCGATTTCAGCTTCAACAAGATTTCTTTCTTGAATTTTCACTGCTGATTTTTCTTGTTTAACAGGTTGTTTCACTGACTGTACTTTAGCTGGAGCTTCCGTTCTACCTGCCGTTGTACTTGGTTGTGATGGAGCCTGGGATATATTGCCCGATACTCCAACTTGATCAATTCTCATAGTTATACCTCCTTGTATAAGTTCTTCTACTACATTTATCGACATAATTATCATACTTCTTAACCTTATTTATGTAAATTCATACAATCTCTATTTCTCTTCGGATAATCTTTCCGCTATGTGTTTTCGGTATTGTATCAACAACATTAATGACCTCAGGAACCATATAGAATGCCAATTTATTTCTTATTTCACTTTTTATCTTTCTCTTAAGCTTTTTAAAATCTACGCCATCATCTACAACTACATACGCGACAATAATTTGTCCTATTTGATTATCCTCCTTCCCCCCCATGACCATTGAGTCTATAACTCCCGAAATCTCATTCATAGCAGATTCAATGGTAATTGGTGATATAAGGTGTCCAGAAACATTTAATACATCATCCTCACGTGAGACATACCAATAGTACCCTTCTTGATCTTTTCTTACTAAGTCTCCTGTGATATAGTAATTATTGGACATCTTGTCATCAAACTTACTAATCTGATTATAGTAGTCAGTAAAGAGACTCTTATGTGTTCTAGATATTACCAATCTTCCAACACTATAATCCTTTACAGGCATCTCATTATTGTCTATAAGAAATAATTCAGCATCTCTCTCAACTCCCATTGAACCAGCTTTACTGAAATCATCACTTGTATTCATAAGCATTATTCCACCAGTTTCGGATTGAAACCATGTATCTCTTAAATGAACGCCAGTCTTTTCATAAAATTCTTCTACTAGGTACCCATTCAACTTCTCTCCTACTGTATATATTTTGGCATTGATAACACAGCTCCTATCTAATATCTGCTTATTAAGCAATGCTATAAGAGATGGTGATGTATAAATTCTGTCAATGTTATGCTTTTGTAATGTTTGCGCAAAATCTTCCATACGTAGTGTCGGTTTTTTTTCAAGAGCAATGTCACACCATTTATAAGCGGAGCGAAAATCCCATATATCGTTCCAGTTACCCACGCAAAATCCGCAGTACACCAAAAAAACACTATCCTCCGATATATCAAAAGTATTTTTGAATTCTGACAATTCTCTATAAATAAAGCCATCATTATGACAAACCAACTTGGAACTCGATGTTGTACCAGAAGTATAAGTCATATAAATAATATCGTTATTAGCGGTCTTCACAATATTTTCATCACAACTTGTTAGCTCCTCAAAGATAATAGTTCTAATTTCTAAGCCAAGTTCAGAAGTTACGTTATCATATTCTGTGACTTTCTTTTTTTTCAACCAACAATACATCAGGTTTTAGTAAGGCGATTCTCTGTTTTAAAAGCGTTTTCCCAATCGTGTCAAAGATAGGTATATATATGCCACCCAATTGAATAATTGCTAACGTTGAAGAGATAAAATCTAAAGTATACTTTGACTCAACTAATACTTTCGACCCTTTTCCAACCCCCCCCTTGTTGGACAAATCACAACATTTATCTTCAACCAAAGTTATTAGTTCAGTATAGGTTGTTTGAGTTTCATCTGTAATTATGGCCTTCCCTTGCCACTCACTTAGCAATTTTATTACGTCCATATCATCAACTCCTTCGAACCAATTCTTCAGCTAATAACTCAATAGTTACTAATTGATTAGCAATAACTTCATAATCTTCAATTCTAATGCTCATATCTTCTTCGATAATGTTGCACAACTCTCTTAGTGAAAAAGAATCAATTAGACCTTCTTCTACAAAGTCTATTTCTATATCGTAATCCATTGGAAAATCAAAATTAGTCACGAGTAATTTTACTAGATCAGTAATCACTACATCACACCTCACTTAAAATAATTTCTTTATGGGTATTTGCCGATTCATAAATGGCACAAATCAATTCTAATGATTTTCGCCCTTCTTTCCCTGATGTTTTAGGCTCTAAGTCATTTAGCAACACGCAAATTACATCAGCGTAATATCCAGTATGACCATATCCATAGACATTATCTGGCGTATAATTTGATAATTCAACTTCTTTATCCTCTTCGGCATATGCATTAAATATCCATTCCTCAATGTTATTAACAGCCACACCGCCAAGTTTTGCGGTGCCCTTTTCGCCAATAATGGTTATCGATCCTTCAAGATTTTTAGGATATGTTAGCATAGTTACATTGATTGTCGCGATTACACCACTCTCAAATCTTATTAAAGCACTTCCTGTGTCCTCAGACTCTATATTCCTCTCAAAGTATCTGTTAGAGCATATACACTATAGACATTTCCAAAAAAATGGATTAACATATCGACATAATGACTTGCTTGATTTAAAAATGCACCTCCGTCTAGCGACCAAGTCCCTCTCCACTTTGCCATATCATAATATGATTGAGGTCTTGTCCAGTAAACATTTGTATTTGATATGTAAACCTTACCAAACCGCCCATTATCTATTGCTTGTTTAACAAGTTTAACCGTTGTATTTAGCCTATTTTGCTTAACGACAAATAACTTTACATGATTTCTCTCACACGCATTTATCAAAGCATCTGCTGATTCAAGATTTACAGCCATAGGCTTTTCAGAAATGACATGGATACCTCTGCTTGCACAATCAATACCAATCGAAGGATGCAATCCACTTGGTGTACAGATAGCCACTACATCAACATCTTCAGAATCAATCATTTTATTATAATCCACATAATATGAACATCCTAGCAATAAGCCTTTCTCCTCTGCTCTCTCCCTATTTATATCACACACAGACACAATTTCGACTGTATCTTTATGATTTTCAAGAGCTTCAATATGTTTATACGATATCCTTCCGCATCCAATAATTGCAAACTTTATTCTAGCCATATTTTCTCCTATAATAGCGTAATATTATCACGATTCACACATAATCTCATCGCATTCTTCGTATCAAAAATCATAGATGCATTTTCTTGAACACGATTATAATCGACACAAGTATGTGCTGTAGTTATAACCACTACATCAAAATCCTTTAGCCTATCATACTTAAGCCTATCTATACCTGTTTCATCCTTGCCTTTGTACCTGTACTTACCAATAAATGGATCATAGAATGATACATCGGCCAATTCAGCTTTCAGACATTCGATAACTTTTAGTGCAGGGCTTTCACGATAATCTGATATATCCTGTTTATATGCAATACCAAGAATAAGTATTTTTGATTGACTTAAACTTTTCCCTTCAACATTCAAAAGCTTCGACACTCTGTCTACAACATAACTTGGCATTCTGTCATTTATAATGCCAGAAGTCTCAATCAATTGTGTATGGTATGAATACTCTCTTGCCTTCCACGCTAAATAGTATGGATCTAGTGGTATGCAATGACCTCCTACACCTGCGCCTGGGTAAAAAGCTTGAAATCCATATGGTTTTGTCTTTGCTGCATCAATAACTTCCCAAACATTAATGCCCATCTTCTCGCATATAATGGCCATCTCATTTGCCAGAGCTATATTAATATTTCTGTAAGTATTTTCAAGCAACTTCTCCATTTCCGCAACCTTAGGTGATGTCGCTTCATAGATTTCACTATTTAATACATTATTGTACATTGTAGATGCAATTTTAGTTGAATCAACATCAACTCCACCAACAACTTTAGGTGTGTTTTTTTTGTTTTATAGACTGCATTACCAGGATCAACACGTTCTGGGGGGGAAAATGCCAAAAAGAAGTGCTCGCCACACCTAAGTCCAGATCCTTTTTCCAAAATTGGCTGAACCAACTCTTCAGTTGTGCCAGGATATGTTGTACTTTCAAGAACAACAATAGTACTCTCAGTTAAATGCTTCGCAATCTCCTCACTACATCTTTCAACATAACTAGTATCCGGTTGTTGATGAGTATCGAGAGGTGTAGGCACACATATGGCAACAAAATCCGCTTTACTCACAACACTAAAGTCTGTTGTAGCACTCAACATCCCACTTTCTACTATACTATGTAACTCATCATCTAAAACATCACCAATATAATTATGACCTTTATTTACCATTTCGACTTTTGTACTTTGAACATCAAATCCATACGTTCTATAACCAGCTTTTGCCTTTTCAACAGCAAGTGGTAAGCCAACGTAACCCAAACCTATCACAGCTACAACAGCTTCCTTTTCATTAATTTTATCAATTAAGTATCTGGCTCGATCACTCTTCCTCAACTTTTTCCACCATCTTTCCATTTAAATATGAGTATTTTCTACCACAAGAATTACAATTATATATGTCATTATTGTTTACAATTAGTCGTTCACCACAATTACAAATATACCCTACTTCTCTTGCCGGATTTCCAATCACTAGTGCATAATCAGGGACATCTTTTGTCACAACACTACCTGCTCCAACAAACGAGTACTTTCCAATATCATGACCACAGATTATTGTTGCATTAGCTCCAATCGATGCACCTTTATGAATGATTGTTTTCCTGAATTCATTTTTTTCGTTCAATAAAGCTTCTAGGATTATTTACGTTTGTAAAAACGCACGACGGTCCAATGAATACATCATCTTCACACAAGACGCCTTTATAAATAGAAACATTATTCTGAACTTTGACATTATCGCCAATCACTACATTATCTGCAATAAAAACATTCTGTCCAATAGTGCAGTTATCACCAATTATAGCTCCCGACATTATATGTGTGTAGTGCCAGATATTACATCCCTCTCCAATACTTGCACCTTCATCAATATAACTTGATTCATGAAAATTGTATTCTTTAAGATTCATAAAAAGAATTCACCTTCCTAATGATATAATCTTGTTCGCTAATAGTAAGTCCCGGAAAAATTGGAATTGATAATACTTTTTTTAGAAAGTTCTTCCGCTACAGGAAAGTCGCCATAATGATAACCAAATTTACTTAGTGCCAATTGGAGATGTAATGGAATTGAATAGTACTTACCACTACTAATCCCATGACTCATCAAATAATCAAATAACTCATCTCTATCATCTAATAGTATTGTATATAAATGATAGACTGATCTACATCTTTCTGCAATAAAAGGTAATTTAATCGGTAAATGTCTTAATCCTTCATTATATCTATTGGCTATATTTACTCTTTCACTATTCCATTCATCAATATACTTCATCTTAACATTCAGTATACTGGCTTGAATTGCATCAAGACGAGAGTTGTAACCTAATATATAATTATGATACTTTGAAGTTTCATTCTCATCATTTCCATTGCTCATTAGATTATAAGCTTTTCTCCCCCCCCATTTTCCACTACCATGTGCCCTCAATGCTCTAGCAAATGTTGCAATATCCTCATCATTTGTTGCAATCAGTCCACCGTCACCTGCACAACTTAAATTTTTAGTTGGAAAAAAAAGAAAAACATGCTACATTACCAATCGATCCAACTTTTCGTTCACCATACATACTACCTATTGATTGACAAGCATCCTCAATAACCTTCATGTCATATTTTTTTAGCTAATTTCATTAACGGCTCCATATTGACAGATTGGCCAAATATATGAACAGGCATTATGGCTTTTGTACAATTCGTAATGGCGGCCTCGATTTTAGATACATCCAAATTAAAACTTCTTTCCTCCACATCCACAAAAACAGGTACTGCACCAACTTGAGCAATACTTTCAGCTGTAGCAAAAAATGTAAATGGCGACGTAATCACCTCATCACCTTCACCAATTCCTAATGCTTTAAGGCTAATAACGAGTGCATCTGTACCATTGCCAACACCAATACAATGATTAACTCCTATATAGTCAGATATTTTTTTTCAAACAACTCAACCTCATTGCCTAATATGTATTGACCTTTGTCTAGTAGCCTTTGAACAGTTTCATGAACTTCCTCTGAAATCACATCATGTTGTCGTTTTATATCAACCAATGAAATCTTCATATATGCTCCTATATTTCATCTATATGTAATAGTTCGATTAATTTCTTGCTTCCTTCATTATTTAGGTGATATCCATCAAAAAAAGTGGCTGTCCTTAAAAATATTATTATTAGTCAAATCAGCAAAGTCAAAATCAACTTTTCCTTGAAGTTGACCAATTATGTTATGAAAACGTTCCTTTTGCTCCACATTATAATGCTCATTGTAAATTGAAGAAGTAGGTAGGACAACAATATTTGGGCGAATTCCACTTCCATTCAATTCAACTATCCAATTGTTTAGAATCTGTATATTTTCTTCCCTTACCTTAGCATTATTAAAGCCACCATGATGATTAGAGGTATTTCTAATCTCACCATATATTGCTTCACTCATTTCACCAGTAATCAAATCATCAAACATCATTCTGTACGAATTAAATTCTGCCATTGTATGATAAACAAAATTTCTCAAGTGCATTCCAAAAGATTTTTCAATACTTTTCTCACTTATGAGATTTAAGTATCTATACTCCCGCACATTTTCAAATGTATATCTTAAGTCATAGTCGAAACTAAAATAGGATAGATTAATAAAAACATCTTTTAAACCCTTAGTCATTCCAGCGTTTGAGTACAAAAACCTTGCAAGATTCACATCATTTCTTATATCTTGTGAAGACAATGCAGTAACTAAAACATCATCATCTACTACTGAGTGCATTGCTTTCTCAGAGAAAGACAATCCCATGAACATAGTACTAATTGATGTTTTTTTTATTACATCAAAGGCAATCTCATCCACTCTCTCTACAACATTTATATTTTTCATAATATTTTCAATAAAGATACATTGATTTTTATACTTTGCTTTCTTATACTCTTTTATATTTTCATTATTATTGTTAAAAAAGCCATTAAAGAGAATAACATCATTTTCTTTCAGCTCAAAATTCTCTAAGTCTTCCAGAGTAAGAATTATCCGGGTTATTCCATTTTTAAAATAGAACTCTCCAAAGTCAATTAATGCCGCATCGTCAAAGACTTCATACACAACATTTCCTTCGAATAATCCTACGATATTACAAAAATAACTATTCTCAGCTCTATTTGCTAAGTATTTAGACATTTTCTGTTCAAACTCTTGGTCTCTTGCCATGAAAATATTTGATAATAAAGAAAATAGCAACCCGCTGCTTTTTGAAAAGAGTAAATTACTCCTTAAAAATGTTATGACTTCTTCAAAGCTATCATTTTTTTATCATTGTGTCGTAGGCGAATAATACATATATATCTGAATTTAGTATTCCGTCCTCTAGTTGAGATAGTAAGTCTACTACACCTTTATAATTAGACTTTATAATCTCTATTGTTATCAAATTCTTAATAGCAAACAATTCGTCATTTCCTGCAAAAAGTTCAATATCTTTCTTTATCAACTGAGCAAGCTCTGGTAACAACTCAAGAAGTCTTCTAAACTCTGCAATAGTTTTAGATTTATCATCATTTGTAAGTATGTTATACATATGTAAGCCTACTGTATCAAATACACCATCTAACTGCACTTTATAGCTCCGATACTCGGTATTATATTTCATATTATTATGCTTGCATGATTCAATCACCAAAGTATGATATAGTATTTTTTTCTGAGAATCCAAATATAATGAAGCATTAATAACCATCAATTCAATTAACGTTCTCTTAAGTTCCAAATTATTATAATCAGTTTCATTAAAGTGAACGATACCATAGTAGAAATCGTAAATCATATTTATAAAATAATAGTCTATTTTAATCGATTTAAATACGTTCCTAAGGATATCTACTGGTTGATTACACAAAATCTTATAAGCTACAGAATTCATTTTTATTGTAACTTCAAATACTTCTCCACCATAGCTATTAATATCAGTTTCTGTAGCTAATCTAAAAAATTTATCAACTAGTATTTTTTTTAGCTTCAATTGTCTCATTTCCATTTAGTAATCTCAATTTGCAAATAACAGAATATATATCATCTTGTTCTGAAAAATATTCCATTAATTCACTAGGCAATTTTATCGAGTTGCTCACAGCTGAAGATTCAATAATATATCCCAGAGCATCAATCGATGGATACGATATCCCAACTAAATATTTATGTATTTCAATTAATTCATCAAATTTATATTCTTTCATAAGCGTACTAATCATAAACGACAAAAGTTGATTAACATCGTCATGATTATATATTTTATAGAAATGACTTGCTAGTTCATCATTTATTCCTAGGTTGTATTTCGAAAGAAATAAATTAAAATGGGCAACTTCTTCAAGACTATATGAGTTCACTGGAAGTGCTACAAATTTACTCGCTTTGTTCGACAAGTATTCCTTCAAAAAAAATGAAGTATTGGTTAAAATAATGAATAGACCCTTCATAATCCTTTAAATTCACAAGACCTATAGCATAATAGAAGTAGACATCTGGGTGTTCATCAATAATATCTATTGCCTCAGCAAATACATGTTTTAGATTTGTATAAGACCCATTCACTCCCATCAATTTCAAATAATGAATATATATATAGTAGTGTTTTCTTTTCAGTTCATCATTTTCAAGTTTATTATAGGCACACTCGATTTGGTTTAATGCATCAATATAATCTTTGTGCATAGCAAGTGAAATGCTCATTTGATACATCATATATATATTATCTGGATTATCATTCAGCTCTTTTTGGATTAAACTTCTTGTTCTACTAAATTTTCTTTCCATCAACTCACTATCTGTATTAATGTAACCATAATGTATTAAACTAGTATCTAATATTGCTAATTTACCCTTATATTGAGGTTGATTATGTACAATTCCTGTATACTGAAAATCACCATCATTTCTAAACACTCTTGGACCTTGCCCTAGAATATACTTATCACCATATCCAGTTAAATTTTTAGTCTTTATTGAAAAAGCCCCCCCGATATGTTCATCAATTGAGTTTGCTTCAATCAAGTCCAGAATTGGAGATATATCCTCCAGCACCTCATCCCCCCCATCAATTATAAGTATCCACTCCCCCCCCTTTGCAAGACTTATAGTATAGTTACGCATACCCGAAAAATCATTAAACCATTTCTTTTTTCCAAAATGTATATTATGTTCAATTAAAATACTTATTGTTCCATCTGTAGAACCTGTATCGACTAACACTAATTCAACGTCATTCCTTGAATATAATTCACTTATGCTATGCAAACAATCTAATAGATGCTTTTCTTCATTTTTCACCATCATACATATACTTAATTTCATAAGTTCCTCCAAAAATAATTCTTAATATATATATCGGTAATTACCATAATATAATAACACTATTTATAAATAATGGCCAAGAGATTATCTCTTCGCCATTACTATTACCTTAACAAATTTATCACACTCTGTTGCTCTTTATTAGCTTGGGCGAGTATGGATTGAGCTGCTTGTTTCAGTATATTTTTTTTTGTGAATTTCATTATTTCATTGGCCATATCAACATCACGAATTCTTGACTCTGATGATTGGAGATTTTCTGTAGCATTGTCAACATTTCTAATTGCATGCTCAAATCTATTTTGGTAAGCTCCATATCGACTCCTTAATGTCGAAACTTTTTCGATAGCTTCATCCAATACTGTAATCGCATTTTGACTACCTTCCGATGTGACAACTTTGATGATATTAACTCCCAAATTAGTTGTAGTAACATTGCCCAATGTTATTTCAATATTCTGCCCTTCATTAGCACCCACTTGCATAAACAAAGTACCGCCTGTACCTGCAAAATCGGGATTCGTAAAAGTAATATCAAATGAATTGGTGGCGGTAGTAGAAGCTGCATCATTAGCAATGGTTGCATCATATGTAACATTGCTATTCGACCCTTTAACACCACCAGTTATTATCACCCCCCCTGAACCTTGAGTAAAATCATTGCTACCAGTTAGGTAAGTATCAATCTCACCATCCGCATCATTGTTGAACCACGTAATAAAATTTGAAACTAGTGTGAAATCTGCAAAACCAGTCGTCGACCCCCCCGCAAGCTCACTACCTACAATTGCCTGTGTTGTTGTATTTATTGCTGCGTCTAAATCGTCACCTGCTTCAAGTCTATCAATTATCGCATTAATACCACCATTGGTTATTTCATGGAGTGTTTTCACTGCTTGAAAAGCCGATTTATAATCGCCATCAAATGATGAAGTCAATGCAACATTTCTGTCAGTTTCTGCAAAACCATTACCACCTTGAATAACCATAGATAAACCTTCTAGAAACCAATTTTCCAGATTTCTATCCGCACCATCCGTGGCAAAACTCATATTGGTAAATTGATAAGCATGCATTACTTCATGAGCTATTAGCGTATCTAAAGAAGCTTCATTTATTAGAGCACCATTAGAATCCGTTATGTTGGCTAGATTCAATCTAAACGTTAAACTCGCACCACCATCTGCCGTTCCCATAGAAGCACCAGTAGATGAAGTATCATCATAATAATATGTTATATCCATATTTCTGGTGCCAGTTGGTGAATTTATGGAGAAATTCGTTTCAATCTGATCCATTGCATCATCAATATATGCTGGCAATGCTGATGTCAAGCTGTCAATGACGCTTTGATCAACTTCTCCCGCTGATCCAGTACCATCTAGAAGCGTAATACCATTGAATTCTGTTGTTTCAGCAATCCTATCAATCTCCACAATCAATTGATCCACTTCACGCTGTACACTTACTCTATCCTCAGATACATTTGTGTCATTGGAACTTTGTACAGCTAAATGTCGAATTCTTTGTAATATCTCGTGAACTTCATTTGTTGCACCCTCGGTGGTTTGAATCAGCGAAATAGCGTCCTGAGCATTTCTTGAGGATTGTTGTAAACCTTTTATTTGAGCTCGCATTTTCTCAGATATTGCTAATCCTGCAGCATCATCACCAGAGCTATTTATGCGATAGCCCGAAGAAAGCTTTTCCATACTCCTGTTTTGAAAGGCATCATTAATATTAAGCATTCTATGAGCGTTCATGGCCATTAAATTATTATTAATTCGCATGTTCACCCCCCCTCCTTTGGTACTTCATTAACCTACTAAATACATACAAAGTCAATTGTCTATATTAGAAATATAGTATCAAAAAGGGGGGGCGTATTAATACGCCCCCCCTTTTTGTAGTAACAATTAATTATCTAAGTAATTGAAGTACTCCTTGAGGAGCTTGATTTGCTTGTGCAAGCATTGATTGAGCAGCTTGTTGAAGTATGTTATTCTTAGTGAATTCCATCATTTCTTTAGCCATATCAACGTCACGGATACGTGATTCAGATGCTTGTAAGTTCTCTGCAGATGTATCTAGGTTTGCAATAGTATGCTCCAATCTGTTTTGAACTGCACCAAGTTTAGCTCTTTCATTTGACACAGAAGTTATGGCATCATTGATTGTGGTAATTGAAGTTTGTGCATTTTCTGATGTTGTGATATCAATACCTGTTAAACCAAGTGCATCAGCTCTAACATCACCAACACTTATGCTCATTGTTTGACTTTCATTAGCACCAATTTGCATTGTTAATGAATTGTTTGAGTCAATTGTAAATGATGCATCATTGGCTGTGTTGGTAGCACTCATCAAATCTCCGTCTAATCTCAACTTAAGACCTTGATAATCACCACTTACTACTTCAATATTATTTCCAGTTGCAACAATATCAGTAGCTGCAATTTCATCATCAAAAGTGATTACAGCGTCAGTACCTTGAACGTCGCCAGGCCCTATAGTTAAGGCTGCATTTCCAAAAGCACTTGCTGCTGATGTTAATAGAATCTCTTGATTTGATCCAACACTTGAACTTGAAAGTAATACTCTGTCTGCGTCAGTTGAACTAACTGCAGCTGTTACACCTGTCTCAGAACTCTTAGTGTTAATAAGCGCAACGATAGCTGCTGCATTGGCATCATTGTCAGCTGTGTCAGCCGTAAATGAGAACGTATGCCCATTAAGCGCAAATGTTTTAGCACCATTTGTAGCATCAATTACAACTTCTGTAGTTGCTGCTGTTGCTGCTGTTGCATTAGTTACACTAATTGCAGTATCGCCAGCTTCTGTAGTTGTTTTCGTATCCGCAGTACCACCAACAACTGAAATCCAATCAGTATCCGCACCACCAACTTGCTCAGTAGTAAATGTAGTCTTAAGACCAGCACCACCGTTAAGAAGTTGACGAGTGTTAAATTCAGTAGTATTTGCAATACGATCTACTTCTTCAAGTAGCTGATTAACTTCATTTTGAATAGCATCACGGTCAGCGTTTACATTAGTATCATTGGCTGATTGTACAGATAGTTCTCTCATTCTTTGAAGAATGTTTTGTGTCTCATTAAGAGCACCCTCAGCCGTTTGCACTAATGATATAGCATCTTGTGAGTTTCTAGAAGCTTGAGAAAGGCCTTTGATTTGCGCTCTCATTTTTTCAGAAATTGCAAGACCTGCAGCGTCATCACCAGCACGGTTAATTCTATAACCTGATGATAACTTCTCCATTGATTTAGATTGACTAGTTTGTGTGATTCCCATTTGACGATGAGTGTTCATTGCCATTAGATTGTTATTAATTCTCATAATTAATTCCTCCTTGAATTTAATTAAGTTAGTTGCGCCGTTATTGGCACTGATTAGATTGTTTACGAATCATCTGCTTCCATGCAGACACTCGTAGGCCTACGAGTTTTATCCGTTACAGATAATATATCGACCTCTATATTATATCACTTTAGCTTTTTGATGAAAATATTTTATTTATTTTTATTTAAGGAAATCTTTTAGCTGATCAACAGCCTTTTCATTGGAAGTTGTCGCTGCTTTATTCTCTTCTTGTATCTGCAGATAGACTTCTTTTCTATGAATAGGCACACTTCTTGGCGCCTCAATACCAATCTTTATCTGATCTCGTGATATATCGAGCACAGTTATAACAATATTGTCATTAATGACAATAGATTCTCCTAACTTTCTGGACAAGGCTAACATAATTACTCACCAGCCTTCATTTTCTTCATTTGCTCATACAAATTATGCTTGATTTGATACTCTTCATTCTCTACTATAACTTGCATACCTTTTTTCGTCTTAATATTGACAATAATTGGCGCCTTTAGATTTGTCGTCATTGTCTCAAGAGAATCAGTAATAACGACTACCGAAAAAAAACATTTAGATCATCTTCACTAAGTTCACCTATCGTTTGTACTTGTTCATCAGCGACTTCTGGACTGTATTCAGGGAACCAAAACATGGGGGGGTTCACCATAGGGAGTGCCAAATCCTCTGTATCAATGGATTGCATCCAACAAAGACCATTCTTCGTCTCTTCATCTTCATATAGCATGACAAATTTCTTATCATTATCAAAACCAAATATGCCATGTTCAAATTCTACAATCTTTGTTTCATCAACTTCTATCTCTCCAAAATGTTTTGTCACTATTTTCATAACATTTCCTCCCTTAAGGACTATGACTCTGTGTCATTATAATATTATTTTATACTTCTTATCTAATGAAATCAAGCAAAGTAGGCTGAATTATCTTCGATGAAGCTTGAAGGCTTGCGTTGTATACAGTCTCTTGAGAAGACATCTTAATCATAACTTCTGCAAGGTCTATATCTTCATTCTTAGATAACAAATCAGTAAAGTTCAACCTGTCTTCATCTAGCCTATTAATGGTTAATTCCAACCTATTAATTTTAACACCAATTTCTGCCCTTGTATTAAGCAACTGATTAATATGTGTGTCCATCTTGCCAATTAACTCATTAAACATATCACCAAGCAAGTCTTCTTCAAGGGCTGAAGTCAAACTACTATCAGCTGCAATATCCTTTGTTGTTGCAACAAGCTCTTGGATATCTCTTGCCATATCAATGCCTACCATTTCATAGCCCATGGTATTCACAGCTAATTCTTGGCTATAGCTGACTTGATAGAGCATTTCTTCATTATCAACCACAAATGTATCTCCTGTAGTTGTATTCGTACCTGTATAATAATGATCCGGCACCAAATCACCTTTTTGGAATCCTGTTTTTTCAAATACAAGGTCAAGTGGATCAGGTATTGAGGACAAATCTGCTTCATTGAAGATTAATTCGCCTGTATCTGCTAAAACATTGATATCGCCAACCGCAGGTGTAAATGCATTGGGATCAGTAGAGTTTAGTGTATTCACATTATTAAATGCCGCAATTCCTGTAATTGTTGTTTCAGTTGCGGCAGTAAGACCAGTAATATCTGCGTAACCAAGCCTAATCCGATGGGTATCAATAATAACATCATTCACAACACGTTGTGTTTCTTCTACATCGTTTGCCGAAAAGGATTGATTCAACTCATAAGTGTCTGCCTTTGATTCATTGAAAACCAAAGGCATATTAGTCTTATAACCACCAAATACGTGACGGCCTGCATAAGTTGCATTAGCCTCAGTCATAAACTGTTCCATTAACTGATCTATCTCAGTTACGACATTTTTGCGGTTCTCGATATTCATAACATCTGAAGTAGCTTGAACACTTAGCTCTCTTATACGCTTCATAATATCTGTAACATTAGAGACCGCTTGCTCCGTAACACTTGTCCATGAAATTGCATCTTCTGCATTGTCTTTGTACTGTTCAATTTCTTTGACATTGGTTCTGAACTTAAGAGCACGAACTGCAACAATAGGGTCATCAGAAGGTTTCTGAATCTTCTTACCTGTTGCCATCTGAGTTTCGTACATGCTCAGTGTCTCACGATTACGATTGATATTAAGCAATATGTTGTTTGTCATCATTGTGTTGGTAATTCTCATACTATCACCTCGTACTAAACACCCATTCTATTGATTGTTGTGTCATATATTTCATCCATCACACTAATAATCTTAGCTGCGACATTATAAGCCTGTTGATATTTGACCATATTGGCAGTTTCTTCATTTAAATCAACACCTGATACTGATAACCTCTGGTTTTCAACCAGCTTGAGAAGTGTCTCTTGACCATCCTTGAAGCTAATGACTTGCTTGGCATCAATTCCAAGTTCACCAATAACTGCTTGCATGAAATTGTCTGGTTCACCTTTGGCAAACATATTTGTATCATGACGTAGACCAATCATATCAAGCACCAAATCATTGGCACTTTCCCCCCCATAGTTTGGCGTTGTTGATGTTTCAATCAAGCTAGGATCTGTTAACAGGTTCGTATTTACTGAGAAATTACGTACTGTTATCTGCTCATAAGAAAAATCAGATGTTACATCTAGAGGCGGAACACCAGTATAGCCATCAAAAGCAAATAACTGAGTCCCTGTACCACCATCACCCGACTCATTAAGTGCATTAAACTCTTTCGCTATGGTTCTTACAAATTCATTGAGCTGCTGAAGATAATAAGGTATGCCCTTAAAATCCATATCGTCGCCAATGAAAGTATTTGTCCCATCTGCCGTTGCAGATGATGCAATAGTTAAAGTAATTTCATTTGGTGCTACTGGGTCTTTGCTATAACTTGTATAAGTAACCATCACACCATCTAAATTGATTTCTCCAGCTGGAGGTAAGTCTTGATTGCTTGCATTGGTTAGTCTAACTTGCTCAGCAGAGTCCCAAGAAATAGTTCCTGAGAATGCATTGCCAAGTAAATCACTTGTTGTCGCTGTACCAGTATCAACACTGGCTGGCGCTCCCAGTTCAAACGTCACCCGGTCATTAAGTGCATCGTAAGTGTAACTATTATATTTCATCAATGTTCCATCAACATTGATTTCTCCTGCGCTTGGCAAATCAGTTCTGTTCATATTCTCAACAACAATAGTTGATGTTCCTTGTCCAGAAAATACATCTCCAGTGAAATTTTCACCATTGTTGCCATCACGTAGGTCTATATAGCCTTTTAATTCACCTTTTATTGCAGGATTGTCAAGGTAGAGTTCTTTGCCTGACTTCCAATAAACATCATACATATCTACGTAATCTTCAGGATTGTTAAAACTATCTCTAGGTCTAACTTCAAGATAATATGCAGTCGTATCATGAAGTAAGGTTTGGCCATTTATAGATACCTTAAATGTTTTTTTACCATTGGCATCGGTCAATTCTTTGGTCTCAACATTGACGATTGTTGATAAATCATCAATGATTCTATTTCTTTCATCTCTAAGGTCATTGGCTGCTTTACCTGTAAGTTCCAAGTTCCCAATTTGATTGTTAAGGGTTGCTAGCTGTTGAGCAAAAAAAGTTTATCTGATCCACATTTGTCTTTAGGCCAAAGTTTGCTTCCTTTTGAAGGTCCGTAAGTTGTTGCCCAACATCATTCATGTAGTTTGCAAAAGAATCTAATGACGAAGCAAAGTTACTTCTCACAGTTAAATCCGAAGGATTAATCGATAGCTCATTAAGGCTCTCAAATATATTATTGAAGTAAGTATTATAACCTGTGTCAGATGGTTCGTTAAAAATAAGTTCCATTTGACTTAGAATTTCATTCTTAATCTCAAACTCACCCATTGTGTTGGTCATGGTCCAATACTTATAATCTAAGTATGCATCCCTATGTTGTGATACATTGGTTATCTGTGATCCAGTTCCAATCATACCTTGAGGTCCGCTTGGGAGGGGGGGTCTAGTTGCACGCTGAATACCATACTGACGGCTATAACCTTCAGTCTCAGCATTGGCAATATTATGATTGGTAATGTCTAAAGCTGTTCTAGCAGTGTATAGGCCTTGTGTTCCAACGCCTATTCCAAAAAATGCAGATTGTCCCAAATCGAATCCTCCTTTCTTATTATCAATAGGAATATATGTATTCGATGATGACGATAGGTTAATCGCCTTTTGATTCATCGAAAGTCATTGATTTTCATAGAAGTGGCAGGCTAATCGCTTTTTGATTCGCCGAGAACTCATAAGAGATCTCCTACTTCTACAAATAAGAATATATGTTATTCGATGAATCAAAATACAATTCATCTAGCGAGTATTGTCACTTGCGTTCGTTGGCTATCGTCCAACGAGACCAAGTGACGTAACTATCTGTTCAATCATCTGGTCTACAACAGTGACGACACGTGATGCTGCGTTGTAAGCATGTTGATATTTCATCATATTACCAAGCTCTTCGTCAGACGAAACACCCATTAGCATGTTACGTTGATTATCTATCTGTGTTGACATAAGATCTTGATTTTCCATTTGGCTCGTGGCTATATAACCCATATTACCTAAGTTGCCAACAAAGCTGTATAATATTCTCGAAAATTCATGGCACCTGTTGCGCCTGGTTCAAGTGTGCTAAAAGATTGGTCCCAACGTGTTAATATTTCCGTTACCACAGAATTATCACCGTCATAGCCTAGTTGAGCACTAAGAGCAATCTTGTCATAATCTGCAAGTATTTCTGGGTTTATCTCAATATTACCAGCTGCGTACAGTGAATAGCCATTACTGGCATCTTCTTCATTAAAAGCGCCTGCAATAGGCAAACTAGCTGGGTCATACCTATCCATATAGGTTCTCTTAAATATCTCAACACCTTGTGAACCGTCAAGTCCAAAGGGTGCATTGGCTGTATCTAAATAGGCTGGTGATCCTGCCGTATTAGGGGGGGCCACCACATCGTTTATCATAGTTGTTATTCCATGAACAAGGTTATCAAACTGAGCCTGAGCCATCATAATGACTGAGTCTTTAAGCTCTTCTTCATACACTGTAGTACTTTGCAAATCTGTGTAATTAGCAGCCCTTGTTCCTCTTGCTAAAACCAAACCTTTGAGTTGACCAATGTCATTATCATAATCAGGCCCAACTGGGTTATCAAAGTTAAATACACCTTGACCAAGGTGTGGCCACGCTGGTACTAGCAAGTCACTAAAAGGCTCTGCTTGCATTGTGGTTATTTCTTGGTAATGCCCTTTCATAACAAATGGAACATTCTCCACATTAACCAACATATTACCTGAGGCATCTTCTCTATAAGAAACATCAACCAACTGAGCTAGTTCATCAAGGTATGAATTTCTTTCATCTCTATAATCATTGGCATTACCGCCACCAATTTCTGCTTTGGATATAACATCATTAAGCCTGTTGATTTCACTTCCAATAATGTTCATTCTATCAATGGTATCTGTCACTTCTTTGTTCATATCCTCTTGATAGTTATTTAGTTGTTCCATAATAAGGTTGGATTTCTCTGCAAATATCACGGCACTTTGAACAAATAGACCTCTAGTCTCAAGACCATCAGGATGTTTAGCTAGTTCACTAATTGAAGTCCAAAGGTCATCCAATATTTTGGAGAAAGACTCCCCCCCTTCAGTTTCACCTAGAATTGTCTCAATCTCATCTATTGCTTTTGACTTGGCACCATAAAAACCTTGTCTACCAGATTCTTCTCTATAAGATTGATCTAGAAAGATATCTCTGACTTGACGAATAGAATTGACACTGCTACCCATCCCAACACTCATTGTTGATGTGCCACTTTCGCCTATATGAATGTAGCGACTCTCATTCATCAACACTTGTTGCCTTACATACCCTGGAGTATTTACGTTTGTTAGATTATGTGCAGTTGTATTAAGTGCCTGTTCATTAGCCGTTAAGGCTGATACCATTCTTGATAAACTACTAATTGATGACATGTTCGTCACCTCTTTCTTCTAGGTCAATTATCCTTGTAATTCATTGTCTATTGTTTCGCATCAAAGAAGTTTTTACCTTTGCCTTGTGATGCAACACCATAACCTTTACCTTTTGCCTGGTATGTACTATTATTAACTGGCTCTCTACTACTTTGTAAAGCATTCATCGTAAAATCTACAAACTCCAATGATTGTTCAAGAAGTTGTTGATTTGTCTTATTAGCTTGTCCCAGAGGAAGAACAACTTTAGTCAACCCTTCCACAACTGTGGCTAACTTCTTTTGCTCGGCGTCTTGTCCTGCCAAATACCCAACCAATTTAGTCATTGTAATCTCTTCTGGATTTTTATTTGTTACAAGGCATATATCCTTGATTATTTCTTCTCTTTTCTTCTCTAAACGCAAAAGTAGCCCAGCCAGTTCCTGCTCTTGCTTCGTCATTTCCTGTAGGCTGGGCAAATCCCCCCCATTAATAATAACATCCTTTTTATTATTCGCCATCTCTAGAAGAAGTTGATAACATCCTGTTTCTTCTTCTAATACTGTCATTAGATCTTCTACTAAACTTGCCATAGTGATCCTTCCTCTTAAGAAGTTGTGTCATTATATTCTGAGATTAATCAGATTAGAGTTTTCCGATGATTTTATCAGCGACTTGTGCTGCAGTGATGTTGTAAGTCCCTGCTTGCATCTGTTGCTTGATATCATCTACTTTTGCTTGTCTTACATCCGGTGTTTGGCTAACAGCTGCTTTTGCTACGGATAACTCCTTGGCAAAGTCAGATAACGCTAGCGTATCTTTACCTGATGCAACCGATGATGAACCATAGGCTTTTTTTTAGCTTTGTTCTGCTTATAAACTTGGTTCACACCGTGAATGCCATTGATTCTCATAATAGTCACCACCTTTAGACTGGATTTCCTCTTAGAACTCATCGTTAACGATTTCTTTTGAGGTGTCTCATAAAGAATATCGGCACCTATGTACCATACATTAAGTCTTTTTGAAAAAAAATTTCCAGTTGGTCTACTCTCCCAAACATTATTTATAATTGAACATAGCAAAAGGGATTGACAGTGTATTTATGAAACGAGTTTTGGGTGAATTCCCCCCCAACATGTCTGAGGCTTCAAAATACACTGTCAATCCCTTTTGTTCAATTATAATAATATCAAATTACTCATCTTTATTAAGAAAACGCATACGAGTATCTTTCCTCTTCTGAGCAAATGGGTTTTCTTTGACTTCTTGCTTTGGTCTGTCATAAGCGTTCTTAAGATCTTGGGTTACAGTCTTCTTACACTCATCACAAAAACGCCCTGTCTTAATGGTTGTACCACAATTCTCACAATCAATACCAATCATTGAATCCTTTGAGAAGGACAATCGCTCTTCACGTATCCATTGTTTGATTTGCTTAACGTCACACTCCGTCACTTCGGATACTTCTGCAATTGATGTATTTGGATTACGCTTAATGTACTCTCTAACTTCCTTAAACTTTACTTCTAGATCTTTACGACAGTTGGGACATATTGGTCTACCAACATTTGAATATTGAAAAATCTTTCCACACCTAACACAATTTCGAACATTCATGTAAAACACCTCCATAGACAACTTCAAACTTAGTTATCCTTCTTTTATTATAGTCCTCTACCAATGGCTATAGCCAAATAATAAATCTCTCCAGCACCACATTCTTTAAGCGCTTTTGCACACCCATTAATTGTTGACCCCCCCGTAGTATATATATCGTCAATCAGCAATATATTCTTACCACAGACCCTCTCTTTGTTTGCCTTGAAGGCTCCTTCAATGTTCTTAAGCCGCTTTTTGTCTGTCAAATCTTTTTGTGGCTCTGTTTCCTTAATACGATGCAAGGCATCATTTTTTTGCAAGTTCTAGGCGGTTAATCCTAGAGAAATGTTTTGCCACTTGGCCAGCTTGATTGTAACCTCTCTTGCGCAATCTTTTTTTATGCAGAGGCACTGGAACAACCAAATCAACTTGCCAGTACTTAATACCATTATAATACCTACTCAGCTCTTTAGCAAACAATTGTCCATTCTCTATTGAATCCTTATACTTAAACTGATGCACACTCTCTTGAACTGCATCCTCATATACCCACATACTACGGCCTTCTGTGTAATAATGGTCTTTCTTTTTACAGTCATAACAAATATCTATGCTTGTATCAATAAGAGGTTTTCCACAGAAGCTGCATAAGTCTCCTTCAATATAAGGATACTCATCCTCACAATGCTTACATACACCACGTCTGTCACCATAACATAAGACGTCACCACATAAAACACATACATTTGGGTAAAGCACTTCTATAAACTTTTCCCAGAGTTCATGGTAATCCATATTCTTAAAATCTACAAGTGCCATCCTCTTGACTCCTAACCAACAGAAAATGTTTCCATGATGCGTAACATCAGCGCTGAATTTCGCTCCATCTCTCTCTTGTTCTCAATCATCTGGGCCACAACTCTGTCATCCCCCCCTACAAGAACAGCATACCTTTTTGCTCTAGTAATACCTGTGTAGAGAAGGTTCCTGTTTAGCAACATTGTTGGCCCTTTAAATAATGGCATAATCACAATTGGGTATTCACTACCTTGTGACTTATGTATGGTCACAGCATAAGCAAGGTCAAGCTCATCAAGGCCACTAAAATCATAATAGACCTGTCTATCATCATCAAAAGTTACCTTTACCTTTTCCGTATAGAGATTAATCTCATCTATTTTACCCATATCACCATTGAATACACCAATTCCATCATCTACAGTAAAACCATACTGACTCATAATACGCCAACTTAAGTTATAGTTGTTTTTAATCTGCATTACTTTGTCACCCTCACGGAATAAACGGCCTCGATATTCTTTTTCAGTTTTATCCTTATTGGGTGGGTTCAGCGCTTCTTGAAGCACTATATTCAAATTATCAACTCCTAGGACACCTTTTCTTGTTGGGGGGGTCAAAACCTGAATACCTTCAAAGTCTTTTAAGCCAGCAAACTTGGGCAGCCGTGTCTTAATCATTGTTGTCACTTCACTAATAACGTTCCTGGCTTCCAATCTTTTAATAAAGAAAAAAATCACTTTTGTTATGTTTTAAATCAATCATCTCGCCTGAGTTTATCTTATGAGCATTCACGACAATATGACTTTCTCCGGCTTGTCTAAAAATCCGTTGTAATCTTATGGTATGTATATAACCACTGCTGATAATATCTTTTAGCACATTACCTGCACCTACTGACGGCAACTGATCCTTATCACCTACCAGAATTAATCTAGTCCCTGGAACTATGGCTTTTAGCAAATGATACATAAGTGTCGTATCAATCATAGAGATTTCATCAATGATGATTACATCACCTTCGAGGGGGGGGTATTCCTCATTACGTTCAAAACTATGGCCACCTTCAACCCCCCCTCCACTAATCTCAAGTAATCTATGTATAGTTCTTGCTTCGTGTCCAGTGGTCTCCGACATTCTTTTGGCTGCTCTTCCTGTTGGGGGGGCTGCAAGTAATACTTCTTGGCGCCGTTCTTCGAACAACTTGATAATAGCGTTTAGAGTTGTTGTCTTACCCGTACCTGGCCCACCTGTAATCACTATGGTACCAGAAGTCATCGCCTGCAAAATTGCTTCAGATTGGTAATCATCAAATTCAATGCCCATCTCTTTTTCAATTCTTTGTACATCCGCTTCATCCGAGTCATGGTGGTCCAATTTGATATGGGTTAATTCAAAGAGTCTAGCCGCTATAAATTTCTCCATCATATCAAAGGAAGAAAGAAAAACACAGGTTTTCCCTTCAAGTTCTTCAATGACAATATGACCTTTGATTTGCAACTCCATAAAAATCTGTTCATAATCTTCTATTTCAATTAGCAATAGTTCATGGGTCAATCGCTTTAGTTCACTCTCTACAACATAGGTATGACCATCTACAGTCATCCTATACAAGACATGTTTGATGGCTGCCATCATTCTAAACTCAGATGTCTTATCGATGCCAAGCTTCTCTGCAATCTCGTCAGCCATCTTAAAGGATATGCCCTGTATCTCTTCTGCTAAAACGTAAGGATTCCGCTTTACAACATCGTAGGTTCTGTCCTTGTATTGGTTGTAGATCTTGATGGCGTAGGTAAGTGACAAACCATACTCCTGAAGAAAAATGACCGCTTGCCTCATATTTCTCTGCTCATAAAAAAACCTCTGCTATAGCTTGGGCTTTACGTATGCTAATACCTTTGATTTCCGCTAATTTGTCAGGTTCATTCTCAATGATAAAGAAAGTATCCTCACTAAAGCGCTCTACTATTTTCTTGGCCAAAGAAGGTCCAATGCCCTTAATAGCACCTGAACCTAAATATCGCTCGATGGCCTCAAGTTCAGCTGGTATACTTGTCTCTATATGTGAAACTTGTAGTTGTTCGCCGTAAACATTGTGTGCTGTTATTTCACCTTCTGCTATAATATGCTCTCCAACAGTAACACCAAACATAAGACCTACTAAGGTCATATCCTCTTCTTCAGTTGCAACTGTTAAGACTGTATAACCATTCTCTTCATTTCTATACACAATGTCTTCTACAATACCTTCGACTCTCTCCATAAGGGATCCTCTCTATTAAAAAAAAGAGCTATCAGCAGACTGATAGCTCTTTTCATATCTCATAATCGCTATGATTATTATAACTTATGCTAGGGATGCTTTCAAGGCATCAACCTTGTCAACTTTTTCCCACGGAAGATCAAGATCAACTCTTCCAAAGTGACCATATGCTGCTGTTTGAGCAAATATAGGTCTTCTAAGCTCCAAGTCTCTGATGATTGCCGCTGGACGCAAATCAAAATTCTTCTCTATAATCTCTGTAATCTTCTCATCACTTACAGTACCTGTGCCATGAGTATTCACATATACAGATACAGGATGTGCTACACCAATCGCATAAGCAAGTTCTATTTCACACTTCTTCGCTATGCCTGCAGCCACAATATTCTTAGCCACATATCTTGCTGCATATGCTGCAGATCTATCAACCTTAGTTGGGTCTTTACCTGAGAATGCGCCACCACCATGACTAGCATAACCGCCATAAGTATCAACGATAATCTTACGTCCTGTAAGACCAGAGTCACCTTGAGGACCACCGATAACAAAACGTCCTGTAGGGTTAATGAAGTATTTTGTCTTTTCATCAATTAAGTCTGCTGGAATCTCAGCATTCACAACTTCTCTAATTAAATCTTCACGAATCTGCTCTTGTGTCACCTCTTCATCATGTTGTGTGGATATAACAATTGTATCAACTCTTACTGGTACATCATCAACGTACTCTACTGTTACTTGTGATTTACCATCTGGTCTTAAGTAATCTAATGTGCCATCTTTTCGAACTGCTGATAACTTTCTTGCAAGTCTATGTGCCAATGCAATTGGCAATGGCATTAACTCTTCTGTTTCATCACATGCGAAACCAATCATCATACCTTGGTCACCTGCGCCAGTTGCTTCAATCTCTTGTTCCTCGCCTTGACGTGATTCCAAAGCTTCATCCACACCCATTGCGATATCTGAAGACTGTTCATCTAATGTTACTAGAACCGAACAAGTATCACCATCAAAACCATACTTGGCTCTTGTATATCCGATTTCCTTCACTTTTTGTCTAACAACTTTTGGGATATCCACATAACAATTGGTAGTGATTTCCCCCCCCATAACAAGAACCATACCTGTTGTTACAGCTGTTTCACATGCCACTCTGGCATTAGGATCTTGTGCTAATATTGCGTCAAGGACAGCGTCTGATATCTGATCACAGACCTTATCTGGATGTCCTTCTGTTACTGATTCTGAAGTAAATAATCTTGTACCCATATTCCTAGAATCCTCCTTGGTTAATTAAATTAGTCTCTAATATCTATTTTTTCTTCTTATTTGCTCTATAGTTACTTCTATTATATAACTTAGACTGTGTCAAAGTGTAATTCTATAATACTTAGTTCAAAATGTATTGTAGAATTATACTAATTATATCTTTTTCTTGTCTTTGGAATATAACTTATATTGCTTGAGTCTTAGAGTAACCAGTCAAGTCCACCAATAAAACCTTTGACAATCATCATAATAATTAGTCCACAGAACACTGCACCTACTATAACTGTAGGAAATGCCTTTTTAAAGTCTAATTTTAACAATGCGGCCACTGCTGAACCCGTCCAAACACCTGTTAAAGGTAATGGAAATGCCACAAACATTAACAGTCCAATAAGCTCATATTTAACAATGTTCTTACCACGTTTCATAGCACCTTTTTCGTACCAATCCACAATCTTACCAAGTTTCTCAAAACGCCTCATAAATTCAAAGACCTTTGGAATAAACAATAAAATGAATGGGGGGGCTGGCAATATTGCACCAATCAATGTCACTATATAGGTGGTCATTTCAGAATAACCAAGCCCAAGCCCAAGGGGGGGTATTGCCGCCTTTTGTTCAAGTACTGGCACTGCTGATAGGACCATAATCCATAACAATTCAAAATTCATATTAACTCTCCACTATAAGTTGACTCATTATCTATATTGTTAAGCACCCTATAAAAGGGATACTCAATTGATAGTCTTCCTCAATTTCTTGCACATTATAACATGTTTCGACAAGAAATACCATTACTTATCTACTTTAATCAGGATGCTATGAGCAATGGCTCTTTCTTCACCACCAGATGGTCTATTTACGACCTCTCCATCCACATACATTGTTGAAGAAGCACCTCCATCAAGGTAAGCTGCTTCTATACAACCTTTGCTAATCATAAGGTCTGCTGCTTCCTTACCTGACATACCAAGACTCCACTCTTTGTCTCTGCCATCAACGACAACAAAAACAAGCTTCTCATCCTCAGTAATCCCAACTAAAGTTCTTGGTTGAGGGGGGCTGTGGTGTATCCAACAAATGCCTCGTAGTCATTAGCAACATTTATGCCGTCATTGACAAGCCAACCCCCCCCAGTTTGAAAAGCTTCTTCAATTGTAAACTCTGTATAATCTGTGACTAAGTCAACCTCAACCTTGTCTCCAATCCCATAGGATGAATCTTCACCCACATAAGATAAGACATAACTGCTACTAGTAAGTTTAATAGGGCTGTCAGACCTGACAACATCTGTAATGGTATCATCCTCAATGATATAGTTAGTGCTATATCGTCTTATTCTAGTTGTAGATCCAAACAAAGGAGAAAACACGCCCCCCCACTCACCTGTTGGCACACGACCATTAATACCAAAGACCTCGATTGACTCACCGTTGACTGAAACATCGACATACATGGTCATATCCTCTAAATCTACCTGTCCGTCATCACTAATGACAAGCATAGGCGTTCCTATGTCTAAAAGCTGGACCGGAATGTAATCATGAACAATCATACCCATTGGCAAACCAAAATCTTCATAGAACATGCCGTTCACTGCACATATAGCCCCCCCTTCTCTTTCAACCATCTTTGAAGTTGTTTCAAAGCCATAAAGCACACCAAAAGAAAAACCATTCTCTACCTTGACTTGTTCTTTACTGGTATCAACTTCCAAAGTATAGATTGCTTCATTTTTATTAAACATCTGTGTTCTTGTCATTTCATAATCTAGACCATCAAATAAGGATGTTGTATAATACAACATCCCAATGACAATCATAAACATTCTACTCATAAGAAACCTCTTAGATTCTAAAGTATCACACTTTACAATTCGCTATTTATTATTATACTACTTCTTAAGTTGCTTATAAAGCATCTCTTTAAGCCTGCACCTTTACCACTTGATATCTCTTTGGCATAGTTTTCATATAGCATGTCCTCATAGATTTGACGGCCCTGACTTTCTTCAAACAAGTCAGTTTTTGGAATAGATTTACGCATTTCTGAGAAGACTTTGTTGAGGTAATAAGACTCAAACTCAGCGCAGGCATCTTTTAAGGCTTCATCGTTCTCCTTGGACATTGCATCTTTGAGCATGTTCTCAAACTTATCTTGATCCACCTTTTCTTCTATGGCTTTGGCATCAGTTAAGGTATTTAAGAAGCTATTTGATATGTTATTAAATCCATTTATGTCCATTGTTCTCACCTACTTATGATTTCTGCCTTATGTCATCATATCTTATTGAAAGTTATTATCGCTTCAACTCATTAGCTCTAGATAGCATCTCATCAGATGTCTGAATTGCTTTTGAACTTAGTTCGTAAGCCCTTTGAGCTACAATTAATTTTACCATTTCTTCAACTGCCTGTACATTGGATCCTTCTAGACCTCCTTGAAGCACCATCGTTGGATCAAGGTCATCTTCTTCTGCTTCAACAATAGGCTCTCCTGATGCAATTGTTTTTTTCATAAAATGCGCCTCCTATTGTTTTGAGGCCTTGAGGGTTCTGAAATTGCACAACTTGAATCTGAAGTCCAAGGTCCACTTTACTGCCATCTTTTAGTGTTGAGAACTTACCGAATTCATCGACTTCTAATTTGTCCGCTGTCATCCCATCCTCAAAAACTATGTATTCACCATCAACACCAAGGACAGGACGACCGCTTGCTGTTGTCATCATCAATTTCCCTTGATAAAGAGACATCTTAAATGCACCATCTCTAGAAAATATCTCTTGACCATTGGCATCTTCTAAGACAAAGAAACCTTCACCTTCAAGAGCAAAGTCAAGAGGACCTTCTGTTCTTTCAAAAGTACCTTGTGAGAAATTCTTAACTGAGGCTACAGTTTTAACACCATGACCTACTTGTAAGTTTACAGGATTGCCACCATTTTCTATGCTACCAGATTCTCTAATCGTTTCATATAACAAAGACTTAAATTCAAGTCGTTCTTTCTTAAAACCTACTGTATTGACGTTGGATAGGTTGTTGGAGATACTATCCACTGTTGCTTGTTGTGTTTTCATTCCAGACGCTGCGGTCCAAAGCGATCTCATCATAATGGTGACCTCCTCTTATTATCTAACTGCACCAACACTGTTAACAGCTTTATCTAATGTGCCATCGTATGTTTGTATTATTTTCTGATTGGTTTCATAAGTTCTCATAGTGGCAATCATATTAATCATACCTTCTATGCTATTTGCATTTGAGCTCTCTAAGAATCCTTGTTCAATAGAACCTTCAAACGCCGTCTCGACAGTGTCTTCTGTTGCAATATAGAGACTTGCACCTTGTTTTCTAAGGCTTGTGTTATCTTCTATACCAACCACTTGAATCTGTCCAAGTTTGACTTCTTTTGAATATATGCTACCATCTTTATTAATTCTTACATTACTTTGGTCAAGAAGCAATATCTCGTTTTCCTGTCCCAAAACAAAAAGACCGTCATTGGTCACCAAGCGTCCTTGCTGGTCTACTTTCAACGATCCATCTCTTGTATACTTTTCTACCATTGTTCCGTCAGCCCCCCCAAGCTCACCAACTTTGATCATACCTTGGCCTTGAAGGGCTATATCTAGATTATCATCCGTTTGTTTTAAAGACCCTTGAACATGGTCTGTATATATCTCATCTATCTTAACGCCTAAGCTCATCTTGCCAATATTTTGAGCATTGACACGCTCAGGATCATTAAGCTTGTATGTAAGAACTTCCTTAAAAGATGACAAAACCACATGGTCCTTTTTAAAACCAGCTGTGTCCACATTGGCCAAGTTATTGGAAATGGTGTCCATCTTCTCTTGTTGTGTTCGCATTCCTGTATAAGCCGTATAGAGTCCTCTTAACATTGTGCACCTCTAATTTCTCATCATATTCTGCTATATATATCGTAAGAAAGCTGTGAAAGCTTAACCCTTTTGAAGAAAATTTCCAACAAATGGCCCTCCCTCTACATAAGTAGTTTAAACTTGCGTTAAAAGTTATTAGACAATTTATGGGTTAAGAATTCAAATGAATATGTTTAAAGAAGATACAGTAAAAGTGATATAGTCTCAATAGCCCGCGAAAAATGGACTTGTAGCCGCCGACTTTGAGCCATGGATGGCGAGACGGAGGCCGATTGAGATTATATCACTTTTAGTATTCTGGTTAATTATTTTATCATTGTAGGTAATCTTTTACTCATACCGCAAAGATTCAATAGGATCAAGGTCCGCAGCCTTCTTAGCAGGGTATACACCAAAGATAAGACCCAGAAGTACAGAACCAAGAAATGCCGAAATCATGGTTGGGAAATCAACAATTGGCGGTATCTTGATGACACTAGAAATAATGGCACCAACAATCAGACCAAGGATAATCCCAATAATTCCGCTGAAACCGGTCATCATAATAGATTCAGTCAGGAACTGAAGGACTATGTCTTTTTTCTTAGCACCAATGGCTTTTCTCAGTCCAATTTCTCTTATACGCTCTGTAACTGAAACAAGAAGTATGTTGATAATGCCAATACCACCAACAATCAGGGTAATAATCGCAATCACAAGAAGAACCGATGAAATAACATTCAAAATACCACCAACGGATTTTTGGATTTCTTCAACAGTTGTCGCTATGTACTTGCCATCATTTCTGTGGGTAAACTCAAGCAACTTGACAATATTCTCACCCGTTAGCTTAAGGTCTGACCCTTCTTTTGCAGATACTTGTATATTGTCTAGCTGGTCATCACTGAAAAAAGCGTGTAATGTGGTTATTGGTATCATGACTTGAACAGGCATGTCGATACCTTCAAGCATTGAAGCGAACAAATCATCTTCTGTACTTGTTACTCCGATGATTTTCAACTTAAGTGAATCGCCATAATAGTTATAGATTCTTACCTCTTCACCGAGAATATCCGTTGTTCCAAAATACTCTCTAGCGTATGTGTCAGGGACAATAGCTACCCGCCTTGCACCTTCCACATCAGAAGCTGATAAGAATCGCCCTTCTGCCATCTTGACTTCCTGAAAACTTGTGAACTGTGATGTCGCACCAACATTGATGGCATCTCTTGTTTCATCTTCTGCACGTATATGGCTATAATAAGTCACAGAAGCAGCAATATGTTCAACCGAATCAATACCTTCGGATATCCTATCTAAGTCTTCAAGTCTAAGTAAATCTGACATCGAAAGGTCTTCATTGGTATTCATCTGTAAAATAATAGTGTTTGCACCCATTTTATTGAGTTCATTGGTCATAAACGCTTTGGTTGCATTACTAATCGCCATGATGGCAACTACAGAGAACACACCCATTATAATGCCCATCATTGTAAGGATTGACCTTAGTTTGTTGGTACTTAAACTAAGAAGGGCTTGTCTAAGATTTTCTGCAAAATGCATATTAGGCCCCCCCTTCTTCCTCTGTCATTTCCATCTCATCTTCGTCTGTTTCATCTAAATCATTGGTAACATTGGCTTTGATACCATCTTTTATGACAAAGGATGGATTGGTAATAACAACATCACCTTCACTAAGACCACTTATGATTTCCGCATCAAAATCTGACGTAATCCCAAGCTCAATTTCTCTTTCTTCTACTAAACCATCGTCATTAACTACAAAGACCACAGTGGACCCATCTTTGTTTTCTTTAAACATGTTATAGGCGGCAATGACAACTTCTTCTTTAAGCTCCGTCATTATCTCACAATCTGTTGTATAACCTGGCTTTAGGAACTGAGCACCTTCTGTAACTTTCACCTTAATCTCAACGGCAGTCGTTTCTCTGTTGTTAACATAGGTTACTGCTGCAATTGGCGCTACAAAGGATACTTCACCTATGACTTCCTCATCTTTGGCAATTGCATCACCAGTGATAAGAACTCTCTGTCCCTTGGCCATGTCTTTGACGTCGTACTCTCTTACTTTAGCTTCTATCTCTAATTCGTCAATATTCATAATGGTAATAATAGAGGACATTGGTTGAACAGTGTCTCCGTCTTTAACTTCAACACTAGTGACAACACCTGATATTGGTGCTTTCATCATATCTTCAATATCACTAATATTTTCTTCAAGGCTTGCAATAGTCAAATCTAGAGACTCAAGATTCTTAAGTTGAACCTTTATGTCTATCTCTACACTTTGATCAGAAGTTGTCATATCTGATTCACTTCTGCTAAGACTTAGTCTTGCAGACTTCAGTGCACTCTCAGCTTCTACCAAGCCTGAATCCATGGCATCATACTCACTTTGTGATATAATCCCTTCTTCAAGCAATACTTTATTCTTGTTGATTGTCTCAAATTGACTGTCATAAGCTCTTTGGGCAGAGGCCAAACTTAACCTTGCAAGTTCCACGCCAATCTGAGCAGACCCACTATCTGAAGCCATATTTTGAAGTTTCTCTAGTTGTAAGGTCTGAATCTCATAATTGATTTTGGTTCTTGCAAGTTCATCCAAAGTTGTCGACATATCAACTTCAAATAATTTAGAGCCTATAGTCACTTGATCCCCCCCTTCTTCTACTAGAACTTGTGTTATGTCAAGTGAAATGGTTGGAATAACCTCTTCTCTATTAACTTCTTTGACACCACCAGTCACTAGGACACTGGAACTAATTTCACCCACTGTTACTCTTTGAGCTTCTACGTCTTCGGCTTTACCACCTGCAAAACTACTCTTAGTACCGTCACTATTTTGTGCTTTTAGGACATTCACAGTTATAAGTGCCCCCCCAACTACTAGAACTATCAGGGCGCCAATAATAATTTTTTTCTTCATCTCATCCACCTATTTTCATTATACTAAGTAAACATTTGAGCCAGCATACCACTGCCAACACTCATAAGAACGCCAAATGCAAACATGATTCCAACTGTCCATCCTGCAGCCTTTTGGCTAAAACCACCCATTACTCGAAGAGCAATAAAGGTTACAACCGTTGACCATATGCTAAAGACTTCAATAGGTATAGCCGCAAAATATGCTGTTGTTTGATACATGGATTCTGGCAATAAACTAGCTAAGCTTGTCATAGGCTTCGTAATGTCATATTCACCCATTGCTGCCGTCAGAACCATCGTAACAAGCCATGATAATGCACCAAATAGGGATACATAGGCTGTTAGAACAACAGCTTTGCCATAGGATAAATCTGCTTTTGCAATCAGGCTACAAACCCAATAGTACAAAGCACCAATAAATAATGTAACGAAATACATGACAACAACTGATATCGGTGTCATTATACGTTGAATGTTCAGAGCTGTATCAATCATTCCAGGCATAACTTCTACACCCATTTTGTCATATTGTGCTTCCATCTGTCTGATAATTATTTTGGAATAGGAATTCCAAAACAAAAGGTAATATAAGGCCATTAGTAATGGTACCAATACCATAGGAATCCATATCTCTGATTTTTGTTTAATTGACTTAAATGCTGCTGTCGGAGCAACAAAGACACCTATGATTCTACCCATTGCGGTCATCCTTGTTCCTTCACTGTCATCTTCTCTTTGGTACTCGTTTAAATTCATTTCTTCTTTACTCATCCTAATACCCTCCTAAGTTTAAATATTCATTGTTGTATCTAGCGCTTTTTCTTTATGTTTTAAAATTTCTTCTGCATTGAGTTGGTTTTCAACTAGTGTATCACTGGTTAAGTATCCATCGGCAAAAGTAACAATACGCTTAGTGTGTTCTGCTATATCTGGTTCATGTGTGACAATTAAAACTGTAACACCTTCTTCATTGAGCAACTGAAATTGAGCCATTATCTCTTCTGAAGAGACAGAATCAAGGTTGCCTGTTGGTTCATCGGCTAGGACAATGGCTGGTCTATTAACTAGAGCCCTGGCAATTGCCACCCTTTGTTTTTGTCCACCTGACATCTCGTTTGGCTTATGATCCATTCTGTCTTCTAGTCCTACTCTGGTTAAGGCTTCAATCGCCCTTTCCTTTCGCTCCTTATGATGTACACCTGAATAAATCATTGGTAATTCTACATTCTTAAGGCTGATATTCTCGGTAATAAGTTAAAGGATTGAAAAACAAAGCCAATCTTCTTATTACGAATTTCTGCCAGCTCATCATCATCAAGACCTTCTACATCCACATCATCAAGTGAATATGCCCCCCCACTGGTTGAACGATCAAGCAGCCAACTATATTCATGAGTGTTGACTTACCAGAACCAGAAGGTCCCATAATTGAAACAAACTCACCCTTTTTGACAGTTAAATGTACCTTCTTAAGTGCCTCAACTGCAATACTGCCATTGCCATAAATCTTTCCTAAGTCCTCAATCTTTATCATCTCACCACATCCTATAGTTATCCATAAATGGACAGTTTATCCAACTGTGTTAACTGTATATATCGTCTATATACTACTATCATAGCCTATTTATATTTTTTTTCAATAGTTTAATTCTTAAATTTCTATTAAATCTCATTTACCCTATTAGAATAATGACTCTTATATTATGCTTCATCCACCCAGAATCTAATGGTTGTCTTTAGTTTTGAAGCCTCTACTTTAGAAGGGTCAGATATGTAAATCTCTTTATGCCTTTTGTCCTGCCTTACCAAGCCCTGTGATTTGGCAAATAATTCCATACGTTCGAAACTCGCAGGTTCGTCATCATAGGACCCAACATGGAGCATTTGAACAGACTTGCCTTCTTTGATCGTTTCAAACTTAACCTCTTTGATTCTCTCATTCTTTTTCTTCTTCAATACTTTTGTCCGAATTTCTTCCACCAAGTCAGGACTAACAAAATCAGGCTGTCTAATCATTACTTTATAAATCATTTTATCTTTCAGGTCTTTGACAGGTGTTCCTTCTATATAAAGTTGTCTACCTTCATCGTTCAGATCCCAAATCCCTTCAAGAGGAAAAACGGTATATTCATAATACCCTTCTGGAACAGTATCACTCTTATTCAACATACGTATTCCGTAAGACAAGGCATATAAGGCTCCTACACAATCACTAAAACCCTCACTGCCAGGATTACCTTCGCCAGATATAGTCAGATAGTTCATAGGCTCAATATCAATAACTGTCGGTTCATCTTTTGGTAGATAGAGTGTCTTCTCTTTTTTTCTCCATTCATATTTCATTAACAACATCTCCTGTTTTGGTCATCTGATCTTTGGTTACAATTATAACGGATACTGACTTAAGTTGTATAGTCTTGAAGTCCTAACATAAGTCTAAACCATACAGTAGGTGGAGAGTCAACGTGACGAAAAAAAAGAGCCATAGGCTCTTTTGTGACTATACTATATAAGAAATCACTTCACTAAATCTTTCCTGGGTAAAGGGTTTAGTGATGAAGTGTTTTGCACCAGCTTCCAGAGCCGATACCACCATTCTTTTTTTTGGTTAACTGCACTGACAACTATGATTTTTGCCAGAGCATCATATGCCAATATGGTCTTCAGCGCCTCAAGACCGTTGAGTTTTGGCATGGACATATCCATAGTCACAACATCTGGTCGAAGCTTTTTGTATTGCTCTATTGCTTCAACACCGTCACATGCAAGCCCTACCACTTCATACTCAAGAGATTGTGACATTCTAACAATCATATTTCTAAGAACAACCGAATCATCTACTACCAAGATTCGAATGATGGCAACCACCTCCTAGATGTCCACCAAAGATTTCCAATAATCGTTATTACCTAAATATCATTATAACATAACCTGCATGCTTTTAGTCAATACACAAAAAAATAGCTGCTCATTGAGCAGCTATTTTTGTATCAATCTTATAAAGCTTTAACGCCTTCTTCACCAGTTCTTACCTTAATTACGTTCTCAACTGGGTAAACAAAAATCTTACCGTCACCAATCTCGCCTGTTCTAAGGATTTCTTTGGCTTTCTCTACGATTTTATCCACTGGCACTTCACATACAACCATTTCTACTTTCACTTTTGGAAGTAGGTTAATGTTCATTGGAACACCTCTGTACATCTCTGTGATACCTTTTTGCATTCCGCAACCAAGTACTTGTGTTACAGTCATTCCTGTGATGCCAAGATCGTTTAAGGCTTCTTTCAATTCATCAAATTTCGCTGGACGTGTGATAATGTCCACTTTTGTTAGTTTATCTGACATAATAATTGCCCCCCCTTTCCATATGTAAGACTAAGATGTCTATCGTTATCTTCATTTTATGGTAATTCAAATCAAAAATCAAGGTACTTTAGTCGATTAAATCGCTAAGTCACCTACAATCATTTCTTATAAATCAATATAAGCTGAAATACCATGTTCAATTGTATCAAGACCATTGATTTCTTCATGATGTTCAACACGAAGACCTAGTGTCTTTTTAAGGATTGTAAATGTAATGATTGCTAACACTGTCGCAACTGTACCACAGATAAGAACACCTAGAATCTGAATACCTAGAAGGCTAAAGCCTCCACCATAGAATAGTCCACCATCTGTAGAGAAGAGACCAATCATAATTGTACCAAAAGCACCACAAACACCATGGACTGAGATTGCACCTACCGGATCATCCACTTGTAGTTTTTGGTCAATGAATTCAACTGCAAACAACATCAAGATACCACTTAATGCACCAACAATGATAGCGCCAAAGAATGATATTTGGTTGGCACCAGCAGTAATACCAACTAGACCAGCAAGAGCACCATTCAGCGTTAAGGCAGCATCAGGCTTTTTGTATTTGATATCTGATAGTATAAGAACAGAGAATGTTGCTGCTGCACCAGATAGTAATGTTGTGATTGCAGCGTGTGCTGTTTCAGGCGCTGTTATGTCAAGTGTTGAACCAGGGTTAAATCCAAACCACCCAAACCAAAGTATAAGAACACCAAGTGCACCAAGTGGTATGTTATGTCCTGGAATCGCATGAGCAACACCTTTTCTATATTTTCCATCACGAGCGCCAACCCATTTGGCACCAATGAATGCACAGAAACCACCAACAGCATGCACTGCTGTTCCACCAGCGAAGTCTCTAAATCCAAGTGATTCTGCTAAGAATCCACCACCCCCCCAGATCCAGTGACCAATAAGTGGGTAGATGATAATTGTAGCAACAAATACGAAAATAACATAAGATGTGAACTTTGTACGCTCAGCAACTGCTCCTGATACAATCGTTGCACATGTAGCAGCAAATATTGCTTGGAAGAAGAAGAATACATTAAATGAAATACCAGCGATCTCAACTGGAGCGTTCATTAATGCAAAAGTATCTGTACCGATGATACCCGCTACATCACTTCCATACATGAAGCCGTATCCCAAAAAGAAATAACAAAGGACACCGACTGACACTGTGACAAAGTTTTTCATAATGATGTTAACAGCATTTTTAGATTGTGTGAATCCAACCTCTACCATTGCAAATCCTGCATGCATCAAAAAGACTAGGACACTCGCGATGAGCACCCACATTGAGTTCATTACCATTGTTTCCATTTTCAATTCCTCCTAAAAGTTGTTGTTCTTCACCGAACCAGTAATGACTGGTTCGAAAATTAAAAAAAAGGCAATAAAAAAATCCACACACCATGAACTAGCATAATGTATGGACCTCATTGCCCTAAATATTCCTTGTTTAAGAATTCCTTTTGAATTATACATGCCGTCGCCTGTCTTGTCAACAAGAAATTTTAGCAATACACTGCGGCAAAGTGGTAGTTGACAATCGTTATCACTAGCTGTATACTTATACCATCCCCCCCATATAGGGGGGGGTAATGAAAGGAGCTTACAATGAATAAAAAGAAATTTGATATAAATGGTATGACTTGTACAGCTTGTGCTTTAGCCATCGAACGACAACTAAGTAAGGTGGATGGTGTCGATGCTGTCAACGTTAACTTCGCAACAGAACAAATGCAAATTGAGTATGATGAAAGCACTTTAGATGTTGATGAGATACAAACTCAAGTTGTCAAAGTTGGTTATGAAGCCATTGACATTGAGTCAAAAAAAAGCTTCATCCCCCCCTAGTTCAACAGGTTCTAGCGGCAAATCTTTATCCAGTGATAAGGAAAACCCAGCTCTCCACCATGCACAGGTTATGAAAAAAAAGACTGCAATTATCATTGCTTTTTACTATACCTGTATTTTATCTTGCAATGGGCCCAATGGTTGGGTTGCCAATACCTGGATCTTTTGCTGGTAGGCAAAACTTACTCTTTATGGCTCTGACTCAACTTCTTTTGACTATACCCGTTATGCTAATCGGTGCACAGTTTTATACAACGGGCTTTAGAACACTAATTAAAAGAGCTCCGAATATGGACTCTCTCATTGCTGTTGGTACCAGTGCTGCATTTGTCTATGGCATATTTGTTATCTATCAGCTCAGTTATGGCTTTGCTTATAACAAGGAGATGGTCTTACATAAATATGGCCACGACCTCTATTTCGAATCTGTTGCTGTCATAATAACCCTTATTACACTTGGTAAATATTTGGAAGCAAGAGCTAAGAGCAAAACCAGTGCAGCAATCTCAGAGCTTATGGCCCTTGCACCAGATGAGGCAACTATATTAATTGATGGTGTTGAATCTGTTATACCAATAGAAAATGTCTCTGTTGGTGATGTCATTGTCATTAAGCCAGGTGGCAAAATACCTGTAGATGGCTTTGTTATCTACGGGCAGTCTTCTATTGATGAATCAATGCTAACAGGAGAAAGCATACCTCTTGAGAAATCTATTGATGATAAAGTTATTGCAGGAACTATTAACCAGACAGGTCTTATACATTTTAGAGCTACTGAGGTCGGAGATGATACAACCTTATCCAAAATCATTCATATGGTTGAGGATGCTCAAGGTACAAAAGCCCCCCCAATCGCCAAATTAGCCGATCAAATTAGTGGATATTTTGTTCCAACTGTTCTAATCATCAGTGGTCTCAGTCTTGTATTTTGGATGATTATTGGCCAGGATTTTGAGTTTGCATTTAGAATTGCTGTATCCATCCTAGTTATTTCATGCCCTTGTGCTTTAGGTCTTGCAACACCAACAGCTATAATGGTCGGCACTGGACGTGGTGCAAAATATGGAACACTAATTAAAAGCGGTGAAGCACTTGAGCTTATGCATAAGACCACCACAGTTATATTTGACAAAACAGGCACATTAACAAATGGGAAAGTAATTGTAACAGATGTTGTATCCATAGATGATAAGGCAAATATGCTTCAGATGGCCGCTTCTTTAGAACAATCTAGTGAGCACCCCCCCTTAAGTCAAGCTGTCATAAGCTATACCAAAGAACAACTTATTAATCCTAAACAAGTGGAATCATTTAATGCTGTCATAGGTCACGGTGTTGAAGGTTATGTGGAAGGTGATCTGGTCATCATTGGTAATGAGAAATTCATGGACAAACATAATATTGTCATTGAGAGTCACAAACATATGGTTCATACATTTGCTTCTGAAGGCAAGACACCAATTATGGTTGCTTATAACGGTAGGTTACAAGGTATCATAGTTCTTGCCGACACCATCAAACCCGATGCTATAAAAGCAGTAAAATCATTACAATCTATGGACATCGAAGTGGTTATGCTTACAGGAGACCACCAAATCACTGCTAAAGCAATCGGTAATGAAATTGGTGTTGATAAGCTTTATGCTGAGGTTTTACCGGATGAAAAAGCAGACATTGTCACTTCTTTACAAAAAGAGAAGGGCAGTGTCATGATGGTTGGCGATGGTATTAATGATGCTGTTGCCCTTGTAACAGCTGATGTTGGATTGGCCATTGGTTCAGGAACAGATGTGGCAATTGAATCTGCAGATGTGGTTCTTATCAAGAATGAGATTATGGATGTAGTGACAGCTATACAGTTGAGCAAAGCAACTATAAGAAATATCAAACAAAACTTATTCTGGGCATTTATATACAACATCATAGGTATTCCAATTGCTGCTGGTATTCTATACGGCGCCTTTGATATTCTTCTAAATCCAATGATTGCTGCTGCAGCCATGAGTTTTAGTTCAGTTTCTGTTGTATCAAATGCCCTTAGACTTCGAAGCTTCAAACCAAAATTTGTCGCTCTTGATGATACACAAGCTATAACAAATGAAAAAAAAGTGTCAACATTAGTAATGGCACTTCAAACTATACAACAAATGACCAAGATGAAAAGGAGACAACAATGAAAAAATTATTAACTGTAGAAGGTATGAGCTGTGGACACTGTTCAGGTCGCGTAGAAAAAACTCTAAACGAGATGGAAGGTGTATCATCTGCCACTGTTGATTTAGATGCCAAACTTGCAACGGTAGAATTAAATACGGATATCTCAGATGAAACATTCAAGACAGCCATCGCAGATCAAGGGTACGAAGTCACTAATATTCAGTAATACATGAAGTAACATCGATTGATAGTGATGAACCGGTGCATTTAAATGAGATGAAGCGGTGATTTTGAATGAAATGAGGTATTACTATGAATGAACAACAAAAAAAAGCCCTTAATATGCTTAAAACAGCAAAAGGACAAATCTCAAAAGTAGTGGATATGATGGAAGACGAACGTTACTGTGTTGATGTTTCAACACAAATCCTAGCCGTACAAGGCCTTCTCAAGAAAGCCAATATGCTTATTCTTGAACAACACATGAACCATTGTGTCAAAGAAGCCTTTGAGACTGGTAATGGAGAAGAAAAAGTCGGCGAAATCATGAAGCTACTGGATACTTACACCAAGTAAATTCTCCATAATATAACACAAGGGTTAGTGGTTCACTAACCCTTGTTCTAGAGCATGCCATGCAAGCACTGCACATTTCACCCTTGCTGGCATGTTTTTTTATATTGGATAAAATGGATGCATCTAGAAGTTCATCTTCCGCTACATCATCTGGCACTTCATTTTTAATCATACCCACAAAAGTCTCAATTTTATGCTTGGCCACTTCTACAGTTTCCCCCCCTTTTAGCAAATCAATCATTATGGATGCTGAAGCTTCTGATATGGCACACCCCCCCATCCCTTCATAAGTGATGTCTTTTAGAAGGCCATCAACAACTTTCAAATTGACTGTTATGTCATCTCCACAGTTAGGGTTATGGCCTCTGATTGATTCGTCAGCGTCCACTAAGGCTCCTTTGTTGTGTTTGCTTTTGTTGTGTTCCATTATTAATTCTGTATAGATTTCACTAAGATTCATAGCCTAACCACTTCCTCACTTTGCTCAAACTATCGATTAGTTTGTCAATATCGTCCCTCTTATTATAGATTGAAAAGCTGACTCTACATGTACTTGGTAAACCAAGTCTTTTCATCAAAGGTTGCGCACAATGATGCCCTGCACGAATGGCAATTTTCTCCTCATTTAGAATGGTCGTCACATCATGTGGATGAATGTCTTTAACATTAAAGGAAATCACAGGGCCACGGTGACTAAGGTCTGTTGGTCCATAGACGTCAAGGTATGATAAAGCCGTTAATTTATCATAGGCATATTGGGTTAACTTTTTCTCATATTCTGTTAAGAAAGCATAACCTAGTTGAGAAATAAATGTAATGGCTTCACCCAAGCCGACAACCCCCCCTTCAATATTTGGTGTTCCTGCTTCAAATCTTGTTGGAATAGGTGCAAAAGTCGAGCTTTGTTCCTCAACATACTCAATCATATCGCCACCTGTTTGGTAGGGCTCCATTTGCTCGAGCAAGTCATACTTGCCATATAGAACGCCAACACCTGTTGGACCAAACATCTTATGGGCAGAAAATGCTAAAAAAATCAGCATCCAAACTTTTGATATGTATTTTCATATGAGGGACCGCTTGTGCACCATCAAGAGCTATAACTGCTCCAACTTCATGTGCTCTTTTTATAAGCTTTCTAACAGGCTGTATTGTGCCAAGGGCATTAGAAACCATGGTCACTGACACTATTTTGGTTTTGTCTGTGATTACTTTATCAATCTCAGATTCAATAATATAGCCGTCTTCATCAACAGGCAAATATTTAAGAGATGCACCCTTAAGCTTAGTCACCTGCTGCCAAGGCAATATATTGCTGTGATGTTCTGCCTGACTTATGACCACCTCATCACCTTCCTCCAGATGATAAGCACCATAACCGTGAGCAAGTAAATTAAAACTCTCTGTTGTGCCTTTGGTGAAAATAATTTCTTCATCTCTATTAGCACCTATCAGATACTTCACTTGTTGTCTCACCTTATCATAGGCATCGGTAGCTTTCTGGCTCAAATCATAAACACCGCGATGAATATTTGCGTGTTCATTGCTATTGTATTGTTTTATTCTGTTAATCACCTGCCATGGTTTTTGGGTGGTTGCAGCACTGTCCAAATAGACCATCTCAGGATGATTCAAAATAAGTGGAAATTGATTAATCATCCACTGTATTGCTTCATCCATATCTTTTCCTCCCTCATTTCAAGTCTTGTGTTAGTCTGACCAGTACTTCATCAGATATTCTTTCCTTCAACCCTTCAATAGGAATTCTCTCTATAACAGGTGCAAATGAGGCCATTATCACCATCTGTTTGGCTTCTTTTTCTGTTAGACCTCGGCTCATCAAATAGAATAATTTGTTAGCATCAACCTGACCTGCACTGGCTGCGTGTTCACCTTGGACATCATCTTCATCACACATAAGTGCTGGGATAGAGTCTGCTTGGACCCTTTCATCTAACAAGATGACATATTCTTGTTCTGAGCCATGAGCCCTTTTGGCACCTTTCTCAAAGAAAAGATTGCCTCTAAAGACTTTTCTAGCTTCATCTAGCAAAGCCCCCCCTTTCACAAGAATCTCACTTTCTGTTCGACGTCCCTTATGGTAAGTATTATAGCCCATATCTAGTTTGGATTTGCCGTCACCAAGGTAGATACTTTCTACATTACTTATGGCACTTTCATCTTCAAGATAGGAACTATAATCTGTAACAACAAGACCTGAACCAAGGTCAATGCTATTAAAACGCACTTGGGATTCTCTCTCAAGAACTGATAATGCGCTGCTAATATAGGTTGACTCTTTTGATAAATTCTGAACAGTAATCACATGAACTATGGCACCTTGTTCAGCAATAATATTTATGATGCCATCAACAAAGCCACTAATACCTGTGTCAGAGTAATCTATGACACAAGTGACCTTTGATTTAGCACCTGCATGAATAATATGATGGTCAAGCAATAAGGCATTGTCACTGTTTAACTCAAGCTTTATTACTATCGGCTCATCAACACTGACATTAGGTTGAACTTCTATGACTGTCCCATTATTACTAAAGGCTTCTGTCAGTTGTCTATGTTTATCACTCGGTCCATACCGTTTGGCCAAACGCTCTTCAAACTGACTGATATCCACTTTAAAAATAGGTTGAATGGATAAACCACGTTGTTTATGCCACAAGACCTTTTGATTGTTATAAGGTTGATATTCTGGCACAGATGAATCTTTGACCTTCACCCTTTTCCACGTTGGATAGTCTGACGCTTCAAATGAGGCCAAGCGACTTCTGCGGTATTTTTTTTGGTCACTATCTATTTTGTTGGACTCTATGATTTGGTCCAATAGTTTTTTTATTGTACATAATGTTCCCTTTCTTCTGTCTGACTAAGCTTTTCAAATATAATTCGAACTATACTTTTTCATTACGAATGAAACAAGTACAATTCGACCTGTCTCGTTAGAGCCTAGCTCTAGCCGATACTGCCTTCAAATTCCAAATTAATTAGTTGATTCAACTCAACGGCGTATTCCAGTGGTAGCTCTTTGGTGATTGGTTCAACAAAACCACGAACAATCATTGCCTTTGCCTCTTCTTCATCGATGCCTCGTGACATGAGATAGAAGATAGCATCATCGCTAATACGGCCAATCTTAGCTTCATGACCAATATCGATGTTGTCATTACCAAGTTCAATAATAGGCACTGTGTCTGATTTGGATTCATTGTCTAACATCAAAGATTCACAAGAGACCGTTGATTTACAGTGATGGGCATTCTTCGAAACGCGCATCAGACCTCTATAGAAGGCATGTCCACCACCCTTAGATATGGATTTGGAGTTGATGTTTGAAGTTGTATAAGGCGCTGCATGGACAACTTTGGAACCTGTATCAAGGTATTGTCCTTCACCAGCGAAAGTGATACCAGTAAACTCACATTTAGCTCTTTCACCTCTCAAGATGCTCATAGGGTATAACATGGATACCTTGGACCCAAATGATCCTGACACCCACTCGATAATGCCATTTTTATCAACGACTGAACGTTTGGTATTTAGGTTATACATGTTTCGGGACCAGTTCTCAATGGTTGAGTATCTAAGCCTTGCACCTTCTTTTACATTGAGTTCAACGCAGCCTGCATGAAGGTTGACCACATCATATTTTGGTGCTGAACACCCTTCGATAAAGTGAAGACTTGCACCTTTCTCAACTACAATCAAGGTATGTTCAAACTGTCCTGCACCTGGTGCATTTAGTCTAAAATAAGATTGAAGTGGGAACTTCACATGAACACCTTCTGGCACATATACAAAAGAGCTCCTGACCAAACCGCACCATGAAGAGCTGCAAATTTGTGGTCTCGTGGCGTCACAAGTTTCATAAAATATTGTTTGACAATATCACCGTATTCTTTAACGGCTGTTTCCATATCTGTATAGACAACCCCCCCTTGCTTGAGCAAGTTATCTTGAATGCTATGGTAGACCACTTCAGAGTCATACTGAGCGCCAACACCTGCTAAAGATTCTCTTTCGGCCTTAGGAATACCAAGGCGATCAAATGTATCTTTGATTTCTTCAGGTACATCGTCCCAAGATGCGTTAAGGTCTGTCTTTGGCCTAACATAGGTGACAATATTGTCCATATCTAGTTCAGATAAATCTGCCCCCCCCATGTTGGAATGGGCTTACTGTTAAATATTTCAAGGGATTTGAGTCTAAACTCTGTCATCCATTCTGGTTCGTTTTTCTCACGTGATATATCTCTTATAATATCTTCAGTTAATCCGGCATCTGATTTGTAAGCCGCAACATCAGCATTCTTGATATCATAGACACCACGATCAACATCATTAATTTGAGTTCTTTTTCTTGATGGTTCCATATATCAACCCTCCTATTCCTCTCCGACAGCAGCAAAGCCTTCTTCATCGATGGTCTTGGCAAGTGCCACATCACCAGTTTGAACGATTTGTCCGTCTTTGAGTATATGTACATAATCAGGTTTGATATAATCAAGGAGCTTGTTATAGTGGGTGATGATAATAATGCCATTGTCCTCACTAGCAAACTGTTTTACCCCCCCTTCTGCTACAATACGTATAGCATCCACATCAAGTCCCGAATCCGTTTCATCAAGAATGGCTACTTTGGGTTCTAAAACCTTCATTTGTAGAATCTCATTTTTCTTTTTCTCTCCACCGGAGAAGCCTTCGTTTAAGTACCTACTTGCATAGGATGTATCTATCCCAAGCTCTGTCATCTTCTCTGCTAATAGTTTCTTAAAGACTATGACCGATTGTTTCCTGCTGCTTATTGCATTCTTAGCAGTTCTTAGGAAATTCTCAACTGTAATACCAGGAATGACTTCTGGATACTGAAAACTTAGGAAGACACCATTCTTGGCTCTCTCATCCACTTTCATAGTTAATAGGTCTTCACCTTCAAGAGATGCAGAACCTTCTAGAACTTGGTAAGCTGGATGACCCATCAATGTATAGGCAAGTGTTGATTTACCAGCACCATTGGGACCCATGATGACATGAACCTCTCCAGCATTAACATCAAGGTTTACCCCCCCTTTAAGTATTTCTTTGTTATCTATACTGGCCCTAAGGCCTTGAATTTTTAGTAATTGTTTTTGCATATTGTAACCTCGCTTTATAGGAATGATAATCATTATCGTTTAACATATTATAACACCTTTTAACCCTAAATGCACTATCTTTTATGCACAAAAAAAAGCCCTATAAATAGGGCTTTCATAGACACATGTCGTAAACGATTAATCTTACACGATTTATGGTTTATTTCGGCTTATTTTCATAATGTATTTTCATCAAGTTCAACGGGCATTAGTTTAAATTTGTGATCTAGAACCACACGATTACGTCCTTCTGATTTTGCTCTATACAGTGCTCGGTCAGCACGTCGTAAATAGTTGCTCAATAACTCAACTGATGCTCCAGTTCCAATGTGCAAAAGTCCAATACTAATGGTAACATCGCCTTCAATCCCAAAATCATGGTCCTCTACTGTTTTTCTAATTCGCTCAGCAACAATACAGCCTAATTCCTCTGAAACCCCCCCTCTTAACATAATAACAAACTCTTCACCACCCCCCCACCTAAAAACTGCGTCTGAGCTTCGAATACTGTCATATAGGATTTCAGACACTTGAATAAGGACATTGTCACCAACCTGATGACCATATGTGTCATTAATAGTTTTAAAGTAGTCAAGATCAAGGAGTAATATACATTTTTCATAACCAGTAAATTTCTTTACAAACAAACTCTCAAACCTACGACGGTTAGGCAATCTAGTTAATGTGTCGGTCTCAGAAGCCCTTTCTAACATCTCTGACTTATTAATTTCACTGTCTATTGTCTGAGTAAGAAATGTCACACCAACGGTTAGGGTTAAACCACCAAACAAGGTATAGATGATGTCAGCAATTGCTACAACTTGCATTTGACCCATACTAGTTAGATAGACGACTAAGATAACTCTGTAAATCAAGGCACCATTAAAGAGTGCAAATATGCCATAGAGCTGGTATTTCTCAACATGAACCGCAGCTGTAATCACTAGCATTATAAATATATGCATGTTGAAATGTAAAGCGATAGGATCGTTAATCAGTAGGAGTCCTTTGAATAATCCTGCAATAACTAATATGTTAACAGCCCATTCTATTTTCTTAATATAAACCAACAAGACAACCATCATTAAGGCAGCGGTGAATATAAGACCCTGCAAGACTTCGCTGTAGCCATTGGCCTCAAAAATCTGGCTGATTAAAATACTGAATAATAGGTATACGAGCATAAGACCCACGAACTGTAAAGTATACTCTGCCTTCTTCTTATAATAGAAACGTTCTTGATCATAGCCAGCAAGAAGCATCTGAATAACCCTTGTCATCTAGACCACCGCCTTTGACACAAGGATTTTGTCTCTGCCTTGCTTTTTTTGCATCATATAAAGCGTTATCTGCATGGATCACTGTTTGATTCATAGATTCCTTACCACTTGTTAATATCATACCGCCACTCACTGTCAGTGTATAACCTAAGCCAAAATCAAACTCTCGAACCCTTTTCCTAAAACCATCTATTTTTTTTCAAAGGCTTGAATACCCGTAAGCTTATTTGACACTACTGCAAATTCCTCACCACCCCCCCATCTAAAAATGTCACATTCATCTTTGAAGTAGTCTCGCATCAGATTTGCCATGTGAATGAGTACTTGATCACCAACATTGTGGCCTAGACTATCATTGACCCTCTTAAAATAATCAATATCCAAAATAGCCAACATATAAGGCTTCTCTTCATCTAAATATTCCTTGATTGTGGCATTGAACTTGGCTCTATTTGGAAGGTGGGTAAGGCTATCGGACACAGAAATCTGTCCTAACTCTTTGCTTTCTTCAATTTCACTATTAAGGACTTTATTAAAATAGGCAATGATAACCGAAAACAGTGCAATGCCAAGGGCCGCCTGGAGGCTTTGACTCAACATATTCTCACTAATGACGCCCACAGTTATAAGATTGTACAAGAAATAGGCTCGGATAATGACCATTGCATTAACGAAACTATATACGATGACCATTTGCGCTTTTGAAGTATGGATTGTCACACCAACGATTAGAATTAAAATCATCTGGGTGTAGAACTGAAAATGAGTGTTATAAACCATATACCTAATACCTATGCCAAGGCCAGCCATTAAGAATATGTATTGTGAAGTCTTTAGCTTACCTGAAGTTAAGAGTCCAAATAAGGATGCATAAAGGGCACTAATGACCGCAAGCGTAATCATATAAGCTACCCATTCACGGTGATCAAGGTATTCAATAAATGCGTTAAAAAAAGGCATAAAAACCCATTAGTAAAAAGAATACCAAAGTGTATTCGGATTTCTTCTTAATGTAGTGGCCATATTGTCTGTAAACACCTGTCATTCTATCTATAAATGCACTCATATATCTCACCTCGTTTTTACCCTTCACCACTCAATAATACCATGTCATGACTAAGATTTACAACTAACTTCGAAAGGGTTATACTAATATCAGGATTATAAAGTCTAAGTCACTTGTATAAGTGATTAATAGGCAAAATCAAGCAAGGTAGGTGCATTATGAAAGAGATAGGCATAGGCTTACTTGGCCTAGGAAATGTTGGCACAAGTGTATTTAACATCATCAGAGAGCACCAAGAAGAAATCGTTTATAAAACAGGGTGTAACTTGTCCATCATAAAGATATTGGTTAGAGACATTAAAAAAGACAGAGGTATCGATATTGAACCAGGTGTCTTAACCAACAAGAGAGACAGTATTCTATGCGACCCAACTATAGACATTGTTATAGAAGTGGCCGGGGGGGGTGTTGATGCTGCTAACGAAATGATACGAACGGCCCTAAACAACAAAAAAACATGTCATCACTGCCAATAAAGACTTAATGGCCATTCACGGCACAGATCTTTTACATATGGCTAAGTCAGTGGATTGTGACCTCTATTATGAAGGCAGCGTTGGTGGTGGTATTCCAATTATCAGATCACTGCAAGACGGTTTGTCAGCAGATAAAATTACAGAAGTCACAGGTATAATCAATGGTACAACCAATTATATACTTACGCGTATGGATCATGATGATATGAGTTATGAAGATGCTTTAGCCAAAGCCCAAACCTTAGGTTTTGCAGAAGCTGATCCAAGCAGTGATGTTGGCGGCTTCGATGCAGGTCGAAAAATGGCCATCTTATCAAGTCTTGCTTTTTCAATGCCTTTTGAGGTATCCGATGTAAGAATTACTGGTTTGACCAATGTGACAGATGTTGATTTACTGGCAGCCAAGCAACTTGGCTATGAAATGAAATTACTTGGCATTGCTAAGATGAATGATGGCGCTGTTGAAGTCAGTGTAGCACCGACATTACTGCCTCATACACATCCATTGACATCTGTCCATGATGAGTTCAATGCTGTATATGTACGTGGTGAAGCTGTTGGAACAACAATGTTCTATGGCCCTGGTGCAGGTGGTCCACCAACAGCAACAGCAATCGTTTCAGATGTGATTACTGTTATCAAAAATATTGGTCTTGGCACAACTGGACGTCAGATATTGGCACCACGACTTGAGAAGAAGATGAAGTTATCTTGTGATATCTATGCAAAGTATTTTATTCGTCTTGAGGTTGAGGACCAAGTAGGTGTTCTAGCTGATATGACTGCTCTTTTTGCCAAACACGATGTGAGCATAGAGAAAATTATACAAGATCCGATATGTGAAGACTGTCATGCACAAATTACCATTGTGACCCACGACATATCTCTTGAATCATTGGAGGTTACGCTTAAAGACTTGAATGAAATGGCCTGTGTCATTAGCATTTTGAGTCATTATAGAATAGAAGAAGCATAATTAAGAAATGGGGGGGGCTTAATATGTTTAAACATGTACCGAATATCTTATCAACATTTAGGTTAATTCTTGTACCAGTATTTGCCATTGTCTTTTTCTCTGACATGGCCAATGCCAACTATGTGGCCCTTGGCATCTTTATCCTTGCTGGTATCACAGATGTACTGGATGGCTATATTGCTAGGCATTACAATCTAATATCTAAAGTGGGAACAGTGCTTGACCCACTTGCCGACAAGTTAATGCAGCTGACTGCCCTTGTCTGTCTCACCATTGATGGTGCACTGCCATTATGGATTATGGTGATATTGCTTGCCAAAGAAGCGGCAATGATTGTCACCGGTATCTATATGTATTTCAGGAAGAAGTCTACTGTCATTCCATCCAACTGGTTTGGCAAATCCGCTACGATTTTGTTTTCATTGGCCATTCTTGTGACCATCCTTTACCCAGATAGTATAGCAAGTCTGGTTCTGGTCATTGGTGCATTAGTGCTGAAGTTAACAGCTCTAGCAACCTATATCCACAAATATTTCACCAAAATGAAACCAACCTTTAGGGCTTGGTTTTTTTTCTCTATATAAGTCTAAACTATCAGCCAATGACTTATGTGCATAGTTGGCAATCTCCTTAGGTTTAACAACCTTGAGCAATGTCAACAAAGGCAAAATGCCTACTTTTGCCGCATCAACAGATTCAAAGCTGGTAGTCCCAACCATCCTACCCTGATTTCGACTATTCCAGACGATATCCATTTCTGGGAGTTGGTCAATATTAGCAACAGGAATCTCAAATGTGACCAAACACTCCTTATTATTTGATAGACTATTGGCAAATGCTTAATGGATTGTTGCCAATAGTTCTTTAGACTAAAGCCTTCTGGAATCTTGTAATGGCCATCTTTGACTATGACCCTTGCAATTCTTTCACACCGAAAGGTTCTAATGGCGTTGACATTATGACAATAAGCTACCAAATACCATGTAGAATCTTTGAGAATCAAGCCATAGGGGGGGTTAAGCTTTCTTTTGGTTACTTGACCAGCTTGTTTCATATAATCTATTTCAATCTCTTGTAGTTGCCATAAGACATCCATCAATGTACGGATATCAAAAGGGTCTTTGGCTCCACCCCCCCACCATGTGTCATTGTCAATATAGAGACGTTCAGTCAATAGAGAACTCTGGTCTTCGCCCTTACCCAGAAGCATTCGTAACTGAGAAAAGCCTTCCTCAATGGAATGAACCGTTGATGCATTATCAGGTATGGTGGTTATACCACTCATTATTTTTGACAAAAGGTCCTTTTTATTTAGATTATCTCCTTCAATACTTAAGGCATCACCTGCTATACCTAAGGTGTAACCTTCCATAAATGAGATTCCACCTTCTGGCCCTGTAGTTGCATATATAGGAAATCCCGCTTCTGATAGAGCATCAATATCTCTATAAATTGTTCTGACCGATACCTCTAACATGCTAGAAAGTACTTTAGCTTTAACTTTTTTCTCTTTTTCTATGACAACCAATATGGCTATTAATCTATGAACCCGCATTCTTGCCTCCAAATATTTTCTAACTTTATTATGTATTGTTGACACACATATGTCAATAATACTATGCTAGTATGTATATATGGTTAAGCTTTGACAGCTTCACCGCAAGAAATTGATGAAGGAGGATGACTATGGAGATAAAAACAATTGATTCATTTGAGGATTTTTATAATGAGATTCACAAGGTTGGCTTTTCAGTTGGTGGAGAAAACAGTGAAGGCATCTTCACCATTGCAGATTATTATACTAATAGAATGGTCAGTCATTCAGGTGACTCAGAGACTGATCCATGGGAGTGGCGTATCAGAGGTCTGACCCAAGCTAATAAGATAGCTTATGGCAAAGTGTTTTTCAAGAAAAGTGGCTGGATAAACCAAGAGTGGTACCCATACTTTTTAGCTATAAGACGAGGAAGCAAAACCCTAGAAGACATGTATGAAGATGGAATGATTTCATCTTTGTCCAATGATGTTTACAAACTTATAGAAGACTGTCCTGGTATTGCTCTACACGAACTTAAGCTTGAACTTGGAATAAGCAAGAACAATAAATCAGAATTCGACAGGGCTATAACCGATTTACAGATGAAACTCTTCATTACCATTAGTGGCCAAAAGTATAAATTATCTTCTGAAGCAAACCATATGGATGGCCAGTTACAACATTTTGTACAGTTGAGTCCTTTTGGGACCCTTCAGTGATTGATGCTTCCAAGAACATTGATTCAAGTGATGCCACAAAAATAATTACAAAACGAATCATGGAGCTCAATGAGAATGCAAACCCAAAAAAAATCAGCCGCTTTATCAAAGGATAAGACTGGTTCTACCTATAGGAGGTACTAATTATGTTTACTAATAATCAATTCCAATGCGTTAAAAGATGGCTATACCGTAATGCAAGACCACTTGATTTGGCTCGCTTTCAATACCATTTTGAGGATGGTCCTGCATCTGCTGTAATTACTGCACTAGAAGCATATCAAAATAGTGATGGTGGCTTTGGTAATACACTAGAAGCCGATTGCTGGAATCCCAATTCCTCACCTCTACAAACATGGTGGGCAACACAATTTCTCAAAGAAATCAATTTTCATGATGTGAATCATCCTATGATTAAGGGTATCATTACTTATCTAGCAAGTGGTGATGGTACAGCCAAAGGCAGATGGCAATTTTCCATTCCATCAAACAACGACCACCCAAGAGCGCCTTGGTGGACCTATTCAGAGAATGATGAATCACCAGGTTATAACCCGACTGCTGCCCTTGCAGGTTATATATTGGCACATACAGATAAGGACAATCCCGCCATCACTCTTGGTAAGAAGCTTAAAGATGAATCCTTAAGTTACTACCTCAGTCAAAGAGAACTAACCGAAATGCATGAGCTAGCTTGTTTTATAGAACTCTACGATGATTTATCTGGTTTGGGTCTTTTAGGTCAAGATGATAAAGCTTTGTTTAAGAAGAAGCTAAAAGATGAAGTTTATGCCACCATTGAGCAGGACAGCTCCAAGTGGCAGTCAGAATATTGTTGCAAACCTTCTCATTTGTTCAAGTCACCTGACAGTATGTTCTACAGTGACAACCAAGAAATAATGGCCGATGAACTTAACCATATCATACATTCACTATCTCCTGAGGGCACCTGGTCCATTACATGGGAATGGGGGGGTGACTTTGGTGAGGCGTTCGGTGTCAGCAAACGATGGTGGCAAGGCAATCTGGCCATTAACAATCTTCTTATGCTCAAGGATTTTGGGCTACTTGAACTTTAAAATAGTTCCTTTGACCATTGAATAGCATCGTAATAACATTGATATATTGACTGCTTTAGAGATTCGTCATTATAAGCTGCAGTAGAAAATATGCTCTCCCAGTCACCTTCTTCATAAGCAGTCATAATATCAAGACCTTTTCTCAGAAGGTTCTCTTCCCCCCCACTAAGAGCCTTTATTACATCATCAGAAAGAGGTAATTCAGACAGAATTTGATCCATTGGTCTTTCTAGAATAACATCTATCATAGAAAACATACCTGTTAAAAATAGTTCTTCCTTAATATCATTGTGGTTTAATTTACTTGCCAGATTTTCAAGTGCTTTACCTCGAATCACAGATGTCCTAGCGTAAATAGGTGGTTTGTCATCACAAAATTCACGAAGAACTATTAAGCCAAACCATTTATAAAGTTCTTTCAGGCCTAACCTGACTATTGCTTGCTGGATATCTGTTATCTTTTTCTTACCTGCATAGGCACTAGAGTTCACAAGCCTTAATACCTTATAGGATAGTCCAAGATCTTTTTCAATCACTTCTGATATTTTCACAAAGTTAGGATTAGGTGTATAAAGCTCTTTCATTAACATTAAATGAGAGTTTTTGAAGCACTTCACATCTTTTGATGTAATCATTGTTGGTTTTTTTAAAGAAATTCCCTTGAAAAAGCTTAAATCCAAAGCTTATTGCAAACTCATATTGCTCTCTTGTTTCAACTTTGATGGCCATCAGAGTCACATCCTTATTAGCATAAGACACTAAAATATTCTGAATACCTCTAACACCGTTAGTACTGAAATCAATCTTAATAATATCTATCTGCTCAATAAGTTCTGGCAATGATTCAAAATTGTGTTTGCTGTCAATAGCTATGGTGTAGCCTAGCCCTTTTAGCTTCTTTATAGCAATAAGAAGTTTCTCATATTCTACAGATTCAACAATGTCAACAACGGTAGCTTCTGGTAGAAGGATTGTTGCGGTTTCATTTAATAACAATGTCTCGGTGAATTTAATAAAAGCTTTCTTATTATCTGTAAGGGTTTCAAGGCCAAGCATTAGTGGTCCATTAACAATGACCGAGGCAGTGGCTTCATCACCACCAGTTGGTGCCACGTTGTTACTGCTATCTCTATATAACAAACTATATGCCACTGTCTCGAATTCATGATTAAATATTGGTTGTCTTGCAATAAATAAATCCATATCAATCCCTCCTCTCAAAATCATTTATTAGGTCTTGGGCTTCCTTAATCTGGCTGTCCTCTTTTATAGGCTCATCTTCCTTTTTTTCTTCCAACCTTTTGCTGGCCTCAGCTTCATTTATCTTGGCATATTCTATGCTTTTATTTATACTTTCTTTTCTCTTCCTCGAACGTTCCTTACTCTTCTTTAAACGGTTTATATACCTATCTAAGAACATCACTTTACTTTCAGTCAAATGCACAAACATAAAGCCCACATCATTATAGGCACCCTTGATTTTGCACCAGGCAACAGCCAGTTCAAACTCACATTTCTCTTCCCCCCCAATGACTAGGTTAATAAACATGTGGTCAGCTTCTTCACATTTTCTATTACACATGCCACCTATGCCACCATAAGAGATATCTCTAATACCAATATAGAGAGGCAAATCTTGGGTTTTCAATTGACCGCTGTCATTGTAAAACCTGAAACAGAGCAGTCTATCGTCCAAAGATATTCTTGGCCATTTTCTTCTTTCCACAAAAGTTTCTTTTTCGATTTCCAATAGGTGCCTCCCAAATAATGCGTTTAATAAATTATGATATTAATCAATACTACTCTTCAAATGCTTCTTCAAGTGAAATCTTCAAACCTTCAAAATGCATGCTCTCAAGGGTCTCATCCAAACGATAGACATTATAAGCCTTAGTACCATATTCTTCAAAAAAAAGTACTGCAAAATTTGCTTCTTCTCTGGGTCCACAATCCAAGCTTCTTTCACTTCCGAAATCATATAAGTGTTGAGCTTTGTTATCATGTCTCTTGATCTGGTACTTGGTGACAATATCTCCACTACAAGGACTGGTACACCCATGTACTTTCCCTTCTCGTTAGTCTTCTCATCAGTGTCACAAGCAATAAGCAAATCTGGCTGTAAAACATCTGGTGTTGTCATCCACGCCTGTTTCTTCACATCAAATTTCTTCAATGTAACATCAAAAGGTGCATAATATACTTTACACTTCTTGCCTTTTAGATAAGAACGTATAAGCGTATAAAGATTGCCAGAGATTTCTTGATGATATTTTGATGGTGCATCCATCACAATGAGTTGACCATTGAGAAATTCCAGTCTCTTCTCAGTACCTTCAGAAATAGCTAAAAACTCTTCATAAGATATGTCACCACTACCATAATCATATGCTGGTGATGATTCTTGTACCATGAAGTATTGATCCATCTCAGTGATATATGGTGACAATCGCACTGCTGCCTTACCATTTTTTGAAATAACCACTTGATGATTGTCCGTTACGTAATCAATGTACTTTCCAAGGTTGTTCTTAAGTTCTGTTGCTGTAATCATACTATCAATCGTTTCGTACATAACACACACCCTTTCGTACGATTTAATGCATTTATTGTATCAAATCGTACGAAGAAGGACTATCCTACATCTGACCTAGTATTATTTGTAAGTCAAACATTCTGAAACATGATTGCTTTAAGCCATCTTCAGCTCCTCATAGACCCCCCCTAATTGTACCTTCTTGAAAAGAATATTGTTTTCAAGGTGGACATGTTGGAAGATATCCTCTTCAATGGCTATCAGATTATTGTATGCTTCCACATAAGTTGGGCATGCATCTTCTGGTAGTCTGAAGTCTTTGGTTGTCTTACGGATAGCCTTTAATAAAGTACCAGCGCCGTCATGTTCAGCTTCTATGTCCTTAAGGTGATTCAATGCTTTGTAATATAAATCTTTTGTCTTGTGATAACCATAATCCTTGATGACTGGGAACAGAATCTGTTCTTCTTTTACTAGGTGTTGTTCAAGCTCAAGCTTAAGGTTACCAAACAATCTATGGACTTCATAGAGCTCTTTGTGTTTGACCCCCCCATGAACTTCCATAATTTTCCTAACCAATTGTTGGGTGATTGGTAGCACTTCTTTCAAGTAAGTGTGATGGGTATTAACGATATACTCAATTAAGGCTACGGCTGTTAGACCATCAAAGTCAATGACATAATCTACTTCTTCATCAACCAGCGCCATTGCTTCTAGTTTGACTAGGACTTCATCTTTGTCGAGTCCAGCTGCTTCTATAGCTTCTATTAACGTACGGTCACCACCACAGCAGTAGTCCACGTGGTAATCTCTAAATATTTCTCCTGCTCTTGGTAAAGTTGTGACGATGTTACCTAATGTATCTGTTAGTTTGAATGTTTTCATGATGGGACCTCCTTTGTTGGTGGATTGCTTGTTTCAATCATATGTACTTGAGAGATATGTGTTTCTCTCTTATGGCTATATAGTACATGAGCCCAACAAAAAAAACTGTGAAGCATTTCACAGTTTTTTTTCAAAAGTCATTGTATATACCTAATCTTATAAGTCTTTTTTTGAGAAGAATCTTCTTATTGCCAATCATTTCAATTCGACCTTCTTCTTGAAGCTGGCTCAAAGTCTTACTGACGGATTCTCTTGTTAGTCCAATATAGTTGGCCACACCTTCTCTGCTAACTGGTAGTGTAATCATAATGCCTTCTCCTAATTTCTTTCCAAATTTGGGGGGGCCAAACTCTTTTAGAACCCCCCCTACCACCTTATCCTCAGCAGAACCTATACCCAAAGCTTCTACTGATTGCTCCAGACGCTCTAACCGAAGGGCAAGTGCTTCCATAACTTTTAGGCCAATCATTGGGAACTTTTTTTACAAGCCCTTGAAAATCATCTTTTTGAATGGCACATACATGGACACCTTCTAGTGCTTCTATTGAGAAATTACCAGCTTTGGCTCGAAGGAGTGACTTTTCACCAAAAAAATCACCTTCTCCGTAAAGATGAAGTATCTGTTCCTTGCCTTCAGCGTTGTAACGATAACCTTTGGCCTTACCAGTATTGAGGATTGTCAAACCATCAACCATATCCCCCCCTTCTCTAACCAACAATTCTCCTCTGTTGTAGACCTTCCTTGTTATGAGGGAAGTCACTTGATCAATCTCATGGTCCCTAAGTTCTGAGAATATAGGAATTCTCTTGGTACATATTTTATTATGACATTGCTCGCAGTTATGATCTGTATGCATAATTTCACCTCTAGCCAAATATGCCTTTTATTAATAGTTTTATAAGGGTTTGACCTTTCTTGTAGGGTCTACCCTTAAGCATCAATTGTTCCACCTTTAGCTTGTCTAAGTCTTTAGAATCTATTTCCAAAGGATTCTTATTCAGGATAATCATATCCGCGATTTTCCCAAGTTCTAAAGACCCTCGCTCTTTCTCATCAAAGGTACCATAAGCACCATAATAAGTATACATTCTCAGAGCCTCTTCAATATTTAGCGATTCGCTTTCATTATAATGATTACAAGCCTGGTATATGCCTTGTATTGGATCTGGTACTGTGCAAGGTCCATCTGAACCACCGCTAATGGTTATACCTGACTTAAGCATGGATTTTAGAGGGTTAAGGTATTTGGCCCTAAGTCCAATCAGACTTTCTAGATAAGCATAAGGCTCTAAGTCCCAGTGTATAAAGCTTGGTTGAACCGATAAATGTAAGCCAATGTCACCGGCTCTTTTCATTTGCTCATTGGTAACCAAACAGCCATGGATTATTGTATGTCGATGGTCCGTTTTTGGATAAGCTTTTAACACATTCTCATAGGCAACCAAGGCTTGTTCAAACGCCCCCCCATCCCCCCCTATAGCATGCATAGATATCTGTAACCCTTCTTCATGGGCTTTACTGACAAATGATTCAACTTGTTTGTCTGTATAAAATAAGACACCATGGTTCATTGTGCCTTCATAAGGCTCTATAAGTGCCGCATCTGCTGAGCCAAAGCAACCATCAAGAGCCGTTTCAAAACAACCGCCAATCCTTGGAAAGTCAAGCTTCAAAGCTTTGGTCACATTCATTGTTTGAAAGAATATACGTAGGTTAAAAGGATTCATAAGGCCTTTGGCAAAAAGCTTTGACAGCTTTACATCTAGGTCTAGGGCAAAACCTACACCTTCAACTGTGTGAAGCATGCTAATGCCATATGTGGCCATTTTATCCACACCAGCAATCATATTTTTTAGTAGTTGAACAATAGAAACCTTGGATGTCACATAATCTGTTGCCGCAAAATAAGCCTCCTGAAACAACTGACCTGTGCTTTCTTCATAGCCTCTTAAGTCCTTGATATTCCCTGGTAGTTTATTAAGCATCTTTGTATTAATCACACTGGCATGACCATCGTATTTAATCAGCATAATGGGACAATCAATTGGCATTTGGTCAAGTCTTTCCTTGGTTACTAAGGTCTTCTCCTTAACTGAATGAGGGGGGGATATGCCAAATGCTAGAAGAACTTTTGGTTTATGTTCATTGTAATAAGATACAAGCACCTTTTCTAGATGGTCAAAATTCACCACATGTCTAAGGTCTAAGGAACCATCAAACAGAGCAAATGAAGAGAAATGTATATGGCTATCCACGAAGGAGGGTAATAAGGCTCTCTCCTCCAATAAGACTTTTTCACATTTTTGGTATATATCTGGTAAGTTATCCCCCCCAACATATATTATGAGCCCATCATCTTCCACTAAATAACTATGTACGTCCATTGCCTCATTACAAGTTATTATGTCACCTTCATATACGATCACTTTAATCCCCCCCTTCCTTTATTTGCAATATTGTATCTCGCCGTACTTGACCATAAAAGCCGACTTGATTTTAATAAAATATTCTAAGTCATTCAAATACTGATATAGTGTTGCTCTTTGTTCAAATTCATCCCTCGTCGATGGCAAAGGTGCTTGTTTATAATGTGCTTGTAACTCTTTTAGCTCACCAAGCAGTGCATAACCATCATTACATTCGTTAAGCTCGATGGCAAGTTTCTCAGTAAAATCGCTGAGCAATCTTGATTCATCCACAGCAATAAAAATATGTTCAAAATGTTTCTCCATATACCTTAGAATAAAAAAAATTGTTGCCTTCGCATCCTAAAATACTGGGTGTAGTAACTATAGTCTTTCAAAATATAGTTGTTGTCATACATGATTGCATCTTCAAGGCCCTTTTTGGAAACTAAGTTCAAGCGCTCAAGCAAATCATCTTGCTCTTTGACTGAACACTGATTCAAAAGTTGAAGCTTCATCTTGTGAAGTATGTCCTTAATAATAGTCTCAGTCTGGTCTTGAGACTGCTTAATAACACTTTCCATACTCATCATATGCAGATTTAGAACAAAAGCAACAAGCACACCTATTATCATAAGGCCCATTTCGTTCATGACAATCCCAACGCCAAGTGTGTTGATTGTGTAAATATGGGTCACAAGAACTGTAGATATTGACAAACCTTCCGTTGCTTTTAACCATGTTAACATTGGTACAAATATCAACAAAAACACACTTAAAGCAATAAGGTTATGGCCTATAAATTCAAAGACCGCTGAAGCAAGGACTATGGCCACAAGGGATATGACTATCCGTTTAATCCCTATATAGAATGTTTGTTTTCTCGTATCCAATATGGATAGAAGGGCAATGATACCTGCTGTCGTCGCATAGGCTAATCCCACTAGCTGAGCTATGTAAATAGCAACAATTGTTCCTATTGCGATTTTAATTGATTGGTAGATAAATCTGTTCATGGCAATCCCTCCTTGGAAAAAGTATACCTTTAATGCTATCATATTACCAGAAGGAGTTGATATTATGTGTGGTCGCGTTACTTTGGACATCGATATTGAATTACTTAAACAAATACTGGAACAGGCTTTTGATGTAACTCAAATGAAGCTTGATGATTATGATAAACGTTATAACATTGCACCCAGTCAGAAAGTGGTCTCCATCCTTAATGATGGTAAGACAAATAGGGCCGGTTACTTAGATTGGGGGGGTTATATTCCCCCCCCATTTCAAAAAAACCTAAAAGGACTTAAGCCAATCATCAACACTCGTAGTGAAACAGCCCATAGCAAACCTAGCTTCAAATCATCCTTTAGGCATAAACGCTGTATAATCTTGGCTTCAAGTTTTTATGAATGGAACTCAAAGTCAGGGACCAGAACCCCCCCTTATAATGTTAAAATCACAGACCAACCCTTAATACCCATGGCAGGACTATGGTCCACCTTCAAAAAAAAGAAGACGGTTCGAGCTATATACATGTTCAATTCTCACAACAGAAGCCAATGATATGATTAAACATATACACCACAGAATGCCAGTCATACTAACAAAAGACACTGCAAGACCATGGCTAAATAAGAGCAACACCGACATCCCAAAACTAAATTCTTTTATGAGGCAATATGACTCAAGTTTGATGACTATGTACCCTGTATCTACCCTAGTTAATAACACCAAAATCGATAGCGTTGAATGTATCCAAAAAGTCTAATTAATTCGAGTTTCACAAGAAATAAAATATATACTTTATAATATTTAGATATTATGATATAATAATCAAAAATAGTACTGGAGGCAACAATGGATACTCTCTACATCATCTTAATCGTTATTGCGATTTATATGGCCTATTCATTTTTTTATGAAAAGAGGCGTACAACAAATATCAACCAATGAACTCAAAGCCATGATTGGTACAAAAGACAAGAATAATCATTTCTTGGACGTTCGAACTTCGGGTGAGTTTAGCTCTAGAAATATCAAAGGTTTCAAAAACATTCCACTCGATCAAATTGGTCAACGACTGACACAGATACCCAAGGATAAAACCATTGTACTTATATGCCAATCAGGCAATCGTAGTTCTATGGCTGCAAGGAAACTGGCTAAAGCAGGCTACGATAAGATCATCAATGTTAAAGGTGGTATGAACATGTGGCGCTAGCCACATGTTTTTTTTGTGTCCTGGATAACTTTCACATTCCCCCCCTCTTGAAAATAGGATATTTTTGTTCTATAATTAGAAATTACTTTTAATGAGCGAGCTCATACGTGGCGAAGCCACTTTTCTTGTAACCTATAATTTCAGGAGGATTTGCTATGGAAGCGTTTTTTTTGAAGATGCAGCATCAATTGATTATTCACTTACTCAGAAATACCCATTCTATACTTTTATTGATGGTGCTGGCCGCACCAGTTACCCACTAAAAGCTCATTGGCACTACTATGTTGAGATTTTGTATGTGACTAGCGGCATGGTAATGTCATCATTAATGGTTATCCTTATGATTTTCAAACTGGGGGGGACATCCTATTTGTAATGCCAAGAGATGTTCATATCTTCACTGAAAACCATAGCAGCGACTATCATTATATTGTGATTAAATTTGATCCAGATATGATGTTTGATTCACCAAAAGAGGCTTTTGCTTTCAAGTATCTTGGACAACTTCTAACGACTATTCCACCTAAATTGAAGATTATCAAAAAAAATGAGTCCACTGATTTTGACAAAAGTAAGCTCATCACCATCCACGAACTTTTTTATAACAAACCTTACCGTTTTGATTGGATGGTCAAATCCTATATTATGTCTTTTTCTATGAGTATGCCAACAAGCTCAATGACCTTGGTTATCCATTGTTTAACGAACATATCATCAATGAGGATTTATCCAACATCACACCTGCATTTGAGTATATCAATGAACATTACAGTGATGATATTACTGCCAAATCTGTGGCTGAGCATTGTCATCTAAGTTACAGCTATTTCTCAAGACAATTCAAAAAAAATAACAGGTATTGCTTTTACACAATACCTGAATTTCTTACGTATAACTGAAGCTGAAAAAAATGCTTCTTGACCAGCACATTTCCATTACTGACATAGGCTTTGCGGTTGGTTTTACCGACACTTCTTATTTTATCAAACAATTTAAGCGCTTCAAGAAGATGACGCCTAAGAAATTTGTTCAACTTATTAGAGATGGCTTTTGATGCCGTCTCTATCTATTTAACTACAAACTATCTTCATAAGCTTTCTTAGCAAGGTGCATAGAGCCTATTAGGCCAGCTTTCTGTCCGTTCTTTGGGTACAGAATGTAGTCACTTAAATCTGTATGTAAGACTTCATGATCCATATAAGCATTCATATGTTTCTTAAAAGCAGCCCTAATCTTTGGAAAGAGTTGTTCTTGTTGGGATACACCACCACCTATGAGTATAACCTCAGGTGATAAGATTAAGTTAAACATCATACAGCTTGACCTACATAGTCTGCCACATAATCCCATACTGGATCTTCCAAATCAAGTTCATGACCCTTCTTACCATATCTGGCTTCTATTGCTGGTCCAGCGACCATTCCTTCTAAACAATTGCCATGACTTGGGCAAATACCATCGAATTTGTCTTCTTCAATAGGACGCACCAATATATGTCCCATCTCAGGATGTGTCAGTCCAAATAATGTTTTACCTTCAAGAACGAATCCTGCACCAACCCCCCCTGTTCCAATAGTGATGTACAATACACTTCTTTTTCCAATACCATGGCCATCCATATATTCACCAAGAGCTGCAGCGTTGACATCTGTATCAATAATAATAGGCACATCAATGGCCTCTTTTAGACCTTTATAGATATTGTAATTTCGCCATTTCAGCTTAGGTGTATTAAGAACTTCACCATAACGTTCCGACTCAGGATTTATTTCAATCGGTCCAAAGCCACCAACACCTATACTCTTAATATCATATTGGCTAAAAAAACTCAATGGTCGCTTCATAGTTTCATCTGGTGATTGGGTTGGGATTGTGACGCTTTCTAATACTTCCATTGTATCGTCAAAGACTGCGCACACAAATTTGGTTCCACCTGCTTCAATCGCTCCGTACATAATTATTCTCCTTCTTTTGACAAGGCTTACACCTTGTAACCATATAATTGGTTAAGCTGTCAAAACTAACCATATTCAGCATAACATCAAAAAGACGCAAAAAATCGGATATTTTTGCGTCCTTCTCGTAGTTTTATCCTTTTACAATTCTCTAATATCTAATATGGCCCCCCCTTGAGCAAATAAGTCATCTTTCATGACCTGCAATAGCTTTGATGCCACATCTTCTGGTGCACTTAGATTACCTTCTTCTTTGAATCCAATGAACCGCTCCACTTCCATAAAGTCTTCTTCTGTGCTGGACCTTATTTCCTCTTGCATTTTGGTATCAATGATACCAGGTGCAATGGCCATAACTTTGATGTTATTATCTGCAATGTCTTGCTCAATCCCAACTGTCTGAGTAAACATATCAAGACCCGCTTTGGTTGTACAATAGGCACTCCAACCATAAACACCCCCCCTATTTGCAGCACCAGAAGAAATATTGATGATTCTTTTCATACAAGGCCACGTCTTAGCATGTTTGATAAACTCTGAAGTTAAGACCATTGGCGCTAATAGATTCACATTGATTGAACGTTTCAATTCATCAATCTGACATTTCTCTGCTGGTTTAACCGGTTGCAATATACCGGCATTATTTACTAGAAATACTGCCTCAAGGTCTTCTTCCTCAAGGGCCGTCATTATCTCACTCATAATCTCATCAATACCCACAGTATCATTAAGGTCATAAGTAATATAGTCAAGATCGACATCCTTTTTTACGGCTAAGTCAATTAAGGCTTCATTGACAGACTGGATAGACAATAGATTATTGCCTCTTCGTCCATAAGTTCTTTAACCAAGCTTCTCCTAGTCCTCTAGATGCTCCTGTTACAATGTATGCATTCATAACATGCACCTCCTTATTTCTATAATATACCTCTATACACCTGCAATTTCAAGGTCACTAAGCACCAAATACTTAGGGCCAATATAGTTATTTCGTTGCATTCTTTCATTAGCCAAGCCAAGTGAAGACTCTACCTGATTTAGATTTGTTGATAAAGAACCACCTGTCATTGGCATTTCCTCACTGCCATCATGGTAAAGGGCCAGCCTAATTTCACCACCTATTGCTCCTGTCACAAAATCAACTTGAACATCTGAAAATGACAGGATATGAAGATGAGGTTTTGCCTGTAATTCCTCATAATCCACACTGCCAAGGTTTACTTCAAAGTTATCCATTTCGCCTGTAACCTCGTAATCTAAGTACTGTGCATACCGATTACTGCACATAAAATTTTTCAAAATACCTGTTTCAATAAGAGGGACTTCACTAAGTCGTATACCTTCTTCATCATAGACTCTGTTTGCCCCCCCTGAACCATCAATACTTGGTACCATCATGATGGATATTCTATCACCTTTGTTAGTACCATCAACCACCGCTTTATCCAGTTCAAAAGTTGTCAACCCGTTATATTTGTTCACTGCATTGGCCCGTTTAACATAGCTATCAAAAAAAAGTGTACCACTGCATCCCCCCCACCAAGAACAACCGGAATGTGTTTCATGGCCTTCATTGGCTTAGCATTAGCCCTTAAGATTGTACTTTCAATCAAAGCTCTAATCTCACTCTGGATTTTTTTATAGTCAATATCGCCAAACTTTAAGTGGTCAATCATCTCTACTGACTCACCACTGGTACGACATTCTGTTACAAGCTCAATGAGATGGTTGTTATAGACATCGACAATCTCAAGGCCTTCAGAATTCTTTATCCTTACAAATTCTCTGCGAAGAAATACCTCACAGCTGTTGATGATGTCCACGTAGGTTCTTCCAGGTAGATAAATTGATTCAATCAATTCAACAATATCAATATCACTGAAATAATCATACCCATTGCTCTGACTTTTTGCATGCTCTAGTGATTGGTCATCAGTAGCAAGTTGATCTGGTGTAGGTAATGTATAAAAGGGATTCATGACATAGTTTGCTGCCGCTTTAAATTCCCTTAGTTGTGTCAGGATTTCCCCCCCATCACTTAAGGATTCAGAAAATGACCCTGTCGTAGATCCAGTATACTTCTTGGATTCTAGCTCATAGTCCACATAGACAACCACTTCATAGAGCTTTACATCTTTACTTCTATTCATATCAAGCTTGTCCTTAATGAAGTAATATTCATTGGCAATTCGTCGACTCTCTGTAATTTTCCATTTGCTTATGCCCTCTCGCAATAAGGCCTCTTTTATTCTATCAAACATCAACTTAACCTACCTTTTGCTCTGATATATGGACCACCTGTAGATGTTTTAACCCGCTCTTTCACACCTTTTGAACATGTACCATTCCCTACCAGTTCTACATCTTCTGAGACCATTGTAATTGACTGCAATAAGTCAGGAACATAGCCTGTCAGAAAAACTGGTGAATGGACTTTCCCTGTTAGTTTACCGTCAATAATTTCTCTTGCTCTGGCCGCAACACATTGGATGCCCCCAATTCTTAGGATCTTCCATACCGGAGAAAAAGCCTTCAATCAAGTAACCATGGCTTATGGACTTAATCATTGCCTCTAGTTTATGGTTACCACCTTCAATAAAGGTATTGGTCATTCGTGTATAGGCTTTGTGTTCAAAGCTTTCTCTTTTACCATTTCCTGTTGCTTTCACCCCCCCTAGTTTGGTGGCTGAAAGCAAATCTGCAATACCACTCTTTAAAATACCTTGTTTGATAATACTGGTGTCCATACCTAATACACCTTCATCATCAAATAAATAAGATGATACTTCCCTAGCGGAAGTAGACCCATCTCTCATATGAACCAAGTCAGATGCAACCCTTTGATTCATGTAGTCTGCAGCCTTAGCTCTGTGTTTGACAAACATGTCCATCTCAACACCATGACCAAATGCTTCATGAGCAAGAAGGCCTGTAATATCTGGATCTAATATTATGTCATACTCACCTGGTCTGACTGGCGTGGTGCCTATCATATCTAGTACATCTCTTGATGTCTTTTTAATAATTCCATCAAATTCGCTTAAGAGTTCAGGCCCACTTAAACCAGAAATCATTCCTATACTATATTTGTATTGTCCTTCACTATAAGCTATTGGAATTAATGCACCATTTGCCCAGACGTAGGATTGAGAGAGATTTTTACTTTGTGATATAAAGACTTTTGATATATGTACTTCTTCATATGACACTCTTGTATCTACCAGTCTCTTATCTATAGCCATGGTCTTATCTAGTACATCTTTAAGTTTCCTAATTTTCTCTTTAGCACTCACCTGGTCTGGCAAAGTGTCAATATGATCCGCAAAATGATTGTCTATTACGGCTTCCTCAAATAAGTCATATGGATTTGCTTCAATTTCTTTTGTTGACATAAAAGAGACAAAATCAACCAACTTATCTATTTGAGATAGGATAGGGTCAATTCGATCTAAAGATATTTCATTGAAGGCGTATTCACTATAATTCACGCCATTATGAACGCGAACAACAAAACCTCTTTCAACCCAAAATGAGTCCTCAACAGACGTTGCCTTTGCATTCATTTGATATTTTTTTTACCTGAAGTGTCCACACCAAGAACTGATGCATAGGTATATTTTTCTCTTAATCTCTGAACCAATTTTATAAGTAGTGGCCTTGTTTCTTCCAAATATGGGGGGGACATCGTCACTTGCATTTGCTACTCCTTATTCTTGTTACTTTATCAGAACCTCATAATGTTGCAATGATATCAAGCCATTCCATCATCAACTCAACTTTAAATGTTTTGTGTAATAAACTACTTTTTCTAAAAATCACAGGGACATCCTCAAAACTATATCTATCTACTCGGGCTTCTTTGGTCTTCTTAAGAACTTGGTCTAATAATTCCTGATAGGAATAAACCTTTAACCTTTCAATCTCAAGGGCCTTTGCCAGATACTCAATGACACCAATCATAATCTCCTTATAACTTAGTTCAATACCAAATCCAAGAATCTGGCATAACTCAGGGATAATGACCTCGGTCATTAATCGTCTTGGGTAACCTTCTTCTCTTCCAATGATACTAGCCATGGACATAATCTGTGTATCACTAAGCTCAAGTAGCTTCTTATAGAAATAACTTTCATCTGGCACTTCATTCAAATAGAACAGCTTCCTTCATAGACGCCATATGAGTGCATAGTATCCAGATAACCCATTTGAATGTTCTGCCTTGACCTTTCTTTATCAAATTCTAGAAGGGAGCCAGTATCACCTGAAGGACGATACGTCTAATATTCAGTGACTTCTCCTTTGGAGATTGAATTAGTCCTATTGCATTTAGTTCAACAGCCACGATTTCTTTATAACCTCTTCGACTAATAAGGTTAATTGGCAAATTGTCATAGAAGCCTCCGTCAAGAAATCGCTTGCCATCAATCATTTGAGGTTTAAATCCTGCAAAAATGCCGAAGCCAGCATATAATCTCCTACCTTACCACGTTCTATGTCCTCAATAAAAACTTCAACAGCTTTCCAATCTGTTAAAGAGACCGTCACAAGGCCAAAGTCAATTCTACTAGATCTAAGAATTGCTTCATCAACTTCACCTGCAATCAAGTCTTTTAAAGGGCTTATGTCTAATCCTTTTTGCATAATTAGCTTTTTGAAATAATCAAAATAAAGGGTTGTATTGTCTATGTTAATATTCTTGGTGACAAGTTGATGATATAGGTCTGGTTCGTCATTAATGACCAGTCTAGGATCCATATTGTACCAAACATCATAAGCACGTTCGAATTTATTCTGTGCAATGAAGGCACCATTAAGGCTCCAACGGATGTACCCGTTACAGCGCCTATTTCTATATCTAGCTCTCTTAATGCTTTCCAAACACCTATGTGATAGCCACCTTTTGCGCCACCACCTTGAAGTACCAATCCAATCATATCTATCTCCATCATAGCAATAACCTCAAAATAGCTATTGCCAACATTAAAATAATTTTAACCGAATTGTCGGCTGGTGTCCAGTTTCAGCTTGATTCTAGGGTATAATTCACTGAATCCTGTTGCACTTAAGATGCCTATAGCCCCCCCTATGGTTTGGTAGATTGTGGGCATATCACCTATAACTATAGCTGCCAAAACAATGGCTGAAACAGGTTCTAGGTAGCTGATAAGGGCAATTTGTACTGTAGCCAGTGCCCTAAAAGTACCAAAGTATACGAGAAATCCAAGACCCGTATGAACAAGGCCCAGTAAAACAATCAAGGCAAGATTGGTCAAGCCTATATCCGAAATTCTAAGCAAATCACCTTCTATCACAGCCAAAGGCAATAAAACCAAGGCAGATGATGCCATCTGAATTGTTGTCGTGTAAATGGGCGAAGATGAAGCATCTCTACGACGATTGATTAGGACAATCACGGCATACAAGACACCTGATATAAGGCCAAATATAATCCCTACACTAGAAGAGCCACCGGCCTCAAACGAAGGTATTAAAGTTGCAAATAAGCCTAGAAAACCTAATAGAATACTGGCAATATGATAGCTTTTGATGCTTTCTTTGAATACAATTGGCGCTACAATCAAAAGGTAAATTGGACACATATTATAACAGATTGTTACGAGCTATGGATGTTTGCTTATAAGCTGTAAACAAGAAAACCCACGCAAACCCTATTAATACGCCACTTAAGATTACCCATTTTAATGTCTTTTTATCCATTCTTCCATAACCTTTGGTGTTTCTACCTAATAGAAATAGCAATGGCAGTGAAAATAAAGAACGGTAAAAGGCCAAGGCAAAAGGACCAATATCGATGGTTTTGGCAAACAGGCCTACACTTCCCCCCCATAGAATCATTACTGCAATCAGCTTCATTTTGTTCATAACAAGTACCTCCACTTTAATGGTACAAGCTTAACAAAATAAGCCAAAAGCTTATTGTACAAAATTGTATTAGGTTATTAACATCTCTCTATAAGCTTTTGGTGTAACACCGTAAGCCTTCTTAAACTCACGACTAAAATGAGCCTGATCATAGTAACCTGCCTCTGTTGCCACTTCAACAAGTGTTAGTGATGTTCTAATTAGACCTTTGGCTTTTGCTGCTCTTAGCTGCATAGAATAGGCACCTGGTGTTGCATTATAATGTTCTCTAAAGGCTTTGATGATTGTATAGCGACTTGCACCTAGCGCTTCCTCCATCTCCCTTAAACTCAAAGTGCCATCTACATGGTCTTCAATATATTTTAGGGATCTATTGGCAAGAGCATTATAATCAAAGTAGACTTTGGTATCAGCTGTGCAAGACAGTTGTAACAGTATATCTCCAAGAAGTGTCTCTTTTTCAAAAGTGTCTCTACTAAGTGTCAGCACTTCTATTAATTCAAGGACCATCTCGACATGTTGCTTTGATAGTGTCACCATTTCTATGGCGCTTTGATGATGACTTAAAGGGAATTTTGTAGCTATATTAAGGGTCTCCATTATATCTTTCGACACATAAATAATGGTTGACTGCCACTTAGTAATATCCCTAGGAATACATCTGTGCATTACATGAGGTTGTATAACAATAGCATCGCCTGCCTTCATATAATAGTTGACACCATTAACTAGAAGGTCGGTTTCCCCCCCTTCTTCAATATATCCTATGGATAACTCATTATGAAGGTGTTCTTTGAAAGTGTGTTCTGCGTGATGACATTTCTTAATTTCAACTCCCTTAATACCTGTTTGTATATAATCAAGAGATTTGTCCATACCATTCACCTCATTACTAGGATTATTCTAATTCAAGCTTTACCCCCCCTATATTCTAGCACATTTATATAGAAAAAACGCCTACGCACTTATAACCTTAATGGCCTCTATGCGTAAGCGTTTAATCTCTCACTGATATTACTACAATACTTATATTTAATAGGGTTTATTTTTCTTTGCTTCTTTCAAGACCATAACGAATGTGCTCTTCCATAGCACTGGCTGCAGCTTGCGCATCTCTGGCTTGAATGGCTTCCATTATTGTTGCATGCTGTTTTCTAACAACTTTACTGACAAATGGCTTGTCTTTTGTCAGATCATACCCTTGTTCTATACCTTGATTTACAATCGGAATGACACGTTTCATTATCGGGTTATGCGTTGCCTGTGCAATGGCACTGTGAAAATCAATGTCTTCAGTGGAGTGATTACGGTTATGACTAATCTTATCCTCAACTGATAAGAAGGCTTCATAAATCTTCTCAATATCGTCATCGCTGCCACGTTCTACAGCAATCTTAACAACAGCTGGTTCAAGAATCAGTCTCATCTCAAATAGATGGGTTATGATATTTTCGTCTTCTATAAATTTGACGCCTAGTGGATCTTTACCGACACCAGGGTTTGACCTACAAATGTGCCTCTTCCACGTCTAACTTCCAACATACCCATGGAAACAAGAATCTTGATTGCCTCACGAATGGTTGAACGACCCACATTGATTAGTGTCATCATTTCAAGTTCGTTAGGCAGTTTGTCTCCAGGACCAAGACCATTTTCCTTAATCATTTGTTGAATGTCTTTTGCGACTTTTTCTGATAATATTCCTTTATCGTACATAGCTTCCTCCATTGACATCTAGTGCTTCTATCAAGTTACTAGATTCTGGGGGGGATTTTGTCAATTGCATTCAACCTTAGAGGTTGAATGTAATGCGGCAGGCGAAGTGCTTTTCTTCGTCCGAGAGCCATATTATCTTTGTACACGACCACTCGCATCACCATTAATAAGTGTCTCAACTTCAGCCACTGTTACAAGGTTAGCATCGCCAAAGATAGTGTGCTTAAGTGCAGATGCACCAACAGCAAACTCAAGCGCATATTTGAAATCATTTGTAAGAAGACCATAGATAAGACCACCAGCAAATGAATCTCCGCCACCTACACGGTCAACGATTCTAATATCATAGTGCTTAGATTCGTAGAACTCATTACCATCATAGATGAGTGCTGACCAACCATTGTCAGAAGCTGAGTGACTTTCTCTAAGAGTTGTCACAACATATTTGAAATCAAAAGCTTCTTTCATTTGCTTGAAGATACTCTTGTAGCCATCAAGTTCAAGTTCTCCAGAAGTAACATCTGTTTCTCCTGGTTTAAATCCAAGAACCTTCTCAGCGTCTTCTTCATTACCGATACAAACATCCACATATTCCATAAGCTTAGTCATACACGCTTTAGCTTCATCTGGTGTCCATAATTTTTTTACGGTAGTTAAGGTCAACTGAAACTGTTACATTATTCTTTTTAGCCGCTTTAAGCGCTGCTAATGTTAATGCTTCTGCGTCTGGACCTAGTGCTGGTGTAATACCAGAGAAGTGGAACCAGTCAGCGTCAGCAAAGATTGCATCAAAGTCGAAGTCATCAGCAGTCGCTTGTGCAATGGCTGAATCCGCTCTGTCATAGACAACTTGTGAAGCTCTCATGGAAGCCCCCCCATGCTCAAGGAAATAAATTCCAATTCTATCGCCACCTCTAACAATGCCCTCAGTCTTTACACCATAATTTCTTAAGTGGTTAATAGCAGATTGAGCAACTGGATTGTCCGGTAGTTTTGAAACAAAATGTGCATCCATTCCGTAGTTGGCAAGCGATACGGCCACATTAGCTTCGCCTCCACCATAGATAACATCTAGTTGCTTTGCTTGACTGAATCTTTCGTGATCTGGTGGTGAAAGTCTTAACATGATTTCACCAAGGGTAACAATTTTCTTCATTCTTGTTTCCTCCAAAATATATGTATTAAAATTGTTTGATTAATTTACATGCAAATAATACACGTATATTATGCTCTTGCTTCTTTGACAGCTGCGACAAATTTCTTAGCAACATCTGTTATTGATGCGTAGTCACCAGTTTTAGCGCCTTTTGTTAGGACACTTCCAACACCTACTGCGATAGCACCTTTTGCAATCCACTCAGATACGTTATCAAGTGAAACACCACCTGTTGGCATATAATTTCCTTGAGGCAATGGACCTTTGAAAGCAGCAATAATTGATGGACCAAATGCGTTGCCTGGGAACACTTTACAAATATCAACACCTGCGTCAAGTGCAGTTACAACTTCTTTAGGTGTCATTACCCCCCCTGGCATATAAGGAATGGCATATCTGTTACATAGCTTAGCTGACTCTAAATCAAAATATGGACTAACAATGTACTCAGCTCCAGCAAGGATACAAGCTCTACATGATTCTGAATCAAGAACTGTTCCTGCACCAATAATCATATCTGTTCCTTTGTACTGGGCTGCAACTTCTTTGATAATATCCACAGCACCAGGAACTGTTAATGTAATCTCAAGGGCTTTAATACCACCTTCTTTACATGCTTCTACAATCTTCATTCCTTGTTCTTTAGATTCTGCTCTAACAACTGCTACTACACCACTCTCTGAGATGGCGCTAAGTGTTTCAAATTTTTTTTCATAGTATCCTCCGTAAATATATATTGTGTGGCTTTACATTTCGTAATCACTTCTAAGAATCTCTAATTCCATCTGTGTGACTTCAAGTATTCGTAATCTGAACTCGTCTCCAAAAATCAGTTGAGACATCTAATCTTTGGATATGATTTAAGAACTGCTACTAGGAAGTCACATATGTCTGTTGTCAGACTTCTGACCTCTTGATGTAATTGTACGCCTATTTAGGTGATTTGTCAATGGGTGATATTAAGTTGAGGTTATCACATCGTTAAGGTTTTATCAATTATATGCATTTAAGAGGGGGGGGACTACTCAGGATAGTCCCCCCCCTCTTAAGGCTGCTGTGTGTGTGCGTATATATAAAATTTCCTTACGGGCAAGTTGAATCGAATCCCAAGACGAGATTCAACGAGAGTCGTGGGGGGGTTAATTTTTATTCCAAAACAAGAAGAGAGACTCTGTCTCGCTATCAGCTTTGCTGATACTTCCGTTTGATAGGAAAGTTTCCTTCACATTAATGAAAACATTTCAATTTTATTAATTAAATTAAGTATAACTTTCCTTTCAAATAAAAAATCACCTAGACGACTTAACGCTTTTAATTCTCTTAAATCTTTTATGTCTTTTAAATCTTTCAGTCACATTGTCATTTCTAAGGATCTCTAATGTATACCTTTGTCAAAAATCAGTTGAAGCATCTAATCTTTGACAAAGGTATACATAAGTTCTACTAAGAAATGACATTTGTCTGTTGTCTGACTTCTGACCACTGACTATAATATACATCCTCACCAAAGATTTGTCAACCTGTTTTAGAAAATTTTTCTATAGCCCTCATGAATGCATATCCATGAGAGCCATAGTCATCTAAGGTGAGAGTGTTATTAGATGTCTTTTCCAAATACTTCTATTTGCGATAATGCTGAATATGCTGATGACAGTTCTCTTTGCAGCTTATTCAATTTCACCCAAGATACCTTCTTAGGCTCAAATGAAAATACTTGTGGATCTGTCGTCTTAGTCATTTCAATTGGCATTTGACTACCATCAGAGAAAACAATGTTGCCACTTTCCCAGTTGATATCATGGTCATCTTTGTAGTCTGCTCGCAATATCACTGCGATTTCATCCACTTCAACGATACGACCAAAATCAATCTCGAATTCAAGGTCATCTCTTAGACCCGCCCCCCCCATGAATGGAATGGGAAAGGTCCATGTCCCTTGTTATCCTTATAACCATCAATGGCATTTCTTGATTCAAAAACAGACTCATCTCTTGTCATAATGTTAGCGTTAGAATGTGGAAAACAAGTTGGAACATCTCTCTTATCAATGCCGTTCAAGGCAATATTTCTTCTTGCTTTCAATACGGATTCATCAGTTTTTTTCAATTGTAATTGTATGGTCATTCCCCCCCTTGAAAGTTTCTGGATGATAAGCTTTTAACTTTTCTCCAAATGGAATGGTATATTCAAGTCTTCCTTTTGGTATGAATACATTGGATGTTGTTATATAGTTGTCGACTGATATTGTTACATAGGGTTCATCAGTTTCAAAAACAATGACATCCCCCCCGATTTTATACTCTGCTGAATATGTTGCAGATAATGGGCCTTGCCCTTCTACATCTACAATCTTGTTGCCATCAATGTCTTTAATATATATGCGCATTTTTTCCTCCTGAGAAATAAAATTAAGCTGCAAAAATCGGTTGGTATGTCCAATTTTTGCAGCTTTTATTACAAGTTTACCTAAATTTATTTAGGAGCTTTACCTATGTAAGCCAAAATTCCGCCATCTACGTATAGAACGTGGCCGTTAACGAAATTAGATGCTTCTGATGCAAGGAATACTGCTGGACCTACAAGGTCTTTTGTATCTCCCCCCCAACGAGCAGCTGGTGTTTTAGCAATAATAAAGTCGTTAAATGGGTGTCCTTCTTCTCTTAGTGGTGCTGTTTGTGGTGTAGCGATATAACCTGGGCCAATACCATTACATTGGATATTGTGCTCTCCGTACTCAGATGCGATGTTCTTAGTAAGCATCTTAAGTCCACCTTTTGCAGCTGCATAAGCTGAAACAGTCTCACGTCCAAGTTCACTCATCATTGAACAGATGTTAATAATCTTACCACTACCTTGTTTGATCATGCTTGGAATTACAGCTTTTGACATGATAAATGGCCCGTTAAGGTCAACGTCAATAACTTGTCTGAACTCTTCAGCAGTCATTTCGTGCATAGGCATTCTCTTGATAATTCCAGCATTGTTAACCAGAATATCAATTACACCAACTTCTGCTTCAATCTTAGCAATCATTTCAGCAACACCTGGCTCATCTGTTACATCACATACATAACCATGAGCTTTGATTCCTGCTTCTTCATACGCTGCAAGACCTTTATCTACTGATTCTTGATTTCTATCGTTAAATACAACTGTAGCTCCGGCTTCTGCAAGACCTGCAGCCATTGCAAAACCAATTCCGTATGATGCTCCTGTTACAAGAGCCACTTTACCATCAATTCTAAATGTATCCATTAATGCCATTTTAATATCCTCCAAAATTCTAAATAGTATTGTGTGTGTTTAATGCATTACTTCTATTTGCTTATATCTTCTATTACTTCAAGTCCGTCATTGCAACGTGGTCCATATCTGTAAATGTCTGGTTCTCACCACACATACCCCCCCAGATAAAGCTATAGCTTGTGCTACCACACCCAGAGTGAATTGACCAACTTGGAGATATGACAGCTTCTTCATTTCTAGTTACGATATGGCGTGTCTCTGATGGCTCTCCCATTAAGTGGAAAACAACTCCATCTTCAGGTAAGTCAAAGTAGAAATATACTTCCATACGACGCTCATGTGTGTGACAAGGCATTGTATTCCATACATTTGTCTCTTCAAGCTTAGTAAGACCCATGCTTAGTTGGCAAGTTTCCATAACTTCTGGGTGTAGGAATTGGAATATAGTTCTCTTATTACATGATGCTTCATCGCCAAGAGGTACTTGCTTAGTCTTAGTAATATCAATATGAACCGTTGGCAACACTTTGTGAGCTGGTGCGCTTAATGAATAGAACTTGGCAGGGTTTGCTGCATCGTCACTTTCAAAAGTGACAGTCTTGTTCTCTTTTCCAATATAGATACCATCTTGTGAGTTCATCACATACTCAGTACCGTCAACAGTGATTTTACCTTTTCCACCAACATTGATAACACCTAATTCTCTTCTTTCTAAGAAGTAAGATGTACCTAATGTCTTCATAATCTCAAGTCCATCACCAAGTTCTTGTGCTTTGTCTGCTGGACAGTAACCCATAGTGATAATTCTATCAATATGACTATAAACTCTTTTAATCTCACCAGGATTAAATAGACCTTGTACCAAAAACTCTTCTCTTAATCTGTCTGTTGTATAATGCTTTGCATCTTTTGAATTTGATGGTTCTCTAACAATCATTATAAATCTCCTTTAAGCAATGTATTAGTTCCACTATGTGAAACTCTGTTTCTATTTATCTATATTATATGCCCCCCCTGCAAGCTAAAAGTCAATACAAGTTTCATTATTTATATTCAGGTTTCATATAGTGAAACCACAAAAACAAGGCGATGTGGGGGGGTAGCACATCGCCTTGTCTATATATTCACTTGATGGGTCTGTAAACTAACCGTCAAGTAAACTATCCATATAATAATGTCTGGGGGGGTAAAGACTATCCTCTATAACCTAATCTTCTCGATATTTCGAGACAAGTACTTTCAAGTATATCCCTTTTGGTCTTACCTTCATCACCATAAATGGTCTCATCGAATCCGGTAATACTAACAGAAGCAACCACTTTCGATCGGTAATCATAAACAGGCATTGCGATACAATACACACCCGCTTCATGTTCTGCCATATCTTTAGTATAACCTACTTTTCGTCCTTCGACCACATCTTGTAACACTTCATCGATTTCCCAATGAGTATGTTCAGTAAATCTTTCAAATTTAACACCATCCAAAATAGATAGAATTTCATCATCCCGTTTGTCCAGCAACAAGCTCTTTCCTACTGCCGAACAATATAGAGGGATGCGTTTACCTATTTGGCAGTACATGTGCATAGACATATACTTTTCAACTTTCTCAATGAAGACTGCTTCACCTTCATCGTAGATGGCAAGTTGTACTGACTGTCCAACTTTATTGGCCAATTGATGCAAATATGGCAAAGCTTCTGTTTTTAACTCAACATGATTCAGGCGAATACTGGAAATCTCAACAAGCTTCAAACCAATCTGGTAAATACCTGTTTGTTCATTACGCTCAACAAAACCTCTACTAAGTAGTGTCATCATTAAACGATGAACTGTACTCTTATTAAGTTCAAGTCGATTCTGTATATCTGTTGCTGTAAGTCCTTCTTTTGCTAACATCTCAAGAATCAATAGTGCTCTATCTGCTGTTTGCAGTACTGCATCTGCCATAGGAAAAGCCTCCGTATCTGTGTATACCAATAGTGTCTATTAGTATACACAGCACCAAGGCTTGTGTCAAATAGTGAAACTCACTTTCGATTATTCAATACATAATCCTAATGATCAAAGAATACTTAGCTAACTAATTCTTCTCGTGTTGCAAACTGTGAATTGTATAAATCAGCATAGAAACCACCTTTAGATAATAAGTCATGATGATTACCCGTTTCTATAATATCACCATCATTCATTACTAGAATACTGTCAGCATCTTTGATTGTGGATAAACGATGGGCAATAACAAAGCTGGTTCTGCCGTCCATTAGGTTATCCATGGCCTTTTGAATCTGTAGCTCCGTTCTAGTATCGACAGAAGAGGTGGCTTCATCTAGAATTAAAATAGAAGGATTGGCAAGAATAACTCTGGCAATGGTAAGCAATTGTTTTTGACCTGCGGATATGTTACCAGCATCCTCATTAAGCACTGTATCATAGCCATCTGGCAAAGTTCTAATGAAATGATCTGCATGGGCAGCTTTGGCAGCCCTGACTATATCCGCTTCACTTGCACTTTCACAGGCATAGGCAATATTGTCACGTATAGTACCTTTGAACAACCAGGTATCTTGAAGAACCATTCCAAACATGTTCCTAAGATTACCTCTTGTCATATCCCTTGTGTCAATACCATCAACTTTGATAGCACCACTATGAAGTTCATAGAAGCGCATTAATAGATTCACAAGGGTTGTCTTACCTGCACCTGTTGGTCCAACGATAGCTATAGTTTGACCTGGTGTTACACTGACGTTAAGGTCTGTAATCAAGACATTGTCTTCACTATAACCGAACCTTACATGTTCAAAATCAACATGGCCAATAGGTGATTCTATAAGGACTGAATCCTCTTTGTCTTCTACTTCCTCAATCTCATCTAGTACTTCAAAGATACGTTCTGCTGATGCGATTGTTGACTGAATCAAATTGGCTATATTCGCAGTCTGTACTATTGGGTGGCCAAACTGTCTTGAATATTGAAAGAAAGCTTGAATCTGTCCAATCGTTAGGGTACCTCTTATAACCATTATGCAACCGATAACCGCTATTAGCACATAATTAACATTACCGATGAAGTGCATTGCAGGCATTATTATTCCTGAAACAAACTGAGCTTTCCATCCGGCTTGATACAAGTCATTGTTAATACCATCAAACTTCTCGAGGGACTTATGTTCATAGCCAAATGCCTTTACTTCTTTTTGTCCTGTGAACATTTCCTCAACGTGGCCATTCATTTGACCCAATATCTTTTGTTGGGCTTTGAAGTATGCCTGTGACTTGGTTGCCACAGCTTTGGTCACTAGTACGCTAAGCGGAATGCTAACTAGGGCAATAATCGTTAACAAAGGACTGATGATAAACATCATTACAAGTGTTCCAACGATTGTTATGACTGCAGTAATCAATTGAAGTAGACTCTGCTGTAAAGTATTGGCAATATTATCCATGTCATTGGTGACACGACTAAGGACTTCACCATGTGTTCTGCCATCATAATATTTAAGTGGTAGCTTGGTAAACTTATCGCTAATAACTTGTCGCATGTCATAAACTGTTCTTTGGGCCACGTCAGCCATAATGTATTGCATAATATAGGTAAACAATGAGCTAATTAAGAACAAACCAATTAAGATTAATAAAATACGACCGATATAGGCATAATCAATCAAAGCTCCAACATCGCCTTCAAAACGATCTTTGAACCCTTCAAACAACTTGTCTGTAGCCATACCAAGTATAAATGGACTAATGGTAGCAAATATGGTGCCTAAGATTGCGAAGAATATGACCACTACAAATGTCCATTTTTTTGGCAGTAAATATTTAGCAAGACGCTTTATGGTTCCTTTAAAGTCTTTGGCCTTTTCAACAGGCATGCCCATAGCATGGCCTCTTCCAGGACCTCTGCCCGACCTAGATGTACTATTATTATTAGAATAATCTTCTTTCTTCATGTTATGATCTCTACTCATGCTATCTCCTCCTCTGACAACTGGGACAAGACAATTTCTTTGTATACTTGACAGGTTCTCATTAAGGTATCATGGTTACCTATGCCAACTGCCTCACCATTATCAAGAACTATGATTTGATCAGCATCCATAACCGTTGTCACTCTTTGTGCAACAACAATGACTGTTGACTTGTCGGTCTCTTCCCTAAGCTCTTCACGTAACTTGGCTTCTGTCTTGAAATCAAGGGCTGAGAAGGCATCGTCAAAAAGGTAAATCTCCGGTTTCTTCAGTAGTGCCCTCGCAATACTAAGTCGTTGTTTTTGTCCACCGGATATATTGGTACCACCTTGGGCAATCTCCTCTTCTAAACCACTTTCTTTCTCCATAACAAAGTCATAGCCCTGAGCCACTTTTAGTGCATCAACAACTTCTTCTTTTGAAGAATCATGCTTACCAAACTTGGTGTTCAATTCTACTGAGCCACTAAATAAGACGCTTTTTGAGACACAAGACCAATTTTTCTCTTAGATGATTCATAGTCATGTCTCTTATATCAACGCCATCCACCATAATAGCACCTTCATCCACATCATAGAATCTAGGCAATAAATTAATCAATGTTGATTTACCAGAGCCTGTACCACCAATGATTGCTGTGATTTCTCCTGGTTTAGATGTAAAACTTAAGTTCTTAATGGCTCTTTCTTGTGCACCATGATCTGAATGGTAAGAAAAGCTGACATTCTTAAATTCCACTAAGCCTTTAGCCGAATCAAGGACAATTGGCTCTTTCGGATCAACAATCTCAGGATCGAGATCTAGTACTTCATTGATTCTAGTAGCAGATGCCTGAGCTCTAGGTAGCATAATGAACATCATTGTTAACATAAGAACTGCAAACATAATCTGTGACCCATACTGGATAAAAGCCATCATATCACCAACTTGAATGGCTCCATTATCAATTCTAATGGCACCAAACCAAACGAGAGCTAATGTCGTAATGTTGAAGAACAATAACATCAAAGGATGAACAAGGGCCATCAACTTATTAACACGAATAGCTACATCCGTTAAATCCTCATTGGATTCTTTAAATCGCTCCTGTTCATAGTCAACCTTATTAAAGGCTCTAATAACACGCATACCGGTTAGACGCTCCCTAAGCACAAGATTCATGTGGTCAACTTTTTTTTGCATTTTCTGAAAAAGTGGTATGGCTCTAGTTGCTATAAGCGCAATGGTAATACCCATTAAAATAACGACAATAAATATGACTGATGTCAGTGGTACATCTTTTTGTAGTGCCATAATGATACTACCCACTGCAAGAAATGGTGCCCTAAGGGCAAACCTCAACATCATTACAAGGACATTTTGCACCTGTGTAATGTCATTGGTTGACCTTGTAATCAGTGAAGAAGTTCCGAACTGGTCCACTTCATTAAGAGAGTAAGAGCTCACCTTCTTAAAGACTTTTTCTCTAAGATTACTTGCCAAGCCAACACCCACTTTTGATGATATGTAGCTAGACATAATAATTGCCACCCCCCCACCAACCAGTGCTATGGCTAACATTATTGCTCCAACACGGATGATATATCCAATATCACCAAGGACTACACCTTCATCCACTATGTCTGCCATCAAAGTTGGTAAGTAAAGTTCGGTCAATGTTTGAATGGATATAAGTAAAAGAATCAAGGCCACCATTGGTGCAAATGGCTTCAATTGCTTCATAATTTTCAACATAACATATTTCCTTTCTATAATAAAGCCACTATTTGTGACTATAAGTCAACATTCTGTGTCTCAAGTTTCTCCATAATTTCTCTAATGGTTTCAAAACTTTGAATCAATTCCTTAATCTCATCATCTGATAAAACTTGTGTAGATTCAATAATTTGTCGTCCCATTTCCTTGAAGTAATCTTTTACCAAAGCTAGTCCCTTTTCTGTAGGACTTAGAGTCACTATTCGACGGTCCTTCTCATCTCTTGTCCTTGTAACATAATCCTCTTCTATTAAAGAGTTAACTATTTTGCTCATGTTAGGCTTTGAAATCATTGTTTTCTCACAATAATAGGACATTGGTTTATCCGGATGAAATTTAATCTTATGAAGAACATTCATTTGTTGCTTTGGAATAATGCTCTCTGGTCTTTGCTTAAGAAGCTTCTTATGAAATAATGGTATAGTTCCAAATATATACTCAGGTAATTGATCTCTCACGCTTTTCTCCTCTCTTTACGCTTACAATATATTAGTTGTCTTATATAATAGTTCCTTTTGACAATAGTTGTATTTTATAACTATTATATAGTATAACCATATACCCGTGAAAAGTCAAACAAAAAAATCAGCAACCACGTTAGCAGAGTTTTTCAACCTGTTTCGCAATTGCTGATTCGCTTTAGCTTTTCTATTGTAAGTTTTCTTGCTTTTGTGATAACCAGTACCTGATTTGACAATGCCATCATTACGACTAAGCTTGCCTTTGGCGCTAGCCATTAACTGAGTGCCATCAATGGTGCCTACATGTTGTTTCTTCTTCATTTATAAGACCTTCTTTCATATGGTTATTATTCTGATTCTACTCTACCACATGATAGCTCTTTTACATAGGTCTTAATCATTTTAAGTATTTCTGCCCTCATTGACAAAATTTCTCTTAAGCGTCTGCCGTCTCGTACTTATCTGCAATAATCTTAAGGTATTTTCTAATCTCAATATTCTGTGGACAGTGCCCTTCACAGGCGCCACATTCCTCACAATTAGATGCTCTTGCTTCAGGCTTCAACCATCCTGTCAACCAAAACTTGGCTTTGCAGGATCATTAAACCATGCATCATGATTATAGGCCCAGAAGACTTCAGGAATATCAACCCCCCCAACTGGACATGGCATACAATAACGACAGCCAGTACAATTAACCGCTGTTGTTTCATTATAAAAATCCTTCACAGCGTCAATTATTTTCACTTCTTTTTCCGTCAACGATTCTGGATTGGCTTCACTAGCAATTCTGACGTTTTCAACCACATGGTCCATGATGCTCATACCACTTAGCACCACACCAACTTCTGAATAATTCCACACATAACGTAGGGCCCACTCTGTAGGTGTACGTTTTGTATCAGCCATATTCCATAACTTTTCTACCACTTCAGGCAATTCTACTTTAGAAAGTGTTCCACCTCTTAGAGGTTCCATTACAATAACACCTATGCCTTTTGAGGTGCATAACGCATACCTTCCAAACCTGCTTGGTAGTTCTCATCCATATAATTCAGTTGAATCTGGCAAAAATCCCAATCGTAGGCATCAATAATTTCTTTGAAAAGTTCAATCTCATCGTGAAAGGAAAAGCCTGCATATTTGATTTTACCACTGGCTTTGGCTTCATCTAAAAAGCCACTGTAGTCATTTTTTTGCATAAGGTCCCAGTAGCCAACATTAAGACAATGAAGCAGGTAAAAGTCAACAACATCCACTTCAAGATTACCCATTTGCTCAAGAAGCAATCGGTCCATATCCGACCTAGATTCCACCGCCCAAACTGGCAATTTGGTGGCAATAATCACTTTCTCCCTATAACCATCTTTCATAGCTTTGGCACAAAGACCTTCGCTTTTACCCTCATGATAAGGGTAAGCCGTATCAAGATAATTCACACCATTGTCAATACAATAGCGAATCATCTCAATAGATCTGTCTTCATCAATCTGTCCATCTTCTAGGGTAGCATTCTCATAGCCCCCCCAAACCCTAAGGCACTTAGTTTCTCTCCAGTGTTTCCAAACTTCCTATACAACATAATTTACCCTCCTATTTGACATCACACTAATGTGGTTACATCGTAACAGCCGACAACGGCAGGCTATGTCAATGATTTGACATCACACTAATGTGGTTACATCGTAACAGCCGACAAAGGTAGGCTATGTCAATTATCTGCTTTGACATCACACATGATCTCTTTAATACACACAATAAGAGTATAAACCTTAGACCTAGGTCTAAGTCAAATTTTTTTGACCACCCGTCTGCCAGAGGTAGGCATAATTAAAGCCTAATAGTCAATGCCACACTGACTATTAGGCCTAAGATTAATCTACATATTCTTCTGTAATAATAACTAGATTGTCCATATAGACAGGACCTTCATAGACTTGAAGGCTACCTATAGAACCAACATACAACTCGCTACATCCAGAAGTTCCTGTTGCAGGAATTACCACGTGCTGAACTGCGTAGTCTTTGCCATTGATGGTTTCCACTGGCAAATCAATGATATTGGCATTATTGGCATCTACGCCAAGTTTAACCCATCCCGGATTACCTACAGCATAAGGTCTAACACCCCCCCCTCCAGGTTAGAAGCCTCAAGGAGATAATAGAGGTCATACTCAACTCTTATGGCTTCAGCTATCTCTGGTATGTTGCGGTTAATGACTCTTAATTCCTGCCAGTCCTGAGCACCTGACCATATAGTGTCAAAGACTAAAGCCCCCCCATCACCAATATCTTTGCTATGGTACACACCTTTGTCTCCGAATTTGGCCTGACTGGCTGCTTCAAGTTCAAACCCTTGTAAGTCATCTGTGAAGTCATATCTGACGGCTTCAACTTCTTGAGTTGTCCTATTGCTAACAAAGGCTTTGACTGAATCAGTCGCCCTTGAACCATCTGAGAAATTGGCTGTTACAGTAAACTCAACATCCCCCCCATCAAGTGGGTAGTTATATGTCTCAATAACCACTGTCCCCCCTTTTTTTGAACAGGCAAATGTCTCATCAACACCTTCAATTGTCAATTCAAGAGATTCTACCTCTTGGCCATAATCAATGGTTTTTGCCTTGAAGCAAAAACTTCTGAAATCTTTTGACCTGGATAAGGGCTGACAATATGAACCTTTGGTTTAACTTCTACTTGATTACCAGCCATCACTTTGGCATGGTCTTTTAACAAGGAAGTCGTTGTACTGTCATCATTGACAATTCTGAAACCATCATAGTCTTTATAGAGTCCATCATCGTCTTTGCTATCACCAGTATCAATACCACTGAGAATCCAGAACATAGTGCCTGCAAGTCCCTGGTCTTGAGCTGAGTTAAGCCACGACTCATATATATAGTCTCTGTTATGTATGCCAGTTTTGGTAATGCCGTATTCCTCAAGTACCGCCGGCTTGTTGGCAACTTTGGACGCCTCGACATGAGCTTCAATCCACCTTATGCCTGATTTCACAGGGTCATCAGAGAAGACTTCTCCCCCCCAGTGTTCAGGGTACAAATGAAATGTGCCATAATCGATTGAATCAATAGCAATTAACCTATCCCAATCAACGCCTGAATAGCCATTATAGGCCCACTCTTCATCAGGTGCACTTGCATGGTTAAAGAAACCTTCGTCACCAACAGTAACCATATGATTGGCGTCAATCCCTTTAATATAGACACTCATTTCTGTCACCCAATTGACCAATGTATCACCAGACTTATCACTCTCACATCTAGGTTCATTGGCAAGCTCCCAGGCGAAGACTGAAGGGTCATTCTTATAGAGAGTGCCAGTCAAGCTATTCTCTCTCTCTAACAAATATGATACATAAGCTTTATACATTTCTTTTACTTTTACATCTGTATAAAAATCATCATGTTCATTAGCTGTATCTGACCACTGAACATACTGGCGCATACCACCAAAAGCATCCCAGTTGTTTGTAAGTGCTACCACAACATAGAGTCCCTCTTCCCCCCCTGCACGTTTCAATGTGTAGTCAAGAGCTTCAAAGCCATTTCTTCCACCTTCTGGAATTTGATCATAGACCCCCCCTGGTTGAGTCTGCATATAGGCATTGTTATCCACCATACTGCCTTCAAGACCATCTAGATATCCCCCCAGACCCTTATAACTTTGAGTCCCATAGCCTTGGCATTTACAATAACATCATCAATCATCTCTTCATCTTTATAATTCATGTAATAATTGTTGGTTCCTGCAAATCTAAATGTTTCACCCTTAACTTTAAATAAAGTGCCTTCTGTTGTTACAAATTGTTGAGAATCTATGACCTGTGCTTCATTTTCTTGAACTGGATTTTTACTGCTACAGGCTACAAATAGTGTACACAACAAGGAAAACACCAAAAATGTGACAACCACTTTTTGGATATTCATAATATTCCTACTTTCTTAGAATAATAGTGTATTTTTCACTTAACTGTAACCTAACCGATTATTTAAATTGTACAACGATTACGACCATAGGTCAAGTAGGAAAATCTAAGACCCACAAGCATCTGATCCATCACAAGAATTACAATCTGTACATCCAGCTCTTTTATCTTGCTCAACAAAATAGACTTTGAATTTGTGTCCTTCGATGATGAATTTTTGTCTGATACCATTATCTATTGTGACATGTTCCTTATCAAAAGTTACTTTGAGAGGTAGTATGACTGTTTCAGTAACATCAACATAACTTGCCACTTCTCTTGGTACAACACGGACCACAATACCATCACCATGAGTCACCTCAACACCATTAACTGCCGTTGTTAATTTTATCACTTTACCAGCCTCATCAAACTTTATCGAACCTGAATCTGCATGAATACCAAGGGCATCATTGTCATAGGCTAGGAATGAACCAATCTTTGTATGAACCGCCTTAGGTTTAGCTGGTTCCACAGATTTAAGCCTGCCATCTTTGTACAAAGCAAATCCTGTTCTCACTGCCATAGGTCCAACTGGAGTATCCAGGTTAATAACTGAGCCTGGCCACAGAGTTAAACTTTTCAATTCACCTGTATCATAGAATCTAAGGCTAATTAATTTGGATGCAAAGCTTCCAAAGCCAAACACAAAACCATAGTCTTCTGCCAATGTCCCTTCATCCTCTTCTGACCAATAGCCATTGATCTGACCATTCAGAGGAAAAACACGGTTCAATGACCCATCATCATAGAATGTAATCAGCTCTGCTGGATATTTTCCACAAGGTGTATCAACTAATGTTTGCGCCTCAAGAGCAATGCTTTTAACCTCACCATTTTCATGAAACACAATAGAAGATCGGTTCTTCTTAGTACGTTCAAATACACTGTCTCTTTCCTTATACTGTGGCACAAAAGTACCATAATCCGTCACAATTATATTCTCTTCCCTAAGTTCTACTTCATATGGTTGACCACCAAAATAAGTGTCATACCTAAGTACACCATGTAACTCGCCATACATTGTTTTTAGTTTCTCCATTGATTTTCCTCCTTAATTTAGTTTAGATTCGTATCATAAAATAAAAAAAAGCGAAGAAAGCTAAACCTTAGCTTCTTCGCTGATTGATATTATACCATAAAGGTTTCTCTTTGAAAAATCAACTGATCCTTTACTAAATTTCTATATGCCTTGTTCAAGATGCTTTTTCAATAGAAATTGCTCTCTATAAGCATTTGGTGTCAAACCAAGTTCATTCTTAAAAACTCTATAGAAATATGTTGTTGTCTCATAACCTACTTGGTATGCAATGACATCAACTGACTTTTCTGTAGCAATCAAATAATGTTTAGCCAAATCAATACGAGCCTGTTTGTGATATGTGGAGATGTTTAACCCTGTCATATCTTTATAAATTCGGCTCAAATGATATTTCGATACGCCAACCATCTTAGCAAATCCTTCTAATGAATAGCCAATACTAGGGTCTTGATCAATTTTTCCATTGATTTCTTCGACCAACTTATAGTGCTTGAAATGATTCTGTCCCTTGCCTTTTAGTATACTTTGTAGTTTTAACTCCTCATATAGATTGTTTAAGACCTCTAAAAGGGCTATTTTGCACTCTAGAGATTTGTTTTCACCATATTGACTGTAAGTTTTAACAAGTTGATTCATGGACTTTTGGTGTTTCAAAGAATTATAAATGACCATTTTATCTGGAAAAGCAAGGTCATCATTTGATTCACTGTCCGTAGATCTAAAGTTGGCAATATCCAACTTAGTCAAACCATTGCCTAAATGTTCAGACAAGTGAAAGCTGCTGACGTCTTTTACTGGGTTGCCAAAGCTAATAAAAGGTTCGAACATCAGCAATATGCAATTGTAGTTGCCATATGCTTGGACAGATGTTGATGGACGTCTGTAAAGCACATCGCCTTCAAAGACATTCTGCTTTTCACCATTAACAATCATTGTTCCTTCACCTTGAGTAATCCATTCTATTTCATGATATCTACTACACCTTGGTGCATAGCTCTCTTTAGATTTTTCAGCCGTCATACCCGACACTCTAACAATATAGTATAAATGTGGATTTAGATTTTCATAGGTCATTCACCTTGTCCTCCCAATATCAGACAATATTTTATATATCATTATAAACCTTTTTAGCAATATAGTATATAACTAAGCAATTGAATTGATTGTATGATTTTTCTTATTTTGGTATGCTTTAATTGGTAACTCACATACCAACACTGAAAGGAATGACACTATGTCCATGATTCAAAATCCAATTCTAAAAGGTTTTAATCCAGACCCTTCTATTCTTAGGGTCGGGGGGGATGACTACTATATTGCTACATCCACCTTTGAATGGTTTCCAGGTGTTCAGATTCATCACTCCAAAGACTTAGTCAATTGGGCGCTTATCGCACATCCCCCCCTAAACAGGGTTAGTCAACTTGACATGCTTGGTACACCTGATTCAACTGGTGTTTGGGCACCATGTCTTAGTTACGACAATGGTGTCTTCTACCTTATATACAGTAATGTTAAGAATTCTCGAAGAATGAAGGATTCACCAAATTATTTGGTAACTACAACAGATATTCGTGGTGATTGGAGCGAGCCAATCTATATGAATTGCAGCGGGTTTGATCCTTCACTTTTCCATGATGATGATGGCCGTAAATGGTTTGTCAATATGAAATGGGGGGGCACCCTTCATGATCGTCACCCTTTTGCAGGCACACTGCTGCAGGAATATGATCCTCTTGCCAAAAAAACTTGTTGGGCCAATCAAAAACATCTGTAAAGGCTCCTCAATAAGGTATTCAGAAGGACCACACCTCTACAAAAAAAAGATGGCTACTACTACTTAATGTTGGCTGAAGGTGGCACTGGCTATAATCATGCTGTAACACTTTTTAGATCCAAAACAATTGATGGAGACTACGAACTCCACCCAAGCAATCCAATTGTCACAGGTGATGTTAATGACATGTATGGGACGTTACAAAAAGATGGTCATGCCAGCCTAGTTGAAACTCAAAAGGGCGAGTGGTATTTGGTACACCTATGTGCTAGACCTCTTGAAGGCACTAACCGATGCATCCTAGGCAGAGAAACGGCAATTCAAAAGATGGAGTGGCATGATGATGGTTGGTTATACATGGCCATGGGCGGTAATATTGCAAAGTCACAGACACCCTATCCTAATCTAGATATTGGACCAATTGCCAGGAATACAGATTTCATAGATAATTTTGACTCAGACACCTTAGGCATTCACTGGAACTCTTTGAGAATCCCTGCCAATAAAGTATCCTCCTTAAGTGAGCGCAAAGGATTTTTAAGGCTATATGGAAAAGAGTCTCTAGAATCTACATTTACCCAAAGTCTTATAGCTAGAAGGCAGCAAAGTTTTGTCTATACAGCGGATACCAAATTACATTTCAAACCTGAAACCGAGCTTCATATGGCTGGTCTTGTCTGCTACTACAACACAACCAACTACTATTACCTACGGGTAACCTACGATGAAGCTATGGGCAAATACTGCTTAGGAGTTCTAGCAAGTCAGAATTGTGACTTAGAGACCTCAATGTCACAAGATGACAACATCTTCTTTGACCAAATGGATTCTATTGAACTAAAAGTATCTGTAGACTACAAGGACCTACAATTCTATTATAGAGTAGATAGTGATAGTCAATGGACCAAAATAGGTCCAGTCTATGATGCCAGTACCCTATCTGATGATTTTGTATCACTTAAAGAATTTGGTTTTACCGGGGGGGCATATGTTGGACTCTGCTGCCAAGATTTGGCCTTTGGCAATCACCCTGCTGATTTTGAATATTTTAACTATAGTGAGTTGTAAAATCTCTTACATTTCTCTCACATATATGTAACAGTACTAGGAGGTAGCCAGTTAAACTGACTACCTCCTCTAAATTAGAATAATTTTATGATTTATTTTCACCTCAGCTTAAAGGCTTCAATCATATTCCTTGTGGCTTCTGCTTGACTGAGTAACTCTTCCGCAGATGACGCACCTTCCTCGGCGCTGGCTGAGTTAGATTGGGTAATATCTGCAATCTGTTTGATGCCACCATTAATCTGGTCTATAGCGATTGTCTGTTCCTTAGACGCTTCTGCTATTTGTTTAACCAGATTACCAACAACATCTGAGTCTTCATTGATTTCCTTAAGGGTTGCGGCAGATGCTTCTGCTGTAATGGTACCTTCCTTAGCCCTACTAATGGAAGTTTCAATCATCTCAGTGGTTTCCTTAGCTGCATCCGATGACCTAGCTGCCAAGTTTCGCACTTCTTCTGCAACAACGGCAAAGCCTTTGCCATGTTCACCGGCTCTTGCCGCTTCTACTGCGGCGTTCAAAGCAAGTATATTGGTTTGGAATGCAATGTCCTCGATGGTTTTGATAATCTTACTGATGTCAGATGAAGATGCTTGGATAGCTTGCATAGCAGACATAGTATCATCCATTTGCTGATTGCCTTTGACAACTTTGGTCATCATCACTCCAGCGATATCCCTAGCCTTGTCAGCACCATCAGCGTTCTGTCTTGTCTGTTCACCAATCTCTTCCATGGTTGAAGTGATTTGTTCTACTGCACTGGCTTGTTCATTGGCACCATCTGAAAGCAGTTGTGCGGTGGATGATACCTGTGACGCCCCCCCCTGTTCCACTTCATTGGACGCTTCATTAATATCTCTAAGGGTTTTAGTCAGAGCATCAGTGATATTATTGATTGAAGATTTGAGGTCTGCAAAGTCGCCTCTAAAATCACTGACAATACTTTTGGTCAAATCTCCTTGTTCCATATGACCAAGAACACCTGTCATCTGGTCAATATAACCTCTTATGCTCTCAACACTTATGTTGAGACTCTTGTAGATACTACCAAACAACATCTCCACCATCTTGGTGTCATTATCTGCTGGTTCAGGAGCAAGAGCAATACTCAAGTTACCCTCGGATAGTTTAACCAATTCCTGACTTAATTTTTCAACTTCTACACTTTGATATTCTGTCACTTTATCAGCAACACGCTGTGCAGTTTTTATGGCCGTTTGATCCAATATCACTTCATAGAAGCCAATCAAATTGTTATCATCATCGGTAAGTGGTATACCCGTATACCTTATATCATAATCTTTACCACCAATATGAGCTACTGTTTCACTTGTTACTGCACTGCCTTTGTCCATAGCTTGGGCACAAGCACAATCTGCTGTGTTACAATCATCCGTACAAAACAGTCCATGACATTCCTTAAAGACTACATCAGATTTTGATGTACCAAGAAGGTCTGTAGTTGTTTTATTCATGTATTTCACTCTGAAATCTTTATCAGCAAACATAACCATGACGGGCATGTTATCAATGAAACCAGTAATCTCATCCATTAGATGATTCACATTTTTAAGCATATCCGACCAAGCGCCGTCATACCGTGAGAACTCCGCCCTTGTTCCAAGACTGCCTAGGGCAATGTTGCCAATAAGGCTATCAAGGTCACCCACCAAGCCACTCATCGTATCTTTCATGTCGCTAAGACTCTGATTTAGTACATCATCATCTGACCTGACAATCACTTCAGCCTCCACATCACCACTGGCGATAGACCTTGTAACATCCACTTGCATTCTGGTATTTTCAATAAGTTTATTCATAGAGACTGCAACTGGGCAACCTCATCTTTTCCTTTGCTTTCTATTTGGACATCAATATTACCAAGACTCATCTTCTCGGCTGCGGTTTTTATGGAAACGATAGGCCGTGACAAGGATGTCCCAATATATATGGAGACGCCAAAAGCAAGGACCAAACATACCCCCCCAGCAATAATAAGCATTGTAGAGACCAAAGTATCTCTGCTTTTATAGACTTCACCTACTGGTGGACCAATACCTATGACCCAACCATTTTCCAGATGTTTGTAACCCACAATTTTGTCCGCGCCGTTGAAGTGATAAACCACAAAGCCTCCACTATTTAAGTTCATATGTTCAGTGGTTAGGTATGCAAGTCCACCATCAACTATGGTGTCCAATCTATCCACCAATAGGAACTTAGGGTGAGCGATAAAGCTATAATCACTGCGCATCAAATAGGCGTAGCCCGTTTCATAAACTTTGATGTCATCCACCAATGCTCTAATGGTATCTGTGCTTAGGGTTATCGCCACAAGACCCTGAACTTTATCACCCTTAGATACTTGAGTCACATAGGTAAAAACATCAAATTCCAGTTCATCAAAGGCTGTTACGTCACTCCAATAAGCAGAATCTTTTGTATCTCTCTTATCCATCCAATAGGAAGTATCAATTGATAAATCTTGACCTGAGACTACAAGGGTTGAAGGTTCCCCCCCGCTCTCGTCATAAGCAATGATTGTTGCATTAACAGCCCCCCCATCAACATCTTGTATATACCCATCTAATGTCTGCTGATAATAAGCAGTATTTTGGCTCATTGCCTCTTCTAAGGACTGTTCCACAGTCAGTTGGTTTAAAACGCTACGGCTCAGTTGCCTGGAAACCACCTCAACTTCATGGACATACGCCATAATCCCCCCCATTCCCGCATTATCGACAAGTAGGTTTATCTGATCTTTTACATTTTCATCTGTGTTTGAATTGGTCATGGTAATGGTTGAGACCATTAGACCAATAATGATAATAATAGAAACACTCAAGATGGCTACAATGAGTTTTGTTCTGATTTTCTTCATATACTCTCCTTTCATTACAGAGTACAGACAGGTCATCCCAAACACTTCATAGCACAAATAGAAAAAAAAGAAAACAAAAAGAGAGCTTTGTCCGCTCTCTCTTCTTTATTATAACCCAACAACTTGAAATTACAAGTTATATCCTAATTAACTTTTACCTTACTACATCTTGTCAATAATATTGATCATGGCAATATAGACAAAAACAAGCATGATGTATTGTATAAGCTCTGCGCCAACATAAGATAAAAAGGGCACTGAAGATGTAATTTCATAACCTTTAGAATGTTTCAAAGTTCTTAGGAACAAGCCATAGGCAATGACACTCATTAAAATAATGACCATATAAATCATTGGTTCACTTCCAATACCTACTGGACGAATCATAAAGTAACCCTTGTCATGAATCAGTATATAGGTAAGCCAAAGCTTAACGGTTAATAAAATGGCCGCAGGTAATAGGTTCTGAAATTTTAGCGGCATACGTTTTTCTGGGATGAATTTCATCATCAGAAGTGAAACAATCAAAGGCAATAAACAAGCAAAGAACAAGAATGGTATGGACCCCCCCATGAAAAATCCAAGAACCATAGAAAATAAGGTACTTGAGAGCAATGTCATCAGTGGCACCGTTGTAATACGTGTAGTGTCTATAATAACTTGTTGATCTGATGAAGCCATATGAATCACCTTCATGTCGTCAACTCTGTCAGCAAATATCAAGACTTCACCACCATCAATATTGAATAGGTTAGCCAGTTGGCTTATTTTTTTTGTTTTGGTCAAAGGCCTTACATTTGTTCTACTACCTTCTTCTATCGTCGCTTCAACTATGTTGGTGCCACCTCTATAGAATCTTTGAAGCAAAACCTTTCCACTGCCAAGAGAAGCATGGCTTATGGTGAATCGACTGTTAAGAATTGGAAAGCCTTCATCAAAATGCTTCAACATTTCGCCTGATTCCATATCAAGTTGACTCAGAAAAACATAATTGAGACCATCACGCTGATTTTCTTCTACCGTTAATGTGGTTAAGAGCTTATCTTCATAGTAGACATCACTAATATACTTAAGAGAGCCTTCTCTTGTCTCTTCTTCAATCATGAAATCATCCACTATAGTCATAGAATCATCTATGACTATGACACGAAAATTAAAGACGAAACCGTTTTCCTCAGTCAAGGCAATATATGTCAGGTCATCACTAAAGCTAACATCATAACTAATGATTTTTGAAGTATTAAGGGGGGGTATCAATTGCCACTTAAGTTCTTCACTTATCATATAAAGACCGTCTGACTTTTCAACAATTAAAGTCTTTGCATCCCCCCCTCTTAGACTTTTAATGTCTTCACTAATCTTTTCGGTGGTAACCTGACCAGAACCATAGTCAATGACTGACTTGTATAAATGATTCTCAATATGATAGACAACCAGACCATCATTAGCAAGGATTGGTAACACCTGTTTACTCTTATACAAATCAAGAGTATAGGATGCATCTCTAGACACCTTGCCTTTGATATCAACTGTTAATACCCTTAGATTATGCCCATCTACTGCAATAGTTGTCACCTGCTTGTCATCGTCTTGTAGAGCATACAAGTGACTTTTAACAATCTTACTATCACCGTAGACAACACTTGCTAACTCAACTTCTCTACTTATACCTTCTGATGGTGGTGTGGCCAAAAACTTTGCCAATGTAAATGCGAATAAACATGCAAGAACAAGAGTAATACCCATCAAGATTGGTATGTTTGACTCTTTAAGCCATTTGATACGTTCTTGTCTTACTACTTTCTTATCTTTTATCATTTGTCTCCCCCCCTTAGAAACTCTCATTATTTATATAATCTATATGAATATTACTTAATACTTTGTATTATGGAGTCTGTATTCCTTAGGTGTCATACCAACATGTTTTCCAAATACCGTAGCGAAATAGGTTGCAGAATCAAAACCACATCCTAAAGCAACATCAAGTATAGTAGATTTCTCCATTACCAGCAATCTTTTACCTATACTTATACGATAGCGCTGTAAATAGTCTAGTGGTGTCCTGCCCATTTCTTTTCTGAACGTTTTATGAAAATGGCTTGGACTCATTCCAGCAACATTGGCCAAATCTTCAAGTTTGATTTGCTGGGCATAGTGAATGGTAATGTATTTTATAACAGCTTCAAGCATCTTTTTATAAGCTGATTGAATTGAGACACCATCACCATAGACTTCACTATGAAGGTCGAGGAACAACTTAAGAATCAGCTCCTTTTGTTTAATTGGCGATAGCTTGCTAGGGTTTAGATAGTCATCAAATAAAGTTTCAACCGTTTCTTTAAATAAGCCAGGTCTTTTAGGTTTAATGACACTAGGAAGGTCATTTATCAAAAGATGTTGATAATCCGGTACAAATCTTGTATTTGCTAAATATGGGGGGGATTTTCCATATACCCTTTCACCCCCCCTACCAGCTAAATCAACTGCAAGATAATAACATGCGTATGGCATTGTAGCCCTTGTATATTGCCCTGGTTTCCTGATGACAATGTAGCCAGCTTCAACGTCTACATAATCCTCATCAATATACATGCCCCCCCCGCCACCATATGTGAAAAATTCAATCTCAAGAAAATGGACATGACGTTTCTCAAGTAGGGAGCCTTCCTTATGGAATTTCCCTTCAATGAAGTTACGCATGTCTATAATCTTTGGATTGAATTCATGGTCAGTTAATGCTCTTTTCTCAATCTTTAATGATTCTGGCATATGGACTCCAATACTAGCTTATTGACACTATTGTATCTTAGTTAAGAGTCCATTACAAGACGTCATCCCCCCCATACTTCTAGAAGCAATGATATCAACACCTGTATCCAGAATATTTCTAATAATAATATCGCCAACTTTCACTGGCGCCATGACTTTGGCTGTATTAATCAGCTTCATAGCATCGAACATAATGCCTTTAGGAATTGGACTGCTTGTCCTAACTGGAATCCTATTAAAAGTGGCCCCCCCAATTATGCGAACCGTAGTGGTTAGCGTTCGACAGGGATTCGTCAATTCAGACCTGGCATAGGTGATACCTCTCTTACATTGATTGCCCTTTATATGCCACTCATCATTGCTTATGGAAACAGACAAATGACACCCCCCCATAGGGCAACTGACACATACCAATTTCTCTTTATCCATCAATAACATCACACTTCCTCCACTCTAATACTCATTTGACTTATTTGATCTATATTTTCTAAGCTACTAATCTCTAAAAGTTTTTTGTCTAGCTTCAAGTGTTCCATTTCCCCCCCAGGTGCAAGATGTCTTTTCTTAAACCTTTTGATGTCTTTTTCATTAATGCTAATCACAACTTCTGATTGTTTATAGACTTGACTCGCTCTAAAAAAACAAATCTAGTTTTTCACCAACATGGTCTGGTCTGATTATTTGGGGGGGTACTACATAGCCCACTCCCGCACCTTTATTAGTGCTAATGGTTTTTAATATAGGATGGTCTACTTCCAAGCCATTAACATAATCAGCAGCAAAGTTACCGGCCCTCTCACTTTCTTCAGTGACAAAATCAACTAAGTCATGTACATGAACCACATTGCCACAGGCAAAGATGCCTTCAATTGATGTTTCCATAGATTCATTGACCACTGGCCCCCCCTTAGTCACTGGATCTAAATGAGCTCCAACTTCTTTGGTCATTTCATTTTCAGGTATAAGGCCAACAGATAGGAGCAAGGTATCACATTCATAGCTTATCTCTGTGCCTTCAATTGGCTTTCTATTCTCGTCAACCTTAGAAATTGTAATTCCCTCAACTCTGTCTTTCCCTCTAACCTCTGTTACTGTATGACTCAGATATAATGGAATATCAAAATCATCTAGACACTGTACAATATTTCTAGTTAAGCCGCTTGAATAAGGCATTAACTCAACCACTGCATGGACCTTTGCACCTTCCAAGGTCATTCGCCTAGCCATGATAAGACCAATATCTCCTGACCCAAGAATAAGCACATTTTTGCCAACCATATAGCCTTCCATATTAATATATCTCTGTGCCGTCCCAGCAGTGAAGACCCCCCCTGCCGGCCTTGTACCAGGAATATTCAAAGCACCTCTCGTTCTTTCCCTGCAACCCATGGCCAATATAATCGCTTTGGCGTTAATGGTCATATAACCATCCTGTGAGCTAATGGCATGAATGACCTTGTCCTTTGTCATATCAAGAACCATGGTATTAAGTTTGTAATCAATTCCAAGTTCACTGATCATATCAATATAACGCTCGGCATATTCTGGCCCAGTCAGCTCTTCCTTGAAACGATGAAGACCAAATCCATTGTGGATGCATTGTTGCAATATGCCACCAAGTTCTCTATCACGCTCTAGAATCAATATACTGTCACAACCGTTTTGCTTTGCAGCAACAGCAGCTCCAAGTCCTGCGGGACCTCCACCAATAATCACAATATCGTATTCAATCATAGTTTTGTCTCCTTCGTGATGATATAAGCCTTAGACCTGTCATAAGCCACATCTTTCATCTTAATGTCCAATTCTCTGGATATGATTTCCATAACTCGCGGACCACAGAAGCCACCTTGGCACCTACCCATACCTGGTCGTGTCCTTTTCTTGACACCTTTTATGGTTGTAGCTCCAACATTCCTATGGATGCAGTCCACGATTTCGCCTTCTGTTACATATTCGCAACGACATATCATATTGCCATAACTTGGGTCTTTCTCAATTATGGCTTTCTTCTCTTGATGGGACATGTCAACAAATCTATTGACCTTTCGTCTTAATGGGTTAAAGTTGGCATTAGAATCTATAGACCTGTCTTTTGCCACAAGCATCTGGACAATATCACAAGCAACAGCTGGTATTGATGACAAACCTGGAGATTCAAAACCTCCCACATGGAAAAATCCTTCACTAATCTTCGACTCCCCCCCAATAACAAAATCCCCCCCAACATCCGATGAAGCTCTAAGTCCAACAAATGACCTAATCACTTGACCATAAGGAATTTTGTCAGATGTTCGACTGGCCACCCCCCCAGCTACTTCTTTAAGATGAGCGGCATCCGTCGCCAAGTCATCTTTGTCGCTGACAAAGTCAGAATCTGGCCCCCCCACCAATACATTGCCATGAACCGTTGGTGTAATTAGGACGCCTTTCCCTTTACTTGACGGGCACTGGAATATTGTATGATGGAACATATCACCGGCATCTTTATCAAGTACATAGTAATGTCCCTTCCTAGGTCTTATCTCAAAGCTCTTATCGCCAACCATTCTGGCAATCTCATCTGCAAAAACCCCCCACCACAGTTAATGACATACTTACTGTGAATATTGCCTTTATCCGTCCTTGTGACATAGCCATCTGGAGTCTTCAATATGCTCCTGACCTTAGTTTCGAGCATTAACTTGGCACCATTATCAACTGCATTCTCCGCTAGGGCTATGGCTAATTCAAATGGTGATACAATACCAGCCGTCTTTGCATATAAGGCGCCAACAATATCTTGAGATAAGTTTGGTTCTAATCTTCTAACTTCATCACCATCAATTAATGACATCTCCTTGATGCCTGCTTCTAGACCTTGGTCATGGAGTTTTTTCAACATGACCTTATCTTCCTCATCAAAGGCCACAACCAAAGAACCAATTCTTTTAAAGGGCACATCCATTTCCTGGCAGACCTGATCAAACATAGGATTACCACGAACATTGTAATAACTTTTCTGACTGCCAGGCTTTGCATCATAGCCAGCATGAACAATGGCACTGTTTGCCATCGTTGTTTGGTTTGCTACATCATTTTCCTTATCCACTAAGACAACTGACAAATCGTACTTCATCAACTCTCTAGTTACATAAGACCCTGCTATACCTGCACCGATTACAACTACATCTTCCATCTAATCCGCTCCTATACGCTATTTTTCAAGCACGCAAAAAGAGAGCCACACAAATACACCGCAACTGTCTGCGATCCATTTGTATGGCTCTCCTAATCTCATGCCAATCTATGTGATTATATTATAGCATATTTACTTCTCTAATCCAAGCTTGAGACCTACAAGTAGCTGGTCATTTGACTCAAATCAAGCAAGGTTCCTTCGGACTTGATGACACCATCTATGATCACAGCAGGCCATATCTTTTTGGATAGTGGTCCTATCAAGACTGGGTTGACCATTCTTTTGATGCCATTCTCTTTGTAGATAGCATTTTGCCTCTCAAGAATAGCTGTTTTGTCACCAGTTTCATAATCATAAAGGGCTACTTTGGCACCTTCGCCAACATGAGCAAGAACCTGCTTGTATAACATCTCACCAGTTAACATTGCCTTATCTCTTGAATCACAAGACTTTGGACAAGAGCTACAGCCAACTTTTTCTTCTGTGCCACTGCCATATGTAAATATCTCTATTGTTTTAGCCATTATATTCCTCCATAGTTCACATACTATATGTATGTCATATATTTCAACTTCTCTATTCTACCAAAGTATAACCCATTTTCATCCCATATTCCGTATCATATGGTACTTGACCGAATCTAATGACGTCTATGCCAAAAAAAAGAGGTGGCTCTTCAACATATAATACCTTAAGTTCATGAAGTGCTCTTGAACAAACTGTGTAGAATAGATTTCGCTCTTCTTCCAGCATATAATTGTTTGGACCATGGCAACACACTAAGACTGCGTCAAACTCCAGACCCTTAGCTAAATATGAAGGCACCACTACAACACCTTTTTTTGTAATGAATGTCTTGTCTTGTAATCCCGTGGATATAGTTGTCCGCATCAAAACTGCCTTCCAAACTTTTAAGAAGCCGCTTGCTCTCTTTTTCAGTCTTGCAAATTATGGCAATGGACTTATGACCCACGTCAAGATGGGTTCTCACATCTTTTATTAGGGCTTCAACCATCTGACCCACATCCTCATACTTAGTAACTTGAGGTTCACTGCCTTCTCTATCAAGATAGATGGTCTTATCTTCATTTGGCAACAAGGCACTGCAAAAGCTTGAAATCTGTTTGGACGATCTATAAGACCTTTGCAAAGTAACTCTGGCTGTCTTTTCTCTTCCAAAGATACGACTGATTCGCTCATACTTACCAATATTCAGATAAGGGTTGATAGATTGGTTCAAGTCTCCAAGTAGGGTAAAGCCTGCTGAATGGAATATTTGATTGAATATCTCATAGTGTAGAAAAGAGTAATCCTGGGCTTCATCAATGACAACATGGCGAATACTGCTCTGAATAGGCACACCTTCAAGTTCACCCTTAAGATAAGCAATGGCCAAAGCATCTTCATAGTATAGGTAGCCACTGTCCAACCTTTTATTGGTATATTTGGCTACATCAAAAGAAAAGGCTGCTTTACCATCATTGATTTTCTTCTGAATCCACAAGTGTCTGAACAAGGATTGGTATATGTAGAATATATTGAACCTTGTAATTTCATTGATTTGTCTTCTAACACCTGCAAAGGCCTCATTGATTTCTCGGCTTAAGCGTTCTTGTTTCTCCTCATCAAAATAAGCTTCACCAGAACGTTCGTATGCCATCTGTAACTCTTTTTTCTTCTGAGCAATAAAAGGATCTAATAATTTATTCAGGCGCAATCTAATTCTATTTAGGCTCTTCTTTGGCGACAACATAACTTGATTATCCACATAGAGCTTCCTAATTTTCTTCTCTGAAACAATCAATTCACCATTATATCTTATGTCTTTGAACTGAAATCCATGGACTTTGATATAAGCGACATAGGCTTTTAATAAATCAACAAATGACTCCGAAGTCTTAAGGGCAATACACTCTTTCCTAAGCTTTCCATGACTAAGACCACTGGTTAGTATGTATTCCATCTGACTGTTCCAGTCCTCCATCTTATGATGACTGTCAATCACTGTCTCAAGATAATCGTTGAAGGTTGTCAGGTTGACATTTTCTTCACCAAGCTCTGGTAATACATTGGATATATAATCATTGAAGACTTGGTTAGGGGGGGAAAAGATAACCATATTATTAGCATTTAGTGTCTCTCTTCTTCTGTATAAGATGTAAGCAATTCTATGAAGAGCAATTGAAGTCTTACCACTTCCAGCCGTTCCCTGAATCATCAAAATATCGTTGTGTTCATCTCTAATTAAGTTATTCTGTTCCTTTTGAATACTGGTGACGATAGTTTTCATTTTATCATCTGTGCTTTTACCAAGTATCTCTTGCAACATCTCATCATTTATCTTAAGACCTGAATCAAACATATACTGGACATCTTCATCGCTGATCTTATATTGCCTTTTAAGGGTTAAATCACCAGCAATAATACCTGCTGGACAGTCATATTCTGCTCTACCGATTTCATAATTGTAGAATATGCTGCAAACAGGTGAGCGCCAGTCGTAGACTCTAATATCGGCAAAGCCTTCACCACTAATCTTTCCCATACCTATATAGAGGGCTTCGCTGTCTTCGCCGTCTTCAACAAAATCTATTCGGGCAAAATAAGGCGTCTCAAGCATAAGCTCAAGACGGCTTTTCATCTTCTTATAGAATTTCATACTGTCTGCTTCCATCATCATATAAGACTGATGTTGCCAAGCCATAACCGCCCCCCCGTCAATTTCTTTGGTTGGGTCAGATTCCATAATCCTGTCTTCCCACATACTTTTTTGGGCCTTGACGATATTATCTCTGTAATTCTCAGCCTTGCCTTGGCTGCTTTGTATTTGATCCTTTATCATTTCGAGCGTTCCCTTAAGATAAGCTCTTTCTTCTTGCCATATGGCCCTGTTATAATCCAAACTAATTACTCCAATCTATTTATGCATCCCACAAGGACTGAGCCGATGTGGATATACTTGTTGCTCCTGACTTTAGGAGACTGATTACTTCATCTTTCTCATCAATGAGGCCACCTGCAATCAACGGCACTTTTGTCATACTGGCTATTCTTCTAATAATCTTATCCATAGCACCTGGCATCACTTCCACGTAATCCGGCTTAATTTCTCTTAACTGTCTAATGCCTCGCTCAATGGATTTGGAATCTAGGACAAAGATTCTCTGAACAGTCACAAAGCCTAAATCCTTGGCTTTGCGAATCACCTGACTTTTGGTTGAAATGATGCCATCTGGCATAATATCATACCACAAATACTCAAGACCTTCCACATCATGGGCCAGACCCTTCATCAAATCCACATGGACAAAAACCACTTTGCCTGCTTCATGGACCAAATTAACGTAATGCTTTAGCGATTTTAGAGATCCTTGAAGCAAGAACATAACTTCACATGGTGATTCTAATGCTTCCTTTAGGGATGCCTCATTACCTATAGCCGCTATCACTGGGTTATTGTCCATCACTTCTATAATCGTCTGCTTATCTCTTCGGCTCATTCTACTTCCTCCACCTTAGTCACGCCAATATCCATCATAAAGTCAACATGTTCCAACCGCTTGGTATGAAGGGCCAAATTCACATCTTGAATCTTGGTCTCATAGATATCCCCCCCTTCAACTTCAAGGGTTACGTGGCCACCAACAGTTTCCTTCCAGAGCAGTTCAACAAGGACTCTTTCATCAACAAGAATGGTAATGGGCTTGTCAATGCCTTCACCATAAATAATTGCAGGTATATAGCCTTGTTTTCGGTATTTAATTGCCTTGACTTTGCTATCCCTATAATAACATTTCAGCATTGAGTACCTCCATTTTCTGTTATAATATATGTAGACAGGAGTGATTCTATGAAAGCAATAAGGGCTCTTATATTTTCTACACTAATTCTACTCTCATCTTACCCCCCCATTTCATCTGCGGATGCCAATACCCAAGGTAAATTTGTCATTCACTATGATGGGCAATTAATTCAGTTTACAGATCAACAACCCACAATAATTGATAGCCGTACATTAGTGCCCATACGTATAGTAGAAGATATGGGATTTGGCGTTCTATGGAACGGTGCAGAGAGAAGTGTTTTGGTGACAAATAATGTCAAAGCGCTTAAGTTTGTCATCGAAGAACCCTATGTCTATAATAGCGAGAGAATCTATATTATGGATGTGAATGCAGCGATTATAGGCAATCGCACAATGATACCCCCCCTTAGATTTCTTGTTGAAGGTTTTGACTTGTCCGTGCAATACCGTAATGTGAATGGTGACCACCATATTGATATAAGCAATCATCAAAGTTACACCTATGGCCCTGGAATAATCCTTGGACCAAGTGGAGATGTTGATGGAGTTTTCAATGATCAGATATTCAGATCATTAGAAATTGATCCCACCAACCATGAAATAGTTACAGTGGGTACTGAAGCCAATGGTTTATTCAAATCCATCGACGGTGGCAAAAGTTGGAAATGGTTCCGAGAGGGTTTACTCATTGATAGTAATCAAAATGGTAACTATCCCGAATTCTATGATGTATCCATTGGCTCTGACCAAGATACTTATTATGCTGGCTTCGCTTCATCAACTGGTCCTGCAACTGGTCCCTACCCAAGTGCTTATGCTGGTGTCTACGTATCTTATAATGGTGGTCAAGAATGGGAGCGACGTGTGAATGGACTTTCTTCTGGCTCAGTTGGATCAATAGCAGTTAATCCATTAGACCCTTCGATTGCTTACGCCGGTGTCACCGGTGGAATGCCATCATTTTCTGGATGGGACTTTATCCCTGAATATTATCCAGGTGGTGTTTTCAAAACAGTAGATTATGGCATGAATTGGTCCAAAGTCACTGATATTCCCAGGTCAGAAACAAGCGACTATTTCCGAATCAAAACTTATGACGTGAACACTGTTTTTGCTCTTGGTAGTAAGTTCCATAACCATGATGAGTCTGTAGGTTTAATGAAAAGTATGGATTCAGGCGAGTCATGGACGGTTATCAATCCTTCTGGCATCTATTTCGGCGATTTTGATAATTATGACAGTAAGACAATCTACGGCTTGTCAGATAATCAAGGTCAACCTAATGGCATCTACAAAACCACTGATGGTGGTGAGACTTGGACAAAAACACCTCAGCAAGGTTATGGCGCATTAAGGGTATCACCTCACAACCCTGATATCGTCGCTTATAGTAGTCGCGACAAACTTTTCATCAGCCATAACGGTTTGTTAACCAGCAAACAGGTATTGACCTATGATCAAAGTGTACCCAAAGCCATAATCACTGATATTGTTTTTTCACCTTCAAATGAGAATATCATTTATGCTGGTGGGCCAGGTTTAATCATCTATAAGAGTGAAGACCAAGGCTTGACCTTCAATAGAATTGTTAATTTGAGAGATATAATTGAGGACTATCGAAATCTTCCAAGTGGCCTGTTAAACTCATTCGAAGATGCCAAATAGTCACCATTTACAACAACTTTATAATGATTTGTTTATAGTTCCTTAATAACTTAAGCTTATAATGGTTGTAATAAGTGAGAATTATTCTCACTCTAACCAAGAGGAGGTATTCCTATGTATAAAGCAACTTGGAACGATATAACCCTAGCTGAAAGCTCCAGAACCATTGAGATTGAAGGCAATCAATATTTCCCACCCGAAGATGTGAAACTTGACTTGCTATCGGAGACAAGCCACCATACAACTTGCCCATGGAAGGGTCTTGCATCCTATTATACCATTGAAGCTGAAGGTAAAAGCAATGAGAATGCGGCTTGGTTTTATAAAGAACCAAAAGATGCTGCCAAAGAAATTGCTGGCTACGTAGCTTTTTGGAAAGGTGTATCCGTCAGCAAACTATAAAGCAGCGTATTTTATTATGAAAAAAAATTTAGAAGAGGGCTTTCGCCCTCTTTTAATTTGCTGCTATTTCATAGAGAAGAACACATCCCCCCCCTCTATATGATGAATGCTAAGTTGATTATCTTCTATTTCGCCGCCTAAGCTGCTTACTACTAATTTATAGGTTACGCCTTCTGATGTCCCCCCCTCAATAAGGATGGGTCTATCAAGACCTTCAAGTAAATCAAAATCAATATTACGTTCTTCCAAAGCCTCTATGAGACTAAAGCGAAGGACTTCTACGTCATTATGTATAAGAACAAAATCATTATCCTCCATAAAGGCGTCCGTATCACCTATAGATACTTCTTCTGGCTGTCGTCTTGACATAAGATTCATATAAAAATCATAACCGCCAATATCAACAACTTCTCTAGAATCTGCATAAAAGTTCAGATACCTAATGCCAAAATCATCTACATAGTAATCTCCAATATAAGAGAACCCAAAGACTTCTTCCATATCCTTCATATCAAAGTCATCATCTATTCCTCTGATATCACTATGTGCTCTTAGCTCATGTAATAACTGGACTTGACTGCTAATGGTTCGCATAGTCCCTTTATCAAGGTTGTCATTTGAAACTATGGTATCACCATTATACATGTTATTCTCTGTTAATATAGCTTCAAGCCTTGATGTTTGATTGCTAATGGTTACACTAAATATATTGATTGGTGCAAACATCGCAAGGGCAAAAACAAAAATAAAAGCAAGGCTTATGTATTGATGTAAGGCTTTTTTCCTAATGATGATATAGGCCAAAGTTACAATAAACCAAATCCAAGAAACAAAAACAGTTGCCCTAAGTGTTGTAACACCATAAGTTTGAATCCGAATCACAATGCTAATAACCAACATCACCATAGGTAAAACCATGGCCATTGGATAGTAGGTCCCAAAGCGTTTAACAAACAAACTGTCTTTTTCTTTAGGCTTGATAAGCATCAACAAGACAATACTGACGTATCCATACCAAACAACCAGTGTTCCTATAAGCCCTTCTGTCCATCCCACGGAGACGATGATTCTAATGAAATAAGCATAAAGAACAATGGTATAAATACTTATTAGAGGAATAACAATGGTCGTCAACAATACTCGCCATACTGTTGGGTATAGATAATCCAACAAATTATCTCTAATCTCTGGCAATTTACCTAGGAAATAACCCAGTCCAAATATCCCTACTGAGCTAATGAAGATATCAAAATAGATATCCTCAGAGATATTCATATCAAAGAGACGATCAACGGCAAATATAATGGCAATAACACCAAAATATAGCACCAAAGTATAAAGGTATGTGACCAAAAAAGTGGTCAGCAACTTAATTAGGTATAAACCATAACGACGTCTGTTAAAGAGATAAGGGACAAGGGTAAATACCAAATAAGCAATGGCTGTTGCTGTTGCATAACGAATCATGAATTTCTCATCTAGATCATCTGGCATAAAGACTTTAAATAGAATGCCATAAATGATAATAGACAGGTTAAGGCCTATTCTAACCACCATTGGCCTTTTTAATTTCTCCTGTCTCTCAATCCACAAAATCCCAGCCACCGATATTGGAATAGCCAAAGCTAGAATAAGGGCTATCTTAATAAGTGTTTGGTCTGGGTCATAGTCATTCCTGTTGTTCACTATCATCAGAATTACATAGGCTGATGATATGAGAAGTGTCTCAGGAAATCTCTTAAGGCTTAACCTCAGCGTGTCCAATACTTTTCCAACCAATATCTGTAACTTGCTCATAGTCTCACCTCTTTTCAATCTCCATTCATTCGAAGGGCCAATATTGTCTTATATAAGTCATTCAAACGATCATCACCCAGTGCTTTGGATTCCTCAAACATACTATAGGTCAATTTGTGTGTGTGAATATCTTGTGATGCCATAGCCTTTTCAAACAACTCAAACCAATTCAACTCTTTTTGTATTTTGGGCAATCTCTTAATATCACAACACCCTGTTGATAAATAAGCAAGTTGTAATAAAAACCAATGTCGCTTATAAAGGGTTTCAGTATTTTCTAGGTAAGGGCTAAGCACTCTTATGGCATGGGTTGAAGTTAAACCATGAAGTATAGTGAAATTACCTGTCATTCCAAAAAGTTTAATAAGTAATTTGGCAAAATAGTCTGAATTACAGTAATGTTCATCAATTGCAGAAACAACCTCTCTTGTCATTTCATCTTCATAAACATCTTGAATTCTACCAATGATAAGTGGCCGTTTAAATACAATAGTTTTGTAATAATCAAGCTCTGACAGACTTCCAATAGCTTCCAATGGTTCAATAATCGGCATGGCTTCATCATAGATATCAAACTCACAGTAGCTGTCTGTAAAATAAGCTAAGGCCTTAGCCAGTTCATCTAAACCCTCAAGTTCAACCGCATATGCCATGCGTATTAATCCGTGGAATGCGTCACCAGCTGATCCCTGAATCAGTTTATTAAGATAGTGTCTAAGAACCTGTTCTGTTCCCTTATTCTCCAGCTCTTCTTTGTAAAATAGTGCCAAAGGTCCGTAATATATATGATGCCCCCCCAAATATTGTGTCCAGTTAGAAGTATCAATATTTACCTTGTCCTTGCCCTCTTTATCATCTAATGAAAAATCATGGACACTTATGCCTCTATCCTCAATGTAAAACCGAGCAAAGTCATGGATTCTCTCATCTTTTGCACCCATTTTATACAGTGCAAACAAGCCCATATTTAAGTGGTTTGTCAAACCGTTGCCATAAGTTGCCTCTTTATCATTATAGTTTTCTATGATATGACTAATTCTTTCGTCCAAGGTGCCACCTACTTTCTAATGTTAATCTTTATAAGTCTATTCTACTCCTATTACTCTATAGATTCAAACTTATCACTCTATGGTGTCTTCAAATTATAAATGATTTATTCCTAGTCACTCTGAACTAGTAAAACCGCACCTTACAAGGGTTTTAGTATGACAAGACACTGTATAATATGTCCCTGTAATAAGTTTGTAACACAAAACAGGGTTGACACTTGGTGGTATAGGTTTTATACTGAGTTAGAAATTGCAACAAACATAAGACAAAACAAACACGAAAGAAACAAACACGAAAGAAAAGGAGGTAGAAGCATGATTAACACAGTAATCAATAATGTTAGATTTAACAACAACATATGCGTAACCCTACCTCAATATATCGTATAAGATAAAAACAAACATTGAGCCATGGGTTATTACCCATGGCTTTTCTATACCTTTTTGCTGTTAAAAGGGGGGGCAAATAGTAGAGAACTAAGTAAAGCCATGGGAATCCCCCCCCATGTTTTTTTTGTTGTTTGGGGGGGTGCTTAGGAAAGTCATTTAAAATAAATTAATGAAATTGAATCGTTTTCATTAATGTTGAGGTAGACATTCCACGCGAACAATTGCAGAGCAAGCGAGGCAGAGCCTCTTTGTTCTTTAGATATATTGAGTTAGTTACAGGGAGGTTCACTATGAAGAAAATAAAAAAAATATATGATGCACTACTGGTACTTGTACCTAATAGGCACAATAACATTAATAGGTGGTTTGGCCTTAGATATGAATTCGCCAATCATCACTGGAAAACTAATTGATGACGTTATTATTGCTAAGGATACTTCGGTGTTTGCATCCCTCATTTGGATGCTAATTGGAATTACTCTTGGTCGTGCAATCTTTGGTTATATAAAGGAAATTGCCTTTGACCTAGCAGGTGCAAAAGTCATCAAACAACTAAGGCAAGACTTATTTGACCATATACAAAGTATGTCACTGAACTTTTTTGAAGAAAAAAAACACTGGTGAATTAATGGCAAGGCTTAAAGACGATGGCGATAAAATATGGCATGGGATATCTTTTGGTATAATGCTTGTCATTGATATGAGCATTAGCTTGGTCGTAGTTGTCATCTTGATGCTGAGAATCAGTGTACCATTGTCACTGATCACCTTTACAGCACTACCAATTATTGCTTATCTGGCTTACAAGCTTGAGAAGGATATTGATAGCGTTTACGGCAAGATTAGTGAAAAAAAATGCAGAGCTTAACACAACTGCCCAGGAAAATATTGCTGGGGGGGTAAGACTTGTTAAAGCTTTCGCAAGAGAAAAATATGAGGTCAAAAAGTTCCTCAAGCAAAATAAAGGTTACTATGAACTTAATATGGCCTTTGCCAAAAGTATAGCAAGACGCTTTCCAAACATTGAGACCATTTCCAACCTGATTCCAGTATTTGCCATAATTATTGGTTCTTACTTCGTTATTGAGTCGGACATAACCTTAGGTACATTAGCCAAATTTCTCGGCTATTCCTATATGATTGTTTGGCCAATGCGTTTACTTGGATGGCTTAGTAGTCTTATGGCCGAAGCAAAAAGTGCCATGAAGAAAGTGGACACTGTTTTTGAAGCTGAAGCTGAAATCGTTGATGAAGAAGGCTCATACGACTTCATAGATTGCCTAGGTTATGTAGAGTTCAAGAACGTTAGCTTAACACTAGGTGAACGTGAGATTCTAAGGGACATTAACTTTAGTATCAAGCCAGGACAGACACTAGCTATTATGGGCGCTACAGGAGCCGGCAAAACTTCTATTATCAATCTACTTGAGCGTTTCTATGATCCTTCAAGTGGTGTGGTCATGATAGATGGTCACAATGTACGAGATTTAACCTTAAAGACACTGCGAAACAAAATTGCCGTTGTCATGCAAGAGATTTTTCTCTTCTCTGATTCTATCGTTAACAACATCCATTTTGGAAATGAAAAAGTCATTTCTATGGAGACTGTCACTGAGTCAGCAAATGCTGCACAAGCACATGAGTTCATTAATCGTATGGATGATGATTATGAAACAGTCATTGGTGAAAGAGGCGTTGGTCTCTCAGGTGGTCAGAAGCAAAGAATCAGCATCGCAAGAGCCTTTGCCAAAGAGGCAAAAATTCTGGTTATGGATGACTCTACTTCTGCCCTGGATATGGAGACAGAACACCAGATCCAAAGGGAAGTTGAGAAACTACGTGATGTGACCAAAGTGATTATTGCACACAGAATCTCCGCTGTAAAAGACGCCGGTGAGATTATTATTCTTGATGGTGGTCAAATAGTTGAACGAGGAAGTCATTATGAACTTCTAAACAAAAAAGGACGTTACTACGAAACATTTAACGAGCAATACGAAGGCTACTCCGCATAATATTTTTGCGTAACAAGCCTCATATACATAAGTTAGGAGGGTTAATATGGCAAATAACAGCCTCAGAAAAGACGAAGAAACCAAAGACGTCCTGAAACTGATAACCATCAAAAGGTTATTTGGTCGGATGTTCTCATACAAAAAAGATATTGCAATTGTACTGCTATTAATGACCGTTATTGTCGGTGTTAGTCTATCAAACCCAATCTTTATAAAGATTGCCATTGATGACTATGTTGCAGGCGAGAACGTAAGGGGGGGTTTAGTGGCTCTGGTCGGTATAGCACTTGTTGCCAATATATTTAGCAACTTAGCAACTAAGCTTAGGATTATAATTATGTCCAGAGTTGCCAATGACATACTGATGAAAATCAGACAAGAACTCTATATGCATATACAGAAGCTATCCTTTAACTTCTTTGATAACAGACCCGTTGCAAGATTCTTGCCCGAGTGGTTGGAGATGTGAATTCACTTAAGGACATACTAATCAACTCAGTGGTCACCTTAATCCCTGACTTTGTACAGATTAGCATTACCTTAGTGATTATGTTCATGCTCAATGCCAAGCTTGCAATGGCAGCCGTAATTCTTCTGCCATTTCTGTGTGTAATGATGTACTTGGTTGAAGTCAGAGCCATAAGCGCTGGCAAGTCTTCAAAAAGAAGAACTCAACAATGAACGCCTTTATCCATGAGGATTTCTCAGGTGTGAAAATTGTTCAGTCCTATACGGCTGAAGATAAGACAAGTTCAGACTTTGCAGATATTTTAAGTGAACACAGCAAGGCTTTTGTCTCAGCAATTAGGCTTAATAATTTCTTTTGGCCACTTGTTGAGGTGTCATGGGGGGGTGTTGGAACAGCACTTGTATTTTTTTATTGGTGTAAGACTTAATCAAACTGAAGGGCTTGAAGTGGGTACACTCATTGCTTTTACTGCTTATATCAGTATGTTTTGGAACCCAATTATGAACCTGAGCAACTTTTACAACCAGCTCATTACCAACTTGGCTGGTGCAGAGAGAATCTTTGAGATTCTTGATATTGAACCTGACATCAAAGACGAAGCTGAAGCTGTAACAATGCCTGAGATTACAGGTAAGGTTACTTTCGATGCCGTTACTTTTGGATATGATCCAAAAATCAATGTCCTGGAAGATGTCTCATTCACCATAGATCCTGGTGAAACCATTGCCCTCGTCGGTCCTACTGGCGCCGGCAAAACAACCATTGTTAATCTTATTAGTCGTTTCTATGAGATTAATCATGGTCAGATACAAATCGACAACAATAACATCAAAGATGTGAGCATAGAAAGTCTGAGAAGTCAGATGGGGGGGATAATGACCCAAGATACATTCCTCTTCTCAGGCACCATCAAAGACAATATCCGTTACGGAAAGCTTGATGCAAGTGATGATGAAATCATCGCTGCAGCCAAAGCTGTAAGCGCCCATGAATTTATTCTTGAGTGTCCAGACGGTTATGATACCAACCTAAATGAAAGAGGTACCAAACTCTCTGTAGGACAAAGACAATTGATTGCTTTTGCAAGAACAATGCTGTCTTGTCCAAAGATTTTGATACTAGATGAAGCAACGTCAAGTATCGACACTCATACAGAACGAATGGTTCAAAAAGGTATCGAGGAACTCCTTCTAGGAAGAACTTCCTTTGTCATTGCTCATAGACTGTCAACCATCAAGAATGCTGATAGAATCTTCGTCGTTGACGATAAAGGCATCCTTGAATCAGGCAGTCATGATGACCTGATACAAGAAGGAGGATCATATTATGATCTCTATATGGCACAGTTTAAAAAAAAGGTACTGCAAAAGGCGCATGATTTAAAGTTGAGTCACTATCACGACAAGGATAGTCAAGATACTAAGCTTAAATCTATGTATGAACCCACCATTATGGAGAATTGGCCACAGTAATCTATTTAACTAATATAAGCCAGGTAATGAGTAATCTCATTGCCTGGCTTTATTCATTTAAACAATCTATATCATATTATCTTTACCATTGACCCATTCTATTTGTCTTCATCAATGCTATCAACAAAGTCTGCGATTAATGCCACTGTTATACTGTGCTGCTCCTCTCTACCTATCATTGCATGACCATCACCTTCTTGTTCCCCCCCATAATAGCCAAAGTATGCATGGTTACCACCCTCAATGACATTGTACTCCACAGAATCTGTCATGAATTTCTTCGCTCTATCAAACTTATAACGGTTCACTACCCTATCCTTATCACCTACAATGGATAATATATCAAGCTCTGATTTTGTCATATCTTCTTTGTCAGTACCATAGGCTGCAAGCAATACCAAGCCATCAATCGTCGATTCATCTTCGTGGATACTCATAACTGCACTGGCACCACCAAGTGAATGACCAACGACAACCCATTTTCCTTCATGACCATACTGTTCTTGCAAATCTTTATAGCTATTCTTATTGAGTATAGCCAGATTAAATGGCATTTTAGGCAGGAAGACTCTATAACCTTCATCAGCCAAACTCTGTGCCAAAATGGCATAAGCTTCTGTTTCGACTAGGCCACCTTGATAAATGACAATATTCACTGAGTCCTTATGGTACATGACCTGTCTATTTTCACCAAATATCCAGTATTTCTCGTCAACATAATCCACTTCACCTGCCAAAACGGCATCCACATCATCCATTGCTTCGTACGTCCTAATATATACAATTCCAAGTCCAATCACTGCAAATACTGCCACTGCAATGAGTAAGCCTAGAATAAACCTTTTTAGTACAATTATTCCATATTGCATAGTTATCTCCCTATTACCCATAAATCGATATGGCTCTTAATCTTTACTGAGCTACTTTCACATGGATATATTTATTTAAACATAGTGTAAGTATACAACTTTGATTTATACTATTCAAACCTAATTTATTTGATATTTTTTTATCAAAGTACTTTACAATCTTATGCTATCATGTTATAATTTTAACAATAAATGATATTTAGACTCTTAAGAAGTGGCATAAACAAGTACTTCCAACTTATAACTATGCCATTTATTATTTGAATGAATTCGTTAAAAAATAGTCAAAGGAGGCACCAAAATGAAACCTACTAACATTATGTGCACCAAATGTATGTACAGCGCAACACTATTAACTTCTGCAAACAGTAACAAAACTCTTCCTCATGTATGCAAGGAGTGTTTTGCCCTGGCGCCTCCAAAACCACGTAAACGATAGACATAATTATACTCTTATATAAGACATCATGACATTCACATAAAAGACAGGGCAATCCATTTTGGATTGCCCTGTTTGTTTTTATTATTTTTCCCTGGTATATTCTGTGATTGGTAATCCTGTAGAATAGTCTAGTTGACCCACTTCATCACTTTCTGTAATACGTTGTCTCGTCATTCTAGTATAATCATTGTGCTTCCCTTGCATCATCTCTCCAAGGTCTTCGCTCCCAATAATAACCTCTAAAAGGGTCTCTTGTTTCATTCATCCAATTCAGCAGTGCATCATGAAGCTGGTTACGAATAACTTTATGGTCTAAGCTTAGCAACAGATTATTCATTTCACCCCCCCTGTCATTTTGAGTATCATATAATTCATCAGAAGTCATCAGATTAACTGACAGTTTGAAACGCCCATCTGTAATAGCTCTAATTGGCTGAAAACCACCGAATCCATCATGGTCAACTTCATAACGTGCAAATTCCATAAATGCATAGGGTGTTACCTTTGTTTTTGAGTCTTTTAAAGTCCCTATTAGACTTGTGCCCTCAAGAGAACCCGGCTTTTCTATATCAAACAAATCAAGAACTGTAGGCACAACATCAACGTGGGATACAGGATTCATATTTGTTTGACCTTGTTCAATGATTTTTGGCCATTTTACGATAAATGGAATATTGGTAATCTCATCATACATAGCCGGTCCTTTATCAAATACACCATGAGCGCCAATACCAGCTCCATGATCTGATGTGTAAATGATACATGCGTTGTCACCTAATGTATCCACCGCTTCCAGCACACGCCCAATTTCTTTATCCACATATGCATTACATCCCATAAGCCCTATAGCAGACAAATCAATGTCCCCCCCTTGAGACTTAGCCCAAATCTGTACATGTTCTGGATGATTACTTAGGTCAACATTCACATTCTCATAACTTGAGTGGTGTCTGCTCTTGAACATTTCAAAATACTGGCTAGGTGCTAGGAATGGATGGTGAGGTTCATCATATGAAACTACCAAGAAGAAATCCTCATCTTTATGATTGTTAATATAATCAATAGCCTTATCCGTACATTGATGGGCGTAAGTAAACTCAGGCGCCACTTCTTCTTCAAAAACTGTAGCAAATTGCCTTGACTTGAATCTTTCATCGTCTGACATTAGATCAAGGTAATTTCTCATATCAAACCAATAATCCTTATCCCATCCATCAGGACATAGACCATCACCAAAGTAATCGCCACCATCGAGATGCCATTTTCCAACGTATGCAGAATTCAATCCTTCAGCTTTCAACCTTTGTCCAATTGTTTTACTTGTTTGTGATAAAGCCATAGAATTGGCAATGCTGCCATTGGTATGAGGATAAGTCCCAGTAAATAATGCCGACCTTGCAGGCCCACATACTGGTTGAGCTGTATAAGCACGTTCAAATTTCATCCCATGGTTGGCTATGCTATCAAGGTATGGCGTGTTCATATCCAAAGTATCATTGTAGCAACTAAGCATATCTTTTCTCTGTGTATCCGTCATTATAAGGATAACTTGTTTTTTTGACATCTATAAAACCTCCATATATAATTAAGACTAAGTGTACTAATATGATATATATTACACCCACTTCTTTTTTATTACAGGATTCAAATACGATGTCAAAGTGTACTTTTACGACAAGGAGTTCTTATGCCAAAACGTTTGTCCATTCAAGAGATCAATCCCTGCATTCGTACTGCAGGCAAAGAAATTCAAACACCAAATATTGGACCAATGCGTATCATATATGATTATGAATTTATTTACTGTGCAAAGGGTTCATTTGGAGTGAATTATGCCCATAAATCACTCACCATATATGAAGGGCAAATCCTAATTATCCCCCCCCTGGTATTGAACATCAGCTAAATGGTACAAAGGCAATAGAGGTTTACTGGGTTCATTTTGACTTTTTTTTATCACGACAACCAAGAAAATCTTGCTAGATATATTGAAATGGACAAGAAAAAGGCATTCTCGGTCAACGGCCAGTCAAACACACTGCTTAGGTCACACATTCTTATTAAGCCAAACCTACAACTTCCTGACACCTATCAACCTGTGGATGCTTCTATTCAAAAAATACTTTTTAAGACCTTATACAATAATTTCACAAATAAGGCCCCCCCTCATTGGCAACTCAAGTGTAAATTTCACCTCCTTAACATCCTTCTTGAAACCTATAAACATCTCATTGATGGCCCTAGTGACCTTACCAACAACAACCAATTAGTTGCTCATATTGATGAGTATATTGAAGACCATATCTCTTCAAGTATCACCATTGGCTCACTAGCCGATATATTCCATTATCACAGGGATACCTTAGGCCGTATCTACAAACGCCAAACCGGCATGACCATCAAAGATTCAATTAAAAAAAGTCCGCATCACCAAGCTAAAACATATGCTCGTTGATACAAACTTAAGCCTTGACCACATAGCTGAACACCTTCACTATAGTGACCGATCACACCTTATTAAAGATTTCAAATCTGTTATGGGCATTACCCCCCCTACAATGTATAGAAATAACCCAACTTCTGATGATTTAAAGTGAATCGACTTACTAATAAAGTAAGTCACTTACTTGTTATAGCTTCTTATTTGGCAGTATAACCACCGTCAATTGGTATCAATGACCCTGTCATAAATGATGCCTCATCCGATGCTAAAAAGGCAACCAAGTTGGCAATTTCTTCAGGGGGGGCACCGAGTCGATTCATTGGTTGTCTAGAAGCCGATTTTTCGTAGAGCATCTCCCTTCTAAGGCTGCCATCATTCTCTATACATGCATCAATCACTTTCTCGTACAATGGTGTTTTGACTGTACCTGGACAAACACAGTTTACACGAATATTATATTCAGCATAATCAAGTGCAGTACTCTTGGTAAGTTGTCCAATAGCCCCCCCTTTGGTCGCACCATATACAGCGCATTCTTTTTTTACCAACGAAGTATTGGTCCGATGAATTCAAAATGATACATCCAGAATTTTGTTCTTTCATCACTGGCAAGACACTTTTGAGTGCATACATAGTACCAAGCAAGTTTACCCCCCCTACAATGTGGTGGATATCACTTATAGATGTCTCTTCTAGTGTTGCCTCTGAGAATATGCCCGCATTTGAAAACAATATATCAATTGCACCATCGTTTTCAACAATTGTTTGGATTGCATCTTCTACCATTATATAATCGGAAACATCACAATGAATATACTCCACATCTATAACATCAAAATCATTAGGCATATTAATGATATCCAATACATAGACTTTAGCACCTTCCTCCACAAATTTCTTAACTGTTGCTGCTCCAATACCACTGGAACCACCTGTAACTACCGCAATTCTATTTTTTTAGTCTCAAGACCTCTCCTCCTTTAAGTAAGAATGCCTCTCAATTAGCTCTACATTAAGTATAGCACTCTTATCTACCAAGAAAAAGCTTTGTTTTGAAATACAAAATCAAATTCTTCTAAAGCTCTAATCTTACAGTGCACCTACTACCAAACTCTTTTGTACGCTCTCACTTACTATGGATGGTATGCAATTATTATTATTCTATATATACCTTTGTTGGCAGAAAATGAGGTATAATGTAAGCAGCATACATCACTCAAAGGAGACATGTTATGACCACGGAAAATATCTATGATGTTATCATTATTGGTGCAGGGGGGGTTGTCGGGTGTGCCATTGCTAGAGAATTATCTAAATATGATTTGAAGCTTTTGTTGCTTGAGAAAGAAAACGACGTAAGTTGTGGCGCTTCCAAAGCTAATAGTGGCATTGTTCATGGTGCTATGACGCCAAACACGGGACAAAAAAAAGGCTACTTCTCCAGAAAAGGCAATAGAATGTTTGCTCAGTTAGATAATGAGCTGAATTTTGGCTACGATGAATGTGGTTCCATGGTTATTGCTTTCAACGAGGATGAGCTTGACCAACTGAAAAAACTGATGGCCAATGGTAAGAAAAACGGGGGGGTGGATGACCTCACAATAATTGATAAAGATGCTATTTTATCACTTGAACCAAATATAAACCCAGACGTAAAATACGCACTCTATTGTCCTTCGGCTGGCATTACATCCCCCCCTTATGAGATGACCATAGCTCTATGTGAAAACGCCATAGACAATGGTGTTAAGTTACACTTAAACGAAAAGGTCACAAACATAGATGCGCTTGCTAACACTCAGCGTCACTTTGAAGTACTAACCAAGACAAACTGCTATATCAGTCGCTATATCGTCAATGCTGCCGGCATTAACAGCGACCTTATTTCATCCTTTGTAGGTGTAAATGATTTCACAATCAACCCCCCCCGTAAAGGCGAATACATACTACTCCATAAAGACCAAGGCAAACTCATCAATGGCGTTATATTCCAGGCACCCACTAGCAAAGGTAAAGGTATTTTGGTGACAAGAACCTTCCATGGTAACATGATGCTTGGTCCCAACGCCCAAGAAGTCCAAGACCGTAATGCAATTGGGACAGGACTCGATGTTCTTGAACATATAGTTACAACTGCCAGAAAATCCATTCCAGGTTTTGACATCAAATACACACTCACCTCATTTGCAGGTCTTCGTGCCAGCAGTTCAACAAAGGACTTCATTATAGAAGAAACAACTATTAAAGGCTTCATTAATGTGGCTGGAATCGAATCACCTGGCCTTACTTCTTCACCAGCTATAGCTGTTTATGTGGCAGATATACTTAGTAAATCAGGACTCGATTTGGTAATAGATGAAACCTTCAATCCCTATAGAAAATCCAATATAGTGCCCAAAGATGATTTGTTCACCGGTACAACAGATGCCAGCGACTCTGAAACCAAACTTCCTACTATAGCTGATAAACATATCATCTGTAGATGTGAAAGCGTTACTGAAGCCGAAATCAAAGACGCTCTAAATAGAGGCATACCTATTGACCATGTTGATGGCATAAAAAGAAGGACCCGGGCAACCATGGGTCCTTGTCAAGGCAACTATTGTCGTAAAAGAGTTGCCAAAGTTATATCTGATACCCTTAAGATACCAGTTGAAGACATAACACTACGCGGAAAGCATTCTCTTGAATTACCACCTAGAGAAAACCGTATGTTCTGGAAAAAGTTGGAATAACCTACAGCTATTCCAACTCTACCATTTCACTACTTTACCACAAAGCCACTAACAATCTTGTTGAGGTTCTGTGATGTAACAAATAACATCTTAGAATGTTCTTTGATTTCATTGGTTTCGCTAAAGATGTGTTCCACTGTTGCCAGAACACTGTCACTGCTATCTTGTACAGTGGCATTATCTGCTTTTAACTCAGTCGCCAACTTATCCATTTCACTATTAATAGCTACAAAATCAGTCGACTGTGACTTAACCAAACTGGATATGTCAGTTGCCGTCTTAGAAACTTTTTGAATCTCAGCTTGAATTTCGCTAAATGTGTGAATGGTTTCATTAACAGAATTACTTCCAAGCTCAACCCTTGTTGATATCTCATCAATATTGTTGGTTGTGGACTCTGTTTCTTCTTGAACCTCTTTAATCAACATTCCTATTGATACTGTTGCCTCGGCACATTCTGATGCTAAGGCCGAGATATTCTCTGCAACAACCCCCCCAAAACCTTTACCTGCATCACCCGCACGAGCAGATTCAATGGTTGCGTTCAGTGCTAGAAGTTGAGTTTGCTTTGCAATACGGTCAATGGTTGTGACTACCTCATTGATTTTCTTTGAATAATCTTGCAAGGTATGCATACTGTCTTTGGCCTCAAACATTTCATCTTTGAGGGTTTCCATTGTCTCAAGGACTTCCTTGGATGCTTCAATACTCTTGGCAGCATTGTCACTTGTATGGTTGATTTTCTCATCAATCATGGATATGGACGAATCTATAATCTCAGACTCACCGGTTAATTTGGTAAACCGTTCTTTGGTTGATTTGAATACCTCATTTTGCTTACTTAGGTTGGCTACAATGGTCTGAACAGATTCCTTAACCACTGGGGGGGCTTGACCTTGTATGTCCTCTGTCATCTCTGATAGGGATTTAGCCGAATCCTCTGAAGTACCTGATACAAGACCAGCTCTTTTGATGGTTCCCATCTGACTACTTAAGAACTTGTTAAACCATCTGGATATCTCACCGATTTCATCATTTGAAGATTTTGGTACTCTTAGGGTCAAGTCTCCACCACCTTCTGCAACTTCTTGAAGAATATGGAGGACCTTCTTTAGAGGTTTGACAAATAATTGTTTGGTAAGCAATCCTACCAGTCCAAGGTTCACAATCCATGGCAGTGTTTGTAATAGCAAGCCTTTTAGTGAATAGTCACCTATGAAGCCAAGTTGAAGTCCCATCATAATTAAAGTTGACAGCCCGACAGATGTTGCCATTTTTAGCCTAAGGCTTCTAAACTTATATAGTTCTTCAATGTCACCTTCACACATCATGCCCCCCCATACTTCATCACTATGAGGTGGATGAATCAACAATCCTTTTCCTCCAACATAGATATGTCTATACTCAGGGTAACCGGGCCAAGCATCTACATTACTACCATTTTGTATGGTTAGAGCAACGCCATCGTGAAGTCTGCCTGTGGCTGGGTCATTAAAAATAATCTCAAATTCAGTGTATTTTTTTTATTTGAACAGTGCCCCCCATTTTTTTTGTCTTAATACCATCTTTTAGGTTTTCACCATTGGTATAAGCGTTGTCTTCAAAACGACTCCTAGATATGGCTGTCCCAGTAGCAATACCTCTATTGTTCTTAACCATAAAAAGATAGTTGTCACCTGACTCTTTATAGACATGGGTATCTTCTTCCTGAATGACGTCACTCATTACATCGTTTGGAATACGCCCACATAAGACTGAATCCCTACCAGTAATCTCATTATGAACTGGCAATGCAAACATCAATGTGACTTCATCAAAGAAATCTGAGTGACAGTTGCCAACAGCTAGGGTATCCGAATCCACATATGGACCATGCATATTTTGCTTACCTTTTATGGCTTTTTGAAAATAGGGTGCATCCCTTAGGTTCTTACCTCTTTGGCATGTGGCAGTTGTTATATTTACAATCCCTTCACCATTGACAATGAAGAGCTCAGAGAATTCAAAAAAAACTGCTCTCGTTTCTCCAAAAGTATTCGTTTTAGAATATCAAAATCAAGGTGTTCTGAATTTTCAAGATAGGTGCTGACACTGTCTCTTACAAATTCAAGTTGTAGCCACTTGTCTTCAAACCAGTTATTCAGTTCTCTTTGTCTACCTAGACCAATACCTTCAAAAACCCTCTCAGCCTCAGCCTTTAGCCCTGGGTTCATTAAATATTGTACAAAAAAATTGATTCATCATTTTTCTCACTTTCTTTTCTACTCTATGCCCCCCCACAGCTTTTATATATGCTTATATATTTGTAGTTGAAAATAAAAAAAATGTATAAAAAAAAGACAAAGAGGTCTGAAACGACTTCTTTGTCTATGTGTATAATACATTGCTAAGTGATATCTGTCAAGACTTAACCTTTAAGCAGCCTCAACCAGCAGCCTCAACAACTTTCTTAATATCTTCCATATCTTCGTTAAATGCCTTAATCATTGATTTTTCATCATACCACTGAATAGAACGTTCATTACTTTTGCCATAAAAGAAACTGATTCAGCATCAAAGCCCATTGTTAATAGACAATGGTCTTCTTTTTCTTCAATCCCAACTGATGAATAATATATTGCACCGTGACTTTCTGCCCTAGTCTGATAGTACTTGTTTTCTTCAACATGTGTAATCCACATTACTTCTGTTGCTTCTTTTCCAAACATCATTCTAGTCTCTCGCCACTTGAATCCGAGTAGTCCTTCTTTGCCTTCTTCAAGAACTTCTATCTTCATAATAGCTGATACCGTTTTGTCGGATTGTTTTATGTCTGAAACCACTTTCCATATAGCTTCTTTTGAAGCGTCAATTCTTAAACTCGTTTCAATTTTCATAGAAAACCTCCTTATAATCAATAAATGTAATTCTCTAAGCACTTGTTGATAATCATTATCATCTTTCTTTTCTATTATTATACGCTTAGAAAAATCACTCTGCAATAGCATGTCTTTATTTCGTTTACGCTTTTTAAAGCCGAATTATCCATACAGTGTTGACAGTTTTAAAAATCCGTTGTATAATAAAGTCAATCAATAAAAATTATTAATTAAGACTAATATTTAACTAATCATATAGATGAATCAAGGAGGTTGCTTATGAACTCACTAATATGCCCAATATCAACTGAAAAAGTTAACAAATCTGTTGTCAGAATCACAGGATTCCTAGTAGCATCAACCATCGTATTATACGCTGCAACTGGCAGTCTTTTCCTAGTAGGCCTATTATTTATAGATTTTACTATTAGAGCATTTACACCACTTAAGTTCAGTCCATACAGCTGGTTAGCTAGTAAAATATCAAAATCATTACACTTAAGTGTAAAACCAATTGATAAAGCGCCCAAGCTTTTTGCATCAAGAGTTGGTTTCCTATTTGCAACAGCCATATTTGCCCTTCATTTTGTAAGCCCTCTGGCAGCACTCGTTGTTGGACTTGTACTTATGACCTTTGCATTGCTTGAATCACTTTTTGATTTCTGTGTTGGATGTGTTGTATATACTTACCTTGTATTACCTCTAAATAACAGAAGTAAAAAAATAAGACTAACAAAAAAAAGAGCCGTTGGACTAGATGATACTTTTCTAGTTTCTCAGCTCTTTTATTATGTATGGCTATAAGCAGCTATGAATCTAAATAGGGTAAATTCATGCTTATATTTAGACGCCAATTCAAATTGTTTGTACCCATAATCAAATATCCAACTTCATGATGGCGTCCATCAAAATAAAAATCTGGTAGCCAACAAGACCTACAAGAATGAGAAAAAGAAGTATACTATAAATAGCCCATGCAAGTGGCCTATTATATGCCTTCACCTTTGCTTTTCTAACGTCTGTCATATTTCTAAAGCGACTGGCCATAAACCACCACTGATAGACTGTAAAACATATAAGAAATATTAAGATTACTATCCATATCAACATAGGTCTAACCCCCCCTTTCACCTAAGTAGCAAACAATTATTGGTTATTAAATGTGTATATGGTTCTTTATACTGTCTTTGATGGCCTCAACAGAATCCCTAAATTTCTTGTCCTCTTCCTCATTCAAATGGTACTGAGCAATCTCAATAACACCTTCTTTTCCAAGAATTGCTGGAACACCACAATAAACATCCGATTCACCATACTCACCTTCTAGCATAGCAGATACGCTGATCATACGTCGTTCATCATGCAGAATAGACTTTATTATTCCTGCTGTTGCACTAGCTATCCCATATTGTGTACTGCCTTTGCGGTTATAAACATCAAAACCCAATCTTGCAGTGTCTTCGACAATCTGGTGGTAATCCACATCTTTAAATCTCTCAGGGTCGTCTTCAACAGCGTTGATAAACACTTTGCCGCCCACCTGTACATGTGACCAAGGTACTGTCATTGTGGAACCATGTTCACCAATAACATATGCTGTGACGCTACGTGGGTCAATATTGACGATATCACCAATTAGGGTTTTGAGTCGAGCTGTCTCAAGAGATGTTCCTGTTCCAATCACTTGGGCTTTTGGCAAACCAGACTTCTTATAAACATAGTAGCTAATAATATCAACTGGATTGGTCACAACAATGATGTGTCCATCAAAACCACTGTCCATCACCTTTGTAACCACGTCATCCATCACTGGGATATTACCTTCTAACAATTCCATTCTTGATTTGATGTTATGCATTGAGATACTGGCAGTGATAACAACGATATCAGCATCTTTACATTCATCATAATGTCCAGCTTTCACTCTTACATTTCTCCCCCCCAGAAACTCTATACTGTGCTTAAGGTCAAGGGCTTCACCAACTGCTCTTTCATGATTCCTGTTGATTAGAACTACTTCTGCACATATGCCTTCTACTATAAGTGTATAGGCTGTAGCACTTCCTACCATACCTGCCCCCCCTACTATGACAACTTTACTATTTGATATTTTCATAATCTTGATTCCTTCCTTCTTTCGTCAAAATAATTTTAACGAACTTTGGAGAATTGTTCAAGTTAATTATATCATACCAGTTATTTCTCGTAACTGAGACCAATAGCTATGGCCAAGTGGGTGTTTGTCGTCTTTCCATTCTTCATTATATTTATTCATTAGGTCAGTTAGTTCAACAACCTTTTCTTTATACTCTGGCTGACCGACCAAATTAGCCATCTCCCAAGGATCATTTTTCAAATCAAAGAGTTGTGTTGTAACTTTATTGCCATAGACATGTTGCATCAATTTAAACTGATTGTCCTTGACCGAACGTATTTTATCCGTATAAGCAAAGTAGAGCCTCTTTCTCTTATTATAATCTATGCCTTTAATACCACCTAAGAAACTTTTACCTTCCACAGTAGATGGAATATCTATATTTAACATGTCACATAATGTTGGAAAAATATCAAGGACATAGATATAGTCATCTCTGGTCTCACCACTTGGAATCTCTGGCCCAGCCATTACAAATGGTACTCGAATGCTATGCTCATAATGACATTGTTTGCCAAACAAACCATGCTGGCCTAGGGCTAAGCCATTGTCTGCAGTAAATATAATAATGGTATTGTCAAGTTCTCCTTTGTCCTCAAGACACTTGATAATCTTACCAATCTCATCATCAATATGGGTAATCATGGCATAATATTCTGCTAGGTGCAATTTAGTCTCTTCAATTGTTCTTGGGTAAGCCGTCAATACTTCATCACGGCACTGGGTATTGGCATACTCAATTGGGTGATAAGCCATGAAATTCTCAGGCACCTTAATTTCATCCGCATCATACATATCTCTGAACTCATCAGGCATTGTTCTTGGATCATGAGGTGCCATATAAGACACATATGCAAAAAATGGCTTGTCAGATTCATGGTCATTGATAAAATCCATTGTTGCTTCTGAGAAAAGTTCTGTAGAGTGTTTGCCAGCTGTCACTTTATTACTGATAAAGGTATCTGGCTTACGTTTGAACATATAGTCTTTAACTTTTTTTTGACTCTACCTTCATACTTTCCACTTGGGTCAAAGTCATGTACAGGTACATTCCAATGGTCATCCATACCACCAAAGAAGATTTCACCACCGTGATTAAAAGACCTTCTATATGCATCTATGCCATTATGCCATTTACCAGTTCCAAATGTATTATAGCCATTAGCCTTAAGTGTCTCACCCATCAAAGCATGATTTGGGTCAATTTCCTGTCCTTCTCCTCCAAGAGAGAATAGTCTTCTTCCTGTATGCAACATTGCCCTGCTTGGCATACAGACTGCTGGCGACGTACCACTTGGGATATGGGCCTGGGTATAGCTTGTTCCTCTAGCAACCAAATTGTCAATATTGGGGGGGGTAATAATTTCATCGTTACCAAGAGCATGGATTGTGTCAAATCGTTGATCATCTGCAAACAACAGCAAAATGTTAGGTGACTTTGTCGCTTTCTCCATCTTATAAACCACTTAAACCTTTCTTGTCTCCTTTTGTCCTAATCATGTTATATAAGGACACATTATCTTATTTGTAGTATACTAGTAATATATAGTATCAACTATACTTAGATACTGCCCTATAATCCATGTATATTAAGGATAAAACCATGTCAAATAAGGTCATAACCTCTAACAATCAAATATTAGTGCAAGCACTCTATAAGGCTTATTCATCAACCCATCTTAAGCTTCATAAGATATATAACCCAACACCAACCCACCCTAACTGGGAAATAGAAAAACATCGCGTTAATGCAGACAACCATTTCTTGTACGTGATAGAAGGTTCATGCCTTTACACAATTAATAGAAATGAAACCATTACCCTTCGCAAAGGACAAATGATCCTAGTCAGTAATTCCTGTCCTCATGCTGTCCATAATCATACCAGCAAACCTCTTCATATGTTTTCCATGAGATTTGGATTTTATAAATCCAGTGGTAGGGGGGGCTTTATTAACAACTTTTTTAAAACACCTTTCGCATTGATTGTAACAGCGGATAATCCAAATAAATATATAGGACTTCTGCAAAACTTATACCAACATTTTATTGACCAAAAACAAGGCAGTGCTTATGCCATTGACGCACTCCTTCGACAATTACTCCTTTATATATGTGAAGAATCTGTACAGTCAACTACCCGAAATCAAATTGAAAATCTAACCAAAGACATCCTAGACACTCATGGCAAGAATGCTTCAGTTGGTAAATTGGCATCGAGCATTGGTCTTTCTGACAAGCAGTTTACAAGGCTATTTCGTGACTACAACGATTCAACCCCCCCTCACCAGTTCATCATCAAAGCAAGAATTAACCATGCCAAGTATTTGCTAGAGGATACTGAATTGTCCATTAAAAGTATTGCCATTGAACTTGGCTATACAGATGCTTTTTGCTTTTCCAAACAATTCAAAAAAAGTAGTAGGTGTATCACCCACTACCTTTAGACTTGAACTCTGATCATTGTATTTCCTATTTCAGATTTATTTATAATTTGAAATCATTTGACCTTTGTCGTCAAACAATATGGCTTCGTCTTCCACCTTTTTATTCCAGATATTCTTATTAGGAGCGTCATAAGCCACGTGGTCTTTTAGAGATTCAACTTCCAATACTTCTCCTACACTTAGGGTATATTTGTTGAAGTTGATTTTCTGATTGCCTGTGACTGATTTTAGATACCAACCTTCCATGGCAATGGGTTGACTACCTTCATTGCGAATAACAACCTTCTCGTTCACTTTGTCAACATACTTTATTTGAACATTCACATTATTTTCATCTGGTGTTGCTTTTGCTGCATTTTCTTTCTCAATCCTCTTGCTCCTATAGCCAATCATACTTTCATCAAGTCTATGAATAGCCTGTGCCCCCCCTGAAGTCAAAAACAAAGTCGTTAAGACCAGATCAAAACCGTTTAGCCACTGAGCAGGTGCATCTTTTATTTCAAGTGATTTAATCATGTCATTGATACCAATCAACTGTAAAACACCAACATTCAGACCAAACACACCTATACCTGTAAGTCCTAGTGCAACGAAAATTAAATACTTGCTATCCCACTTGAAGACTTCAAACAAAGCTTTCACATTACTGGTTGCAATTGTCACAACACTGGCAAGAAGAGCCAAAATCAATAAGTCTCCTGCAAAAGATTCAATCTGAGCGACTGCTTCGGTCACATTACTTGCTACCTCACTTGTTAATATTAGCATCATAAGTTTACCCTCACCTTCCATTATTATATTCTATCTTTATATACAATATAATAATACATCCTACTGGGCTCGGATATAGGTAAACTCTATTAGTGAATGATTACGAAGCACTATATATCATCACCGTCTAAGGTCATTATTGGACCATAAAGATCAGGGCGTCGGTCTCTAAACACGCCCCCCCATTCATCTCTCATAGCAAGTACAGCGTCTAAATCAAACTCATGAACTAATATGCCTGTCTTAAGTCTATCCGCTTCTGCAACAATCTGACCAGTGCAATCTGTTATGAATGAAGAACCATAGAATGTAATGCTTGATTCATCTTGAAGCTCAGTCCCAATTCTATTAGAAGCTACAACTGGTACGATATTGCTGGCACTATGGCCAATCATACAGCGTTGCCAATGTCCTTTTGAATCAATGCTAGAGTCATAAGGTTCAGAACCAATGGCCGTCGGATAGAATATAATCTCTGCACCTTTGAGAACCATACATCTGGCTGCCTCTGGAAACCATTGATCCCAACATATACCTACACCTATTGTACCGTATTTAGTCTCCCAGACTTTAAAACCTGTATCACCAGGGCTAAAGTAGAATTTTTCTTCATAACCTGGACCATCAGGTATGTGACTTTTTCGGTAAAGGCCTAACACTTCTCCATCTGCGTCAATTACAGCCAATGAGTTATATCGGACATTGTTCTTTTTCTCATAAAAGCTTATGGGTAGTACAACGCCTAGCTCCTTTGCTACAGATTTAAAATGATTAATAGCCACATTGTCAGATGTTGATGTCGCATAGTCAAAATAAGACTCTTTTTCAGTCTGACAGAAATATGGTGTCTCAAATAATTCCTGTAACAATATAATATTTGCTCCTTGCATGGCCGCTTGCCTTATAAGACTTTCAGCATGGGCAATATTGGTATTAATGTCATTAGTGCAAGACATTTGTGTTGCTGCTACTTTTACTTTTCTCATCTTAAACTCCTTAAGTTATGAAAGTATAGTATATACTTTACACTTATTGCCTATAGTTCTAATTTCTGACTATAAGGTATCTGCTGCGTTATGCAGTGGACATTGCCACCTTCTTTGACCAAAGCCATGCCATTTGTGGTTACTATATCTCTATCTGGGAATAGTTTTTTTCATTGTCGAAACCGCCCTGTCATCAGACTCTTTCGCATCCCCCCCACCAAAGATTGGTAGAATGATAGCGTCGTTGGCAATATAGAAATTCAAATAACTCATAGCCAAACTCTTACCCCCCCTATAATACCTGACAGGTGGACCTGGTAAGCTTACAACTTCTATTGCCATACCACCTGCTAACTTGGCACGTTTTAGAATCTCAATGTTATCTCTACTGATTGTATAATTAGGATTATCCACATCTTCACAAGTTTGTATCAGTATTTTACCAGGTGCGACAAAACACGCAATATTATCGATATGACCATCTGTCTCATCTCCAAACAAACCCTTTTCAAGCCATATGACTTTTTTTTATGTTCAAAGTATTACAGACCACTTCTTCAATCTCAGTCATGTTCATCTTTGGATTACGGTTTGAATTTAACAAACATTCTTTGGTTGTCAAAAGTGTCCCTTGACCATCTGTATGGAAAGAGCCACCCTCTAAGACCAAGGTACATCCATGGCTTCAACCCCCCAAGTTCCTTCATCAAGCCTTTGCCACTTTATCATCTAAATCATAAGGCTGATATTTCTCACCCCCCCATGCATTGAATTGCCAGTTTATGCCAAGGAGATTGCCCAATGAATTTATCATAAATGTTGGACCATTGTCTCTTATCCATGCATCATCGTGGTCTATTACCTTATATGTAACCTTATCTTTACATAGGGCTTTTGCTTCAAATTCTGTTTCACTAGTAACAATGAGCAATACTTTTTCGTATGCACTTATAGCCTTGGCAACTTCTGCATAAGCTTTAACCACTTCCCTGTGATTCTCTTGCCATATCAATGACTCTTTAAGAGGCCATGCAATAATTGTCCCAGTATGTTTTTCCCATTCAGCTGGCATCCTATAGGATGTTTGTCCTTCAATATGACTTATCGACATATGATTTCACCTATAACCTCTTCTGGTGTCAGATTATCACATAGTACATGGCGGTCCATGTACTTATTATATAAATCTTTACGTTCATCAAAAACATCTTTCAAACCTTTACCATCTCTAACCGCAATACCTCTAGTGGTGATATTATTGATTCGCCTCCTAATCTCATCATATGATACGTCAAGAAATACCACATCACCAAGTTTCTTAAGGTAAATCATTGCATCATGATTATAAACAACACTACCACCTGTAGCAATTACCATTCCTTGTCCTTCAACAGACATTACTGCTGAAGCTTCTAAGTCTATAAAAGCATCCATGCCTTTTTCATTAATAATCGTTTGAAGTAGTGCCTGTTCTCTCTCCTGTATAACAAGGTCTGTATCTACAAATCTCATTCCTAGAGTTTTGGCCAATATGACACCAATGGTGCTTTTCCCGGCACCTGGCATACCAATTAAAACTATGTTCTTTGTCATTGTTACTCCTTATCTATAATTGTTTCCATCCACTCCTGACACTGGTCCATCCAACCTGCAACATGAGGGATTATACCTTCTGCTTCCTCTGAAACTTCCTCAGTAGCTAATGACAAGCCGTGATGACCGTATGGGTAGATGTGTAGTTCAAATGGTCTCTTATGTTTCCTTAATGCTTTAGCATAAGCCAAAGAATTCTCAACTGGAACGGCCGCGTCTTCAACAGTATGCCATAAGAATGTGGCTGGGGGGTCTTATCATGAACTTTCTTCTCCATTGACATGCTTTGATAGACCTGTTCTTCTTTACCTTTACCAAGTAAATTAGTAAATGAACCAGAGTGCATGTGTTCTCCATAAAGGATAACTGGATAGGATAGTATGGCACCTTTTATACGAAGTCCCTTTGTATCAATGCCTTTGACCTCACGGAGCCATTGTTCTTCATACATATTTGAGATACTAGCGCATAAATGTCCCCCCCCAGCAGAAAAACCGCAAACAAATACTTTCCCTAGATCGACTTTCCATTCTTCGGCATTCTCAATAACTATGCTTAAAGCCCTCATACCATCAAACAATGGCCTAGGATGTCTTCTAGGTGCAACACTATAGTCTACTACGACTGAATGATATCCCGCACTGGCATAGGCCATAGCAATTGGTTCCGCTTCTCTTGGAGAGGTGAAACCATAACCGCCACCTGGAAATATAACAACAATACCTCTTTGATTCTCGCCACTTCGAATATATGTGGTCATGGTAGGTCTAAAATCATCCTCCATCTCACTATTATAGTCATAACCATTCCATAAATCAATTTTTGTCTGTATCATAATTCTTGTCTCCTCTATTTGCACATATTATATCTCAATTATACTTTGATATTAATCTTACTCTATAATAATACTCCAAAAAAAGAGCTTCATTATTGGATAAAACTCTTTACTAAAGGTAAAATTCTATGATATCCTAATCTCATGAAGATTAGAACCCACTACGAGGAATTGAATATACCAGACAATGCCTTTTATTCTATACGCTACGTAGAAAGGCATAATGATAGCTCATGGCATATTGATAGTCATTACAGCAACGCTCTAGAGATTGTTGTCTACAGATCCATTGATGGCACCTTATACTTAGAAGGTTCAAAGACCAAACTAAAAGAACAATCGGTCCTAGTACTCCCTCCATATTGTATTCATGGTTTCACTGTTGAAAGAGGCCGTCATGACTACTATATTATTCATGTTCTGCCTGAATTTATTGGGCATCACTTTCCTGATTTCACTGTGCCTCATTCTGCTTCACTCATAGAATGTCAAAATGAAGATTACAAGCTAATAGACACTGTTCTAGGCTACCTAGATTGCAATAAATCTGAATCCATAGCCAGCGCTACAATTGCGCTCTTTTTATCTTGGCTCCAATCAACAGTATTGTCCTGTCCCAAATCAGAGATTATCAAAGCAACGACTCATACTGAGAAGTTTACCAAACTACTAAAACACCTCGATGAACAACCCATTTATTCACTAAGGGTTGAAGAAGCCGCAAGTATCTGTCACATATCCAAGTCTCACTTTTTCAGCTTGTTCAAGAGACATTTTGGCAAAACCTTTGCCACTTTTATGACAGACCGCCAAATTGCTCAAGCCAAATATCTCCTAGCCTCTACAGACAATTCAATTACGGACATTGCATTATCAGTAGGTTTTTCAGATGCCTCTTATTTTACAAAGGTCTTCAAAGAAAAAAAACTGGCAAAACGCTAGAGTATTTAGGTTATAATTTAAGTAATCCTGACTTTATCACTGTAAAATACTTAATAATACAAGAAAGGCCTATCACATGATACGAAGTCAAGTGATAGGCCTTAGTCTTAATATTGATTGGTATTAAGTGTTACTAGCCCAATGATTAAAGTACAATCAGTGAGTAAAGTACACCAATTAGTCCAATAACGAATAATGGGTAAACGACCTTTGAAGGCATTACACCTTTATTACTCACTGCTTTACCAAACATACCAAATACTAGTGGATGTACTAGGAAAGGCATTGCAAAGATAAATGCAATCAATTCAGAAGCATTTTGTCCGAACATTCCACCTTGAATCGCTGCAAATAGACCAAAGTGAGACAATGCTGATGAATTAGCCATTGCTGCGTAACCAAGTGGCATACCACTTAGGCTAAGGATTAGGAATCCACCAAATACAGCTGTTAATTGCCATCCAAAAGCAAATTGCATTAAACCTTTAACTTCTGTAGCATCATCACCTTTTGCACCACTAAGCGTTCTGAGTGAAATAGCAGTAAGTATAATACCTATTACAATAATCAGTAGAACCCATGGTACCATTAGTGCATCTCTTGAAGCACTTGCTGCAAGAATTGAGAATACAAATACATGACCAAAGAAAGGAACATTGATCATAATTGGTGCTCTAGTCGCTGCACCTTTACCAAGGTCACCAGCTGTACAAGCACCTGTAAGACCTGAATGTGATAGTGCTCCAGCCATACCTGGTGCAATATTTCTTACGTTGTTAGCTTTTCCAAAGAAGATAAGTAATGCAATACCACCGAACATCCAGAAGACTTGTCCGAAGAATCCATAACTCATAACTGCTGTCATACCTTCTAGTTTGAAGGCTTCAAGAATTCTTGAACCACCAATTAAGAAGTTGGCAGCAAGGACAACTGGGATACCAGCAAATAGTAAAGCACGAATGGTTGGTCCAAATTTCCAGTTAGGTATTAACATACCTAGTGTCGCTGATAAAATCATAGCGAAGAAAATCTGTGGCAATCCAATAAATGGCTTAATCGCTTGTGCAATAAAGAATGACCCAATTAGTATTAATAGAATCATTATGAGTCTGCGAGTCCTTTTCTTAGATAAACTTGTTTGTTCTTGATTTTGGCTTTGTAGTCAATCAAGATGATTGCACCAACAATACCGATATAAGCAAATAATAAATATGAGCTTCCAAGAACATCATCTGATGAGTATCCCAAGACGATGCGTTTGATACCTTCTATTCCGAGTAAAATAAAGAAACTTCTTAAAATAAAAACAAACTGGGTTCTTTTTGTTCCAAGAACAACTTCCTCATCAGACTCAACTACAATGTCCTCTAGGGAATAATCTTGTTTTGAAAATAGTTTCTTAAGTTCTTGTCCTCCGACAAAGAATGATGCGATGAGTACTGTAACAGTAACCTTACTCATTAGTCCAACTAGTGGGAATTCCGACAAACCTGGAGTGCCGATGCCACTTTGTACAAGTATCAGACCCATTGCCAAACCAAATACAACAATAATCAATATTGATGAATATCTAGTTCCTGCAACGATGGCACGTGATATAAGTACCATTGTAACTAATAGGAACAATGTAAGCCCTATTTGGTTAGTAAGTTGAGACTTGCTAATTGATTCATTACTTGATCCATATTCTCTCCTTATAGTTTCATGTGCGTGTGTGTATACGCGGGTGTGTGTAAAAGATACGGCCCCCCCATTATATATTGAATTCACCCAAAACACAACACTTATTTCACATTAATTTGTTAAAGTTTGACATACCAAAAAACACGTCATGTGGATGGCGTGTTTTTTTTACTTTAATTTACCACAAAATATGTATGCTAGATTTTAAAAAAACGACTAATATATCTTATAACTGATACATATTATCTCTTAAGTCTGACAATTAGAATCTACTTATATCAATGTCACCAGATATAGTGCTAAGGTCCATGTGAATTTCCTCAGAATCTCTATCCGCTCTACCATCTCTTGTAGAAACATCCCCCCCAGAAACAGTGTTTGAATCAAGATCAAGGTAATAGTCTTGTGGAATACCTATTTCTATATTACCGGATATATTATCAACTTTAACTTGCTTTGATGTCAACTCTCTAATAATTACATTACCTGATGTTGATTTAGCTTCAAAAGTATCCGCTGTAATATGCTCACCTCTAATACGTCCTGATACAGATTCAATTACAAGTTCTTCAAGCTCAATTGAGTCAATAGAAATATCTCCACTAACTGAATCAATAAAGACTTCTTCATTATAAGTCTCTGGAATATAGACGGTTAATACTGTTTGATTATTGCTGATATTCAGATGATTCTTAGGGTAATCAATTTTGGCCACTGCTTTTTTTACCAATCATGTCAACAACTAATTTGGGTGCTGTCCTGCTTGTTGTACTAATCGTGCCTTCAAATGTTACATGCATGTCGTCTCTATCTTCTACAACCACTTCTATCTGACTTGCCACTGCGTCTATTTCAATTTTACTTGCCTTATCTACATCTAAGAACTTGACCTCATCAACTGTATGTCTAAATGACCCTAAACCAACGCTACCACATGCTGTTGACATTCCCATAACTACCACCAATGCAATCGTTGCTATAAGCTTAATTTTATTCATATTCATCTCTCCTTTTGCAAGTGTTCTGTGTTATCTAGGTGTAGACTAACACGATAATTATTGGCTTGCAATAGGTTCAATGAAGATATAATTATGGCCTAATCAAATCTTAATAATACCAATGAATGCTTAATTTAGAGGACACCTAACTTGTCTTTAGCCCTAATAAGTGACTGGTAAAAAGCATTGTAAAAATCTGTATCAGATTTTATCGGTGACCCTTGTTTTGATGACATCTTATAAAATTCATTAATGATATACTGATTCACTTCATTAAGTTCTTTCTTATCTCTAATAAACTTTACTCTGAACCTGAGGGCTTTGATGAAGCCATGCCATGCAAGGATAAACTTCTTATTCTCATTGTAGTTGTTGATGCCAATCCATTTCTTGACTTTGACTTTGGATAAATCATTCATAACGCACTCGCCGGCTTTAAAGAAATAATAAAAGTCATCTTCTTCATAATATCTACCTAAAGGAAATAAGCGACATATACTTGGTCTATATCCATGAATTGAACATCTCGCTGAATCATTCAAAAAGCCACACCGATTAGTTCCGTCCATCATCCTTAGATTAGGTATAGTTAGTTTATCCTCAACATGTAACTCAATCTTATCATCAAGTAGGGCCTCATAAGATTTCCCACTCCCAACACATATCTGATACATATCATAAGGATTTAAGACAATAGTCTGTTCTACACCGTAACAACAAGCACTACACCCACTGCACCCTCTTGTGTCCGCCTTAACCATATCGTTCAAATCATATAAACGTCCATCTGATATATCTTCGAAACTAGCATTTACCTTCATTTATTCTACCTTCCGTTCTGATATCTTAATCTACTGACATTACAATTATACACACTTCATCTTAATCTTCTTTCTATTATTATACAAGTATGTATCTTCGTTTGTTCACCTCTACTATTTAGAGCATTTACAGTTTAAAGAAATCACATGCTATCTGTCGCAAAATAACTAGTATTATATTGCACATTCAGCCTATGTCATGTATTATTTACTCAAGTAATGTGATGCAATGTGAAAACATCGTTAATATTTCCTATTATAATGGAGGACATATGAAGACTGAACTATTTGAAACTATAGGTAACAAAACCATATATAAAGTCCCAACTCAGAACAAACCAATATCTGGTACTGTGACTGTTCCAGGCTCAAAAAGTATCACCAACAGAGCTTTATTGATTGCAGCTTTGTCAGAAGGTAAATCCACACTAAGTGGTGTTCTATTTAGTGATGACTCGCGTCATTTCCTTAGTGCCTTAATTTCTCTGGGCTTTGATGTTGATATTAATGAAGAAGAAAAAAATCGTTACTGTCATTGGACAAGGTGGCAACATTCCTAATAAATCTTCAACCATCAATGTTGGAAGTGCTGGTACTGCCGCTAGATTCCTTACAGCAATGTTAGCATTATCCGATGGTGAACATACCATAGAATGTTCTGAACAAATGAAAAAAACGTCCAATGAAGCCACTTTTTGATGCACTAACTTCAATGGGTGCAAGATTTGAATATCTAGAAGAGGACTACTACCTGCCTGCAAAAGTTAAAGGTAATAATGGTCTATGTGACAAAGCGACAATGGACATAACAAAGAGTACACAATTCCTAAGCGCCCTACTTATGGTAGCGCCAATGACAAGTAATGGTATGTCCATTTCAATTACAAGTGATAAAAAAAGATGGTGCCTATATTAGAATTACTAGAAACATGATGAAGCAGTTTGGTGGCTCCACTGAATTTGATGGCACTAATTACTTTGTCCCTCCTAATAGTGTATATAATAGTAGAGATTATTATATTGAACCAGACATGTCAGCTGCTTGCTATTTCTACTCAATTGCAGCACTAACAGGTGGTGAGATTAAAGTCATAGGTGTACACCCAGACCTTATTCAGGGTGATATCAAGTTTTTGACTATATTGGAGCAACTAGGTTGTAGCTTAGAAACTACAGAAGACGGCGTCAAAGTTAAGGGACCGACTGCTGGCAAATACAATGGTATCGAAGCTGACTTAAATGATTTCTCAGACCAGACAATGACCTTAGCTACTTTGCTGTGTTTGCTAACTCGCCAACTATAATTAACAATGTTTCCCATATCAAACTTCAAGAATCAGACCGTATGCAAGCCATAGTCAATGAGTTAACTAAGATTGGGATAGAGGTATCAGCAGACGGCAAGAACATTGTTATCAAGCCTGGTATTGCACATGGTGCTTCCCTCGAAACATACGATGACCATCGTATGTCAATGGCTTTTACTTTACTAGGCTTGAAAATCGATGGGATAGTTATTGAAGACCCAATGTGTTGTCGAAAGACTTTCGAGAACTATTTCCAAGTCCTTGAAGAACTTCTAGAGCTAAATCAATAATAATAATTAGCATTACAATTAAGTTTCCTATTCAATAAATGCCAAGCATATGCTTGGCATTTATACTTCTTTAGTTTTCATGATATTATTATCTTTCTTCCCTTTTAAAGAACCATGGGTATAGCCAATAACATCAAAATCTTTGGATAGTTTATCTGCAAAAGTCTCATAATGGTCACATCGACCTCTTATACATGTTGATAGATGGACCGTATCAACACCGGCCTTCTTGAACTTCTCTATTTTCAGATCCAATGATTCTACAGGGCTGTTATCACATCCATTACATGAGTTAAATGAAACCAAGTCACTCCCCCCCGAAGCCTTATAAGGCTCAAAAGCATCTTCTTTTTCGTTAAATGCCCTTAAACATCCATTGGCCGTACATCTATTTGAAACATCACCACAAACATATATAGCTATCTTCTTTTTCATGTTAAGTTATGCCTCCTTAAACCAGTTTAAAAAAACTTATCTCTACTTATCTTAATACCTTGTCGAGAAACCGTATAGTATATCCTTGCCTGTTATGTGATATATTACTCACTAATCATTTCTTTTAATTGCTCAACACTATCAAGTAAAATAACTTCGGGATAGTTCTCAAGCTCGTCACCTATTAGATGAATCGCTTGCCCACCAACAGCTATAGTGGGTATCTTTCCTTTAAGTGCATAGATACCATTAAGCATAGTCACCAAATTGTAGATATGCTCCCTTAAGGTGACTGACATAAAAATATAGCTAGGGGGGGAATAATCACGAATCAAACGGTTAAGACTTCTAATAGGAATATCTCTTCCTAGATACAAGGCTTCTATACCATTGTTCTCAAGGTAGGCACAGACCATCTCTATGCCTAATGTATGTTGCTCTGAGTGGACTGTTAAAGCTATAGCCCTCTTAATCTTAAGGCCTACAGGCTTTTTCATACTTAAGAGGTGGATGGAACGTCTAACGATATGGGAGGCATAATGTTCATCAACTTCTGTAATAGCACCTATCTCCCACTCATAGCCAATTCTATATAAAACGGTCTTTAACATCTCATCAATAATCGTTCTAATATTATAATGTTCATTGATGTCAGACATATAATTGAAGAAAGCCAAGTCTTTTTTATCAATAAGGAGTTCATACATATGCTCCGTTATGGTATCTTTATCCGGGAAATACTTCTGTTCACTCTCATGCTCTACATTATCAACCAATTCATCTATACTGACTTCAAATAGCTTTGACAAACTGATTAAAGTCTCAATAGATGGTGCTCTTGTCCCTTTTTCATAATGCGCCACAGATGTTTGTGACACATTTAGTCGATTTGCCAGCTCTTTTTGGCTGATTTTGTGTATTTTTCTCAATGCTTTAATATTTGACCCTAATTCTTTCAATCTGACACCTCTTTTCTATTACATATTAGCATATTTTTATCGATATCGCATCTTATTAATTACTCTAAGTAATATTTTAGTGCAATATGTATAAGTTTCACTATGTGAAGCATGTGGATTCTCACCATAGGTCATTGAATCAAACCTTCCATCCATGATATGATTATTTTGGCTGAATAATGTGGTGAACTAGGGTTTAGTATGTAGGATTTCTTTCTCAAGTAACAACTCTTACCTATAACTCAAGTATAAAGAGATAGCAACAACACAATATATTTTTGGAACGTGTAACTATGGAATAGTGTAGATACGTGTTTTATAGTTGTGCGCTCTTTTGGAACTATATATGACATATCAGTTGTCAATACAGTACTTTAGAATTTATATCGTTCCTTGGTTGGATGATTAAATATAGAATCTTAAAAAAAAGATAAAAAAATGAATCGATTTCTTTTAGGGAAGAAAAATTAGGAGGATTTAGAAATGGGATACCGTATCACTAACAAATGGATTGTTACCTTTGGGGGGGCATTAATGGTGCAATTGGCAATTGGAGCTCTTTATGCTTGGAGTTTGTTTAATCAACCGATTTCAAAAGCGTATGGATGGGACTTAAGCAATGTCATTACAACTTACTCAATTTGCTTGGCGTCATTCTCACTATCAACAATTCTATCAGGAAGAGTTCAACTTAAAAAAAGGACCGCGTTTTACAGCTTTAATCGGTGGACTTCTTTACAGTGGTGGTATTTTACTTTCTTCTGTAGCGACATCAACAACAATGCTCTACCTTACATATGGTGTAATGGCAGGTGCAGGTGTTGGATTCGTCTATGTATGTCCACTATCAACATTGGTTAAATGGTTCCCAGAGAAAAAAAGGTGCAGTAACAGGTATTGCAACTGCCGCTTTCGCTCTCGGTGGTTTACTATTCAAAAATGTTATCTATGGAATGCTTGATGTTGCGACTTATACACCAGAAGTTATTTCAGGTACATTCTTTAAGCTCGGTCTTATATATGCAGTAATGACTATCGGTGGTGCTTTGCTACTGGATGTTCCAAAGGATTCTAAAACTTATTCAAAGGTATGTGGCGGTAACAGAGATTTCAGAACAAGAGAAATGTTAAGATCTCCTAACTTCTACAAACTATTATTTAGTGATTTATTGGCACTTATGCCTGGACTCTTGGTTATCGGATTGGCAAAAGATATCGGAATGAATCTTGCTAACCTTGACATCAAGACAGCTTCTGCAATTGTAGGTTATATCGCACTTGTTAACGCATTCGGTCGTTTTGCATCTGGTCGTCTTGCTGATAAGATTGGTGCTATCAATATATACAGAATCATGTACGGAGTGACCATCGTTTCATTAGCAATCTTAGCATTTGTAGACCTTAGTTACCCACTATTCGTTGTGGCCATCCTAGGTATTGCCATTGGTTACGGTTCATTCTTATCTGTTGTACCAACCCTTGTAGGTCACTTATTTGGTGCTAAGTACTTCAGTGCTAACTATAGCTTGATATTCCAAGCATATGGTATTGCAGCATTCCTTGGACCAATTATTAAGAAGAACTCTACTGGTTTCACACAAACATTTATGATTGCAATGGGTACAGCAATTGTTGGTCTTATAGTTGCTGCAACAATCAAAGATGATGTTGTATGTCACGAAGAAGAAGAAGTACTTGAGCCAGTGAAACAAGCTTGCTAAATCACCTCAAAGTATTTAATCTGTATTTAATCTATATTAAATAGTGTGTAAGATACATAAGAAGCATCTGATAATCGCCTGGATTGTCAGATGCTTTTTGATTGTTCTTAATAAATCACGCTTTTATTCAGGAAGATTTAACAAAACCTCTCGATTGTCGTCTATAACAGCTTGCATGACCAGGACACCATTCTCATCTACTAACTCAAGGTTACCACTCAACCGCCCACCAAGAGGTATATGCCATTCTTCATGGATATGGCTGATTCGAATCTAAGAGCGGCTAGCTCTGTTTTGGATTGATTGGGTAGAATCAATAATACCTGTTCATTCTGCTCATCAACTATTAATTCATACATCAGCATGTCACGTGAGCCAATATCGTGTGTTGAATAACCTGAAAGGGTTGCCTCTGTTCTTAGAAGCTTATTTTCCTTATCCCAGCTATAAAAAGTAACTACCCCCCCTCCAATATGGGGGGGTGTCTGTACGTCTACCAAAAGTCTTTCACCCTTATCTCCAAAGGGAGCAATGTCAAGGGCATGCCTCCAACGATAGCCTTTACCAATAGCAAGACTTTCTGCTAAGACATTTCCATTTTCATCGTACAGAACTAATTTTGATCCACTGGTGCTATTGCTTAAGGTTAAAAGAATTTCTCTTTCACCATCCCCCCCATCCCAATCACTCCATATTGGACGAATGCTTTCAATAACCCAATCCACAGGAACTGAAAATTCACTGATAACAGCAGGCTCTTCTGATAACTGAACCATTGTGACGGAGCTCGCTTCTACAATATCGCCTAATATGCCATGTTGATACCGATCACTTGGATCAGACAAAATAAGTAAGCGTTGATGCTCATCTTCAATAATTTGACTATCCGGCAATGCATTAATCTCCAATACAGTTGTTTGCTTACCTCTATTAATCTGCAAGTCACCATTAGCAACAATCCTATAACCATCCATTGTTTCTACTAACTTGGTGGCGTCTGGTTGAAGATTATTTTTACAACTTGTAGCTGAAAATAAGAATACAATTAAGTAAAA
>JDSG01000012.1_pt1 | contig 163613 bp, 193 predicted proteins | sample 199341 | NCBI WGS metagenome assembly JDSG01 (sample SAMN02584197, study PRJNA231836) | bioreactor metagenome | isolation source: continuous culture bioreactor short generation time transfer1 day 52 after... | place: Germany: Bremen | reverse complement strand
CTGAGGGTTATTTTTTTCAAGGAGCGTGTTACTACAAACTTATTATAGTGACTTAATAATGGATTCTGCAACTTTGATACCATCAAGTGCAGCGGACATTATTCCCCCCCCTGCATAGCCTGCCCCCCCTTCACCACATGGGTATAAGCCGGCTATTGGGCTCATATAGTTCTCATCTCTGTCCATTCTAACAGGTGATGAGGACCTTGTTTCCACACCTGTTAAGATTGCATCGCCGTTATTAAATCCTTTTATTTTGCGCCCAAAGGCATGTATCCCTTCTAACAAAGCCTCATTAACAAATTCTGGTAAACAGTCATTTAAGTTTGACAGCTTATAATGTCCCTTTATATTAGGTTTGATTTTGCCAAGTGTTGTTGAAGCCACTGATTTCTCATAATCACCAAATCGTTGGATTGGTAAAGTATAGTCAGCCCCCCCGCCAATGTCAAAAGCCAAGGATTCCCATTTTCTCTGAAATTCCATGCCTGCCAAGACATCATCAGAATCAAAGTCGTCAGTATGGACATTAACCAGTACTGCACTGTTGGCATTGACTTCATCTCTTTTAAAATTAGACATACCATTACATACAACACGTCCTTCTTCTGATGCTGCATTAACAACAAAACCACCTGGACACATGCAGAAAGTATAGACGCCACGACCTTTACAGGTCCTATATGTTAATTTGTAATCAGCTACAGGCAGGGATTTGTGTTTATAGCCATCACCATATTGTGACTTGGAAATGATATTCTGAGGATGTTCAATTCTAAGACCTACAGCAAAAGCTTTCTGTGTCATTGGCACATTTTGCCTAACCAGTGCTTCAAAGGTATCTCGCGCGCTATGACCAAGGGCCAATACTAAGTTATTAGTTTCTAACCGTTCGTCATTACCTTCATGGTTAAGGGTAACACCACTTAAACCAATGGAATCATATTCAAGTCCTGTCATTTTGGTAGCAAAGCGAACATGACCGCCAAGTTCAATAATTCTATTTCTAATCCCTTTAACTACATTGATCAAATAATCCGTTCCTATATGGGGGGGTTTGCTCATGTATCTTATTTCTTCTGGCGCACCCATTTCTATAAATGTATCAACTATTTTAATAATACGGTGCATCTTGTCTTTAACACCAGTATTAATCTTGCCATCAGAGAAAGTGCCTGCACCGCCTTCGCCAAATTGTATATTAGATTCAGTGTTAAGTTTTTTTTGAAGCAAAAAAAAGTCCTCAACATCTTTTAGCCTTTGATCAACAGGTTTACCTCTTTCGATGACAATTGGTTTAAGACCTGCTTCTGCTAATATTAGAGCGCAAAATAAGCCAGCAGGACCACTTCCTACAACCACTGGTTTCTTAGAAATATGTCCACCGACTTCTGGGGGGCTTGGTACTTAGGTTCATCTATATAGTATTTGGTATTGGCAAGTTTTTTTTATTGCCTTTTTCTTCCTTTATGTAGACATCAATATTATAGACAATGAATAACTGATGCTTTTTCCTAGCATCAATGGATTTTTTTTGCAATCCTATAGTCATAATTGCCACTAAACCCGTATTTTCTTTTAATCTGACTACGAATTTCTACGTCATCATGTTCAAGTGGTACTTTGATTTGTGTTACCCTATAAAAACCCATCTTAACCTCTATTCTTCGCTGCATTGATTCCGGCTACATAGCCAGAACTCCATGCCCATTGTAAATTGAAACCACCACAATCACCATCCATGTCTAGAATCTCACCACACAGATAAACATTGGGGGGGTATTGAAGGCTTGATAAGTTAGTTTCATTCACTTCACGACAATCTACTCCGCCTGCGGTAACTTGTGACTGATTCCATTGATTGGTTCCTGTTATTTCTACCTTAAAATGCTTAAGCCATGATACAATTAAGCCCCCCCTTGTAGCTTTGCTAATGTCTGCTGCTTTCATGGTCATATCAAAGTTATTATCTTTAATCAAGGGTACAATCAGTTGTTTAGGCAACAAACCTACGAAGAAGTGATCTAGTGTCTTTCTAGGCATGTTCTCTATACGCTGAATCATCAACTCATCTAAACTATCTTCATCCATTCTTGGCAGTAAATCAAGTTCTACAGATATTTTATCTATACCTTTATGGACTGCTTTGGAGGCTTCCCTACTTAATTGAAGTATAGGCGGCCCGGATAAGCCATAATCGGTAAAAAGCACTTCACCATAGTCTGAATCAACTTTAACATCATCAATGTATAAGTTAACACCAGCCATTACCTTAGTCCCTTTTAGATGTTTCAAATAGCCATAATTTGACTTCAGTTGAACTAAGGATGGGTATAAGTCACTTTTCTTCATACCAAGACTATCAGTCAGCTTAAAACCACTACCATCAGATCCAAGATCCGGTGTTGACCTACCACCTGTAGCAATAATAAGTGAATCAGAATAGTATTTTTTTCTCTTTTGTCGTAACAACGATTCTACTAGAAGCTTCAACTGCTATAACTTTACTGTTACAATCGATTGAAACACCCAAATGTTCTGCTTCATCCCTTAGGACATTCAGCACCGAAGCTGCTTGCAATGAAAAGGGGGGGTATAGCTTTCCTTCATCAAGTTCAAGAATTTCTACTCCAATTGATCGGAAAAAAAATCTCTTGTGTCTTCAAGATTAAATTGCTTATAGATGGAATCAAATATATTTTTAGTATCTGAATGGAATCTAGAAGAGGTCATAATCTCATTACTTAAATTACAACGGCCATTGCCTGTTGCAAGAATCTTTTTGCCAACCCTATTTTTATGTTCAAGTATGGTCACTTTGGCTCCTTGACGTGCAGCAATGATGCTTGCTACTAAGCCCGATGCACCACCACCTATAATAATCACTTTATTCTTAGCCATCTTTACACCCATTTCATCTTTCTAGCAATACGTAACAATCTCTGTCCCATTGGTAATGATGATAAAATTGCTTCTGATAGGCCACCAAATCCAATAAAGGCACCAACATAAACAATCATTGCAATTAGAATTGAAATCAAGGTAGCTGTTGTATTGTTGTTAACAAAGGCCATCAACATCATATGTGATAACAATGCTGTCACGCCCATAATCAAGCTTGATAAGAAAGGAATACCAAACACAGTCTTATAATCAAGACTTAGGTGGATTTGCTTTTGCAAACTGTTAAAGTTGAGTATGGCAACAACAAAACCAAATGTTACCCCCCCACTAATAATCGCACCAATCAAACCAAAATCAAAAACATAGAGTAAAACAATAATCAATACTACTTTGACTCCAACAGCAATTAAGGCATTCTTAACAGGAATTTTCACCTTATTCAGACCTTGTAAAATACCAACACAAATAGCCGATAAGCTAAAGGTCATAACGCTAACTGCCCCCCCTATTTGCATTACAAGTGTGACAGCATCCAAATCATTATTTGGGAAAATAAACAACATGTCAAGAATAGGTCTTGCAAGAAAACCTAAACCAAAAGCTGCTGGCATAGCTATTAACAAGACAATTCTTATGGCAACTTTGGCCTTGTTCTTAACAATAATAAACTCTTTCTTGGCTAAAGATGCTGTAATGCTTGGTATTGAGGCTGCTGATAAAGCCGCACTTATTGAGACTGGTAAAGTTATTAAGATTAAGTATTTGGATGTTAATATACCGAACTGAGCGGCGGCATAAGCTTCACTATACCCTTTGAATGTAAGGGCCCTTTGAAATAATACTGTATCAATTAGTGAAGCCAAGTTGTAAGCCGTTGATCCAATTAGCATAGGTGCAACGGTCATTAGAATAATCTGCCAATAATCAAATAAGGCTTCTGTTTTGACACTTGAGACCCTGTCATTAGCCATTCTTTTATTAAACATTGGTTTGGCCATAAAATAGATTAAGACGATGAAGACCAGTCCAAAGATAGCTCCCATACCTGTTCCAAGGGTTCCACCTGCTGCACCTTTTTGAACTGTAACTTTCATGAACATATAGGCAAACAAGAGACTGAACCCTGCGTTAAAAATTTGCTCCACTATTTGTGAAATAGCCGTAGGAACCATTGTGTTCATGCCTTGGAAGTAACCTCTAAAGACCGCCAATACAGAGAATATAAGGAGTGCCAAAGACAAGGACCTTAAGGCGCTGGCTGTCCCTGGGCTTGATACAATGTACTTAGCAATTAAGTCTGCCTGGAAGTACAGTATGGATGAGGTTACTAAGCCTATTAAAGCACCAAGTAGTAAGGCTGCTTTAAACACTTCATGGGCTTCCTTGTATTTTTTTTAAGGCTACCTTCTTAGAGATAATCTTTGACAATGCTGCCGGGAATGCATAGGTTGATATAATTAGAATAAATGAGTATACAGAAAAAGCACCACCATAATAACCTACACCCTCATCACCAAGTAGATTAGTCAGTGGTATCCGATAGAAAAAAACCAATTAAACGAACAATTAAACTAGCTGCCGCAAGTATTGAACCTTGGACAACTAGCCTGTTTGTCGACTTATTCATTGTAGCCATAAGTCACACCTCTCCACCCTACAAATCGAATTTGTAAGGTAATATCTCTGTCATAGGTACTTCTATGATGCCTTTATCTTTATCATCAAATACAATGGACCCGTCCATCATAAACTCGCTCATAACCTGACGACATATGCCACAAGGGTAAGTGTGTTTATGGGTGTCACTTACAATTGCTATCTTGGCAAATGATTTGTCACCTTCTGATACGGCCTTAAAGATAGCAGTTCTTTCAGCACAGTTTGTTGCACCATAAGATGCGTTCTCTACGTTACATCCTGTATATATTTTACCTTCTTTTGTCAAAAGTGCCGCACCTACGTGGAATTTTGAATAAGGTACATAAGCTTTCTCCATAGCTTTATACGCCATTTCAATTAACTCTTTATTTGTCATTGTCATCCCTCGATTCTATTTGACTTATTTGATTTCAAAATAATCCATACGATCATTTGGATACTTACATATCCATGTTTTACCTGTGTTTAGTTCTAGAATATCGCCATTCTCGTCATAATAGATTGTTGAATCATAGTGTGAACTTTTGGACCATGTTATAGGGACATACTTTCCGCGAGTAATATAATACCCTTTACCCTCACCTATTGTTGTCATATCACGTCTTCCAGCATCATCACCTTTAATCACCCATGTGCTAACAAATTGTATGACCACATTGTCAAATGCCAATTGTTCATCGTTTTCTACATCTACATGTGGTACATCAAATTGAAAACGGTTATAGAGCTTACTTGTGTCATCATATTCAAACCAAGAATAGTCAGTAACTGGTGAATAGGATTGATAATTACTAGAGGTCGTATCAAAGAAATTAAGTTTGACATTGATGGCATCGCTTCCACCTTCAAGCAATACTTCTTCCTCTGCAAATACCAATTGGTTATCAAAACCCTCTTGACGATCAAAACGGTAGCCACGTTGTTTGGTTGCAGCCAATACACCTTCTAGACTTGTATAAGCATTATGTGGTGCCTTACGATCATTTGATCGATAAAAGATATCGCTACCAGAATAAATACCATCGATGGATGCAATATTCAATGATTTGAGTGCTGTGTATGCTTGAGGACTGCCTCCAAAATGGACATATGCTGCATCAAAATCTAGAGCAAAGTCTAGGTAGTAATGTCTTGAGCTTCTCACAGGCCCAATTTTTTTTCACTATCAAAATCTTGAAACAATGCAAACAGCCTGGTTATCTTGCCCTCAACCAAAGCCTCAACAATTATATCAGCTTGCTAATGCCAGAATGAGGGTATGCGGTGTAAATATTACTAATCATGACACCATAAGGTCTTCTACTAGCTACTTCTTCATCAATATAAAGTCCTGTCAAAGGATTAATCGCCTTACCTGTCAAATCTATTTCTACAACCTCTTCAATTTCTTCTTCTACAACTTCTTCAATTGGAACTTTTTCTTGTGCTTCATTATCTGTTTCAACTGTCTCTTGTCCATCGACTTCTTCAGATATTTCACTTTCAGTATCAGCTTCCTCAACGGCTTCAACCTGAGTGTTTTCCTTTGTTTCCTTACCACCTGAACATCCAGCGGTCATCACTACAATCCCAAAAATCATTACAATCCAAAATCTTTTTAACATTTCTTTCTCCTTGCTTTCTAACTATATAACTTTCTAGCCTTATTCTTATGTCTGTACTTCTTATATCTGCACTTCATATGTCTTTTCACTAAAATACAATGTCTATAAGCTTAGGCAAAAAGACAACCCCCCCACCTACAATAACCGCTATTATTGCTGCTACAAGTGTAGCACCTGCCGCAATATCCTTAGAGTACTTAGCTAATTCATTATACGTGTTGCCACAAACTAAATCAACTGTATATTCTATAGCTGTATTAAGCAACTCAGTCACTACGACAAAGCCGATGGTTACAATAATAATGAGCCACTCCACCATAGATATTTTCAGTAGTATTCCTAACATTATGGTTAATAAGCCAATTAAGATGTGTAATTTCACATTACGCTCTGTTTTGAAAGCTTGATAAAGCCCGTTGAACGCATGAGAAAAACTTTCTTTTAAATGCCTGTTCTTCATAAGACCATCCTTATCTTGTCATACCCATTGTATCAAGAATCATTTTTTGCCTGTCAATCATTAGTTTTTCTTCCTCTTCATTCATATGGTCATAGCCAAGACAATGGAGAACACTATGAACCACAAGGAATGCGAGCTCTCTTTTAATAGAGTGACCATAGTCTGAACTTTGCTCCAACACTTTATCCCACGATATGACCATATCACCAAGATAGACATGACCTGTTTCTGGATCAGCTACTTGTGCAGCTATGGTTTCTGCCATTGTTTGATCATCGTTATAACTTATCATTGGAAATGATAAGACATCTGTTGGCCTGTCAATACCTCTTTGGTCATTGTTAATGGTCTTAATCTCATCGTTATCAACAACCATCACACTCAGTTCCAGTGGCATATTTATCCCTTCACATTCCAGTGATACCTTAATAGATTCCTCTATTAATTGATTATAATCTGAACTTTCTGGGCCATAAACCCATTCTATGTAAGCACTCATATTTTTACCTATCTCTTTTTTATTTATTGGTTGGGTACTTGACTCTATCATGGTACATGCCATTATAGACTTGTAAAAAAAAGCATCTGCAATCATAGGCAGTTCTCTAATTTGCAGCTGACATTCCTCCAATTGATGGTCTTTGAACTTACCGTTAATGACATCCTTGATAATATAGTCAATCTTATCCAGTGTTCGTTCAGCCTCACTAAGTGAGCGTACATAAGCTTCAACACAATCAGCCAACATTACAATTGCAGCTTCATTGGTCTGAGGTCTGGGACCACTATATCGAAAATCTGCTTCATCATATGCAACGCCGTCCCCCCCATATTGCTTTGCCTTATGATAGAAAAAACCAACCAATGATGTCCCATGATGTTGCATAATGATATCAAGTACAGCTTTTGGCAACTTATGTTCTTTAGCTAACCTAACACCATAATCTACATGTTCGATTATAATCCTTGCACTGGCGTCTGCGGCTATGGCGTCATGTGGATTGGCTCTTCCATCTTGATTCTCTATAAAATAATTAGGTTCTTTTAATTTGCCAATATCATGATAAAGCGCACCGGTTCTTGCTAATAACGCATCAGCTCCAACGTGAGTTGATGCACGTTCAGCCAATGATGAAACCATCCTAGAATGATGGTATGTTCCAGGTGCTTCTACCAATAGTCTTTGCATCAACTTGTGATCAGAATTCACAAACTCCAGTAACTTAAGTGGTGTTACCACTTGGAATATGGTTTCCCAAAGTGGCAAAGAACCAACAACAATAATAATTGTCAAAGCACCATTGGCAGCTGCCAATAAAGTGTTTCCTGCATTCAATGTCTCTCCAAGAATATAAGCAACTATGTTATAGAATATACTATTAAATATAGACACTGTGGCAGCAACAAAGAATATCTTGGTACGCTCCTTAGCAAGTACAACCAATAGTGCTGCTACAATCCCAACAATTAAATAATAGACGTAAAAACTCTGGGCCATCTGTCCAATAAGCCCTACAATCATTACACTGACCATATGTGTGACAATAGCCAGTCGTCTATCTAACACTAAGGCAATGAGCATGACGCCAATCAACATTGGCATAAAAAGGTAGTTTTGTTGAACCAAGAGCAAACAGACAGTCACCATTAAGGTGGCAGTCACAATTAGAAATAAGAGTCTATTGAACTTGATTTTTCTGTGATACAAATAAACATAATACACATAGACAATCAAAAGTACAGTAACAAGAATATTCTTAATCACTATCATTCCATCATCTGTATTATCGCGTAACATAATGACATTCACAAAAACAGCCATCAAAACAATTGGTACAACTGTTGATGTAATAAGTAAAATCCGTCTCCCAAGTTTTTTCAAACCATACCTACTTTCTTCGGCTGTTTGCTTTATCGTACGTTTTCTTATTTACTGGTTTATTAGCTTTATTCTTAGCTTCAAAGGATTCATAGGCTTTAACAATTTTTTGAACAAGAGGATGCCTTACAACATCTTCATGGGTCAATTTAACAATGCCAATTTCGCCAATATTCTTTAGAACACGCATAGCCATTTCAAGACCTGATATTTTACCATCTGGAAGGTCTTTTTGAGTAATGTCACCAGTAATAATCGCCTTTGACCCATAACCAATCCTAGTCAAAAACATTTTCATTTGTTCTGGTGTTGTATTTTGAGCTTCATCAAGAACTATAAAAGCATTATCAAGGGTTCGTCCTCTCATATAAGCCAGTGGTGCGACTTCGATCAAACCTTTCTCCATGTTGTTCATATAGGCTTCTGCGCCCATAATTTCATAGAGGGCATCATAGAGAGGTCTAAGGTATGGATCCACCTTACTTTGTAAGTCACCAGGTAGAAAACCTAGTTTCTCTCCGGCTTCAATGGCAGGACGTGTCATTATAATTCTATTCACTTCTTTTTTTTCTTAAATGCGGTTATGGCATGAGCCATAGCAAGATAAGTCTTACCAGTACCTGCTGGACCAACACCAAATACAATCATCTTATCTTGAATTTGTTTAATATACTCGCTCTGTCCTGCAGTCTTAGCTCTGATATATTTGCCACGAGTCGTTAGGCATATAAAGTCATCAGACATACCTTCTAAGGCTTCTTCTTTCTCTTCCTTTATCATTGATAAGGCATAGTTAACAGTCTGGTCATTAATCTCCACACCCTTATTACTACTTTTGATAAGCTGTTTAATAACCTTTTTGGCTTTAGATATTGAAGCTTCTTCACCGATGATTTTAACCTCACCACCACGATTGATGATTGTGACGCTTAACTGTTCCTCAATTAATTTTATGTTTGTATCAAATTCTCCAAAGACAAGGGTCATTAGTTCATGGGGGGGAATCTGCATAAGAATCTCATTCATAGTCTTTTAAATCCCTTCCTAGCTGTCCTTATATTTTAACACAGTGATACCTTCTGGTAAATAAAAATACAAACTAGAAAAGTGCTTCTATGTGATTATATTACATAATAAAAAGTGCCATGGATTTCTCCACGGCACTGAGTTTTTGGATTTCACAGATTATGAATTTAAAACATTGCGAACAATTTGACTCACAAGTTTGTTATCTGCTTTTCCAGCCAATTGACTTGATAAAGCACCCATAACTTTACCCATATCCTTCATAGATTGGGCACCCAGTTCATCTACTGTCTTTTTTACGATATCTGTAATTTCATCTTCTGAAAGTTGTTTGGGAAGATATGCCATCAAAATGTCTATCTCAGCAATAAGCTCATCAATCAAATCTTGACGTCCACTTTTTTTTCAAACTCAGGCAAAGCACTTTTACGTTTCTTCACTTGAGATGCAACAACTTTCACATACTCTTCTTCAGTCATCTCTATCTTATGGTCTTTTTCCATTTGAAGAGCTGCAGAACGAACAGATTGTATCGTATTTTTCCGGACTGTTTCCTTGTTCCTCATTGATTCCTTAAAATCATTGAACAACGTTTCTTTTAAACCCATATCGGACACCCTACTTCTTAGAATTTACGTTTTCTAGCAGCTTCAGACTTCTTCTTACGCTTTACACTAGGTTTTTCGTAATGTTCTCTCTTTCGGATTTCCTGCATGATACCAGCTTTTGCACAGTTTCTCTTAAATCTTCTAAGAGCACTATCAAGAGATTCGTTGTCTCTAATTGTTACATTTGACATAGTAAACTCCAACCTCCCTCCAGTTGCGTATTTTGCTAATCCTACAACTAAGGGTAATAATTTAGCACTATAGTAGATTATAACATAATATTCCCATTCGTCAACCTCTACACATGATTTTTATAAAATTTTTACGAATGTTATCGATTTACTCAAAATAGTAACGATAATATCCATTTTCAAGAATAGGCTCATAATCCATATAACTGCCGATATGGTCCGTAATAAATGTATTGGCATGGTCTATCTGATGTTTGTCGTAGTCGGTTAATTCAATAGCTTCTGGCACCTCTAAAGTGCTTATTACGCGTACTGCTTCTGCTGACCAATGGTTGTATGTAGTCATATAGCCTACATCACTTATATAGGGTCTATGATGGTCCACTCTAGATATTCCAACTTCGAATATCATACCTATGTCAGTATCATCACCATTATTGTAGGTCGATCTCTGCGATGATATAAAATTACCCAAGGAGTAGATAACAACAGCTTTTTTTTGACTCGCCATTTTCCATCACATTCTCTCTTACTTCCATAGGTTGAATCACATGAGGGTGGCCACCAAATATAATATCTGCTCCCGCTTCAAATAATCCATCAATTATTGGTTGTTGATAATATCGATCTGGTTCAATGACATACTCATTCCCGTAGTGCAACATAACAACAACAAAATCCGAAATATTTGTCGCTTCCTGAACTTGACGGTTCATCTGTTCAATATAAGAGCTTTCGTACATATCCAGATGATTGACCATATAATCATCTTCCTTATCTAGTACAAATCCATTTAAGCCATATGTATAATTAATAAATGAAAATGTGATACCATCAACGTCCACAAGTGTCAACTCTTTGGAGGCTTCTTCTGTTTGGTAGGTGCCTGTGTGTAAGAGACCAACTTCATCCAAAACATCTATGGTTCTAATTACGCCAACTTCCTTGCTATCAAGACTATGATTATTTGCCGTCGATACAAAATCAAAACCTGCTTCTTTGATGTTTGTGGCTAAGATATCTGGTGTATTAAAGCATGGATAGCCACTATAAGCTTTGTAGAATTTCTCAACGTTGATTCGCCTTTGTCCATTAGGGCCTGCTAAAGTAGTTTCTAGGTTACCAACAGCAAAGTCACTTGCAGATATATAGGATTGGATGTATTCAAAGGATTCTGAAAAGTCAAAAGTACCACCATAATCAGCTTTGATTAACTGTGTACGATGGACCATAATATCGCCTACTGCACTAAGTGAAATCCTCTTAATTCTGACGTTTTCATTTTGTCTTTCATTCACTATTGTGTTTCGAGTGACAGTTGTTTGTAAGTCTGTAATTGATCTACTAGCTTCTACAGGCGCTTCTGCTGGTAATAAGGCTCCCGATGTTTCATTCACAGTAGCAGTGTCAACCGTAAGCCTATAACTATTACCAGAAGAACATGCACTCAAAAATACGACACTTGAAACAATACATATGAACTTCACTATTGCTTTATATATATTTAAATTCATGAGCCATCCTTTCTAACTACAAAAGCTGCCTCCAAAAGCAATTTCTTACTTTAGCAGAGACAGCTTTATCCTACAATTATTATAACACTACACTTATGCTAGTTGTGTGGCTAAGACTTCTTCCGCTTTGGCAATGGCTTCATTTAACTTTGAAGCATCTTTACCACCAGCTTGTGCCATGTTTGGACGTCCACCACCGCCACCACCAACTACTTTGGCAGCTTCACGGATAATGTTACCTGCATGGGCACCAAGTGCTACCGCTTCATCAGAAGCCATAACTACAAGACTAACTTTGCCTTTAGCTGCGGTTGCAAGTACAACAACACCTTTGTCTAATTTTGATTTGAATTTGTCACCCATATCTCTTAGACTTCCAGCATCAATACCTTCAACTACAGCACCTAAATAAGTAATCTCACCAACTTGCTTGGCTTGATTAATCAAATCATCTGCAGCAGAGCTTGCAAGTTTGGCTTTGAGTTTCTCAAGTTCTTGCTTAAGAGCCTTGTGTTCATCTAATATGTTCTCTATCTTAGTTAGGACATTGGCAGGGTCTGCTTTAACTTTCTTAGCGACACTTTTAACCAAAGCTTCCTTCTCTTTGTAGAAGTTCAGTGCATTGACACCTGTAAGTGCTTCTATACGTCTCACACCAGCAGCTACACCACCTTCTGAGACTATCTTGAAGGTTCCTACTTCAACAGTGTTCTCAAGGTGTGTACCACCACATAGTTCAACGGAATAATCACCCATACTAACAACACGAACCACATCACCATATTTTTCACCAAATAGTGCCATGGCACCTTTTTGTTTGGCTTCTTCAATTGGTAATTCTTCAATAACTACAGCCAATTCTTCAAGAACCATAGCGTTCACTTCATCTTCTACTTGTGCAATTTCATCGTCTGTCATTGCAGTAAAATGCGTAAAGTCAAAGCGTAATCGTTCATCATTTACAGAAGAACCTGCTTGTTCAATATGTTCTCCAAGAACATTCTTAAGGGCTTTTTGTAGCAAATGGGTAGCACTATGGTTCTTCATTGTAGACTTGCGGTTATCAACATCAACAACCATAAGGACTTCATCACCAATAGTAATCTGTCCACTTTCAACAATACCTATATGGGCATACTTGTTACCAATCAATTTCTTGACATCTGTAATTTTCACAATACCATAATCCAAGTGAATCTCACCGACATCTGCTTGCTGACCACCACTAGTAGCATAGAATGGTGTTTCATTGACAAACACAGTCACTTCTTCACCTGCAACGGCTGATTTGACCACTTCACTAGTGGTAGTAAGGGCTGTGACTTTTGTTCTATACTCAAGATTGTCATAACCAACAAACTCGCTTGACATGTCCGGATCTAACTGATCATAGACAGTGGCTTCAGCACCCATGTAGTTTGACTCACTTCTTGCTTCTCTTGCTCTTTTTCTTTGTGCCTCCATAGCATCTTTGAATTTACCTTCATCAACACTAAGACCTTTTTCCTCAAGAATCTCAAGAGTCAAGTCAAGTGGAAATCCGTAAGTATCATAGAGTGTAAATGCTTTTTCACCATCAAGCTCCTTGCTGTCACTTGATTTGAGTTCTTCAATATAACCATTAAGGATATTAAGCCCATTGTCAATGGTCTCAGCAAAACGTTCCTCTTCAATAGAAATAATCTTGAAGATATAAGCTTCTTTGTCTGCAAGCTCTGGGTACGCATCTTTAGACGTCTCAATAACCACTGCAACCAATTTAGCAAGGAAGTCTCCCTTGATGCCAAGTAGCTTACCGTGTCTTGCAGCTCTTCTAAGCAACCTTCTTAGAACATAACCCCCCCTACCTTCATTACTTGGCAATATACCATCTGAAGTCATAAAGGTTACAGAACGAATATGGTCCGTAATTAATCTGATTGAAACATCTGTTTCTGCATCTTTCAAATACTCAACATCAGCAATCGTACATACTTTATCACGAACTGATTTGATTGTATCTACATCAAACAATGTATCAACACCTTGCATCATCGCCGCAAGACGTTCAAGACCCATTCCTGTATCAATATTTGGGAAGTCAAGAGGTATATATTCACCATCTGGTGTTGCTTCAAATTGAGTAAAGACTAAGTTCCAAATCTCAACATAACGGTCACAGTCACAACCAGGTGCACAATCAGGATTGTCACAACCATAAGCTTCGCCTCTGTCAATATGAATCTCTGAACATGGTCCACATGGTCCTGCACCGTGTTCCCAGAAGTTATCGGCTTTACCTAAACGAATAAGGTGATCCATAGGCACGTTTTCTTGTTCATGCCAGATTTGCTCCGTTTCGTCGTCTTCTTCATAAACAGATATGTACAATTTATCTTTTGGCACCTCAAGAACCTCAGTAAAGAACTCCCAGGCCCATGCGATGGCTTCTTTTTTTTAAAATAATCCCCCCCAAATGAGAAATTCCCTAACATTTCAAAAAAAGTACCATGTCGTGAGGTTTTACCTACATTCTCAATATCACCCGTACGTATACATTTTTGACAAGTGGTCATTCTTTTATTTGGAGGTGTTTCTTGCCCTGTAAAATATGGCTTAAGTGGCGCCATACCAGAGTTGATCAACAACAAGCTGTTGTCATTATGTGGAACTAAAGAAAAGCTGTTGGCTCGTAAATGGCCCTTACTTTCAAAAAAGTCGAGATACATTTTTCTTAGTTCATTAAGTCCATAACTCTTCACAATTCTTCCTCCTAAATTATAGTCATAGCAATTCTATATGATATTAGACAATCATATACGCTAGTTCATTATTATAATGATGTTAGAAGGAATTGTCAATGTGATTAGATGGTCCAGTATTCATTGGCTATACCTGTCAAAAGATACTTTTCATTTTCCTCGTCATAAGTGAAGATCATATAGAGTGTTTGGTAATCCATACCTTCGAATTCTTCTTTAAAACCTGGATAGTGATATTCTACAAAGTAATCCCCCCCATTTATGTCATTTTTCCAAAAAGCAAATCCTTCTGCCACATCCTCATAACTCTTAACCATCTTCTCTGGTGCACTAGTAAAATCATGTGACGTAATATAGGCATCAAAATAGTCCATAGGCGTTAACTCTATCGCATCACCTTTGCCTTCATTGTATCCCCCCCATACTAGTTCAGTTTCATATTCCTCAATCATAGACCACGCTTCGAGTCCTAGATACACTGCGCTATCATGTCCCACACTAGGTGCTGGCATAAAATAAACTTCTGAATAGACTTTGTCTTCAAGTTCCCCCCCAAAACGATCTTCATCTATAAGCATCAATATTTCATCACTAAGAGCGTCAATCGTATCCAGCACGTTAGCATTTTCTGCTTCATCATCTGCTCTGCTGGCAACATTTAGATCTGTAACATCAATTGTTGAAGTTACTTTCTCTCTTGATGGCCAATCAAAGAATTCAAAATCCAAAACTTCAGCCTCTTTATCAAATACAAAAAGTACTTGGTATGGCATTTCACCACCATCACCGATTTCTACAGACATCTCTCCATCTTCAAGCCATTTTGTTGCATTGGCACATTGATTACCAAGATTGTCATATATGAAAACTTCAAATAAGTCACCACCATGGGCTATTTCACCACTTATATTAGTAATACTTCCTTTTATATAGATGTAATTGCGATTGGGTTGTTCAGGTAAGCCCATTGCCTCGTCACTTTCAAAAAGTCGAACGTCTTCTACATAACCCATTATGTTGGTAAGACCAAATACTGAATCCACTAAATATTCTATGTGATTTTCCTTTTCAATTGGCAAACCGCCTAGATCAGCTATGACTGCATCAACTTCTTCGATACCACCTTTTGATATAATCAGTTTATAGTTACAGGCTTCCGACTCATTGTTGACAAACTCTAGTAGTCCGTCCCCCCCTTTACTAAACTCATAATAATTACTTTCCTCACCGTAATACATAATCACACCATCGGCATCTTCATCCGGCATAACTTCTCTATAGGTTAAAGTCAAAGGAACACTTAAGACGCCATTATAGCCAATTCCAAGTTTTTCCTTAGCTTCTATGTAATAGGACACTTTTTCTCCTGGTTCTAATGTTCCAACCATGAACATATCATATTCAACATGTATGGCATCACTGATATCTCTCATTTCACCTTTTGAATCATCCTTTAGAGCTTCATGATTATCATCTTCAGCAGAAACTTCTGTGTCCTCATCACCAGAAGTTTCTGCCATGTCTTCTTCTATATCTTCAATGGCCTCCTCAGCTTCCAAAAGCGCATCTTCTACATCATCCTTGATATCATCTAGAGATTCCATAGCCTTACCGGCCTCTTCTTTTAATTCATCCACCTTCTTAAGGGCATCACACCCACTACTAACAACCATTAGTATAACCATCAAAAAAAACTATCACTATCTTTTTCATCTTACTCTCCTTTTGTCTTTAAGTTACAGACGCTTCATTAAGTAAAGTATAAAAAAAGTGGTCTTACGATTCAAGAATCGTAAGCCACTGCTTTAATGACTTGGTGCATTAGTTTAGTTGGTATGATGACTTAAGTCACTTTGTCTTATAAGTGACTAAGTCACTTATAACACCTTTATCTATCATATTCTGTAGAGCTCTTATGACCCCCCCATATTTACCATGGAACCATGTTAGCCCACCTTGAAAGTAAGCTGTATAAGGTGGTTTGATTGGTGCGTCTGCACTAAGTTCAATACTAGACCCTTGAACAAAGGCTCCAGCTGCCATAATAACAGGTGCATCATATCCAGGCATATCCCAAGGCACTGGTACAACGTGGCTGTCAACAGGTGCAGCCATCTGTACGCCTTGACAGAAGGCCAAAACCCCCCCTTCTTCTGATTTCATATTTATAGCTTGAATGATGTCATACCTAGTCTCATTACTGGCTGGTCTTACTTCATAACCTATGCCTTCAAATACTTTTGCCACAAACAAGGCAGTTTTGTGTGCTGAGGCTACAACTGTTGGTGCCAAGAAGAAACCTTGGAACAAACTTTGGTTAATCCCAAGTGTTGCGCCAACTTCTTTACCAAGTCCTGGTGCTGTCAATCTATAAGATGCCATATCAACACAGGCTTTGGTCCCAACGATATAACCACCAATAGGTGCTAATCCACCACCTGGGTTCTTAATAAGTGAACCAACAATCATATCAGCACCAAAATCTATGGGTTCTACCGTTTGAACAAATTCGCCATAACAGTTGTCCACCATACATATCACATCTGACTTAATCTCTTTGACAAACTTTATGATCTGACCAATCGTCTCACATGATAAGGTCGGTCTAAGGTCATAACCTCTTGACCTTTGGATTGAAACTAATTTGGTACGGTCATTGATTGTTGCCCTTATGCCATCATAATCAATGGTATTATCATCTTTGAAATCCACTTGGGCATAAGTAATGCCAAATTCTTTTAAAGAACCTGGCGTCTCTCTAATTCCAATCACTTCTTCTAATGTATCGTAGGGTTTACCTACGGGTGATAATATCTCATCACCTGGTCTGAGTTGACTTGATAAGGCTATGTGGAGTGCATGGGTTCCTGAAATCAATTGTGGACGAACTAAAGCAGCTTCCGCATTAAATGCGGAAGCATACACATCTTCTAGAGTGTCTCGCCCTAGATCATTATAGCCATAGCCAGTGGTTGCAGCAAAGTGCATATCACTAACCTTATTGTCTTGCATGGCTTTTAAGACTTTAAGTTGATTGATTTCAGCAATCTTATCAATCTCTAGGAATTGATCTTCAAGAGATTTCAAAGCACCACTGACATAGGCCATCACTTCATCACAGATTCCAAGACTTGTATACATCTTGTCTGTCATAAACTGACATCCTTCCTCGTTACAGTTTCGTTTATTGTTCTTCTGTCATTAATTGTACTTCTTTAGCAGGTATAACAGTTGAAATAGCATGCTTGTAAATCATTTGTTGCTTACCTTCAGCTTCTAAGATAACAATAAAGTTATCAAATCCTCTGACAGTTCCTTTAAGTTGGAAACCATTGGTAAGGTAAACTACCACTGTTATTTTGTCTTTTCTCACCTGATTTAGAAATACGTCTTGTAAATTAATAGGTTTGCTCATCTTTTTTTTCGCCCCCCCCTAGTGAGATATTTTTTTTCGTTATATCTTATTGTATTACAAAATCTTCTTTTCTTCAATATCTTTTAATAGAATATTGACAATTCCATTCACATCCTTCAAAAGTAGTGACACATCTACCCATTGTACTAATGGATCACGTTTGAACCAAGTAAACTGTCGTTTGGCAAATCTTCTTGTATCTCTTTTGAGTATTTCTAGGGATTCCTCTAATGTACAATGGCCTTCTAGATAAGCAACAATTTCCTTATAGCCTAGCCCTTGCATACTAACCAGGGACTTGTCATACCCTTGGTCAAGTAGCCCTTTGACTTCAGCAACAAGGCCGGCGTCAACCATCATATCAACGCGTTGGTTAATACGATCATACAGAATTTCTCGTTCCATAGTCAAAACATAGAAGCCAACGTTATAGATCGCCTCTTTTTTCTTTTCACGTTCATTGTGAACTGAAATAGGCTCACCTGTCTGATTGTAATACTCAAGAGCGCGAATAACACGTTTGACATTATTCTTGTGAATAGTCTCTGTTGAAGCCATATCAACTTCTTTTAGCATTTCGTACAACTTGTCTAATCCCTCTGGTCCTTGGCCAATTGCTTCAAGCTCAAGACGATAAGATTTATCTCCATCATTTTCCTCAAAGTTAGTGTCATATATAATTGACTGTATGTAGAACCCTGTTCCGCCAGCCAGTATAGGTATCTTACCTCTACTACAAATATCTTCTATAGCTTCTTTGACCATAGCTTGCCATTTGGCAATACTACAGCTTTGATCAGGATTTAGAACATCAATCAGATGATGTCTAACCCCCCCTTCCATTTCTTTAGTAGTTACTTTTGCTGTCCCTATATCCATTCCTTTATAGACTTGCATTGAGTCAGCTGAAATAATTTCTCCACCAATGGCTTTTGCCAAATGAACGGATGTTTTTGTCTTGCCTGATGCCGTTGGACCAGCAATCACAATAAGTGGCTTCATATATTTTCACACTTCCTTATTACTGAATTCGTTTAAATTTCTTCTCTAGCTCGTATTTGGTCATGGCAATAATTGTCGGCCTACCATGGGGGGGACAGTGAAATGGGTTGTCAAGAGTCAAGAGATCATCAATTAGCTGTATGTACTCAGCCTTGCTCAACTTATCATTGCCTTTTACGGCCGCCTTACAAGACATTGTCGCTATATCATGTAGGAGAATGTCATACTTACTCTCTGAAAAACTATCTTCAAGACCGTCAAGAATCTGTAGAAACTGGCCTGATTCTAGCACTTTATCAAAAACAAAAGGCACTGAACGGATAATAAGTGATTCTTCACCAAAGCTTTCTACTTCAAATCCAAGTTCATCAAACAATTGTTTATGGGCTTGGTAACGACCTAACTCTTGTAATGACAACTCAACCACCACTGGTCTAAGTAACCTCTGACCATAACCTACTTTAGACTCAATCTTACCTAGAAGGCGTTCGTAAAGCACTTTCTCATGGGCCGCGTGTTGGTCTATCATGTAATACTGGTCTTCAAGTTCAACAATCCAATAGGTCTCGAATAACTGGCCGATAATCTTATGAGATTTGACAGCTGATGAATCAATGAATTTGGCCGTCTCAATTTCCACCTGGTCACCCTTGTAGAAATCAGCCTTGGACTTTGCTAAATCTGAATCTTTGGCTATTTCTGCTTGAGCCACATCACCTTCTATAGCTTGCTGACGGTTCATAGAGACTTCAGGGACATGTGAGTTTATGCCTACTTTTGCCTCATAGGTCTTTTTATTTAAGTCCAGTAGATTGATGCTTTCCTTTACCTGTAATGGCTTTGTGACCTCTTCTTTTTTATATTCAAAAGGTTCGTAATGGTTCTTTTTGGCTTCAACCTCTTCTTCTTTGGCTTTACTTTTCTCTGTTCGCCTTTGTTCCTTAGAGTCCTCTTTCTTGTCGAGATTGACTTTAGGAATCAGTTCTTTTGCCAGAAAAGCTTGATTAATACCTTCAAAGACCAATCTATAGACATCCTCTTCATTCATAAATCTGACTTCCATTTTAGTTGGATGGACATTCACATCGACGTCTTTTGAGAGAATTTCAATATGAAAGGATGCAAAGGGGGGGTATCTATGCATCATAAGTTTTGATTTGAAACTATCTTCTAAAGCCTTCTCAATAACTTTACTCTTAATATAACGTCCATTGATATAATAGTTCTCATAGGATCTATTGCCACGACTGATATGTGGTTTACCTACAAAACCTTTGACAGCCATTGTTTCATTGGCATAATCAACCTCTAACAGATTTTTAGCAACCTCTTTGCCATAAACTGCGTAGACACAATCCTTCAGCTTCTTGTTACCTGTTGTGTGAAGTTTAATTTTGCCATTACTAATGAACTTCAGGCCAATCTCTGGATGACCCATAGCCATCTTGTTAATAAGATCAGATATGTAGCCAAGTTCAGTGCTTGGTGTTTTCATGAATTTGAGCCTTGCAGGCGTGTTATAGAATAGGTCTTTGATGATGAATGTGGTACCTGCCGGGCAACCTACTTCCTCATGACCTTGCTCAGCGCCACCTTCGATTCGGTATCTAATCCCTGTGACATCTGCCTCTTGCTTAGTTAATAGTTCAACCATGCTAACAGCCGCAATACTTGCAAGAGCTTCTCCTCTAAAGCCTAATGAATGAATATCAATAAGGTCTGATGCTTTTCTTATCTTACTTGTTGAATGTCGCAAAAAGGCTGTACGTATCTCATCACGCTTAATACCCATACCATTATCCGTAACACGAATAAGTTTTAGGCCACCGTCTTTGACTTCAACAGTAATGGCATCTGCTCCTGCATCAATGGCATTCTCCACTAACTCTTTTATAACAGAGGCTGGGCGCTCTACAACCTCCCCCCCCGCTGCAATTTTATTAATTGTATTTTGATCTAGTAATTGTATTGTCGCCATAATTATCCCATCTTATTCTTAAGTTCTGCCAGCAGATTAATTGCCTCGATTGGTGTTAAAGCGTTCACATCTACTTCGCGCAGTCTTGCCATAATCTCTGTTTGATTGTCATCAAAGAGATTCAGTTGAATCACATCAGCCGCCTCTGGTATTTCCATCACCTTAATGGCTTCTGCATGTTTGGTAATATCAGCCTTATCCAGTTCTGCAAGAATCATCTTAGCACGTTCCACCACATGACCCGGTACACCAGCCAACTTTGCAACCTGAATACCATAACTGTTGTTAGCACCACCGGGAACAATCTTATGCAAGAAAATGATGTCATCTCCTTGTTCTTTTACGGAGATACAATAATTTTGAACACCATCTATCTTACCTTCTAATTCTGTTAATTCATGATAGTGTGTTGCAAATAGACTTTTAGCTCCGATAGTTGAAGCATTGACAATATATTCTACAACAGCCCACGCAATGCTTAGGCCATCAAAGGTTGACGTCCCTCTTCCAATCTCATCAAGAATAATCAAGGAATCTTTGGTACCATTACGAAGAATGTTGGCAACTTCAGTCATTTCAACCATAAAGGTGGATTGGCCAGATGCCAAATCATCCGAAGCCCCCCCAACACGAGTGAATATCCTATCACACACAGATATTGACGCTTCTTTAGCTGGCACGAAACTCCCCCCCACTTGTGCCATAAGGGTAATCAAAGCAACTTGCCTCATATACGTTGACTTACCAGCCATATTCGGACCAGTTATAATTGAGAAACGATGTTGCTTTTCGTCAAGATAAGTATCATTGGCGATAAATTGATCATTGCCCATCATCTTTTCAACAACAGGGTGGCGGCCCTCTTTTATGGTAAGAGCCCCCCCGTCCTTAGTAATACTTGGACGTATAAAGTTTTCTTTAGAGGCAGCTTCTGACAGACTTTGTAATACATCAGTTTTTGATATTAGGTCTGCTGTCGCCTTAATACGCTTCACATTCTGACCAAGCTTGTCTCTTAGGTCAGTGAAGAGCTCATATTCAAGGGCCACTAGTTTTTCTTCAGCCCCCCCAAGAATGGTATTTTCCATTTCCTTAAGTTCAGGTGTGATATAACGTTCACCATTGGACATGGTTTGCTTGCGAATATAGTCTTCTGGCACTAAAGAAAGGTTGGAATTGGTCACTTCAAGATAGTAGCCAAAGACTTTGTTGTATTTGATTTTAAGGTTCTTAATGCCTGTACGTTCTCTTTCACTGGCCTCAAGGTCTGCAAGCCATAACTTACCATCCTTAGTTGCACTTCTGAGACGGTCAACTTCTTCGTTATATGATTCCCTAATTAATTTTCCTTCTCGAATGGTTACGGGTGGTTCTTCTGTTAAGGCACTGTCAATCATTTCATAGAGGTCTCGTAAATCGTCCATCTCCTCTTCCATACTTTGAAAGACTTCAGCCGACAAGTTGCTCAACAATTCTTTGACCGGACTTATCATATCTACGGACTGCTTAAAGGCTTGTAAATCCCTACCATTGGCTGTTTGACAACTGATTCGACTCATTAGTCGTTCAATGTCATATATTGGCATGAGGTACTCACGTAGTTCCTCACGTAGCATTGGACTGTCGACCAATTCACTAACGCCATCAAGTCTCATATCAATTTCACCAATACTGATTAAGGGTTGTTCAATATATTGACGTAATAGTCTAGCTCCCATTGCAGTTTTGGTCTTATCAAGTACCCATAAAAGAGACCCTCTACGTTCTTTTTCTCTAAGGGTCTCCACCAATTCTAGATTACGTCTCGTAGACAAATCAAGGAGCATGTAATCTTCTGTGGCATAATACTGTATATGGGTCAAATGATCAAGATGACTCTTTTGTGTTTCAATTAGATATTGAATTAATACCCCCCCTGAAGCAACTAAAGCTTCTGTATGTTCCTTGAAGCCCAAACCTTCAATAGCTTTAACGTTGAGCTGTGCCATTATGTGTTCTTTGCATCTGCTAGAATCAAAGTAATAATCTTCTTTTACATTAACAAAGGCCTTGAACCGAGTCTTAATGGCTTCCATCAATAATTCATTTTCATTGACAGTATCATTACAGATAATCTCACTTGGTTGAATCTTAGCTAGTTCATCAAGAACCTTCTCATAACCACTGACTTGAGTCACTGCAAAATCTCCCGTTGTAATATCAACATAAGCTATGCCATAGTGTGCTATGTTCTGGTAGATTGCCAACAAATAATTATGTCTGTCAGCGTCTAAAGACTGTAAGTTCATGTTTGTCCCTGGTGTTACAACTCGGACCACATCTCGTTTTACAATTCCTTTGGCAAGCTTTGGATCTTCTACCTGTTCTCCAATGGCAACTTTATAGCCTTTTTCAATTAGTTTGTTAATATAGCCCTCTGCAGAGTGATGTGGTACACCACACATTGGGGGGGCCTTTTCCTCAAGTCCACAATTCTTACCTGTTAGGGTAATCTCCAGTTCTTTAGAGGCTGTAATAGCATCATCAAAGAACATTTCATAAAAATCCCCCCCAAGGCGAAAGAACAAAATACAGTCTTTGTATTCTTCTTTGATATCCATATATTGTTGCATCATTGGTGTTAATTTCTTAGCCATCTCTATCCCCCCCTAAACTCTATTGCCAACCACATAATATGATTTGGCTCTTATAATCTCTACATCAACCAACTTACCAATTAGACTTTGATCACCTTCTAGATGGACCAGAGTGTTGTCATCAAGACGTCCCGTTAACCAGGCTTCATCTTTTGAGTTAATGTCTTCAACCAATACTGTATAAATCTTGCCAACATGATTTGTGGTATTTTTCAGACTCATTTCATTCACCAAATCAAGAATTTTGTTAAAACGCTCTTTGGTTAAGGCTTCTGGTATTTGATTGTCCATGTTTGCCGCCGGTGTTCCTGTACGCTTTGAATAAATAAAGGTAAAGGCAGAAGCAAACTCTGCATAGCGGATGACTTCAAGGGTATCTTCTATGTCCCTATCATCCTCACCCGGAAAACCAACGATGATATCTGTAGTAATGGTGACATCACTTATTTTATCTCTAATCTTATCAACAAAGCCATATATGATTCTTTGGTATAATGACGGTTCATTGCCTTTAACAACTTGCTGCTGCCTGACTGTACAGGCAAATGAATATGGTGGCATATCTTACTAGATAAAGCCATAACATCAATTAATTCATCTGACAGATCTTTGGGATGAGGTGTCATAAAACGAATACGCTCTAGCCCATCTATTTTCTCAATCATAGATAGTAATTTGGCGAAACTTGTGCTTTCTTCAAGGTTCTTTCCGTATGAATTCACATTTTGCCCTAGCAGCATTATTTCCTTAACACCATCATTAACTAGGCCTGCAATTTCATTAACAATGTCGACAGGTAACCTACTGCGCTCCCTACCTCTTACATAGGGGGGGACGATGCAATAGGTACAGAAATTATTACATCCATACATGATGTTCACTGATGCTTTGTAAGGATGTTTCCTTATGCTTGGAAGATCTTCGACAATCTCTTTGTGGGCTTCCCAAATGTCATAGACCGGATGATTGGTCTCAAGCCTTGTTTCAAGGAGTTCTGCCATCTTGTATAGGTTATGGGTACCAAACACAATATCAATATGCTTATGTTTCTTTTTTTTAGTTCTGTAATAACCGTAGCTTGTTGCATCATACAACCGCACAAGGCAATAATCATGTTAGGGTTTTTGCGCTTAGCACTTTTGAGGTGGCCAATTCGACCGTATACCCTTTGTTCAGCATTCTCACGAACTGCACATGTGTTATAGATGACAAAATCTGCCACCAGTTCATTTTCGGCCTCCACATAACCAATCTGTTCAAGAATACCCTTAAGTTTTTCTGAATCATGGGCATTCATTTGACACCCAAATGTGGTAATGAAGTATGTTAATGATTCATCTTTTAATCTATCTTTTAGTCTTAATATAATCTCATTTTGTCTTGCTGCTTCTTCGTGGCTTATGGCCGTTTGTGCTTGTCTTTTCAATATTAAACTCCTTCTACTCTCGTAACACTCTCACGTTATCTTATCGATAACCAATCGTTTTTAATTATAGTACAAAGTTGCCTAAATCTCAATGTTTCTTTATAATGGTCCTATGATAATCAACCGATACGAACTAGATGATAATAGGCCCGATTTACAAAAACTGAAAAAAGGCGCTCTAATTTTCGATATAGAGACTACAGGTTTCTCTGCCAAATACAATTATATCTACCTAATTGGCATGTCTTATTATGACCAAACCAAGGAAACATGGGTCCTTGAGCAGTGGTTTCGAGAAAAAGACAGTGATGAGTATGAAATGCTTTTTCGCTTTAACGAGAAGCTCATTACCTATTCAACACTTTATCACTTCAATGGTGATAATTTTGATATACCCTTTATCAAAAAAAAGGATGGCCCTTTATAAATTAGAATTGACACCTCATAAGTCAATAGATTTTCTCTCTATCATTAGACCTTTCAGGAAAACATTAGGTCTTGATAACATCAAACTAAAAACAGTAGAGAAATATTTTGCCTATGACAGGGAAGATCCCTTTACTGGAAAAGAGCTAATTGACCTATATGGAAGGTGGTTAGAAACAAAGGAGAAGCCTTTGTTCAAAACCCTCTTACTCCATAACTATGAAGATTTACTTGGTCTTGCTAAGGTCCTTAGTCAAATGAACCTCTTTAAAGCCCTTGGAGACTTGAAGCAAGGTTTAATAGATATTAAGCTTGTAACTTCATCACTTGAAAACGGGAAATATATAGGGACATTTGCATTAAATCAATCTCTAGAGAACAACTTAGTCATGGCAAATGATTTGGTCATTAAAAATGAGTTGTTTGGACTGGACATACAAAATGGCATAGCTACCGTAACCGTAACTTGTATTGCTGATACCCTTAAACTATTCCTTGAACCTACAAGTGATTATTACTATTTGCCAAATGAAGACTACGCCGTTCATAAAAGCATCGGTAAGTTTGTTAACAAAGACCACCGTATCAAAGCCACAAGGTCCAATTGCTATATCAAAAAAAAGAAGATTTTTTTCTTGCCAGGCTATCGCCATTTTGAGTTGCCCATACATTTGTATTACCATGATTCCAAAGAGGCTTTGGGTCACTACTCTGTATCGGATCTTGTAGAGACCAGTCTGTTTGAAAGGTATATTGTGAAATTGTTGTCTCTAATTTAGTCTCCTGAGCCTCCCTAGTAAATTTATCATACTTGGTCCTTTGAAATAAAATAACAGCAGTTAGCGGATAATTTTCCGTTAACTGCTGTTATGATTGTATTCATTATAGTGTTCAAATCATACTCGGTACTTATATATGATCTATTTTCTTGTAGAAGAATGACTTCACAGTCTCAAAATTATACTTTTGGGACTGGATAATCTGCTCAGTACTTCCAACGAACAATATACCTTCTTTTTTTAAGAGAACCATTGAATTTCTTATAGATACCTGATTTAGCTTCCTCAGTAAAGTATATAAGCACATTACGACAAACAATCAAATCAAGATCTGATGGATAAGAATCTTTCAAAAGATTGTGTTGTTTAAAAGTAATACACTTTTTGATTTCATCACTAACCCTATAGGATGCCCCCCCTACTTTTTCAAAGTATTTGTCTTTAAACTCTTTAGGTACACCTGCGATGCTTTTCTCATTGTATAGGCCTTGATTGGCTTTGGCCAAAATCTGCTTATCAATATCTGTAGCAATGATTTGAATTTGGCTAAGAGGAATGAACTTACTTAAGACCATTGCTAGTGAGTATGGTTCATCACCAGTTGAACATGCCGCACTCCAAATCTTTACACGTTTACCAAATTTATCAAACAAGTAAGGGAATATTTCGTTTTCTAGAACTTCCCATTGAGTGGTATTTCTAAAAAAATTCCGACACATTTATGGTTAAATAGTTAATGAATTCTTCATAAACTATTCCATCGGCTTTTAGAGCCTTTACATAAGCATCATAACCATCAAATCCATTCTTCTTAATTAAAGAATCGATTCGACGTTTCATTTGACGTTCTTTGTATGCATTAAGATCAATCTTAGATAATGCAAATACTTCTGACTTAAACTTCTCGTAGTCTTGAATCAAATTACCGTCTCCTTTTTATGCCCCCCCCGGCATTTATTTTTGAGTACAACAAACTTGCTAGGGATACCCTAGCAAGTCTATATTAAAACCGATTGGTTTATGCTTCTTCTGTTGTCTCATCTTCTGGTGCAGCAGCATCTTCAAATTCTGAAAGAATGTCTTCGTGTGAAGCTTCTACGTCATCCGCTTTTGCAGCTTCTTCGTTCTCAAGCTCAAGGCCTTTGATTGAAAGACTAATCTTCTTCTCAGATAAGTTAAGGTCTGTAACCTTAGCTTCTACTACATCATTTACCTTAAGCGCATCAGATGGCTTCTCAACATGTTTGATTGAGATTTGTGAAACGTGAAGCAGTGCATCAACACCTTCTTCAAGTTCAATGAAAGCACCAAAGTCAGTCATTCTTGCGACTCTACCACTTACTACGTTGCCAACTGCATACTTATCAGCAGCTTTATTCCAAGGATTTTCCTCGTTGAATTTCATTGACAATGAAATTTTTCTCTTCTCTTGGTTAATGCTAATAACTCTAACTTTAACTTTGTCATTAACTTTAACAACTTCTTTAGGTGATTTAACTCTACCCCCCCAAGATAATTCTGAGATGTGAACCAAACCGTCAACACCATTAAGATTAACGAATGCACCATAATCTGTAATGTTCTTAACTGTACCTTCCATAACTTGTCCAACTTCAAGTGTCTTGAATGCTTCATCTTGTGATGCACGCTTATCTTTTTCAAGTAGGATTCTTCTGTTACCAATGATACGACCTTTTTTTCGTGTTGAATTCTGAGATAATGAATGTTAATTCTTTATCCTTGAACTCAGATAAATCACTTACATATGAATCAGATACCAATGACGCTGGGATAAACACCCTAACTTCATCGATGATTACCACTAGACCACCAGCAAGAACCAATGAAACTTTAGCTGTAACTTCCTCACCTGATTTATATAATTCTTCTACACGCGCTAGCCCTTCTTCAGCTTTTAGACGCTTGTAAGTAAGAAGTACTTGACCTTCTCCGTCGTTCACCCTTAATACTTTTGCTCTGATTGAATCACCAGCATTTACTACGTCGCTAAGATTCACTGTTGGATAGTTTGAGTATTCACTCTTTGGGATAATACCGTCTGATTTATAGCCAATATTGACATATATTTCATCAGCATTGACACCAATGATAGTACCCTCAACGATCTCCCCCCCCTTATGGATGGAAACCCATGATTCCTCCAACATTTGTTCAAAGCTTTGTTCATTCTGCATTTCTGACATTCGAAATGACCTCCTCAATAAGTTTCTTAGGAGTTGATGCTCCTGCTGTAATCCCTATGATAGCATTACCACTTAGAACATTCAACTCAAATTCTTCTATAGATTCAATGTGATATGTGTTTTCACATTGTCTTTTACATATTTCATATAGCTTCTTTGTATTAGAGCTATGTTTGCTTCCTACAACAATCATCAAATCCGCTTTCTCAGCGATTTCAAAGGCTTCTTCTTGCCTTTCTTTCGTAGAATAGCATATTGTTTCGTTAATAATAACACGAAAGTTCTCATTTTGCAATCGTAATACGATATCATTATACAAGCCAATATTGAAGGTAGTTTGGGCTACAACTTCATAGGTAATATCCTGACTTTTAGGTATATTATCAACTTCATCCATAGTCTGAATTATGTAGACTGGCGTTTCACTCCACCCACTTATACCTTTTACTTCTGGGTGGTCTTTGTTTCCGATGATGATGATATGTTTACCGCTTCTTGATGCGTCTTTAACTTTCTTGTGTATACGTTTTACATATGGGCAAGTGGCTTCAATTATTTCAAATCCAGAAGCTTTCATTTTCATTTCTTCTGCTTCACTAATGCCATGACTGCGTATAACCAATTTACCACAAGGTAAGTCTGATAAGGAATCAAGATTCTCAATAACTTTAACACCTTTGTCACTTAACTCGTTCACAACATAGTTGTTGTGAATAATTGGTCCATAAGTATATATATGCTTTGCGCCTAGATTATCATACACTTTTTTGAGGGCCCTGTCTACACCAAAACAAAAACCTGCTGAATTTGCTAAAATAATCTCCAAATAATCACCTTTATTCCATATAGTTAACAACACATTCTACAATAAAATCGACTTATGCCAATAACTTTATAATTTTTGCCACGACTTCTTCGATACCCATTGCTGATGTGTCAAGCAATATGGCATCATCCGCTTGTTTTAGGGGGGGCGCGTGTTCACGATTCATGTCTCTGTAATCACGTTCCATAATTTCACTAATAATATCATCCAAATTGGCCTCTAAGCTTTTGAAATTAATTCATCATAACGTCTTTGACCTCTCACTTTTGGATCAGCTGTCAAATAAACCTTAAGTGTAGCATCTGTTAGAACATGAGTACCGATATCCCGCCCATCCATTACAAGGCTTGTGCGTTTACCCATCGCCTGTTGCATGGCAACCAACTTAGCTCTAACTGGCAAATGTGCTGATACTTTGGATGCATTCTCGCCTACTTCCTGATTCCTAATCGCCTGGCTAACATCCTGATCGTTGAGATAAATATGTTGACTTCCTTCTATATAACGTATGTCAATTCGAACATCGTCCAATACAGAAATAACAGCCTTCTCATCCGTTGTATCAATACTATGGTCAAGCATATAATATGCAACTGTTCTATACATTGCCCCCCCTGTATCGACATAGACTATAGAGAAATGTTTGGCTAATTGCTTAGCAATAGTGCTCTTACCAGCGCCTGCTGGTCCATCAATTGCAATGGTCAACAAGTCACTCATTAGCTTTGCTCCTTCAAAATAAGGTCAGGTCTAAGAGATTCCGCTTTTCTGAGATACGCGTGCTTAACCTCTTTCTGAGTTAAGCCTACCTTATCCACGTGCATTAAAATTCTAAGACACATCATCAGACTACCCTGAACATACATTTCCTGAACGCATAATAGGCTAGCATCTGTAATACCAATCTCTCTGGCTGCTAAAGCTGGGTAGACAGCGTCCAAGTCTCTTGTTGCAGAAAAGGTAATGGAAAGCATTTCTGCATCGTGCAGGCCATTCATAGAAACGATTGCCTCGAGCATTTCTTTTGTTCCTTCAAGTATCGCTTCCCTTGTATTTTCTTCTACTGTTATTGCACCTCTAATTGTAACCATAATCTATCCTTCCTCTACTACTGATATACCAGCCAAATAGGCTGTCGAAAAAGCAATTTGTAAATTGAAACCACCGGTCTTTGCATCAAGGTCAAGGACTTCTCCAACGAAGTACAAGCCATTAATGATTTTTGATGCCATAGTGTTGGGATTAATATCCTTAACACTGACACCACCTTGGGTGATAATTGCTTCATTAAAACTTCTTTTACTGTGGGCCGTTAACTTTAGTCCTTTGAATAAATCAAGGAGTCGTGAGCGCTCTTCTTTTGTAATCTGATCCACTTTTTTTCACTGGACTTATTTTTGACAATTCGATTATAACTGGTATTAGCTTTCTTGGCAACAGATCTCCCAAGGCATTTTCAAAATTCTTACGATGGTATTTCTCAAAATCCTTTAAAAGTCTTGTATTCAATTGTTCTCTTGAAAGCTTAGGCTTTAAGTCAATTATAACATCAATAGGCCAATTTGCTTTCTTGAGATAACTTGAACCCGTTAAGACCATAGGACCAGAAACGCCAAAATGAGTGAATAGCATCTCACCAAAATCCTCATAGTAGGTTTTCTTATTTTTGATTAAGGTTAAGCCTACATTCTTTAGGGCCAAACCTTGAAGCTCTTTTACCCACTCTTCCTTAACATCTAAGGGTACAAGACCTTGAGTTGGTTCGATAAGTCTATGGCCTGAATTCTTGGCAAATCTGAACCCATCACCAGTAGAACCTGTCATCCTATAGGAAACACCACCCGTGGCAACAATAACCTTATCAAAGTTATGACATTGCCCATCGATATAAATGCCCATAACGGCTTCACCATTATGAGCTATTTTTTTTCTACTTTAGTATTCAGGCGTATTGCTACACCTTCTTTTTTTACAACTACGGTAAAGTGCATTGATGACATCCGATGATTTGTCTGAAACAGGAAACACACGGTTACCTCGCTCGACTTTAGTTCTAACACCCATTTCCTCAAAAAAAAGCGATTGTACTTGCTGGGTCAAATGTATAGAAACTACTATACATAAACTTAGGGTTGCTCATCATGTTCGACATATGAACATCTACATCCGAGTCATTGGTAATATTGCAACGACCTTTGCCTGTTATGTATAACTTCTTTCCAAGCTTTTCATTTTGCTCGAACAAAGTGACTTTCCCACCATTCTTTGCTGCAACTGAGGCTGCAAGCATGCCGCCGGCCCACCACCGATAACTGCTACATGTATCATATACTTACCTTTTGTCTTTCAAATAAATCATAAAACTCTATTGCTTACAGTGACTCTTCACCAACATTAAGGTTATAGCCAATGTTCATATCATCATCAATATCATAGACCTGATACTCTGACCAAATCTGCTCTAGATTCTCAAGGGCTTCAACCACTGTATCTTTCTTCTTAATACATAGTGCTACAATAAGGGCATTAATCAAACTAAGAGGTGCAACCAGAGAATCTACAAAAGAAGCCATGTCACTCCTAGCAATCAAACTGCAATCAGCAAATTGAATCATAGGTGACAATGGGCTGTCTGTTATTGTAATAACCCCCCCTGCTTTTCTAGTCTTAGCAAATTCCATTGCTTTCAATGTTCTTTTAGAGTATCTTGGGAAACTAATTCCAATGACAACGTCATCTTCACTCATTCGGTATATTTGCTCAAACATTTCACTGACACTATTGGTGTGAATCAATTTAACATTGTCAAAAACAAGGTTAAAATAGAAACCCAAAAAGTTAGCCAACGCTGCACAACTTCTTACACCTATTATATAGATGCTTTTTGCATTGAGAATCATATCAACTGATTGATCAAAAACATCTTCATCGATTTCCTCAAGGGTATACTTTATCTTATCTGCATCCGATTGTAGTACTGATTTAAGAACATGTGATTTATCAATACGATCAGAAGTAACTTCAACTCTTTGGATTGATGTCAATTTAGTCTTTACAAGCTCTTCTAAAGCTCTTTGCAACTTAGGATAGCCATCATAACCTAATTCATTGGCAAACCTTACTACCGTTGATTCACTAACCCCCCCAACAATCCTTCCTAATTTGGCCGCCGTCAAAAATACAGCTTTTTCATAATGGTCAATAATGTAATTGGCTAAAAGCTTTTGACCCTTACTTAATTTGGAGTAACTCTCATTAATGCGTTTTATTAAATCGTTTTGCCTATGCATTGTACACCTCTCTGTATGACGGATTCTGATTCATTTGTCTGGCAAATGAAATTATTTATATATATTCCTTCATATATTATAGCTGAATACCAGAAAAAAAACACAATCCATATTTGACTTATGTTTCTTTTTTTGAAGGTAGAGGTCCCATGTTCTTGCATAATGGATTTTCACCTCTTCTTACCCGCTTACCATTTACACGAACGTACGTTCGTGCTATAATTAGACTGTAGGATACAAAAGGAATTTAAGCGTTAGATAAGTGCTGCAAATCTGTTAAATGAATTAAAGGTCCTGAAGACTTTTGCAATCAACGCTGTAGGATATGATGTCATTTGATAAGGTAAGGTGTATATATGTCACGTTATATTTTCCACATAGATGTAAACTCAGCTTACTTAAGTTGGTCAGCCGCCCATCGCCTTCAACAAGGCGAATCTTTGGACATAAGAACCGTACCCTGTGTTGTTGGTGGTAATGAAAAATCTAGGCATGGTATTGTTCTGGCCAAATCCATTCCAGCCAAACACTTTGGTATTCATACAGGTGAGCCACTAATGGCTGCCAGACGCAAGTGCCCTAACCTTATGTCAGTGCCACCTGATTACAGCCTCTATATGAAGGCTAGCTATGCAACTGTTGAGATGATTAAACGTTACTCTCCTAAAGTACAACAATTCAGCGTTGACGAATGTTTCATGGACTATTACCAACACACAGAGAATGATATGGATCCTGTAACCATTGGCCATCGACTGAAAGACCAAATCAAAGACGAACTTGGTTTTACAGTTAATGTGGGGGGGATTTCAACCAATAAGATTTTGGCGAAAATGGCTTCTGATTTCACCAAACCTGACCGTGTCCACACCCTATTCCCACACGAGCTCAAGGATAAGCTATGGCCATTACCGGTTTCTGATTTATTTATGGTCGGTCGCCGTACTAGTAAGAAGTTATATGACCTTGGTATCGCTACCATCGGTGAACTAGCTACCGCTGACACAGACTTGCTCTATGAACATTTTAAAAGTTTTGCTTACTTAATCCAAGGCTATGCAAATGGTGTTGATGATTCACCTATTAGAGCAAGCAATCATGAAATCGTCAAAGGTATGGGTAATTCTACAACTGTTAAGTTTGATGTTAAGGATAAGGCCACTGCACACCAAGTCTTACTTTCATTATCCGAAAGTGTCGGCATGCGTCTAAGGGCTGGTAATTTTTGTGCGGGTTTAGTGGCTATCAGTATTACTTCTACAGAATTTGGCCATAAGAGTCATCAACGCAAGCTAGATGTTGCTATGAATTCAACAACTTATGTTCACCAGATTGCCAAAGAACTCTTTGACGAACTTTGGGACAACAGCCCCCCCATACGCAAACTTGGTGTCAGGGTAAGTGACTTACACACCAACGATTATGTCCAGCTTTCACTTTTTGAATCACATGATTTCGAGAGAGAGAAAGACATCGACATGGCTGTCGACCACATACGCGGCCGCTACGGCATGGATGCCATACAAAGGGCCAGCTTTCTCCACTCTGGCCTTAGACCAGTGACTGGGGGGGGTATTGGTGAAGATGACTACCCAGTCATGACAAGTATTTTATAAATATCGAGGTGCTTTTATTAATGAAAACAATCGCAAAGCCAATTGAAATGATTAGCTGGACAGAAGAGAATGGTCATGTTCATCCTCTCAAGTTTAAGATAGCCAATCACGATGGTGAAAAACAGACCTACCAAATCCAAAGAATCTATACAACTGAGCTTGATCGAATAGCCGGTAACAAGGTTTACCGTTTCAATTGTGAAATCGCAATCAACGCTTTGGTCAAATTATGTGAGATCAGGTATGAACTTGATTCATGCAAATGGGTACTGTTCAAAATATGACACACAAAACCCCCCCTTAAGTCATACAACTTAAGGGGGGTTTTAACATTACCATTATAATCATTCGTTTGTTGTGTGTCTTAAACAGGATACGTCTTATCATCTGTATCTGCTACTGTCATATCCACTTTGGTCTCTTGAGCATCTCTATAGTTGAAATAGTCAACTGAAACTTGTGGGAACAGTGCGTAAGATAAAATATCCTCTTCCTGTTTAGCATACTGAGCAGCTTCTTCTTTAAGCTTTGGTAATTCTGGCTCAAGAAGGTCTGCTGGTCTACATGTGATTTGGTCTTCACCATCGATGATTTTCTCAATAATGTCATCTTTGATCTGAACAGGCGTCTGACCATATTCACCTTTCACCAATGCCTTTGATTCTTTTGTTACCATCTTGTATCGTTCTCCGCCAATAACGTTCAGTACAGCTTGTGTACCTACAATTTGACTTGATGGTGTTACAAGTGGTGGGTATCCATAATCTGCTCTGACTCTTGGAATCTCTTCAAGCACATCATAGAACTTATCTTCTGAATTTTGTTGTTGTAGTTGAGACACTAGGTTTGATAGCATTCCACCTGGTACTTGATACAACAAAGTTTTGATGTTAACACCAAGAACTTTAGGGTTTAGAAGACCTGAATCTACAGCCTCTTCTCTGATTGGTCTAAAATAATCTGCAATTTCTGCAAGAAGTTTTTGATCAAATCCAGTATCATACTCTGTACCTTTGAAAGTCTCAACCATTACCTCTGTAGCTGGTTGTGCTGTTCCAAGGGCAAATGGTGATACCGCTGTATCAATAATGTCACATCCTGCTTCAACGGCTTTAAGATAAGTCATTGATGCAACACCTGATGTACAGTGTGAATGTAACTGAAGTGGCAAGTCTGTTGTTTCCTTAAGTGCTGTAACAAGTCTTGTTGCCTCATATGGCACCAAGAGACCAGCCATATCTTTGATACATATTGATTTAGCACCCATAGATTCTAGCCTTTTAGCTAACTCTGTATAATACTCAATAGTATGAACATCAGATAAAGTATAAGATATTGCAACTTGAGCATGACCACCCTCGCGGTTGGTAGCTTCAATTGCCGTTTTTAGGTTTCTTGAATCATTCAGTGCATCAAATATACGTACAATATCAATACCATTAGCTACAGCTTTTTGAACAAAGTATTCAACCACATCATCTGCATAATGTCTATAACCTAGAATATTTTGACCTCTAAGCAACATCTGCATCTTTGTATCTTTGAATCCTTCTCTAAGAACTCTAAGTCTATGCCATGGGTCTTCCTTTAGGAAACGAAGACAAGCGTCAAAAGTCGCTCCACCCCCCCACATCTCAACAGAATGATAACCAACTTGATCAAGCTTTTCAACTATTGGCAACATATCTTCAGTACGTAGTCTTGTAGCAATTAGAGATTGGTGTGCGTCTCTAAGTATCGTATCTGTAATTTTTACAGGTTTTTTAATAATCTCTGACATGTGATCCTCCTTCTACAATAGTGTTATTTCTTATAAGTACAATGATAAGAACACGCCGGCTGCAACTGCTGAACCAATTACACCAGCCACATTTGGCCCCCCCATTGCATGCATTAGCAAGAAATTACTTCGATCTTCTTCTTGACCAACTTTTTGCGCTACACGGGCTGCCATAGGTACTGCTGATACACCAGCTGCACCAATTAGTGGGTTCAATTTACCACCAGATAATTTGCTCATCAGTTTTCCAAGCATTACACCAGAAGCTGTTCCAAATGCAAAAGCAACAAGGCCAAGCAATAGGATACCTATTGTATCAAAATTAAGGAACTTTTCCGCGCTGGTTGTTGCACCAACTGTTATACCAAGGAAAATCGTAATGGTATACATAAGAGCGTTTGAGGCAACATCTGCCAACTTCTCTGTCACACCAGATACTTTGATAATATTACCAAACATCAACATACCAATCAGTGGTGCCGTTGATGGTAAAATCATAATAACAAGCACTGTTACAATAATTGGGAACAGGATTTTCTCCGTTTGTGATACCGGACGCAGTTGCTCCATTTTGATTTGGCGCTCTTCTTTTGTGGTTAAAGCTTCATAATTGGAGGCTGAATAATTGGAACCAAGGACATATAACTGTAAGCTGCTACAGCAATTGGACCAAGTAAATGCGGTGCCAATTTTATTGTCGTAAAGATAGCTGTAGGACCATCAGCACCACCAATAATTGCTATTGAGGCTGCTTCGTTTACACCAAAGGCGAATAGATCTGGGAATGTTTCTCCAAGAAATAGGGCGCCAAAGAATGCAAGGAAAATACCAAACTGGGCTGCTGCACCTAACAAGAAACTCTTAGGATTGGCCAGTAGGGGGGGTCCAAAGTCAGTCATTACACCAACACCCATAAAAATAAGTGGTGGGAATATACCAAGCTTATTACCATAATAGATATAGTACAATAGGCCGCCAGGTAGTTCTTTTGAGTTACTCATTACGTAATCAACGCCCTGGGGGGGTCCAAAGTCTGCAAAATAAGCAGCAAGTTCTTTCATAGAACCATGAAACTTAAGGAAACCATCTTTGAGTTCAAATAAGTTTTTACCAATTTCAGGATTGTTAAATGGTAATAAAATTTGATTTACAAAATCAATATGGGCTGGATCTGTTAATAAAAGTTCGGTTGTTGCCCCCCCATCCATAATAAAAGTTATCGGCAGGTTAACCAATAACATACCAAAGGAAATCGGCAATAGCAACAACGGTTCATATTCTTTCTTAATTGCCAAATACATCAATGTCAAAGCAACAAGAATCATAATCAGATTCTTATAGCCTGTCTCACCAAAGTTCTCAATAAGCCAATATATGCCAGATTGGTTAATGAATTCAGCAAAAGCATCTAATAAAGTTTGCCACATTTTCTTTAACCCCCCCCTGGATTAGTTTAAAGAAGCAATCAAATCTCCGGCTTCTACTGATTGACCTGCAGCAACATTAATTGAAGCTACAGCGCCTGCTTGAGAAGCTACGATTTCATTTTCCATTTTCATTGCCTCAAGTATAGCGACAACATCGCCTTCTTGAACGTTTTGTCCTTCTGATACTTTTACAGCAACGATTTTACCTTGCATAGGTGCCTCTACTTTAACGGCACCTGCACTACCTGCACTTGGTGCTGGCGCTGCTGTTGCTGGTGCTGCTTGTGTTTGAACTGGTGCTGAAACTACTGGTGCTGCACTTACGCCGCCTTGTAATTCTTCAACATCCACATCATATGTATTTCCATTCACTGTTACGCGAAACTTTCTCATGTTATCCTCCTTCGGGTATACCTCTTACGCTCTTCTATTCCAAGAATTTGATTGTCCGACTCTTCTAATTGATCTAACTTGCAACTTGTCTGATGAAACGCCAAGTGACGCTGCGATTGTCGCTGTAATGACTGCGACAAGTTCCAATTCATCTTGAACTGGTGCTTGTTCTACCACTAAGGCAGTCTTTGGTTCTGCTACTTCGATATTAGCATTTTCCTTCATTAACTTTTTCTGTGCTGATTTTTCACGCATCAACGCCATAGTCTTTTTAGGATTGATAATAAATTGTAGAGATCCAATAATCAACGCTATCAGAATGAGCACGAGGAATACTGTCAAAACACCACTAATTGTTGCTGTTAGACCTTCCATTAACCATTGTGCCATTGTTTACACCTTCCTTAAACCGATCGATGTTTACGATCTGGTGTCATTTCATACTTGGTATAGAGCATATCAAGTACGGCAATAAGACGTTTACGGGTTGCAGCTGGTTCGATGATATCATCAATGTATCCTCTACTAGCTGCTGCATAAGGTGAAGCTTGTGTATTCGTGTATTCTGCTATCTTCTCAGCTAGCAATTCATTAGTGATTTCACTTTCACTAATTTCGTCTGCATACATGATTCTAACAGCCATCTCTGGCTCCATCACGGATACTTTAGCACTAGGCCACGCATAAACAAAATCAGCTCCGATATGTTTGCTGTTAAGGGCAACATAAGCTGATCCGATTGCTCTGTTAGTCAAAACAGTGACTTTTGGTACTGTTGCACTGGCAAAAGTACTAATCATCTTAGCAACTTCTTTAGATTGACCAGCTGTTTCTTCTGCTAATGAAGCGCTGTAACCAGCAACATCCACTAAAGTAATAATAGGAATGTTAAAGGCATCTAGAGTTGTTGTGAATTCAGTAATTTTTTTTACACCCTTTTAATGATAAACGTCCTTCAAGTTTGTTGCCTTGGCTTGCAATCACACCCACTGTCATGCCTCCAAGTTTACCAATTACGGTAGCAACTTCCTCTGCATACGCTTCTTTTAATACAACAGCTGAATCGGCATCACATATTGCAATTGCTGTGTTCATACCGTCAAGACCATCATCAATGTCCTGATTAAGCTGAGGGATGATTCTATTAAGATCATCTGACACACCATCCACTGGTGCACCATCGTGATTATTGGAAGGTAATAGTCCAATAAGTTTTCTAACACTTTGTAACAACTCATTGTCACCTTCACTTACCACATCTATAATTCCCGCATTCATTGCGTGGAAAGTAGAGCTACCAACAACCTCTGTAGCTTTTAGTGTCTCATCCAATGTGTTTGCACTATTTAAGAATAATGCTGAATCTTCTTTTTTTGATAAATACGAAATCTGATAATGATGGTAACACTGAAGCGCTTCCGCCACATGTACCAAGAATTGCTGTAATCTGAGGGATTACACCTGAAGCCAAAGATTGCTTCATAAAGATTTGCCCATAACCATTTAAGGCATCTGTTGATTCTTGTAATCGCATTCCTGTTGAATCAAGTACTCCAACAATCGGTGCCCCCCCGACTTTCATAGCCATGTCATAAATTGTTACAATTTTCTTTGCATGCATTTCGCCAAGTGATCCACCTAACACAGTGACATCTTGACTATAAACATACACCAAACGTCCATCTACAGTACCATATCCAGTAACAACACCATCAGCAGCCAAATCTTTATCTGCTAAATTAAAGTCCGTATTACGTTGCTTAATAAAAGCTCCCACTTCAACGAAAGAACCTTCGTCAAAAAGAGCCGTTATACGTTCTCTAGCAGTTAAATTACCTGCTTGCTTAACTTTCAATGTTGCGGTTTCGGAACCGCCTAATTCAATACTGTTACGACGGTTAGTGAGTTCATTTAAGTAATCTTGCATACTCATACAATAACCCTCCATTTCAATAATGCAACTTTTAACGCTTATCATTGTACCCTGAATGTATGCAAAAAAAACAACCACTTTGTGAAATAATATTCAATTTAGTTTATTCTAATTTTTCCGTATCAATGTCACAATTGGCGGATTATTTGGCCTATTGGCCTTATGGATTTGCAATACTTCGAATTCTTTAGGGTCTAAAGCGCTTACAAAGTCATCTACCGCCTCTTTTTCTTCCATTCCACCTTCATGACCGTAATAAGAAATTAATGTTAATAAGCCTTTTTTTTAGTTAATAAAGTTAACGATTTATCCAGCGCCATGATTGTCGTCTTAGGTTTTGTGATGAATTTATGATCTGCCCTAGGTAAATAACCTAGATTAAACATAATAAGTGAAGCTTCATTCACATACTCATCCATGGTCTCATGTCCTGACTTAATGAGCGTGACATTATCAGTCGCTTCATGAGTTTCTAATAACTTCTCAGTATTAGTAACAGCCATATCTTGTACATCAAAAGCATAGACACGTCCATCATTTCCAACTAATTGTGATAAAAAAAGAGTATCATTGCCGTTACCCATTGTGCCATCAACGACGACAACAGGTTTATCTGACAATAATACTGCTTGCATTTCTTCTTTAATAATTGATTGTACCATTCTTGTTATAGAGCCAAAAATCATAAGTATAACCTTTCATTACTGTATCAAACACTATAGATTCTGCAAATACTTAACCTCATCTTTGGTTAACCTTCTATACTGACCGTATTTGAGACCTTCTATTGTGATTTTACCAATTGCACATCGCTCAAGAGACACTACATTAGCCCCCCCTACTGTTTCAACCATTCTTCTAATCTGACGGTTCTTACCTTCTTTTAAGATTATGGAATAAGATTGAGTTTTTTTGATTGTCCTTTAATAATTTGATTTTACAAGGCATAGTCATTTCACCGTCAAGGTCTACACCTGCTCTTAACTTCTTAATATCAGGAATACTAATTGGCGGACTTACTTTGACAACATATTGCTTTTCAACCTCATGTTTTGGGTGGGTTAACTTGTAGGTTAAATCACCATCATTGGTTAAAATAATTAAGCCGCTTGACATAAAATCAAGTCTACCAACTGGGTATAATCTATGGTGACTGTCTATCATATCTACAACATTACTTCGCCCTTTTTCATCAGATGCTGTTGAAACAACTCTAACAGGTTTATGGAGTAGATAGTATTCAAGGGCCTCTACTTTTCTTAGAACCTTACTTTTGTACATGATCTCATCTGTCATAGGGTTGACTTTCAAACCCATTTCTGTGACAACTTGACCATTGACTTTAACATCGCCTTTTGCAATTAATTTTTCTGCTGCTCTTCTTGAACATATGCCTGCATCGGCCATAAATTTTTGTAGTCTAACTTCCATATATACCTTCCAAATCCAATCCAGCGACCTTAATCAAGCTCACTATCATATTCATAATATGTTTCTTCCTCTTCTTCTGTTGATAAGTAATCCTCTTCTTCTTCAACAGTTAGAACCATGTTATCAAGGTCAACATGATCTCTCACTTCTACTTCACCGTCTGTGGTTTCCATGATTGTCAATTGAACCTCTCGTTCTACCTCGTGTTTAATATGACTCAGTGCTTCTTCTCCAACCTCTGGTAAATCGTTCATAGATTGCAGCCCAAACCCTCGTAAAAAAATCTTTTGTTGTGCCAAAAAGTATGGGTTTTCCTGGTGCATCCATTCGACCCACTTCGCAGATTAGGTTATACTCCACCAACTTATTGACTGCGTGATTACAGTTAACACCACGCACAGATTCTATATGAGCTCTTGTGATAGGCTGTTGGTAAGCAATTATAGCCAATGTTTCAATAAGGACATCTGTTAGAACAAATTCTTTTAATTTAAAATTCACTTTTTTGACCTGTTCGTAATAGTCCCGTTTGGTCGCCATTTGGAAACTTTCATCTACTTCAACAAGCATAACGCCACGTTCCTGTTCGTCATATTTGTCTTTCATATTCTTAAGTATACCAAGGCAATCGACTTCATCCATTTCCATTGCTTCAGCTATTTTGCGTACTGGAACAGCCTCGCCCATTGAAAAAAAAGTATTGCCTCAATTGCTGCTTCTATTTTGCTAAAGTTCATTGTTATATCTCTCCCTATTTAAAACGAATAATCACGTCATCAAAGACTTCTGCTTGTGTCACCCTTATACTACCCATTTTCATCAACTCTAAAATGGCTAAAAAAAAGTCACAATCATTTCAGTTTTGGTGGTAACATTATCAAGTAAATCAACAAAACTAAGTGAACTGTAATGTTCTCTCATATTTAGTAATTGTTCAATTTTATCTTGTACAGTGAATTCTTCTTTTTGAATATCTCCAAACTTACTTCGGACGCTGTCGATTTTCTCCACGTTTCTTTTGAGGACTGTCTGGAATACACTATAGAGTCTTGAAAACTCAACATTCTCAAGCAAAACTTCTGGGTCAGCCACTTGTTTATAGTCTTTGACTTCATCAGGAATAGAGGCTTCCTTAAATAACAACTTGTCTGCATGTTCATGACGTAGTTTAAGGGTTTGAGATATCAGCTTGTATTTACGATACTCAAGAAGTTTTTTTGACCAATGCTTCCCTTGGGTCATCCTCATCGTCTTCTTCCTCTTCATACTTTGGCAATAACATTTTAGCTTTGATACTAATAAGGATTGCTGCCATTTCGATGAACTCAGACATGACTTCCATCTTATTTTTCTCCATCATACGTATGTGATCAAGGTATTGAGATGTTATGTCTACAATGGGAATATCATATATATTCACTTTATTCTTGTCGATAAGGTGTAAAAGAAGGTCCAAAGGACCTTCAAAGTTCTCTAGCTTTATTGAAAGCGCCATATTAACTCCTAAACAAACATATTTATGATAACCCCCCCAAGTATTGGACTACCAAATGATTCAAGTACTTCAAGTGCAATAAGCAAAATGAATGCCGAATGGATATAACGTTGATTTTGTAACAATTTGAAATAATTGTTTGGAGAATAAGCATATACGATATTACCCATATCCAGTGGCGGTACAGGTAGTAAATTCACCAAAAAAAATCATAAAGTTAAAAGAAACCAATTTGGCAATAAAATATATAATATATTCATTCACACCAAGTGCGTATGTCATTCTCCATATTGGTATTAGAGCTACCATAAAGGCTAAACTGGTTAATTGACCACTTAACATAATTGGCATAAGACTTCGGTGTTTATTAATTAACTTATTAGGGTTGTATTCGTAAGGCTTTTGCCACCCAACCGCTATTAACTGAAAGTTTGATGAAACTGTAAATAACAACAAGCCGATTGGATCTATGTATTTGCTTGCTTTTACAAAATGTATTTGTTTACGTTTGTGTAATGGATGGGTTAAAAAAATGAGCTGCAATCGTCTTTGGCAACTCATGAGCTATCATCACTATGACACCACATAACATGTTTATAGAAATATGGATTAAAAAGGCCATGTATATTCTCCTAGCTTGATTGAATAAGTCCTTATGCTATTTTACTAATAAACCGAAGAAATAGCAAGGACTATTAGCAAGTAAAAAGGGCCCCCCCAATGGACCCCCCCCTTTATCGAAAGATTATAATTATCTTGTTTTTATACAATTTTGTCTTTTATTAATTGCGGTTTCTTTGCGACTTCCTCAGTAATTGTTATTGCATCTAGAAGTCTAGTTGTAGAATCAACGAGCTTATCTCTATCGTTAGCATAGACCATTGCAATGGTATCACCTTCATTGACATAGTCCCCCCCTAGTTTCTTTTCAAAAACATAGCCAACAGCTAAGTCAATGACACTGTCTTTCGTTTCACGGCCACCACCTAGAACCATAGTCGCAAAGCCTATTTCCTCTGTTTCCATTTCAGCAATATAGCCACTATTTTTTTGCAACAACCGGTTCGATGATTGAAGCTGTATCAAACATAGTTACATCATCTATAAATCGACTGTCTCCACCTTGTGCCTTAACAAACTCCTTAAATTTAGATAAGGCTTTGCCATTGCTAATGGTTTCTTCAAGCATCGTCCTTGCTTCCTCTGACGTCTCAGCTTTCCCTGCTAAAACAACCATTTGACTTCCAAGTTCCAAGCATATTTCAAGTAAATCATCTGGTCCATGTCCTTCTAGTGTATCAATGGCTTCAATGACTTCTAATGTATTACCTACTGCGAGACCTAGAGGTTGATTCATATCTGTAACAATAGCCACTGTTTTACGTCCGTAACCATTACCAATATCTACCATTGTTCTAGCCAAAGCCTTTGCATCTTCTTCATTTCTCATGAAGGCACCCGACCCAGTTTTTACATCAAGTACAATTGCGTTGGAACCTGCCGCAATTTTTTTACTCATAATACTACCGGCAATTAATGATATGTTGTCAACTGTAGCTGTTACATCTCTAAGGGCGTATAACTTCTTATCTGCAGGGGGGGCTAGATTAGCCGTCTGACCAGCTATGGCAATCTTAATTGTATTTACATCCTCTATAAATCTCTCTTCAGAGAGTTTGGTAGTGAATCCAGGGAATGATTCTAATTTATCGATAGTCCCGCCAGTATGACCAAGACCTCTTCCAGACATTTTTGCAACTGGAATTCCAAGGGACGCAACCATTGGCGCTAAAACCAATGAAGTCTTATCACCTACACCACCCGTACTATGTTTATCAACTTTTATGCCGTCGATGTTAGATAAATCAAGCATATCCCCCCCACTTTTTGCCATTTCTAATGTAAGAGCCAAGGTTTCTTCTTTATTCATGCCTTGAAAATATATTGCCATTAAAAGTGCAGAAACTTGATAGTCAGGTATGGTTCCATCTGTAAAGCCGTCCACAAAATAAACGATTTCTTCTTTTGTTAAAATACCACCAAGTTTTTTCTTCTCAATTACATCATACATTCTCATAATATCATCTCCATCATAAGTATTAGTGTTATAATAGGATAAAGTATCAAAACTAAGTTTCTCTAATTCTAGTATTATATGTATACTCAGTTGAAACATCTAAGCATTCATATAATGCCAGAAAGTTCAGCTATATAGTTTTGATAGTTTTACCATATTATAATTATAGCACAGTGAAATTAAAGGGCTATAGGATATAAAGTCATTATGTTATGACATAGATACTTTATCGTCGTAAATTTAATTTAGTTTTATTGATTTAAGTAATTGACATTATCCTTCACTATGTTATAATATTAATCGTGCAAATAATAATTATCAATCGATAGACATTCCTGTCTAAGAATGGTCGATTGTTTAACAAGTAATCAATTCAATCAAATGGAGGTATTTTAAATGAAAAAGTTCGTATGTACAATCTGTGGTTATATTCATGAAGGTGACGCTGCTCCAGAGAAGTGTCCACAATGTGGTGCTCCAGCTAGCAAATTTGTAGAGCAATCTGGCGAAGCTATGGCATGGGCTGATGAGCATTTCATCGGTGTTGCAAAAGATGTTGATCCTGAGATTATCGAAGGATTAAAAATGAACTTCACTGGTGAGTGTACAGAAGTTGGTATGTATCTTGCTATGGCTAGACAAGCTGACCGTGAAGGTTATCCTGAAGTTGCTGAAGCCTATAAGAGAATCGCATGGGAAGAAGCTGAGCACGCATCAAAATTCGCTGAATTACTTGGTGAAGTACTTGTTGCTGATACTAAAACTAACCTTCAAATGCGTGTAGATGCTGAGCATGGCGCTTGCCAAGGTAAAAAAAGACCTTGCAACAAAAGCTAAGCAACTTAACTACGATGCAATCCATGACACTGTACACGAAATGTGTAAAGACGAAGCTAGACATGGTATGGCATTCAAAGGTTTACTTGAAAGATACTTCGGGTAAAATTAGTTATTTAACTTCAAAAATCAGGACTGTTTCATTTTGAAACAGTCCTTTATTTTTGCCAACTATTCACTTTAATGTTTCATGCATGATGAATTGATGCGTTACCTGTTTCCAGGTGAACTCCTCTAACATCATTATATCACTCTGTAAACCAAATAGGAGCATGTTCTCCATCATCAAAGCTATCAACACCGTAATCTACCACCCTATAATGATTCGGGTATTCAAATAGACTTTCATCAACAAGGCCTTGTGGTCCAATGGTGTAGACAACTTCTGCCCCCCCTTCCCGTACAGAACTGGTTATAGATGATTTTTTGTATAGAAGGATGGACTCAATCTTACCACTATCTTTATTTACCAGATATTCATAGAACTTACGAAGGCCACTAACACCCACAGCCTTATTATCCATAAATGTGTATTTGTCATAATGGTCTGAGTTTTGCATTCCTACAAACATTGTGTTTTCAAAGTCGAAGAATCTAAGGGTATTACTTGACCCACCATATATGGTTACCAACTCTTTATCAGGGCATATAGTTGTATAGCATCATATACATAAGAAATCAATGTTACTTCCTCATCATTGCTATCCTTCTCTTTCCTAACAACAATTGTTTGATCTATACCTTGTCCACCATCATATCCTTCAGCATGTATTATGATATTTGATTCATTGTCACCCACCAATGTAAGGGAAAAATCCTCCTCTGGTAATGTATTTTCAAGACCAAGAATCAAGCTCTCCATATCCCCCCCACCTTCTAGAGAATATAGGAATAATGTAATGTCTTTATATTCTACATCACTTGGTTTTTCAAATACACTTTCATCTATATCACTATGAGAAAGTCTAGTCATTATCTTATGATCCTTTATTAGACCTACTTCATCAAATAATACCTCTTTGACGACGATACCTATTTTCATATCAATAAAGCGTTTTCTCAAATAATCATTATATTTGGATATCACGAGTAAGACTTCATCACCATCAATAGTGGTCATATAGCTATCTAATATTACTTCTCCATATTGATACTGCAAAGGATTTTCACTAGGAGGTACAAAACCATCTATCCCTGCATATACACAGGAATTACCCATTTTCTTCTCAACTAAATCCTCTGGGTCGTCATTACTAGAACCCAGTAAAAGGTCATAGACTTCATAATAAACCCCCCCTTCATCAACGTCGTAATACCTATGTGTTTTATCCATTTCATCAACATAATCGTATTCATATATGTTGTCACCTTTTAAGGTTACTTCAAGCAGATGTGTGAAAAAGCTATAGTCCAAATCATCAAAAAAAATCATTCCAAAGGTATTGGTTTCTTTCATATTCTAGAATAAGCCCACCAAATCCTTTATGAGAAAGTTGCTTAACCATCAAGACCTCGTTTCGATTAACAAGTTCAAATGCATCTTCAGAACTCAATTGATACTTAATGGAATCATAGCTTTGATAGGGTGATTCCATTGCCATTTCTTTTGCCATTTCAATTTTTTCTTTGTCATAGTCAAATTGTTCATCTAATAATGATGTTATGTCTATAGGAATTGATGATAATTCTACACCTGATGATAATTCTACTGGGTCTGTATTTTCTGTTTCTTTAGCGACTTGTTCTACTTGTACTTCTTCTTGTTCTTCTTGCACTTCTTCATCGTTCTCTTCTTCTTGTCCTTCTAGCACTTCTTCGTTCTCTTCTACTTCTTCAGTCTCTTTTTCTTCCACTACTTCAATGACTTCAATTGCTTCTTCAGATACTTTTGGAGAAGCTGATTCATCATCCTGAGATGATTCCTCATCGGCCTCTGCTACCAGTCTCACTTCTTCATCAACACTAGCTTTCGCACTTTCATCCTTTTTCTCAATAGTACACGCTGTAAAGACAAACGATAACAACACCAGCATTACACCTAACTTACATAATAATTTCATAATACCTCCTTCGAAACATTGAGTTACTCTCAGAATCGTTCTTTTCATATTTACTCTCAAATACAATTATAAATATTGTGTTGATCCAAGTGAATAACTAGAAGTCATCAAGGTAATGACCTTGGTCACTGATACTGATGACTAAATCATTGGAAAAGCAAGAAAGTAAAGCACAAAAAAAAGCCAGTTCCATTGAACTGCTTATAGCTTCTATATTATCTTAGGCCCTTGGATGTGCTTTTACATAAACATCTCTTAGTTTGTAATTATTCATCTTAGCGTATATCTGAGTTGTTGAAATATTTGAATGCCCTAACATCTCTTGAACCGACCGCAAATCCGCGCCATTTTCCACCAAATGACAAGCAAAAGAATGCCTTAACATATGTGGTGTAATTTTTTTATTAATCCCAGCTTTACGGGCGTAAGATTTAATAATCTTCCAAAAGCCTTGACGACTCATTGATTCCCCCCCGAGACAAGATACAAACAAAGCACCTTCATCTTCTCTACGAATCATATTGTCTCTTGAACTGTTCATGTATTTGAACAATGCCAATTGAGCAGCCTGTCCTATTGGGATAATACGTTCTTTCTTATTACAGGCACAACGAATATAGCCCATCGTGATATTAATATCATCCTCATGAAGTTCCAACAGCTCTGTAACGCGAATACCAGAAGCATAAAGCAATTCAAGCATTGCCTTATCTCTAATACTCTTATCATCTGCTTCAGTTGGCTGACTTAGCAATAATTCAATTTCATCGAATGTAAGTACCACAGGTACTTTCTTCTCGATTTTTGGTGTAACCAACAATTCGGTTGGATCTTTTACAATCACATCTCTACGCATCAAAAATTGAAAATACGACCTCAATGAAGCCATATTTCTTGATATGGTTGACACAGCCCTGCCCTTAGTTTCAAGCTCACGAATATAGCCACTTAGATGAGTGCTTGTGACCATATTAATATCTGCAATGCTATGACTCTGCTCAACATATTGTAACAATTGATGAATATCTCTACGATAAGATTGAACCGTGTTATTGGATGCCCCCCCTTTTATATCTGTCAGATAATCCAAAAATACTCTAACTTGCTCCTTCATGCAAAACGCCCTTTACTCATAAATTTCCTTCAAATAATGCTCGCCCCCCCGTTTACATAATAAAGGATGGTGTTAACTATTATACACGTTTAAGCTTTTTCTCACAATTAGTTTTTGACTATGTAACAATTTTTGTCTAATTTGAACAATAAATATTATGCCTTACTTCGGCTTAAACTTTCTTTAAAGGTCAAAACCGCTGATATCGTCTTATTGTCAACAATATCACCTGCGAAAATCATATCAACCAATTCACCTAGTGTGTATCGTTCTATTGTAACAAATTCATCGTCATCCAAATTCTGAACGGATTCTATGAGATTTTTGGCTACATAGATATGAATGACTTCATCAGTAATACCAATACTTGAGTAGAAATTGTAAAGATAGGACATATCCTTTGTCTTGTAACCAGTTTCCTCTTCAAGTTCACGATGAGCACATTCTAACGGATCCTCATCAGGTGAATCAAGTGTACCAGCTGGTATTTCAAGTGTATAGGAATCGCTGGCATTTCTGTATTGACGTACCATGATAATTTTACCCTCATCATCAACCGGTATAATCGCTGCTGCACCAGGGTGAATTACCAATTCCCAGTCAACTTCCTTGCCTTCTGGTGTTAATAATCGCTCTTTTATAAGGTGTACACGGATACCATCATAGATATCCGTTCTGTATAACCGCTTGAATTTATTTTCCATTACTTATGCTCCTAATCATCATGCATTATCAATGTGTAATCTCAAAGATTACTTAAAGGCTTTTGTTTTATCATAACAAGCGCTCATAGCATCTATTATGGCACTTCGAAATCCTTTAGCCTCAAGAACTTTGACTGCTTCAATTGTGGTCCCACCTGGTGAACAAACTGCATCTTTGAGTTCTCCAGGATGTTTACCTGACTCCAGAACCATTTTTGCAGTACCAAGCATGGTTTGTGCTGCAAGTTCATAAGACATAGCTCTAGGAAGGCCACATAGCACTGCTGCATCTGCCATGCTTCAATCATCATGAAACCATAGGCTGGTGAACTTCCTGACACTGGTACAACCATATCTAATTGATTTTCACTCACTTCAACCGAACGACCAAAACTATTAAAGAAAGCCTTGATATCATCAACTTCTTCAGCCAAATAGGCATCTTTTGAAAATGCAAAGGCGCTCATACCTTCAAGTACCAGAGCTGGTGTGTTTGGCATTGATCTTACCACTCTGGTTGTTAGACCAAGATAGGATTTGATATGTTCAATAGTTACGCCTGGTGCTATGGACAAGAATATGTGAGATTCATTGACTTCTTCAGCAATTTCTTCCAAAACACTATTGAGGTACTGAGGTTTAATTGCTAAAACAATCAAGTTTGCATTTTGTACAAGCTCTGCGTTACTTGTTACATAGTCAATGCCCGACTCAGCCTTGAATTTCGAAAGTGCCACTTCATTGACATCCGTATAAAACAGTTGATCCAAAGGCAAAGCTGTTGCTGCGCCTTTTAACATTGCCGAACCCATATTACCAATTCCAATAAATCCTATCTTCATACTAACCACCCTTTCACTAATCTATTTCTCTATACAGATAATTCTGCTTTTTTTACCAAGAATCTCTTGGTTTGCTTCGACGATTGGTTTGATAAAGCCATCAACGAATTCAATAACTTGTTCTGGCGACCTACCAACAAAGTTCTCTGGTGCCAAGATAGACATAATCTCTTCTTCACTCATCTTGAACTCATCATCAGCAATGATACGCTCAATAAGGTCATTTGGCTTACCTTCCAACTTGACTTGCTTACCAGCTTCCATGGAGTGTACACGAATTAACTCATGTAACTCTTGACGGTCACCACCACGTTTAACACCTTCCATCATAATCATTTCCGTTGCCATGAAAGGTAATTCACTCATCACTCTGTTTCTAATAACTTTTGGATAAACCACTAAGCCATCAACAACATTCATATAGATTTCAAGAATTGCATCCACTGCCAAGAAAGCTTCTGGAATGGCAAGACGTTTATTGGCTGAGTCATCCAGTGTACGCTCAAACCATTGGGTAGCTGCTGTAATTGCAGGATTCATCGTATTTGAGATGACATGTCTTGCAAGTGATGAAATACGCTCTGAACGCATTGGGTTTCTTTTGTAAGCCATCGCTGATGAACCGATTTGACTTTTCTCAAATGGTTCCTCAATTTCCTTTAGATTTTGAAGCAACCTTATGTCATTGCTAAACTTATAAGCTGATTGTGCAACGCCACTTAGAACATTTAGAAATTGTGAATCAAGTTTACGAGGATAAGTTTGTCCTGTTACAGGGTATGATGCATCATAGCCGACTTTCTTTGCAACCAGTGAATCAAGTTCTTTAACTTTCTCATGGTCATTATCAAACAAACTTAAGTATGTAGCTTGTGTACCAGTTGTACCCTTAACACCTCTTAGTAACTTCTTACCTAATTGGTGTTCAATATCTTCAAGGTCAAGTAATAAATCTTCAAGCCACAAACAAGCTCTTTTACCAACTGTTGTCAGTTGGGCTGGCTGATAATGTGTGAAGCCAAGTGTTGGCATATCTTTGTATTCTACTGCAAATCCAGATAATTTATCAATAACATTGATTAACTTTTCTTTTACCATTTGCAGTGCTTCATTCATAATAATAATGTCTGTGTTGTCCCCCCCTACATAGCAACTTGTAGCACCAAGATGAATAATCGGTTTAGCTGATTTAGCTTGCTCACCATAAGCAAAAACATGAGACATAACATCATGTCTTACTTTTTTTCTCCTGTGCTATTGCAACGTCATAATTAATATCGTCTGCAAATTGCTTAAGTTCAGCAATTTGCTCATCTGTAATATCAAGTCCCAATTCTTTCTCAGCTTCAGCAAGAGCAATCCATAGTTTTCTCCATGTCTTGAACTTCTTGTCTGGTGAGAAGATGTATAACATTTCTTTACTTGCATACCTAGATCCTAGAGGTGTAACGTAAGTTTCATTCATGATATCGTCCTTTCAATTCACATAAATATTGATTAGATGCGTAAAAAAACACGCAACCATAGTATAACATAAATACGTAGTTAAAGCATCGTAGACAAAGATCTACAATGCTTTATATCGTAATAATTATTGAGTTACAACTTTGCTTGACTCAAGCTTCATAATTGCAGCAAGTTTGATGCAAACACATAAGATTTCTATCGCTTTATCAAGTTCACTTAGTGGTGGAAAAGTTGGTGCTATACGAATATTCTCATCTTTTGGGTCTTTTTTTATAAGGATACGTTGCACCTGCTGGTGTTAACTTAAGACCAACGGATTCAGCCGTGGCCACAACTTCTTTGGCACAACCTTGCATTACATCCAAATTGATGAAATAACCGCCAATTGGTTTGGACCAATTAGCTATATCTAGACCATCTAATTCTTTAGACAGTATACTAAGTACTTTATTGAACTTAGGTCTAATAATCTCAGCATGTTTCTTCATGTGATTCTTAACGCCTGCCATATCTTTAAGAAACTCAACATGACGAAATTGGTTAATCTTATCTGAACCAATGGTTTGAACACCCATAATCCTAAGGGTAAATTCATGATTGGCTTTGCTTGTAGCCATTGCTGCAACAGCTGCTCCAGCAAAAGTCACTTTGGACATTGAAGTATACAGATATGGTCTGTTGTCATTCCCTGCGTCCCTACAAGCTTCCATAATGTTGTAAAGACTTGTGGATTCATCATATAGGTCATGAACCACATAGGCATTATCCCACATAATTCTAAAATCTTTGGCTGCAGTCTCCATAGATGCCAGTCGTTTCACCACATCGTCTGAATATGTAATACCTGTTGGATTAGAATATTTTGGAACACACCATATACCTTTTATGGAAGCATCTTCTCTAACAAGAGATTCTACTAGGTCCATATCAGGTCCATCTTGTGTCATTGGTACAGAAATCATTTCAATATCTAACAATTCACAGATAGAAAAATGTCTGTCATAACCAGGTACCGGACATAAGAACTTAAGCTTATCTTCTTGTGCCCATGGCCTCTCACTGCCAATAGTTCCAAACAACATAGCTTTAGCTAGTGTTGAATACATCATGTTAAGACTGGAGTTCCCACCAATAATAACTTCTTCTGGTTTCACTTCAAGTATATCTGCAAAAAGCTGACGGGTTTCCTCAAGACCTTCTAAAGTCCCGTAGTTTCTGTAATCTTTATTTGGGTCTGTTTCATAAGGAATAGTAATATCGAGTAAGCCATTGGATAAATCTAATTGCTGTGTACATGGTTTTCCCCCCCTTGCCATGTTCAAATCTAGATTCTCACTTTTGTAAAGTGCCAATTGCTGTTCAAGCTCCACTCTCAAAGCCGTTAAAGACTCTTCAGAGTAATTAGAGTATAATGCCACAAATAGCGCCTCCTAATAATCAGTAATGAAAGTTGCCCTCTTTCTTAACTAGGATACCATATTTTGCAAGATTTGTGAATCACTTTTTCATTTTCATCCATTTGAACCAATAAATTACCTTAACCAAGGAATTTTCATGCAAGTTTTACCATCCGATAATTCAAGTGTATAGAATTGTTGCTTTTATGACTTGCAAATTGCCCACTAAAAAGGCATTGTCCAAATGGACAATGCCTTAATTTAATCTTATTTAGCATATTCAATCGATCTGGTTTCACGGATTACATTGACCTTAATCTGGCCTGGGTATTCCAATTCTTCCTCGATCTTTTTAGCAACTTCCCTAGCAAGTAATACCGTTTCTTGATCAGTGGTTTGATCAGGTACTACCATTATACGAATCTCTCTACCTGCTTGAATAGCAAAAGATTTCTCCACACCTTTAAATTCATCAGCAATTTCTTCTAGTTTTTGTAATCTCTGTATATACGTATGCAGTGTCTCTCTTCTAGCACCAGGTCTAGCTGCAGAAATAGTATCCGCTGCTTGAACAAGTACAGATATCAATGAAGTCGGCTCAACATCACCGTGATGTGATTCAACGCCATTGATGACAACCTCAGACTCTTTATACTTTCGACATAAGTCTGCACCGATGGAAATATGTGACCCTTCCATCTCATGGTCAACTGCCTTACCGATATCATGTAATAGGCCTGCACGTTTCGCAAGTCTTACATCAAGACCGATTTCACCAGCAAGTAGACCACACAAGTGTGCTACTTCTATTGAATGCTTAAGCACATTCTGACCGTAACTAGTACGGAATTTCATTTTACCAAGAAGTCTAACCAGTTCTGGATGTACACCATGGACACCTGTATCGAACGTGGCATTTTCTCCTTCTTCACGAATGATCTGTTCAACTTCGCGTTTAGCTTTCTCAACCATTTCCTCAATTCTAGCTGGATGAATACGTCCATCTACAATTAATTTCTCAAGGGCTATACGCGCTGTTTCTCTTCTGATAGGGTCAAAACCTGACAATATGACAGCTTCTGGTGTATCATCGATGATTAAGTCAATACCAGTCAACGTCTCTAACGTTCTGATATTACGACCTTCACGACCAATAATACGTCCCTTCATTTCATCGTTAGGAAGTTGAACAACAGATACTGTTGATTCAGCAACATGGTCTGCTGCACATTTCTGTACGGCAGTAGCAAGAATCTTACGTGCATTCTTGGTTGCGTCTTCCTTAGCTCTAACTTCAAGTTCTTTTACTAAAATTGCTGTTTCATGTTTTACATCTTCTTCAACTGATTTTAAAAGGTATTCTTTTGCTTGTTCGGTAGTTAATCCAGAGATTTTTTCTAATTCTGATAGGTGCTGCTGTTTTAGCTGTTCTAGTTCATCTCTTTGTCTGTTTAACTTGTCATCCTTTTGAGTAAGTTGAGCTTCTTTTTTCTCAATAGCATCTGCTTTACGGTCAATCGTTTCCTCTTTCTTCTGGATACGACGTTCCAATTGAGTTATCTCATTACGGCGCTCTTTAACTTCTTTATCAAGGTCATTTTTAATCCTAATGGTTTCATCCTTAAGATCAAGACGTGCTTCACGCTTTAGCGCTTCACCTTCTTTGATAGCATCATCAACGATTTTACGCGCTTTTTGTTCTGCTGAACCAAATTGAGCTTCTGCAACATTCTTTCTATACATGACTCCTAAATAAAAAGCTAATGTACCTACAACAACGGCAACAATAACAGGTATGAGTATGTTTATAAACAACTATAACACCTCCTCTGTATTCACTTTCCATTGTACAATCTCGCTTCATATACGATTTAAACGTATAAGTCATAAACTTATACAACAAATAAATTCTATCCTTTTTTATATACTATGTCAAGTTATATGACAATATTTTAAGCGCTTATGTTCATTCTTCACAAAAACGACTTACCGCACTCTTACATGTATCGTAGTTAAAACCCTTATAGGATAGGAAACGTATCATTTTGACATGGTCTTCATTGGTAATTTCCTTACGACCATATTTCTTCTGCAAAAGGCGACAAGCCGTTTCCAATTCAACTTCACTGTCGTCATTTTCAGCAAAGAATTCCCTTAAAAGCTGACTGTCCACACCTTTTTCCTTTAGCTTGATTTCAATAACACGCCGACTTTTTTTGCTCTTTGTAATAAGCATAATATTTTTCTACAAATCGAAGGTCATCAATGAAACCTTTGTCTTCGAAATAGGTGATAATCTCTTCGATTAGGCAATCTCGATAACCATCTTTTCGAAGCTTCTTAGTGATATAGTATCTGGTATAGTCTTGTCTAGCTAATAAATGAAATACACGTTTTTTACCTCTTGCGAGCAAAATCGACATGGCCTTGGCCCAGTTGGCTTCTGTAATTTCCCTATTAATCTCAAGCGCAAGAGCCTTCAGTTCTTTATAGTAAAGGTAAATGGTTATGTCTTCGTCTGTGACAATACGGTATTTGCCACGTTCTTTTTTCTCTATCTCAATAACAATCATAGCATTCGCTTTCCTTTTTTGGACCCATACAGGCCACATATCACGGCCAATAAATCAATAAAATAGAAAAGGGCAAGGTACACTGGTGTACCCTGCCTCAGTTAATCTCATTCATACTACTTATCGGCTTCTTCCACCTTAGCCTTAGTTGCTTTTCCTGCTTCTTTAACTTCTGCTCCATCTTCTACTGCAAAACCATAATGGCCGCGTATTTGAGTTTCAATTTTGTGGAAGACTTCTGGATTCTCTTTAAGATAAATCTTTGAATTTTCACGTCCTTGACCTAATCTAATATCTCCATAAGAGAACCAAGCACCACTTTTTTTTGCACAAAATCAAGACCTGTTCCCAAGTCAAGAATATCTCCTTCTTTGGATATACCTTCGCCAAACATAATGTCGAACTCAGCAGTCTTAAATGGTGGGGGGGCAATCTTATTCTTAGCCACTTTCACTCTAACACGGTTACCTACCATATTAGTCCCTTGCTTAAGTGTCTCTATACGTCTAACATCCAATCTAACAGATGAGTAGAATTTTAGCGCACGACCACCTGTAGTTACTTCTGGACTTCCAAACATAACCCCCCCAACTTTTTCACGAAGCTGGTTAATGAAAATAACGATGCAATTGGATTTAGAAACAATACCAGTCAGCTTACGCAAAGCCTGAGACATCAGTCTGGCATGAAGACCAACATGTGAATCACCCATGTCACCTTCTATCTCTGCTTTTGGTACTAACGCAGCAACTGAGTCAACAACAACAATATCAATGGCACCAGAACGAACCATTGTTTCTGTAATCTCTAAAGCTTGCTCACCGTTATCAGGTTGTGAAATATATAAATTATCAATATCAACGCCTATTTTTTTAGCATATGCAGGATCAAGAGCATGTTCTGCATCAACAAAACCTGCAATACCGCCCGCCTTTTGTAGTTCAGCTACCATGTGGAGGGCTACAGTGGTCTTACCACTTGATTCTGGTCCATAAAGCTCAACAATACGACCTCTAGGTACACCACCGGCACCAAGTGCAATATCCAGGCTAAGCGCTCCAGTTGGAACTGTCTCAACATTCATGTGCTTATTGGATTCTCCAAGTTTCATTATGGATCCCTTACCATATTGTCTCTCAATCTGTGTTATCGCCGCGTCTAATGCTTTAATCTTATCATTTTTCATGAATCCCTGACCCCCCCTTTCACAAAAGAGGCTTACCTCCTTTTGCTATCTCCGAACGTTTGTTCGTTTTTCTATAGTATAGTACATATGTTCCCCCCCTTCGTCAATGCTTTATTTCAAAATTTCGAATAAAAGCATCAAAGCCCTTTGAACACTGTAATCACGTATCTTTTGACGTAACCCATTGATGTTAAGGCGCGTGTGATAGACATCATCGTCATACGCCACCGCAATGTGAACTGTTCCCACAGGTTTTTCTTTAGTACCTCCACCTGGTCCAGCCACGCCTGTAATACCAACCCCCCCTATGTTCGTATCCGAAACGTTTTTCACACCAACTGCCATGGCCGTTGCAACTTCTTGACTCACAGCCCCCCCATTGTCCATCAAGACTTGTTCATCAACACCAAGCCACTTTATCTTAGATTCATTGGCATAAGTCACAATACCATTTTTATAGACTTGTGAAACACCAGGAACACCAACAAGTCTTGCGCTTAATAAACCACCCGTACAAGACTCTGCCAAAGCAATGGTTTTCCTCTTTTCAATGAGTTTCTCAACAATAATTTCTTCAAGTTCTTTGTCTTCGTAGGTATAGCAGTATTGACCGATAAATGGCATCAATTCTTTGGTCATATCTTCTATCATTTGACTGCCTTCTTCTACTGTATCTGTAGTAGCCGTCACACGAATATTCACCGACCCAAGCTTTGCATAAGGTGCAACCCTTGGATTGTCAGACACATCCATTATATGTCCAATTTTGACCGCCAAATCACTTTCACCGATACCAAAGAGTTTAAATATCCTTGAAGTGATTACTTCGGTTGATAATTTGGACAAGATTGGCTTAACACAAGACTCAAACATAGGTTTTAATTCTCTTGGTGGCCCAGGCAATAAGAAATAATGTGTTTTGTCTTGTTCAACATACACCCCCCCAGGAGCTGTGCCGTTACCATTATGTAGTGCTATACCGCCTTCTGGTCTCAATGCCTGTTTTAAGTTGCTTTGCGCCATTTCTCTACCCAAGTCTCTAAAGAAGTCTTCAATGGCTTCTACGGACCGCTCATCCATCACCATAGGCATTCCAAGACTTTTGGCTACAGTTTCTTTGGTCATATCATCATATGTTGGTCCAAGTCCACCAGAAAAGATAATCACATCCGACCTTTTCTTTGCGTAATCTATTGCTTCTAATAACTGCTCCTCATAATCACCAACAACGCTTTGATATAAGACTTCTATACCTAGTTCTGTCAATTGCTGACTTAGAAATTGTGTGTTTGTATTCAAAGTGTCACCAATGAGTAACTCATTACCAACACATATCACTTCACCAATCATGGATAGACTCCTTTGTCAATTTCTTTAGATATCAAGAGAAAGCCTGTTCTATAATAGAACAGACTTCTTTGTAACTTTTTTTGTAACATCTTTGTACTGTCTTTGTAATTACATTGACCCTTCAAATACTTTAACATTCTTAACAACATAATCCCACCCAGACATAATGGTGAAAAATGTGGCTGCAATAATAAGCACCCAGTCAAGATAAGCTTTGAAAGCCAATGGTATAGGCAACAACACAACGATAATCATAACCATTGTCGTTGCTGTTTTAATCTTACCCCCCCATATACTTGCTGCCAGTACAATACCTTTTGATGCCGCGACCAACCTAAGCCCACTAACAACAAACTCACGACTTATGATGATAATGGTAATATAAGCTGGTATCATTCCTACTTCTGTCATATAAATCATTGCCGCTGCCACCAAAAGCTTATCCGCCAGTGGGTCCATGAATTTTCCAAAATCCGTCACCAGATTCCTTGACCTCGCAATATAGCCATCAAGAAAATCTGTCACCGAGCAACAACAAATATGCCAACACCCACATAAAGGCCAAGATTACCTTCAACCAAATAGAGGGCCAACAAAAATAGTGGTATAAGGGCAACACGTATTACAGTAAGTTTATTCGCTAGATTCATCGTATACTTCTCCTATAAGATCATACTCACTAAAACTCTTTACACGAACAGGCACAAACTGACCTGCAAGTAGTTCAAAAGGTGATTCTATAAATATGTTGCCATCTACACCAGGCGCATCTTTATAAGTTCTACCTATATAAACATTATCCTCAGGAATGTAACCTTCAACCATACAATTGATAATTTGGTCGATCATGGCCTCATTCTTCTCTGTAGATACCTCTTGCTGAACCAACATAATTTTGTCACGACGTTCATCCATAATTGCTTGTGGAATCTGATTAGGCATAGTCGCAGCTTTTGTACCCTCTTCAAGAGAATAGGTAAAGACACCCACTCTGTCCAATTTGTACTCCTCAACAAATGACCTTAGAAGTTCAAAGTCCTCATCTGTTTCACCTGGGAATCCAACAATAAGTGATGATCTAATAGCAATATCAGGCATTGCACTTCTGAGTTTGCCAATAACCGTCTTAATTGTCTCGTCGTTACTTCTTCTAGCCATACCTTTAAGAACATTGTTGCTAATATGCTGAATTGGAATATCAATATAATTAACGATTTTCTCTTCTCTTGCCATTATACTGATTAATTCGTCTGTTATGTCCTCTGGGTAACAATAGAGTAATCGAATCCAATCAAGACCCTCTATCTTCACCAATTCCTCTAAAAGTTTTGGTAAGGCTTTTTCCTTATATAAATCAACACCATACTTAGTGACATCTTGAGCAACAACGATAATCTCAGTCTTGCCTTGTGAAACCAAATACTTAGTTTCCTCTACCAAACTTTCGATACGTCGGCTACGAATACGGCCTCTCAGACTAGGAATAATACAATAAGTACAATTGTTATTACAGCCTTCTGAAATCTTCAAATAACCATAATGGGATGTTTGGTCCCCCCCTACTCGCTTGATATATGGTTCACAAGCATAATTAATGTCTTTAAAACTAATATAAGGCTCATTTCTATCCATAATATGTTCTATGGCTTGCGCAATCTCATCATAATTAGATGTCCCAAGAGCGCCATCAAGTTCTGGTATTTCTTTTACCAATTCCTCGCGGTATCTTTGAGTCAAACAGCCAACAGCGATAAGACCTTTGAGTCTTCCTGTCTCTTTATAGGATGCCATTTCAAGAATGGTTTGAACACTCTCCTCTTTTGCATCATGAATAAAGCTACAAGTGTTTACAATAATGATATCTGCCTCTGATTCTTCATTCACAAGTTCATACTCATGGTCACGAATCTGGCCTAACATCACCTCAGTATCCACTAGGTTCTTATCACACCCTAGGGATACAAAAAAAATATTTTACATTCTGACATAAAGTCCTACTTTCTATCTCCGCATACCTCTAATACTTTAACTAATTTTTACTTCATTTCTTTTGCTTTAACACAATTATTCATAAGCATTGCTATGGTCATTGGGCCAACACCACCTGGTACAGGAGTTATAGCACCAGCGATATCAAGACAGTCTTCATAGTCTACATCACCACATAGCTTGCCATTTTCATCTCTATTAATACCAACATCAATGACTGTTGCACCTTCTTTGACAAAGTCACTGTTAAGGAATTTAGCTCTACCTATGGCAACAACAAGAATATCCGCCTGCTTACAAACACCTTTTAGGTCTTTGGTTCTTGAATGTGTCATGGTCACTGTACCATTTTCACGAAGCAAAAGCAACGTTACAGGTTTACCAACTATATTGCTACGTCCTACAACAACACAGTTTGCCCCCCCTTCTATTTCAATGTCTGAACGTTTCAACATTTCAATTACACCAGCAGGTGTACAAGAAACGAAACCATCGTGACCAATGCTTAGGTTCCCAACACTAATTGGGTGAAAGCCATCCACATCTTTGGCTGGATCAATGGCCTTAATGACTTTATCATCATCAATCTGTTTAGGCAAAGGTAATTGGACCAAAATACCATCAACATCATCCCTATTATTTAGTTCTTCAACAACACTTAAGACTTCATCTTCACTTGTTTCAGCTGGCAGTTCATATGACAATGAACGTATGCCAACGTACTCACAAGCGCGTTTCTTGTTACGTACATAGACATGAGAAGCAGGATCATCTCCGACTATTACAACAGCTAGTGTCGGTTGCTTACCTTCTGCCGTCATTGCTTCCACTTTTACCTTAAGTTCATCTTTTATCTTTTGTGAAATTTCTTTTCCGCTAATAATCTTTGCTGACATAATTGTCTCCTAATCTAGAATAATCCTGAAATATGGCCATCAACATCAATATCAATGTTCTCTGCAGATGGTACTTTTGGTAAGCCAGGCATTGTCATAACATCACCTGTTAATGCAACAATGAACTCTGCACCTGCTGAGACGTTCAATTCTCTAACAGTAATATCAAAGCCTGTAGGACGACCAAGTAAAGTTGGGTCATCGGATAATGAATATTGAGTCTTAGCTATACAGATTGGTAACTTATCAAGACCTAAGCTTTCAAGCTGTTTGATCATTTTTGATGCTTTCTTAGTGAAATGTACCTCTGATGCACCATATATTTTACCTGCAATGGCATTAATCTTTGCTTCAATTGATTCATCTACCCTATAAAGTGGTGTGAAATCTGATTGTTTATTGTCAAGGGTATCAAGAACCACTTTCGCAAGGTCAAGACCACCTTCGCCGCCACTTTCCCATACATTAGAGATTGCAAATGAAGCACCCATTGCCTCACAACGTTCTTGTACATAAGCTACTTCAGCTTCCGAGTCCGTAACAAAGTGATTCAGTGTAACAACAACTGGTACATTGTACTGATGGAGGTTCTCTATATGTTTCTCCAAATTAACAAATCCTTGCTTTAAGGCTTCGACATTCTCATTTGACAATGATTTCTTATCTACACCGCCATTATATTTAAGGGCACGTATTGTTGCAACCAAAACAATGGCATCTGGTTTAAGACCAGCTTTTTGACACTTGATATCAAGGAACTTCTCTGCGCCAAGGTCAGCACCAAATCCTGCTTCTGTTACCACTATATCCGTTAACTTCAAAGCATATTTAGTTGCACGCACAGAGTTACATCCATGGGCAATATTAGCAAATGGTCCACCATGCATAATGGCTGGTGTGTTTTCAAGTGTTTGAACTAGGTTTGGCTTGATGGCGTCTTTAAGCAATGCAGCCATTGCACCTTGTGCTTTTAGGTCACCAGCAGTCACTGGTTTACCTTCTCTAGTATAAGCAACAATTATTTGACTCAGACGTTTCTTAAGGTCGTCAAGGTCATCCGACAAACATAGAATGGCCATAACTTCTGAAGCAACCGAAATCATAAAGTGGTCCTCACGTGGAACACCTTGCATTTTACCACCCATACCAACAACAATGTTACGTAAGGCTCTGTCATTCATATCAACAACACGTTTCCACACAATTTGTCTTGTGTCTATTTGAAGACTATTGCCTTGTTGCATATGATTATCTAGTAATGCTGACAGCAAGTTATGTGCAATGCTCACAGCATGAATATCACCTGTAAAATGAAGGTTGATGTCCTCCATAGGAATAACTTGAGCATATCCGCCCCCCCCTGCAGCGCCACCTTTGATACCCATACAAGGACCAGTGATGGCTCTCTAAGGGCAATCATAGATTTCTTTCCTAGTTTCCCTAGTGCCTGACCAAGACCAACCGTAGTTGTTGTCTTTCCTTCGCCAGCTGGTGTTGGATTGATTGCTGTCACAAGGACAAGTTTTCCATCTTCATTGTCTTTTACTTCATTCCATAAATCATCGGTTAACTTTGCTTTATGTTTACCGTAATATTCAAGATGGTCTTCTGTGATACCAATGGATGATGCCACATCCTTAATTGGTATAATGTTCGCCTCGTTGGCAATTTGAATATCCGTTTTCATTTTACGCCTCCTTAAAATGTTTGCTGAACACCATCATCTGGTTTGGTCTCAGCAGTTTCTTCACCGGCCTCTTTGGCCGTAGCTTCCTCTTTCATCCTTGCATACTCATCACGGGTCATTAGAACTTGTCTTGGTTTAGAACCTTCTTCGTCACCGACAAAGCCCGCTTCATGCAGTTGGTCTACTATTCTAGCAGCACGGTTGTAACCAACCCTAAATCGACGTTGTATCATGGACGCTGATGCTTTTTGTTTCTCTATGACTAAATCAAGGGCATCATTGAAATGAGCATCATAATCTGAGTCATTTCCGCCGCCACTTGCTTGGTCGTTATCTTTGGATAATTGGTTCATAATTTTCTCATTGTAAACCGCTTTAGATTGGTCTTTGAGGAAAGTAACAATGTTTTCCACTTCTTTGTCCGAAATAAAGGCGCCTTGTACTCGAACTGGTTTTTGAAGACCTACTGGGTAAAATAACATATCCCCCCCTTTACCAAGTAATTTTTCAGCCCCCCCATAAGAGTCAATAATGGTTCTTGAGTCTGTTCCAGAAGACACATTGAAGGCAATACGACTTGGGATGTTCGCCTTAATAAGACCCGTTATAACATCAACGGATGGTCTTTGCGTAGCAATAATCAAATGAAGTCCAGCGGCCCTTGCCATCTGTGCCAAACGACATATGGCATCTTCAACATCATTTGGTGCCACCATCATAAGGTCAGCAAGCTCATCAACTATAATGACAATTTGTGGCAATTTCTTACCTTCACCAGTCTCATCAACCGCAGCGTTATAACCTTTTAAGTCTCTTACATTGCCTGCAGCGAATAATTTATAGCGATCTGCCATCTCCTGAACTGCCCAGTTAAGAGCGCCTGCTGCTTTCTTTGGATCAGTTACAACAGGTATCAATAGATGTGGAATACCATTATATGAACTAAGCTCAACAACTTTTGGGTCAATCATTAGTAACCTGACTTCATCAGGGGGGGTTGCCTTATATAAGATTGAAGTAATCAATGTGTTAACACACACTGACTTACCAGAACCTGTAGCGCCAGCAATCAGTAAGTGGGGGGGCATTCTACCAATATCTGCAATCATTACTTTACCACTAATGTCTTTACCTAGGGCAAAGCCAATCTTACTAGGATATTTGATAAAATCATTGGTATCAATAACTTCACGTAAGTAGACAGATTGGGTTTCTTGATTAGGTACTTCTATACCAACGGCTGACTTACCTGGAATTGGTGCCTCTATACGTATACCACTTGACGCAAGATTGAGTGCAAGGTCATCTTGTAGGTTCACAATCTTACTGACTTTCACACCTACGTCAGGTTGTAATTCATAACGGGTTACTGTAGGTCCAACACTGACATCCAGTATCTTAGCACCAACCCCCCCAAAACTAGCAAGGGTTGAAACAAGTTTCTCTGCATTGGCTGTAATGTCAGACTCTGAGTAATGTTGACCGTTCTTTATATGTTCTTTCATTAGTTCCATTGGTGGCAAACGATATACAACTTCTTTGGCCTTGGTTTCTATCTCTGTTTGGATTGCCTCAACTGGTACAGGTGTTACTTTCTCAACTTTTTCCTCAACAATAGGTTCAAAACTCATGGTATCTGTCGAGAACTTAACTGGCCCACTTTCCACAGAATTGGTCGTCGCTTTGTCATTGGCTCTTGCTGCCTCTTCTTGTCTAATAATTTGGTCAAATGGGTCATTACCATTAATCTTATATGAAGGTTTAGCCCCCCCCTAGATTTTGACGGTTTGGTGGTTCTTGTTTTATCAAATAATTTCTTACTATCTGTATTGGCTGCATCCTTGCCAGCTGCTTCAAGTAAAGTGGCTTTGGCTAACATGTCTTTTTGCTTTTCTTTATTGATATGTGCACGTTCTTCTTTGCGCACTTGTCTATCCTTTTGAAGGTTGTCGTTATAGAGCTTAATCTGCTCCCCCCCAGCTGACTCAATGCCTTTCTTACCTGCATGAAGCATAAGGCTGCCTAACCACTTACCAAGCTTAAGTAAGCCATTACCGATTTTTGCAAGTGACTGTTCAGTAATCAATATACCAAGTGATAATGCAATCATGCCAAGAATAATATAAGAACCAAGTCTACCGATTAATATTTCAAACAAGTCACCTACAACACCACCAACCATTCCCCCCCCACCTATATGTTCAAGGCAGAAGTTGAATAGTAAATGTAAGTCGAAGCAAAAAAAATGTACTTCGAAGGGATAAAGTCCTATTAATCTGCGCATCCTCTATGTGGTAGATATGGGCAAAGGTTGAGACAACAATGAAGCCAATGAATACAAGGGATAATTTATTGTTAAGCCTTTGATTGCCTTTGTTAAAAACTTTAAGAAACGATGCCACAAGGATAAAAATAGGAATCAAATAAGCACTAATACCAAACACACCAAACAAAAAGGCTTGGACATTTGACCCTACGGAACCGCCAGCCCCCCCAAAATATACACTGATAATCAGCATAAGAGATAAGGCGATGAATATAAGGACCACAATCTCATACTTCAAATCATCACTTAACAATTTTTCATCATTGGTGTTCTTTGTACCTTTTTTTTCTCGGTTTTGCCTTAGATGAAGTTTTTCTCTTTCCTTTTCCTCTTGTGTCTGCCATAAAATCCCCCCCCTAGATTTCGAGTTACTTTTAACTAAGTCATTCTATCCAAATAATATTGTAGCCAGCAATACTGTTCCTACAAGGTAACAATAATAGGCAAAATAGTGTAACTTGCCTCTTCGTACAATATCAAGCAAAATTCTGATACATATATAGCCAACTATCGCCGATGCCAAAACGCCTAGTCCATAGGTCGTTACTAGCTTTCCTATAGGTTCACCGGATTCAAAATCCATAAGTTGTAAAATGGTTGCCCCCCCTATAATAGCCGGTATTGACATTATGAAACTGAACTTAACAACGAACTCTTTTTTTCATACCAACCAAAAGCCCTGCCACCATTGTAGAACCAGAACGTGATATCCCTGGAAAAGTAGCGAAGCCTTGGAATACACCTATCAGTGCCGCATTCTTGTAAGTCGTAGTTTGTTCCTCTTTTTGCCCTGATTCAATCTTAGTTGTAATCAGAAGTAATGTTGCAGTAATAATAAGACCAATGGCTGGAAACAATAATGATGTATAGGCCTGCAGTATAACTTTTTCAAGAAGCAAGGCAATAATAACCGTTGGAATGGTTGCAACAATCACTAACATAACAAACTTTTGATATTTTGTTTCTACGATGACTGGTTTAGTAAAAGCTTGTTTGTCCCTCCTAAGAAAATATCCAAGGTATAAGAAACAATTCTTAACAATTTGTAGACCATTAAGGATAAGAGCACCAATATCTTTATAAAATGCTATGAATATAGCCACTAATGTACCAAGATGTAACAAAACTTCGAATAGGATATCACCTTCAGATGTAATCCCTAGAATTTTACTAAATAAGACTAAGTGTCCCGAACTACTAACAGGTAGAAATTCAGTTAAACCCTGAATGACTCCCATGATTATTGCGTCTAAAATCGACATATATACTCTCCCATTAAGTCATTATAATATCTATCGTTTGATTTTGTTGACTTCATTGATTAAAGTCCAAATGCTTGGTGAAGAGCGTGAACCGCTTTTTCCAAGTCTTTGCTATAAATCAGACATGCAATGGTTGATAAAGAATCTGCACTCTGTAGTATCTGTATGTTCTCTTTGGATAAGCTGGAGACAATTCTTGCCATAACCCCCCCTGGCACACCAGTCATCCTCTCACCAATAACTGTGACTTTACTACAGTCATCTATATAGGTGAACTGGGCATCATACTTTTCAATTAACATGATGGTTCTATCTTTTTTATCGGACTCAGTGGTAAAGACTCTACGACTTGGGAATATATTGATAATGTCTATAGAGACACCATTATCCGCCAAATCCTCAAAAAAAGTTTCATCATCAATATCGCCTTCAACACTAAACTGTATCCGGTTGTCTCTATGGGCAATGGACGTTATCAGATTATCGTTGATTGTAATTGGTTTTTCTATATGGTCATAATGTGTGATTGCGGTACCTAAGTTATCACTAAAGGTATTTTTGATCACCATGGTCATGCCAGAACGTTTAGCTACCTCAACTGCACCAGGATGAATAACCTTAGCACCATTGTCAGCCATTTGAAAGACTTCCTCGTAGCTAATATGTTCAATTTGTTTGGCTTCATCGTAAACTCTTGGATCAGCTGTCATTACCCCCCCATCCACATCCGTGTATATCTCTACAACGTCTGCTTCTAAGGCTTCACCAATTAGTGCAGCAGAAGTATCTGAGCCGCCACGTCCTAGGGTTGTTATATCCCCCCCTTTGTCATCTCGACCTTGAAAGCCAGCAATCACTGGAATACTGTCTTCTTCTAGAATTCTAAATAAACGATCTGTGTTGATATCAACAACACGGGCACTTGAGAAATGACTTGACGTTAATATGCCAGCTGCCCCCCCACCAGTCAAAGCTTCTGATTTGAGACCCCCCCTTGCCTTGATATTATTGGATACAACAACCGTTGAAATAATCTCTCCACAACCAATGAGCATATCCATTTCTCTATCATCTATATGTCTGCCTTCGTATTTTAGTAAATCAAGCAAAGTATCTGTTGCGTAAGGACTTCCGAGTCGTCCCATAGCCGAGACAATAACCACAACGTCATCATACTTTTTCTTTGCTTCTATTATTTTGTCAACAACCCGCTCTCTGCAATCCATATCTGCTAGAGACGTGCCGCCAAATTTTTGTACAATCAGACTCATTTAAGCCTCCAATGTAACCTTTTTTTGCCTACATAAATATACCATAACAGGTCACAAATAACAACGAATTAGGCTGTTTTTACCAAAGTAATTCTATCTATATTCACATGAAATATTATACCATATTCATATTAGTTTATGCTTAGGATTTGCATAATGGTCATATAGCTTGTATACTACTAGCGTACAAGAAAGGTGCTTCGCATCACTGTACACTAAACCATGTGAATCACATGGTCATTGAAAGGCGGAATAACATGGCATTCGACGGTGTTGTCATATCAAATATAATCCATGAACTTAACAACAAAATCCTAGGGGGGGGACGTATCGGTAAAGTTGCCCAACCTGAGAAAGACGAAATCATCTTAACCATTCGTAACGATAGGACCAATTACAAGCTACTTCTTTCTTCTATGGCTTCTATGCCAAAGTTGCATTTAACAAATACAAGTAAAGTCAACCCTATTACGGCACCAAACTTTTGCATGCTTCTTAGAAAACATCTTGTCGGTGGGCAAATTAAGTCCATTACACAACCGGAATTCGAACGTATTGTGATTTTTGAGATTGAAAACCTAGACGAACTTGGGGGGGAAATGGTGACTCGCAAACTCATCATAGAAATAATGGGTCGCCACAGTAACATTATCCTAACCGATGAAACAGATAACATATTAGATGCTGTACGACGGGTTGGCGCACAAATCAGCTCAGTTCGTGAGGTCTTTCCTAATAGAAGCTACGTCTTACCCCCCCCAAACCAAGATAAAGTCAGTCCACTTAGCCTTCTCTCAGAAGAAGCTTTTATTGAGTGCATAAAAAAAAGCTTTATCCTACAAAAATCCCTTTATCAAAACATCACAGGATTAAGTCCTGTAATTGCAGAGGAATTATGTTACCAAGCAGGCGTTGATGGATCGACTCCCATAGAAGAAGCCGGACCCGCTTTTGCCTATCTGTATGAAGCTTTCAAAAAGTTGGTAAATACCATTGAAGAAGGCAGCTTTGAACCAACTATGTACTTAGACGATACAGGCAAGCAAACAGATTTTACAGCAGTCCCCCCCCTCTCTTTCCTACATAATTATGAGGCGGTAGCCTTTGAGTCCGTGTCTGAGATGGTTGAAAGTTTCTACCTTCAAAATGCAATACAGTCTCGTATATCACAAAAATCCGTTGACCTGCGCAAATTGGTTAATACCAACTTAGAACGATGCTACAAGAAGCTTGATATCCAGTTGCATCAGATCAAAGATACTGAGAATAGAGAAAAATTCAAAATTACTGGCGAGCTGATCAACGCCAACCTATACCAGATCACTGAAGGTGATACACAGGTTACGGTCTATGACTATTACAACGACAACCAAGAACGAATTATTAAGTTAGACCCTCAGCTGAGCCCTAGTCAAAATGCTCAGAAACAATACAATAAATACAATAAGAAGAAACGAACTTTAACTGCTCTAACTGAACATATAGAATCTACCAAAGCTGAAATAAGTCACCTAGAATCTGTGAAATACGCCTTAGATAATGCTCTTAAAGAAGAAGACCTACTTGAGGTCCGTCAGGAGTTAATGGAAACAGGCTACATTAAGTTCCGTAAGTCAAAGAAGCAAAAGGCCTTAAAAAAAAGCTGAGCCTATGCACTATATTTCCAGTGATGGCTTTGACTTATACGTAGGTAAAAACAACTTTCAAAACGATACCCTCTCCACAAAGTTTGCCAACGGCGGGGGGGATTGGTGGTTTCATGCCAAAGGTGTTGCAGGATCTCATGTCATTATGCAGGTTGGACCACTAAAAATGGAAGAGATTCCTGACAGGGCTTATGAAGAAGCGGCAGCCCTAGCCGCTTACTACTCCAAAGACAAGGACTCTGCCAAAGTCTCTGTTGACTACATTCAGAAAAAAACACGTCAAAAAACCGAATGCGTCAGCACCCGGTTTCGTTATCTATCACACCAATTATTCAATGATGGTAAGTCCTAGTATAAGAGACCTTACCTTGGTAGAATAAGACTCTGTTTCAACATTATTATATCTCTGTATCATCTATTATGGTGACTGGTGGAACTAGCAGTCGTTCTGGATTTTCAAGTAATTTAATTGCCAGCTTAAAGGCTGTCGCATAGTAGAATCCATCAACGATTCGCTCATCTGCCGTCACTTTCAAATCCATAAATGTTCTAATTTCCTCAGAATTATCTCGGCCAATGACTTTCTCTTTCTTCTTAACACCAAAGGCTAAAAACATGGACGTTGTACCGATGTTATAAATGTGGTGGTAGACTGCCTTTATTCCAAGAGATCCAAGATTAGTTATATACATACTTGTATGAAATGGACTAGCATCCAATATGGAACGTGGCAATATGCCCAAATAGTCAGTGAACTTTACAAAACTTATAAATCCTTTAATAAAGAAACCAGGTAATATGGCAATCACTTTGGCCAAAACATCTGCACTGTTATCAGCATTCACTTCGACTTCATCGTCAGTCTTATTGGCATCTATGTCCTCATTAACTATTCTCACAATGTCATGAAGGGTTGCTCTTGGATCATATAGAGTTTTGACAGCTGCGTCACTTGCCTGCTCCGTCATTGCTTTTTTCATTGTATACGAGATGGAGATATGATTTCTTGCATAGATTTTGTTACCTGACACAAAACGATTGATTTTTGGCTTTTGGCTCATCGTTCTTACCATGGCAGCAATAATAAGATGCATCATACCGATTTTCACTTTATGTTCATTACGGTATTCACGAATAAAGGGCTCTACTTTTGTTAAATCAATACTATCCTCAAAGTAAACATGGGCATCCGTTCTATCATTCATGATATAAGGCATTAGCTTTGATACTGGGTCTAGTTTAGTCAGATAATAACCGTCTTTCCTATCCTTTAAGATTCTGCGTCGCATTGCCGCCTCCATAACTCAGCGTACCAACAGGACAAATATCAACACAAGCACCACAACCAACACATTGGTTAGAAATCACTGGTATCTGCCTTATTGCTCTCGCTTTTATTTTTATTGACATCTCACAGACCCTGTCACAATTACCACAATTAATACAAGTTTTATTATCAGTTGCTATTACATGGCCAGTCATTTTACTAACCATTGACAACATAGTCCCAGCAGGACAATAGTGACAATACAACCTTCCTGTAGAAAACAAGAATCCAATAAACATCAACAATAACCCAAATACAAAATACATGTATTTTTCAACATTTCTAAGACTACTTATTGAAACAAATTCATCACCAAGAATGAGTGTTACAGACCAAATAAGAATAATTAAAAGATAAGTAACAAATATAACCCACTTTAGTTGTCTAAGTAATGTCAGGATTTTTTTGACCTATTTTATCATTTAGACTAGTAAAAAGTGGTATTGCCTCTCTCATTGTCTCTGAATGACACCCTACATTTGGACATAGCATAGAACAAAAGAACCTTCTCCCATACTTAATGACACCAATAAAGACAATCATATTCCATAACAAATACGTGATAACTAGGACCAAGACTCCATTGCCATTAAAAGCATGGGCAACATCAGTAGTAAAATAGTGTCCATCATAGATAATTTGAAGTGGAAAGGATGACCACGGAAATGGCATTAAGGCTAAAACAAACTCCCAATAGCCAGAGAAAATTGGTAATAGAATCAACAAGCAGAACATGGCAAACATAAAAACATATATGGACCTACGGCGCATTGTATTGGCTTGCTTCTTATGATTGAATATATTTAGGGTTAGTAAGCCACCTATAATTACGAAAAGCCACGCCCAACAGTCTCGAAAATCAGATAAAACATATGTAACAATTCACCAGTTTGCTTAGAAAAATAATCATTGGCTCCAAGTCCTAGCCCACCCATTAGGATACCACCAAATACAAATAAAGTTATAATGATTTTTATGCCTATAACATTTGCTCTCATAACCACTACCATCTCTCTATTTATTCTACCAATACCCTAAAAATCAATGGAAGGATTTCTTTATTATTTCCGCCTGCTCTTTCATTTCTCTTGCAGATTCAAGTGTATTGTCAGTAATTGAGGCACCACTGATTAGCCGTGCAAGTTCATTCGTTATTTCATTTGCATTTAGAGGTCTGACAATCGATTCGATACGGGTGTCATTTTCTTTCTTTTCGATTAAGAAATGATGATCTGCCATGGCACTGATTTGTGGCAAGTGAGTGATACAAATTATCTGACGATTCATGGACAAAGCAGCCATTTTTTTTCTGCAACCCTCTGAGCCGTTCGGCCACTAATACCCGAATCAATCTCATCAAATACCAAAGTCTCTACACCATCTTGCTTGGCAAAAACTGATTTGAGGGCTAACATAACTCGTGAAAGTTCTCCACCAGATGCAATTTTATTCAGTGCTTGAACTGGTTCATTTTTATTAGTACTAATTAAAATAGTTACTTGGTCGTAACCACTTGCATCAAAACCATCAACTTGCTTAACCTCAACCTCAACTTGGCTATCAGCAAAATTAAGCTCTGCTAATATCTCTTGGATTTCTTTGCTAATATGTATTGCTGCACTCTGCCTCATAGCAGAAATATCACCGCAAAGATTCACTATATCGGATTCAAACTGAGAAATCTCACCTTTGATTTTTTCAATATTTTCATTGTAATGTTCAAGGTAGTCCAGTTCTTTTGTTTTTTGATCTAAAATACCAAGTATATCAGCTAAGGACTCACCATACTTTGATTTGAGTGTGTTAATAGTATGAAGGCGTTGTTCTATTTCTTCTAAAGAATTGTGATCCATCTCCAGACCAGAATGATAAGAGTCTATACTACGGTTTAAACCTCTTAGCAAATCTTCAATCTGGGAAGCCTCATTCATCAACGCTTCAATTTCCTCATCATACTGCTCCACTGTAGATAATTTCTCCATAACATGTCCAAAAAGCGACGATACACTATTTTCCATATCACCTTCGAGTATATTGGAAGCACCTACAAGGTTCTCAATAATTTTTTGACGATTAGACAAGACTTTGTACTCAGTATGGAGGTGGGTATCTTCTCCAACTTCTATATTGGCCTCACTAATTTCATCTATTTCAAAGCGTAAAAAATCAATTTCACGGCGACGTTTTTCATCATCCAAAGCATCTTGATTTATTTGCTTCATATGAGAACGATAGGTCTCGTACAGGGACCTTAACTGAGCCTTTAGGGGGGGCACCAAATCTTTACCTATGTATTTGTCAAGTAATGTAATGTGATGATTAGGACGAAGCAGCGACTGATGGTCATGCTGCGAATGAATATCTATCAACTTTTCAACTATGGCTTTTGCCACAGCTGATGTGGTTGTCTCACTGTTGATTCTATAGACACTTCGTCCAGACTCATTAAACCTTCTAGATATAAGAAGTGAATGTTCTTCATCAAAGATAATGTCATAACGTTCAGTCAGTTCCTTTGCAAATGCCTCGCTTATCTCAAAAATCATCTCAATGAGTGCATATGCTTCCCCCCCACTACGAATAATGCCTTTATCCAGTTTACTACCAGATATGGCATTCATAGAACCTATAATAATAGATTTACCTGCACCCGTTTCACCACTAAGTACCGTTAATCCTTTGTCAAAATCAATTTCTAGTTCATTAATGAGTGCAAAATTCTTAACATGTAAATAACTAAGCATATGTTCCCACCTCTAACTATGAGCTATTTTATTAAGTCTTTCCATCAGTGCAACAGCATCTTCTTCTGATCTTACAGCACAGAAAATAGTATCATCACCAGCTATACTCCCAACAACTTCATCAAAACTCATTGCATCAATTGCAGCTGCAACAGCCATTGCCATACCAGTTAAAGTTTTAATTACAATAATGTTCCCGGCTCTATCCATACCACTGTAACCATTGATAAATATACGCACATATTTCTCGTTTAGGTTTGTTTCCTTAGATGGTAATATGACATATTTTTGTCTACCTGTAGTTGAAGCAACCTTAGTTAACTTCAAATCACGAATATCCCTTGAAATTGTAGCTTGAGTAACTTCAAAACCATCTTCCATTAGTAAATGAGCTAAATCTTCTTGTGTTTCAATATCATTGTGGTTAATCAATTCAATAATCTTTGTTTGTCTTGCAATCTTCATGTCATTACCTCCCTTATGTTAATTACACTCTATTTCCCACCTAATTTACGTCTCAGTATATGATAAAAATCATGGCCTTCTAACTTAATCAGCCTTGTTTGCATACTTGTTTTCTTGATCAAGATGTCAGCGTCTGAACTAATACGCATCCCTTCTTGTCCATCTATTGTAACCATTAGGTCTTTATCCCAATTACGACGGTTATGTTCAAAAGTAATTTTGATTTGATCATCACTAGATAACACAATACTTCTTGCAGTTAATGAGTGAGGGCAAATCGGTGTCATAACAATCATTTTGTTATGTGGTGCTACAATTGGTCCCCCCCCAGCTGATAAGTTATAGGCTGTAGAACCTGTAGGTGTTGATATGATTAATCCATCTGCCGAATAGTAATTGACAAATTCATCATTAACATAAACACTAAAGCCTACCATTCTTGATAGTGCCATCCGACTAATGACCACATCATTAAGGCCAAACCCATCTTGCACCACAAGACCATCTTCATAAACATGGGCTTCTAACATCATCCGTGTTTCAATTTCGTAATTGCCCTCAAGGACTAATTTAAGGTTGTCTTGCCACTCTTTTTCTTCTATCTCTGCCAAGAAACCTAGATTGCCTAAGTTTATACCTAATATTGGAATCTTATGCTGTGCCAGTTTCCTAGCTGAGTGAATGATTGTTCCATCACCACCAAGAACTATGGCAAAATCGATGTTATCAAGATCCTCTTCTGACTGAATGCATGTTGCGTCTAGATGGTTGCAGTTTCTAACCTTCTCATCAATAAAAATCGTACAGTCATTCTCGTGTAACCACTGTATGATCTCATTGGTCAATTGTAGTGTCTCATCTTTTATTATATTAACAATTATATAAACACGGTGCATACTCTCACCTATTTCCTATCTCTACCAATACATCTTATCCAGTTATCAATCGCTTACAATTTCACATGTGCATTGTCGACTACTTGTTGAAGCTTATCAAAAAAAATGCCTCTTGCTCAGTTACCTGACCATCATTGCTTGCATATAAGAGGTACTCTATGTTACCTTCTGGCCCTTTAATAGGTGAAAAATCTATCCCTAGACAAGTAAAGCCTAAACTGATTACTTCATTGACAATTTTTTTCAATCACTTCTAGATGGACTTTGGCATCTCTAACAACACCTTTTTTTACCAACCTTCTCACGGCCTGCCTCAAACTGAGGTTTGATTAGACATACCAACTGAGCCTTGTCTGCCATCAATCCTCTTACAGGTGTTAGAACTTTTATAAGAGAAATGAAAGAAACATCTATGCTCACAAACTCAGCAGCTTCTTGTATATCGTCTGCTGTTACATAACGAATGTTAGTCTTTTCCATACAAACCACCCGTTCATCTTGTCTAAGTTTCCAAGCAAGCTGACCTCTACCAACATCAATGGCATATACTTTGATTGCACCATTTTGAAGCATACAATCTGTAAAGCCACCTGTTGAAGAACCAACATCCATACATATTTTACCCTCAAGGCTAATAGGATATTGCTTCATGGCCTTTTCAAGCTTTAAACCACCACGACTTACATAGGGATTAGGATTGCTTTTTATCGTAATTTCCAAAGACTTGTCTATCTTTGTACCCGCCTTATCCTCTCTTTGACCTGCAACAAATACATTCCCGGTCATTATAAGGGTTTTAGCTTTTTCTCTAGAAGGTGCAAGACCTTTTTCAACTAGCAATATATCAAGTCTTTCCTTATTTGCTGCCATTTTACACCTCTAATAATCTTTGTATTGATTCTAAGATACTGTCTGCATCTAGTTGCTCATCTTTTAGTAATTGGGAACGACTTCCGTGTGTGACAAAACCATCATCGATACCATATAGTTCAACCTTGGTTTGTATACCATTTTCACATAGATATCGCATAACCTCACTACCATAGCCGCCTATAATCGCATTCTCTTCTAGAACGACAATCACATCGTGACTATCCGATATAGACTTGATCATAGTTTCATCTATTGGCTTGGTAAAGACTGCATCAACAACTGTGACTTTAACGTCCAATCTATCATGAACTTCCAGGGCCGTTTCAACCATTGATCCAACTGCCAATATGGCAACTTGACTACCCTTTGTCAATATTTCACTTTTACCTAAGCAAATGTTTTTATCTGACCAAGCATCAGAATCATATGATGCATATTGATTTAATAATGGCGCAGAGCCCTTTGGATATCTAATTGCCAAAGGTCCTTCTTTATAATCAAGGCTAAAGTCAAGAAGTCTTTTGAGTGCTTTACCATCTCTTGGTGCAGCAATAGAAATATTAGGCATATGATTTAGATATGACAAATCAAACACACCTTGATGAGTTTCACCATCCTCACCAACTATGCCTGCTCTATCTAACAAAAATGTCACAGGTACCTTTTGAATACACACATCATGCAGAACCTGATCATAAGCCCTTTGCAAAAAGGAAGAATATATTGCTACATATGGTTTTACTTCTTGAAGGCCTAAGCCTGCCGCAAATGTGACAGCATGTTGCTCAGCAATACCTACGTCAAAGAAATGATCAGGGTACTTCTTTGCAAACTTAGACAAACCTGTACCACTTGGCATTGCAGCAGATATGGCAGCAATTTTGTGCCCCCCCGCCTTAACATACTCTGAAAGCTGTAATCCCATTATTTGTCCATAACTTATGCCTTGTTTAACTTGTGGCATTTTTGCTTACCACTCTCAGAATCAAATGGTTTTATGCCATGGAATTTGCTAGGATTGTTCTCAGCATGATGATAGCCTTTTCCTTTTGTTGTATTGAGATGAACAAGGACTGGACCATCTATACGTCTTGCTTGTTTTAGTACTTTGATTGTTTGACTAATAGAATGACCATCGATTGGACCAAGGTAAGTATATCCCATTTCTTCAAAGAACATACCTGGTACCAATATCTGCTTAATACCATCTTTGATGTCTTTTACAGCTCTTGTAATCGGACGCCCCCCCACTACAGGGACTTTATCAAGGACTTTATGAACATCACTTTTGATTTCTTGATAAACATTACCTGTACGAATACTGTCTAAGTACTGAGCCAGTCCACCAACGTTCCTTGATATGGACATTTGATTATCGTTTAGAATTACTATGAAGTTACTCTTAAGTCTTGAACCGTTATTAAGTGCTTCAAGGGCCATACCGGCAGTCAAAGCCCCCCCATCTCCAATAACAGCAACAACACTGTTGCCTTCTTTACTCATATCACGTGCTACAGCGTAACCAAGTGCACCTGATATAGACGTCGAACTATGTCCAACATCAAACACATCATGTTCACTTTCACAACGTTTAGTAAAACCGCTAAGACCACCGTATTGACGAACAGTCTTAAGGGCTTCTTTTCTACCTGTTAAAATCTTGTGGACATAACTCTGATGACCAACGTCCCATACAATCTTGTCATATGGTGAATCAAAAATGTAATGAAGGGCTATGGTCAATTCAACAACGCCAAGGTTAGAACTGAGGTGCCCTCCAGTTTCACTTACGATTTCAATAAGATACTCACGTATCTCATTTGCCAATCTATTCAAATCTTCCGGACGCACCTTCTTAAGGTCATCTGGTGAATTTATTTGCTCTAATATACTTTTCATTTAATCACCCTTTTTGATTATATGCCTAAAACCGGACATTCTTCCAAGTATGCTCCCCCCCAACTTATATACAATGAAATTTGCATGTCTTAGTGCAATTTCTTTTCCTATAGATTTACCGCCTACTGTAATTGCAGCAATAATTGATGTTAGCAATATGCTTGCAACCACTGTTTTGACTGTCATTGTTTCATTTATTTTTACTATGATTGCTGCTGATGCTGAACCTGATATAATACCGGCAATATCTCCAATAACATCATTGAAAAAGTTAGCCACTGCACCTGCATTTCTAATAATCATTATACTTTCCTTTGAACCTTTGACCTTAGATGCTGCCATTGAATGAAACGGTGTCTCTGTTGCGGCCGTAACAGCAATACCAAGCAAATCAAAGAATATACCCATGAATACAATTAAAAGCAAAATGATAACAGCCCCCCCTAACAAACTCACTTTTTCCATAAAAACAATAGAAAAATACCCAAGTACAATTGCCACAAAAAAAGTGATAATCATAATGGTTAATACCCATAGATAATTCACTTTCTTATGTGTGTACATGTTGCGGAATTTGACTCGACTGCCAGATTTTTTTTCATGATTTCCCTCTATATCTATATGTGGTGCGATTTAATTCGTAATATCCTATGCGATTTTTACATCGGTAAAATTAGCAACGTTCCTTTGCTATGTGATTTCATCTGAATAAGTAATAACTTTTGAATCAAAGCTAGTCTCATTCGTAATATCCTATGCGATTTTACATCAGTAAAATTAGCAACGTTCCTTTGCTATGTGATTTTTCTATGCTAAGTGTTTTCACGACATACTTAGCTTGAAAAATAACATTGTGAAGACAATAGTGATAGTAAATTTTGCGGCATATAGTCTAGCAGGTTTTCCCAGTAGCAGACTTCATTGTCGCCAAAGAAGTGATTCCTCTTTAACCGCTACTTCCTGAATGTTACCATCCTGGACGCCAGATCACCTTAAATAACCACACTGTAATCCTATCACTACCTATTAGAAACAGTCTAGGAGTTTTCCTCACATTAACACATACTTCCTAGCCTCTTTAGCAATTAAGAATTTCAGGCAACAATAGCATATTGTAGGTGGCCGCCTACGTTATGCCTAATTACAATCCCTTCAGAATCACGCAAGGCAGGCTACACTGTCCACAGCTTGCGCCGCATGACAGGTTTAATCCAACGTCGTAGAATATCTAACACTTCCACAATCGTTGGTCTCCGCGACAAAAGGGTCAACGCCCACATGCCGTTGTGGATCGCCCTAATGTCTTAACTCCCAGCATAAGCCCGCGACTGGGCGTCGCAAGCCAACACAAGAAACTTCATCGATATGCCCTTTTACGGTTTTTTTTAGTCCCGTCTTCAGATGTATAGTTAATGACTAGAATACTGCGTCTTCAAATAAATTATAACATATACACGTTTTTTTTGTATATTCATACACGTTAGTGTATATAAGGAATCATTTTCTATGTAGTAACCTATATTCTTTCCGAGCAGACATTTTAATCATATATACATAGCTTACTAACGTATCTATATTAAAACATCACCTCTTCATAAATCATTTTCTATGTAACAACTTCGTTGTTACGCGAAAATGATTCCGACAGCGATACCAAGTATCATGCCAACAACAACTTCAAGGTAAGTATGACCAAGAAGTTCCTTTAGCTCTCTATCAAGATGGAATTTGTGCTCGCCGATTTCTTTAATTATTCGATTAATGACTTTCGCTTGTTTTCCGGCTGCCATACGCACATTGGCTGCATCATACATGACGATAAAACTAAATATAGCTGCCAAACCAAAAACAGATGAGTCATAGCCCATTGTTTCACCAATAGCAAATGTAGATGCTACCACAGATGCAGAATGTGAACTTGGCATTCCTCCTGAACCCATTATTCTCTCAGCATTAAATCTCTTTTCTTTGATCAAAGTCCATATGACCTTAGTTCCTTGGGCAGTAAACCAAGCTATAAGGGCACATAGAAATACTCGATTATCTAGAAATTCTTTAAATCCGTCCATATCCACACGTCTCCATCATATTATTTAGTAGCTTCTATTTCTTATATAATCAACGAAGCTTAACAAAAATGATACGTCACACCCTTTAAAAGCGTCAAGTAAAGTTTCTGCTTCGTTTAACAAATCCTTTACAACCGCTACAGACCCATCAATTCCTTTTAAATCAACATAGGTTGTTTTATTATTCTCTTTGTCACTACCAATAGGCTTACCAAGTACTTCTTCTGTTGACGTCACATCAAGTAAATCATCTTGAATCTGAAAAGCCAAACCTATGCTACGACCGATTCTCATTAATTTACCTATATGATCATTCGATGCTCCAGCAAGATAACCGCCCATCATAAAGGATGCTTCAAGCAAAGCCGAAGTCTTATGCTGATGTATATAACCAATAACATCTATATCTGTTGGTTTGTTCTCATATGTTATATCTGCTACCTGACCACCAATCATGCCTCTAGTCCCAGCTTTTTCACCTAAGCACTTAGCTGCGTTGACGCCATGCATGCCAAGATCATACGTAGCAATGCTCTCAAGCATAACCTCAAAGGCTCTATTGAGTAAGCCATCGCCTGCCAGTATAGCCATGTCCTCACCAAACTTTATGTGACATGTTGCTTTTCCTCTTCTTAAGTCATCATTATCCATAGCTGGCAAATCATCATGTATTAATGAATAGGTATGGATCATCTCAAGTGCAACTGCAAAGGCCTCTACGCCCTTATCAAAAGCTTTAACTTTAGATTTAGACCTTTTTACATCCACATTAGTACAGGTCTTGAACATGTCGTATGTAGCAAGGACAATTGTAGGTCTAATACGCTTGCCACCAGCCATCAAACTGTATTTCATCGCTTCATTAACAACATCGTGATAACCACTTTTATCAGATGGTGCATACTCTAATAATAATTTTTCAACTCTCTCTTGATACCCTCTTTGAATTTCTTTATAATCCATCATCTATTCCTTTGTCAAAATCTCTAATTCTTTTTCAATCTTGTCTATAGCGCCATTACAAAATCCAACCAACTCAATACCCTCTTTATATTTCTTAATGGAATCCTCAAGGGTAATTTCATCTTTTGACAAGGCATCCACTATTTTCTCAAGATCCTCAATGGATTTCTCAAAACTTTTTTCCTTACTCATTATGATTCCTCCTTAATATGTTGCTCCATGACTTTTGCTGTGACATAACCATCTGAAAGGGTCAATCTGAAGTCTTGTCCTTCATTCAACTGCATTACAGACTTTATCTTGCCAAGTTCCATATCACTGACATAGCCATAGCCATCTTTCAAACGACTTAGTGGCGATATCCCTGCCAACTGCTCCGATAATATGGATAACTTGTGCCTTTTTCTTGTTATGACTTGTTTCATATATAGATTCAATCGATCTTGGTATTCAGCAATCAATTGATATTTGCGTTCGTATTTTTTCATAGGATGCATGTGTTCAAGCTTGACCAAACTCAGTTCAAGTTGTCGTTTTTTCTTCTGTAATACCCTGTCTAAAGCCCTATCAAGTATATTGGTAATTGTTTACTAGGCTTTCAAATGCCTCGTAATCGTAGACAGCTATCTCTGATGCTGCCGATGGGGGGGTTGGCGCCCTGAAATCAGCTACAAAATCCGCAATAGTAAAATCTGTCTCATGACCTACAGCTGATATAATTGGGATGTCTGATTCATGTATGGCTCTTGCCACAATTTCCTCATTAAAAGGCCATAAATCTTCTATTGAACCGCCACCGCGACCAATGATAATTGTATCAACACTTTGAATTTCGTTGAAATATTTTATACCATCAACAATGTTCATAGCTGCACCAGGTCCTTGCACCAAAGAAGGATACAATATCAATTGAACATATGGATTTCTTCTAGACGCTACTTGAACCATATCACGAATTGCTGCACCTGTATCACTTGTTACAATACCTATACGATGACCATATTTTTTTTAATAGGTTTTTTGAGGGCACTGTCAAATAATCCCTCTGCCTCAAGGGACTTTTTTAATTTTTCATAAGCTTGATATAGTTTACCAAGACCATTCTCAAGAATCTTATTCACATAGATTTGATACTGACCGCTTCGCTCATAGACCGAAACCGAGCCAGCCACAACAATTTTCATACCATTTTTGATATCAAATCTATGGAACCCGCATAAGAACGAAACATAACACAAGAAATTGCGCTCTGCTCATCTTTTAAGGTAAAGTACATATGTCCTGAACTATGGCGTTTGAAGTTTGACACTTCACCTTGAACCCATAGCCCCCCCTTTAGAACATAATCTTTATCCATCAATTGTTTGATATAACCATTGACCTTGGCAACACTTAGAATATTTCTCTCCAAAACTTCCCCCCCACTCACTTTTAAACTTCATCTTGGTCTATATAATGTTCATCTCTATTACTTTTTTAGTTTAACGACATTAGCCAAAATACCGTTAACAAACTTAGGTGATGCATCGCCACCATATTTCTTGGCAATCTCAATAGCCTCATTGATTGCAACATTCGTTGGAATATCACTATCAACAAATATTTCATAGATAGCAACACGTAAAATAGCCAAATCAACACTGGCCATACGGTTTGTCTCCCAGTTCTTAGCCGCTTTCTTTAGAACCTTTTCAATGGCTTCTCTATTGGTTACAATACCTTTGACCTTTTTTTTGAAATATAAGTATCTTCTTCTTCCTTTGACTTAATTTCAGTTAAATAATTAGAGATATGTTCTTCAATTTCCACATCCAAATCAAACTCATATGAAAATATCATCTTGAATACATGTTCTCTCATGCTATGTCTGTTCATTCAATCCTCCAATGTATAATGCCACTAGGCCATTACACTCAAATACCCTTAACTCAACTCATGTCGGCTAAGGGTACGATTTTTCTTATTCTACAGGTTATGCTTATTAGGTAAGTCTTTACAAGGACTTACTTTTCGATATCAACACCTGATACATTAATATTTACTTCAGCAACTTCAAGGCCAGTCATCGTCTCAACTGCTGACTTAACTTTCTCTGAAACTGATTTTGAAACTTCGATAATACTAGCTCCAAATGTAACAACAATAGAAATCGTTAAAGTTACAGCACCTTCACCCACTTCGACAAGAACACCTTTTGCTAGGTTCTTACGCCCAAGTAGTTCAACGATATCGCCAGCAAGATTACCAGCCATACCTTTTACACCATCAACTTCTGATGCTGCCATGCCTGCAATAATTGCAATCACTTCATCTGCAATATGAATCTCACCAATATCTTCATGATCATGTATTTTTAATGTTTGTCTGTCCATTATACAGCCTCCATTCCTCGTCTTAAAAACTCTTATTCTATTATAGCGAACAAAGGCTTAAAGTGCAACAATAAGCGGCCCCCCCTGATAAGTATGGCTTCACTTGAAAGCACGAAAACAGACTGCCAAGAAGCAGTCTGTTATAATCTCATTCGCTCTTTTGCCAATTAAACAATTTCGTCTAATTAGTTAGCACGTGACAGGTATTCACCAGTACGTGTATCAATCTTTAATTTGTCACCGATATTGACAAATAAAGGAACGTTAACTGTGGCACCTGTCTCAACAGTTGCTGGCTTAGTAGCACCTTGTGCAGTATTTCCAGCCACACCTGGTTCGGTCTCAGTTACTTCTAGCACAACATTGATTGGCGCTTCAACACCAAATACTTTACCATCATGGGATAACATCATAACCGTCTCATTTTCTTTTACGAACTTCAGAGCACCATCAAGTTGCTCATCTGTAAGTCCTATTTGGTCATATGTCTCATTATCCATGAAGTAGAAAAGTTCACCATCAGCATAAAGATACTGCATGTTCTTTCTTTCAATATGAGCGTTCTCGAACTTCTCTGTTGGTCTAAATGACTTCTCAAGTACAGCACCTGTTTTAAGGTTCTTATATTTCGTTCTTACAAAGCTGCGCCTTTACCTGGCTTAACATGTTGGAATTCTAGTATAACAAATATACCACCTTCCATCTCGAATGTAACACCATTTTTAAAATCTCCAGCTGATACCATTTATATATCCTCCTTAAGTATACTGATTCAAGTATACCTTTAATATTTTCTAAGATAATCTCGCTCATACTAGTTTATAGCAAAAGCACCTGTTTTTCAACCTATTTCATTACAATTCTAGCAATTCTTTTGTGGAATTAACCAGATTCTCATGACCATCGGCTGTAATACGGACTAAGTCCTCTATACGCACCCCCCCTCCAAAGTCTGGAATATAGATGCCAGGTTCTATGGTAATAAGCATATTTTCTCTTAGGGTAGCAAAGCCTGTCATTGATAACCTTGGATTCTCATGTACATCAAGTCCTAGGCTGTGACCTAAACCATGACCGAAACACCCCCCCCATAACCTTGATTGTATATATAGTCTCTGGCTATTTGGTCAACTTCATTACCGGTCAAATCTGCTTTTATATATTCAAGTGCCATTTCCTGAGCCTTAAGCACAGTATTGTATACTTGCCTTTGACGTTCACTTGCTTTGCCAATTACAACAGTCCTTGTCATATCCGAACAATAACTATCATAGACACAACCAAAGTCTAATGTTACGAAATCACCTGATTCTATAACTTTATCTGAAGCCACACCATGTGGCATACTTGACCTTAGACCAGAAGCAACAATGGTTTCAAAGGACAATTCCCTAGCACCATTCTTTCTCATGAAAAATTCTATCTCTAGTGCAATATCTAGCTCTCGGACACCTTCTTTAAGATATGGAATAATATGTGAAAAAGCTTGGTCTGCAAGATTGGCTGCCTTCTTGACTTTGGAAAGTTCATCTTGATCTTTAACCATCCTCAGGTCTTCAACAAAGCCCTCAATGCTATGGAATGTAATTTGACTTAATGCTTCTTTAAAATAACTGTATTCTCTCACTGTAATGAGATGCTCTTCAATGCCTAATGCTTTAATAGAGTCCGATTGACACAGACGATCAACTGTTTCTTTCAGACCTATCTTCAAGTAATCAATAACTTCATAGTCACGACATTCCACACTAGCTTGTTCCATATAGCGAAAATCAGTTAAGAGTACCTGACGAGACTTTGAAATATATAGATAACAAGATGACCCACTAAAACCAGATAAGTAGCGACTATTATGACCATTAAGGATAATAATCCCATCTATATGATTTAGAGTCATCTTCTCACGCAAAGCTTCAACACGCTTATTCACTTTTCGTCACATCCTCAAAATACCTGATGGCTTCAATATAACCTTCAAGCCCATGTCCGCATATCTGCTTTACACACACGGCTTCCGTTACCGATGTATGTCTAAATGATTCTCTTTCATAGATATTAGATATATGAACCTCAACTGTATCTATCTGCACACTACTAATTGCATCCCTAATAGCGTAACTATAATGTGTATAGGCACCTGGATTAATAACAACACCATCCACCTTGTCATGATAGGCTTGTTGTAATCGATCGATTATGCCACCTTCATAATTGGACTGGTAGCAATCCACTTCGATATTGTTAGACTTGCAATAACCTTGTATTTTCTCCACCAAAAATTCATAGTTCTCATTACCATACACTGCTGTATTTCTTATACCTAAAAAAATTAAGGTTAGGTCCATTAATTACTAGTAATTTCATATTTACCTCGCTTATAAACTGCCTCTACTTAATATATCTCAATTCTACATACCCATTACAATATGGATACTATTTCATCAACAATATTCTTTATTGGTTTACCTGACGTTTGAATAATAACGTTGGCCACACTAAGATACATGGGTTCTCTTATCTCTAACATTGAGTTAATCTTACCTTCTACATCTTCTTCTTGTAATAACGGGCGTTTAGTATCACCTTTGACATTGTTCATTATATGGGTCACATCCGCTTGCAAAAAAACAACCGTACCAATATTGTGCAATAACTTGGTATTTCTCTCTTGTGTTACAATACCGCCACCTGTGGATATAATCTTATTCTTTTTGCCTTGGCAACGTTCCAAATAAGAAGTCTCCAAATCTCTAAAGTAGCCTTCACCTTCTTCCGCAAATATATCAGTAATTGAACGACCTTCTTCTCTCTCAATTTCACTGTCCATATCAACTACTTTTAGATCCAATACTTTCGCTAATTCTTTGGCAATGGTCGATTTGCCACTACCCATAAACCCAATTAATACGATATTACTCATAATAATCACCTTTTCTCATTCTTATGCTTAGCCGTTTACACTTTATCTCTATATAGTTTCAGGACTCATTTTCCTAATAAATGCATTATAACATTTTTCATTTATTGCATCTGACACCGTCATATCATTCCATAATTCAAATGCTCTTACTGCCTGATAATACAACATCCCAAGGCCATTAATGGTTTTTGCACCAGATTCCTTGGCATTTCTCAAAAACTTGGTTTCACCTGGATTGTATATTAAATCTACAGCTACATCAAGGTTCTTGAAAAAAAGTACTACCACCAACAGGTGAATCGGCTACATTTGGTGACATACCAACAGATGTAGTTTGGAATGCAATCGTTAACGATTCATTTAGAAGGCCTTCACCGTCTTTTACAAGTTCAAGTGGCAAAGCAACTGTCTCTACATCATATTTGTCACTAATGACTTCAGCCAGTTCTTCCGCTTTCTCAAGTGTTCTGTTGGTAATCGCAATTAACTTAGCACCTGCTTCAGCACACATAACAGCCACAGCTCTTGCAGCACCACCTGCCCCCCCAATAATTAGAATTGATTGACCCTTAAGATCTACATCAATTTTATCAAGGGACATCTTCAGCCCAATTGCATCCGTATTGTAACCAACCAGTTTGTCATCTTTTCGAACAACCGTGTTCATAGCACCAATATTCTTTGCCATAGGTGCAACCTCATCCATATGATTCATAATATCAAGCTTATATGGCACGGTTACATTAATGCCCTGGATATTAAGACCATCAAGTCCTTTAACCGCATTCTCAAGTTGACCCTCTTTTACATGAAATGTCGTATAGACCATGTCAATCCCTGTTTCTTCTGCCAACATATTGTGTATAAAGGGTGAGAAACTGTGTTCAATAGGATTGCCGATAACACCGTACACCTTGGTATGTCCACTTATATTCATTCTGTAATTCCTCTCTATGAATCTTATGTATATTAATGATCTTTACTTTGAATTTTTCTTTAAATAGCGCTTTAAGACAAACTGTTCTGTACTACGTTTAATCTTAGTAATTAACTGCTCCTTATGTTGGATTGGTTCTACAAGAACCGTATAGAGCCCTAATCTATTTCCCACCCATACATCAGTGAAAAGCTGATCTCCAACAAAAATCCCTTTCTCATGAGGAATAGACAATGTATCAAGTACCCTTCTTAGCCTATGAGTAAAAGGCTTCATGGCATTTGGCATAATAGTTAAGTTTAGTTTTCGATTAAGTGCTTCTACACGTTTGCGAGAATTATTCGAAACCAATCCAACCTTGAAGCCAATGTCTTGAAGCTGTGTAATAAAATCAATCAACTCATCATGGGCATCCAACTGGTCAAATGGCACCAATGTATTATCTACATCAAACAAAACACCTCTGTAACCACTGCTATATAATTCTTCAAAAGGGATATCTGCCACTTTTGCAACATACTTGTTAGGGTATAAAAACTCCATAAGCTCTCCATTCTTACTTTCATTTTAACGTTAAGATTTTCATCCATAACATATAGATTATATCAGCAATGTGGTTAAGATACAAGCTTATTGATTGCTTAAATGACGTTAAAAAGCCACCCTATAGGGTGGCTAAATATTGTACAATACTATCTTTTATTTCTGAATTTTACATGTGATTGAAGATCTATGTGAGCATCACCGTCTTCAAATCTCATATTAATCTGTATGCTATCTGTATTTCTGTATGAAGTCGTAGCACCATTGGTAGCAATTACAAAAGATTCTACAGTACCGGCCATTATATAAGTTTCAGTATCTGATGGATTCGTACCAACAGGAGGATATGTAATCGTAACTGTTATTTCTTGTGTTGACTCATCATAAAATAACTCGTAAGTAGTAATCTCTTCCGTTCCACTGCTATCATCCTCATGCTTAAAGACCAAGTAATAAGGTGTCGTATCATTTACTTCATTAATTTGGCTTGATGGCGATGTTTTATCTGTTTTAATCTCAATAATACCAGTAGATTGTTTTGCAATATCGGTCAACTGATTCATTGCCAATTGACCCTCATATTGAATGTTAATTACATCAGTAGTTGTATTAAAACTTCTTAGATTAAATGTTAGGAATGTGCCAACTGCCCCCCCCATAATAATTCCAGCAATAGCAATCGCTAAAATTAATTCAATTGTTGTAAAGCCTTTTTGATTATTCAACGATGTACACCCTTCCATTCTCTTTTATCACGACGAATTCTACTGTTTTATTTGTTGTCGTTGATGATATCTCATATTTACCAGCACCTGAATCGTTTAATACTTTACCAGAAGAAACATCAAATTCGAATGTCAAATCGTCAGCTGTATCAAATGTATGGTTGTCAATCTCTAAATACGAACCAGAATGTTCCTTTTTTTATTACCATAGCCTTTGGCAATTTGTAATTCTTATACATATTCCAATTAGAACCATCGGTACTCACTTGAATAAGTACAGTATATTTGGAACCATCATGATCCAATATCAGTCGATAATCCTTACCATTAGAAGCCATTTCTTTTGTCTGAACTAACTTAATGTCATTAGTCACCTGACTAGCATAGCTTCCAACATTACTTGTATAGATAACATTCAATCCAAAGCTGGAGAGCCCAATGGCAATTGAAATTAGCCCAATTGTAATTATTAGTTCTAACAGTGTATAACCTTGCTCTTTATTCATCGCTCTCACCTGCCGTTATCCTTATCGCTCTATCTTCCAGTGTTTGAAATAAACTATATCTCTATAATCATAAATCGAATTCTTGGAGGTATCATCTATAGAATTCCCACCAATAATCTCAACTGATTCAGACACATCCAATTCTACTGCATCTGAATAACCTCCACCATAAGTTGACACATCAAACATATCATATATGGACGTCCTAAGGTCATCATTAATCATACGTTGCAGGTACTCTTTTATAGCTGGTGTATCATTCTTTATCGTAACATCCACACTTGAGTCACTATCAGCTGCAGTCACTAATAAATCTCCATTGGTTATAATCGCACCTGCAAAGTCCAAATCACCAATAATATGAATATGACTATTACTTAGAATTATACCTTGTAGCGAAGCACCTTCATCAATAACTAAAGGTGTCGTGCCACTTGCAGTACCCCCCCCTACACCCAAGATTTCTACAGTATGAGCAGAAAATGGATTAAGATACCTAATCTGTGTAGCGCTGTTAGCTGGATTAAGCAAGCTTGTTTCGTTGTTAACCGTGGCCATCTCCACTTCGCTAAGTAATGATTCTATCTTACTGTACTTGTTAACCACATTCAGATTATTGAATACAGATGTAGTATAAATACTTGAATCAAAGTCATAAGAAGGTTCTTCAGGTTCTTCGGGAAGATGATAAGGAAATACACCATTAACTGACTCAACCTCTGTTAAGGGTAAAGCTGATTCTGCTGGTCTTAGTTGATTCATTCTATGAACGTAATCTTCAACTATTCCTTTGGTTAATTCTTCATACTGGGATATCCCAAAGCTTCCACCACCACTAAAATTCAAACGTTGATTATCTTTAAACTTATCGTTATGTATTTGCAAACCTGTTGAATAGATATACTGAGAAATATTAATATTACCATTGCCTGTATTGAGGATGGTATCACCAGTGTCAATCATACGCTCGAATGCAGCGAAATAAGCCTTTCTATCTCCTAAGGCACCAGGACTTGCAAATTTAACACCTGGAACTTCATCATATGATTCCCAGGTTAAACCAGCAAACATTGCATCGAGAGCAGTGCTTTTTTTTCACCTACTGTACCATAGAGCTATAGTCATCGCCAACAAGGTCTGTATTAGTTTTAAGTGCATCAATAACATCTTGATTATTGGCAAAATCCCAAGTATAGGAGATATAATTTCTTTTTATCGAGACACTTTCAGCTGTTTGATATTTTGTACCAACATTAATATAGGCAGTTCCTCCAATCAGGGCTCCTTCAACCACTTCACCTGCAGCAATTTCCTCATAATCTACAGAGTAATTATCTGTGTCAATTGAACCTGTAATCCTTAACTCTTCACCAATCATATCTTCATTAATTACAATAGCGCTACTTTTATCATGACTACTACCGCTACCGATTGTACTACCATCAGTAAAACCAAAATAACTGCCATTAATATATATTTTACTGTTTGCTCCATTAAGTTCCAAATCATCTTGCGTATAGACATTACCATTAACGGTTAATATACCTGCAGTTGCATTTGATTGAGTCAAAAAGCTATTAGCATATACCAACCCATTATTTATTGTCATATTTGCAGAACCGTTTGAAACCTGAACGTGTCCACGAGAGAATACATTACCATCAATCTCAACATCTGCCGCACTTCCAGAGGCATTAACACCACCTACTGTAGTGATGTCTGTTGAACCACTAGGTATTTGAGCATAACCATATACATCACCTTCAATTTTCACGTCAACGTTACTAAATGTAATGGCTCCATTTGCTACAATAGCCTGTTGCCATAGTGGATTGTCTGGAACTGCGATTCTGTTTTCAACTGTACTTACTGGAAAATCTTTAATATTATCTGAGATAACAATATCTGTTGATATCTCTTTAAGTGTTCCGTTAACGTCCTTATAACTAACATAAATATTGTTTATGACGAATTCCTCTTCACTTACAACCATTGGAAATACATCACTACTATCAACTGTAACTGTCAAAACCGATGATCCTGCGCCACCAAGTCTGATATTAGCATATGGAGCATTTTCAATTAATTCTTTAAAGGTATCTTTACTAGGATCAGTCTCATGACTGTTAATGAGAAGCTTGAAATTTAACAAATACCAATCATTGGCATCTTCTTCAATTTTAGACTTGAGCAATACATATTCACCTGAGCCTGGTGAAGTCTCTTCAACATAATCACGTATCTGTGATTCATAATTAGGGTAAGCTGATAATTCAGCATAATCTCCAGCATCAACACTAACCAGTGCTGTATTAATAAGATTTATCTTATTATCAATTTGTGCAGTAGTTTGATTAAGTGCCTCTTCAATATCATCAGCAACAATTTTTCCAACAAATGCATAGACTTGATCTATTCCAGATTCTGCATAATATTGACTTTGCTTTATTCTATAATCGTTTTGTTTCATATTGATGTTCATCAAAGACATGGCTAACAAAGCAGTACCCAGCACTGAAAGGATAGCCACTGTTATAACAACCAATAATAATGTTGATCCTTTTTCGCTGCGTAAATCAATCATACCTTCACCTACTCGTCAAATTTACTACTTTTGAGTGTTGCTAACGTTTCACCGGTAACATTGTTTTCAATACTTAGTTCTAGTTCAATAACTCTAGCTGGAATATCAATTGCTTCAGTAAGATTACGACTAAAACGCACTGTTCCTCGCTCGATTTCAGTCGTAGCATTTATACTTTCATCTTGTCCTTCATAGATGTATACATCTAATTCTGTATCTGTTCTAACGATAATATTTGTATCGATTTGTCCTAGTGTACCACTTTCACCCATGTAGAATCTAACTGCATTATGAGTCATCAAGAATGGCCCGACTGTTCCATATTGCGCATCTTCCGATGTCTCATAGGTTATTGTACAATATGTCGTTATTCCGCCACCGTCATCTGTGGATACAGACTCAATGCGTATATCCCGAATCAATGGGTTTGCTGGTGTCGGTATGGGCAAGCTACTATTATTGCCATCGATATTAACATTGATAGACGTTTCGTCACCGCTATTTATAGTAATGATAGCGTCTACTGGTTTTTCAGCTACTGGTTCATCACCAGCTTCAATTTTACCAATCGCTTCTATATCTGTACTTATGTAATAAGACATAGATAAGTCATATATATCCGGCAAAGTCTTTAAACCTATAGCACTCATATCAGTTCCACCACTAACTGTAAGTGTTCCACCTGGCATAATGCTTTCAATTTCACTCATTTCCTGCGTCTTAATAGCCTCTACATATTCTTGCAATAAGACATTGGCGTTGAGCTGATGTCTTGTATCTATAGTCGAATCAATAGTTCTTGTATAAACAATAGAAATAGGTATAACAGCCGCACCTAATATCACGACTGTTACGATGCTTCAACTAGTGAAAACCCATTTATGTTATTGTATAATCTTCTGAACCATTCAATCATACTATCACCTACAATTATTTTTCTATAACTTCGCCTTGTAATACTTTCATACTAAATCTAGGGTTTGTTGCATCATCACTTACAACATCAACAAATAAAGTGACATCTGTTTGATTATACACACTCAAATTCATACCAACAGAGTCATCAGAACCTGATCTACTCGAAGAGTAAACAACCATTTCAAGGGCGGTCTGTACATCAAAAGCTTGTCGTTCTTTGTACAATCCATCTATATCATAGTTGGCATAGTATTGTCCATCTTCTTCGTAGATACGAATAATTGCATCCAATTTCTCATCTCTATCAATCTTCACATAAGATTCCTCACCACTTGCTACGACTTTACCAATTATATGAGTGTAACCATCAGATTCAATTGATTTTAGGGTAATAAATAAGTCTTCTTGATAGTCAGAAGGATAATCAACCACTTCCTCGTCAATATCCCATTCAACATTAGGTGAATTAAACAGAATATCTTTACCTTTAGGAACATCTTCAAACCTAAGCTCTTCAGGCACTTTTCCATCAATAGTCAAGCCGTACATATTCATAGTCAACGAAGCAGATATTGAAGAAGTTGCCTCATCAAGAACTAAGTTCAAATTTGTCAGCACTGTTCTGTCCGGATAATCTCTAATGAACTTAAGAAAATCTTTTAATTCATCATATTGAAATTCGGTATCCGTTGTAACTGTCCTTCTAAAAGCTATTGGTTTCTCTATTTCCACTTCTTGTTCTTGTGTTTCAGTTGTATCATTTCTTAACAACTCAATCTCAGAGAATTCAATGGAAGGGAATTCTAATTCCGGAAAAGCTTCTTCAATATCAAATATCAATTTGAAGGCTTTTTCCTGAGGTATATCTGTCGGTAAATCTTCACTATAAATAGCAATTTGTTTAATTGCATCATCTATTTCTTGTTTATAAGTATCTATCTTCGCATAGTGTGCTCTCAAGTCAACTAATTGTGCCTCACTTGAAGCAATTTCACTTTCTACATAATCTAATTCTTTTGTTATAGGTCGATAGATTAAGTAATAACCAATAACTATTATGAACATAAATGCCAATAAACTTAATAATTTTTTTATCTCTAGCTGACATCATTCCACCTCCTTATTGTAATTACAGAGAATGGAAAACGTTATGTATTCATCTTCCGAAGTTTCATTTTCAACTGTTGTCATACTTGGAACCAACACATCAGAAAAGACCAACTTTCCATCAACCTTAAGCTCTTTCAAAGATATAATGTAATTCACAACATTGATTTTATCAGATGCGATACAAGCTATAACAACACCTTCTTCAGTATTTAAAAAGGACAAATAGTCAATATCAGATGGGTTGCTTTTTTTCCATTACTTCCAGAACATTAACAACAGTCTCTGTTGTAGAGCCTGATATTGAAGCAATACCTTCACTAAAGGCAAGTCTGTCCATTGCATCCTTATGGTTAGCTAAAACTTCATTGACCACACTTTTTTCTCTTATCTCAATTAGCAAATCATCCCGTTCCACCTTCAACCTCTGCAAGTTGGCATAAGGTAAATAACAAGCAACGCCAAGTAGTGCAATAATCAATATGCCAAGTTCAAGGCGTAATCTTACACTTGCTCGTTCTTTGCCTTTGTTGGCAATACTTGCTGGTAACAAATTCACTTCCGAATATATTGCACCAATAGTATTTGCAAAAAAATACCTTATTACTCTCGAATTTCTCACTACCACTTATTGCAATATCTTCACCGTCAATAATTTTGGTCTTGATATTAAAATATTCCGAAATATACTGGTCAATCCCTTTAATGTTGGTACCACCACCAACCAGTATTATTCTATCGATTCCGTCCTTATTTCTAGATACATAGTAATCTACCAATCTAGACACACCATTGAGTATCTGATTCAGGGCAGCAGATACATCACTGCTTAAATAGTCATTCCCTTCTGGTGAATGTGTTAACAATGACTGGTCTGTTGATATTTTCATCGCTTCTTTATAATCAACACCAAAATGGTTTTGTATGCTATTACTAATCACTTTCGTTCCATACACAAGGTTACGGTTAAATCTTGCAACACCTTGATTCATAATTGTGACCATAGTACTGTCACTGCCTAGATCAAGCAACATATATGTACGTTCTTCCTGGATATGTCTTGCAAAATTGACAATACTGTTACCTGAATAATCAATACCAGCAATTTTAAGTCCTATTAAATCAGCAAGTTCTACATAGCTTTCGGCCATAGATGTTAATGCTGCAATTATATTGACACGTACTTGTTTTTCAGAATTAACTTCTATTTTCTCAACTATTGTATTATCAAGTGTATATTCCGTCAAATTCACTGGAAAATATTCTTCCGCATTCATCTGAATCAAAGTGTCCAATTTCTTTTTCGGCAAATCTGGCAACTCAACTTCTCTTGTTATTATTTTACTTGAAGAAACTGTAAAGATGACATTTTTACTCTTAACACCGTTATCTTTAAGCCCGTCTTTGATAACTGTTGCTAGTGTTGTAATATCTTCTATTTGACCATCATTAAGACAATTATCTGGTGTATCCAGAATCACAACATGTTTCACTTTAATTTTATCTTTATTCCTAGAATACTCTGCTACTTTAATTTTTTCATTTCCGACATCAACGGAAAGCCCTCGTTTTGGATAATTCACAGCGACCTCCTATAAGGTTATTATTATATTTATATACCATTGTATAATTATATCACCAAAAAGCATTGCAACCATTATACCAGTTGTTAAAAAAGGACCAAATGGTATTAGTTCATCTCTTTTAATTTTTTTTCGAAACAATAAGTCCAATGCCAATTAGTGATCCAATTATCGACCCAATGATTAATGCTAAAATAATTTGTTGCCAACCTAACAACAAACCAGCTGCTGCCATCAATTTCACATCTCCAAGCCCCCCCAGTGGTTTCCTTGTTATAACCATTAGCAGAACTAAGAAACAACTAACGGCAAAAAAATCCAATTATATATGTAACATATTCTCTACTTATAAACATATTAACTAAACCGAGAATTAGAGTTACAATTACTAATCCATTTGGAATGATTTTATAGCGTAAATCAATCATAAATATTACAAGCATCACCGAAAAGGTAATACAAGCAATCACCGCATACAATGACAAGCCAAACCAAAGGTATATACCCAAATAGGCTGCTCCATTGAGCAGCTCTATTATCGGGTATTGAATAGATATATTTGATTTACAATTGCGACATTTACCTCTTAGAATCAAATAACTAATAAGAGGTATCAAATCATACCATTTTAATTGATATTTACATATTGGACAACATGACCTGTCAAACGTTATACTTTCACCTTCAGGTATCCTTAATATACAGACATTTAAAAATGATCCTATGACGATACCATATAAACCAAATATTATAATCATAATATTATACTTATGGATTTGGATATATTTCAGGCGTACCTGCCGATGTACCGTTAATAGTCACCTCACCCGTAGCGGCAAGAGTTACAGTAAAACTATCAGTTCCTGGATTAGCTGCATACATACTTGATTTTAAAGTCAACGCATCTCCTGGAATTTGAGCTACAGCTAAGTTCATCAAAGCATCATTAGCTGCAACTGTCGCTCCATCAGTAACGAATGAGCCGCCATAGCAGTCCCTTCCCAAGTTGGATTTTGAGCAACCGCAGTCATAATCGCATCCGCAATCAGTTTAGCGTTAGCTTCATCTGTACCTTGATTTGCTTTTTGGATATTGCCAATAAGATTTGGTACAGCAATAGCAGCAATAATTGCTAAAATTGCAATAACGATAATCAATTCAATTAGTGAAAATCCTTCTTCTTTTTTCCATATTCTTCTCATAAGTTCTCTCATAATTTACATCTCCTTTTAGTTATAATTAGTTTATTATCCTATCGCATTATACATTTGGAACATAGGTTGTATAATGGATATAACTACGAATCCTACAACGACTGCAAGAACTACTATAATTAATGGTTCAAGCATTGTTGTCAACTGTGATACTGCTGTTTCAACTTCTGTGTCATAAAAATCAGCTACCTTGTCTAGTATTGGTTCAAGTTGTCCTGTATCCTCGCCTATTCTTACCATATGATTAATCATAGGTGGGAATACACCCATTTCTTGAATCGGCTTAGATAAGGGCATACCTTTACTAACTTGGTCTTTAGCATCAAGTAACCCTTTTAAGACAAAATGATTATCTACAACTTTCGCAACCACCTCAATTGCTTCTAGTAGCGGAAGTCCTGATGCTAACAAAGTACTTAATGTTCTAGCAAATCGTGACGCTACTATCTTAGTATTGAGCGGCCCAAACATTGGAACTCTTAGTTTGACGCCACTTAGAGTTAATTTACCAACCTCTGATTTAGCATAATATACCAAGCCACCAGAAACAAAGAAAACAACCAATATAATGATATACCATTTTGTAATAACAAAATCACTCATTGTAAGCAACATTCTAGTAGTAAGAGGTAATTCAATACCAAGGTCAGCAAACATTCCAACAAAAGTAGGAATAACAACAACCAATAACAGCACTACAACCGCAATAGATATTACAGCTACTACAATCGGATAAGTCGTTGCTTTCTTAACACTTTGTTGCAATTTAAACTCTTTCTCAAAATGACTTGCCATTCGGTTAAGTGCAACTTCTAGATTACCGCTGACCTCCCCCCCAGCCTCAATCATATTGATTAGAATGGATGGGAATATTTTAGGGTGTTTTGTCATAGAACTCGATAACGATTCACCTTGTTCAACAGAACCATATATATCTGAGATTATTTTTTTTAAAATGCTTGTTCTCAGTTTGCTCTTTTAGTAAGTGCAAAGCTTCAAGTACACTTATACCCGCGGTCAATACAGCTTCAAATTGCTGACAAAAAATGGTTAAATCTTTGGTTCCAACCGGATTACCAATGACAATATCCTGTGTTAATGCACCTTCTTCCGTAAGTTCCAACGGATATAGGTTGGTATCCTTCAGCATTTGAGAAGCAACTTCTTTATTTCTGGCTTCTAATTTGCCTTTTTTTGACTTTACCTGTTTTATCCATGGCTGAATAAGTATAATTAGCCATTATCTGTCCCCCCCCTTAATAAGCGGCCCACGCTTATAAGTTGCTAGGATAACCTTGTCACACCTTAGATACATATGTGATGCTAGTTCCCTGTTATATAGTTCATTATACCATGCCTATAGTCCCTGTAAATACTGATTACGCACTAGAGAATATGGGCTATAGTACTCATTTCGTATCATCTGTTACTCGCTATATATGCCATACATATACACAATATGTCTTAAGGCCTATTTTTTTATAGGACTATAGTTACAGCATCATTAGTTACATACGACGTTCAAGATTTGGCGCATCCTGAGCTGCAATTAATCCATCTTCTCTTGATATCTGTCCAGCCCTAACCAAATCCAATATGCTGTCATCCATGGTCTGCATCCCAAGTCTTTTATTCGTTTGCATAATAGACAGTATCTGATGCGTCTTACCTTCTCTTATCAGATTCCTTACAGCCGGGTTGGCATGCATCACTTCGAATGCAGCGCATCTACCTTTACCATCAAGCGTAGGTAATAATTGTTGTGAAATAACAGCCACAAGAACAGCTGACAACTGAACCCTTACCTGCTCCTGTTGATGTGGTGGGAATACATCAATTACACGATCTATTGTACTCGTCGCACCAATGGTGTGCAATGTTGATAAAACCAAGTGACCTGTCTCAGCAGCAGTAATAGCAATAGAAATGGTTTCAAGGTCACGCATCTCTCCAACCAGAATTACATCTGGGTCTTGACGCAGGGCTGCACGAAGTGCATTCGCATAACTATGTGAGTCAAGTCCAATTTCTCTTTGGTTAACAATACTCTTTTGATGTTTATGCAAATACTCAATAGGATCCTCAAGTGTAATAACATGAGAACTTCTATGAACATTTATTTCATTAATTATGGATGCTAGAGATGTTGATTTACCGCTACCTGTTGGCCCAGTAACAAGTACAAGTCCTCTTTTTTTTGTATGTAAATCAACTATGGATTGCGGAATACCAAGTACACTCGGACTAGGAATCTCTGACCCAACCAAACGAAAAGCGGCTGCAACAGATCCCCCCCTTTGCATAAATGCATTGACACGAAAACGTCCGATTTGAGCTAATGCGAAAGAAAAGTCAACTTCACCTTTTTCATCAAAGACCTTACGTTGCTCTTCAATCATAATAGGTAGAATTAATTCTTTTGTTGCTTGAGGCAACATAATATCATAAGGGAGATATTCAAGATCTCCATGTATTCTTAATATTGGTGGTACGCCAACTGTAACATGTACATCAGATGCACCCCCCCGTTCTTTGGCTATACCTAGTAGTTCTTCAATCGTTACCATGTTAAGTCTCCTTCTAATAGGCCCTCAACCATTATTATATCTACATCTATATCGGTTAAGTGCATTTATCTCTTTATAGCTAACCCAAGAAAAGATATTAAAAAATAGTATGCATTGTAGTAACACATACTATTTGATAACTATTATATCATATAATTTCCTATGTTTTTATACTTTTTAGATAATTTATTAATTATATATGAATCTGTGACTTTACTCATTGCCATAAGCAATTCTTAACAGCTCATCTATCGTTGTTGTACCATTAATAACCAATCTAGAAGCATTGAACCTAAGGGTTCTCATACCTGCCTTCATACCAGCTTTACGAATATCATCAGCTGTACCATGCTTATTGATAACATCTCTAATCTCATGACCTACAGGCATTATCTCATATACACCTATACGACCCGTGTAGCCAGTGTTATTACAGATATGACATCCAACAGCCTTATATAGGTATTGCTCTTCATCATCCGGAATACCAAGTATATTCTTTTCATACTCAGTGGCTTCAAATCTCTCACGACATTTTGGACACAAACGTCTAACAAGACGCTGCGCAATAACGCCAACAACTGACGCTCCAATCAAGAAAGGCTCTATACCCATATCTATAAGACGCGTTATTGAACTAGGCGCATCATTTGTATGCAGTGTACTAACAACCAAGTGACCTGTTACGGATGCTTTAACAGCTATCTCAGCCGTTTCACCATCACGAATCTCACCTATCATAATAACATCTGGATCCTGACGTAATATAGAACGCAGTGCAGATGCAAAGGATAAGCCAGCCTTATTGTTAACCTGAACCTGGTTAATACCCTCTATCTGAGACTCGACCGGGTCTTCAACTGTGACAATATTGATTTCCTCGTTATTTAGTTCATTCAAAGATGTATACAACGTTGTTGATTTACCAGAACCAGTAGGTCCGGTAACCAATATAATACCAAAAGGATTGCTAAGAATCCCTTCGAACTTTTGAAGGTCATCTCTAAAGAAACCAAGGGCTTCTTTTCCAATATTAAAGCCTTCTTTGGAATTAATCCTCATTACTACTTTTTCACCATATGTAGTTGGTAGACTAGATACACGAATATCGTATTCTAGCTTATCCACTGATATGGAAATACGACCATCTTGTGGCTTACGCTTCTCAGCTATATCCATACCACCCATAATCTTAATACGGGCTACAATCGCAGATAAGAGAGATGTTTCGTATTCAAATAACTGTTTTAAGTTACCATCTATTCTGTAACGTACACGGATATGTTTCTCATAGGGTTCAATATGTACATCAGAAGCTCTATTATGAACACCTTGTTCAAGGATAGAATTAACAAGCTTTACAATCGGAGCATTACGCACGGCTGCATCTGTAGCATTCTCAGCTTCTTCTAATTCTGCTGTAATATCAACAGCATGTTCTTGACGGTATTGCTCTGCAGCTTGATTGGCTTGTTCCTTACCATAATGAAGGTCTATGGACTTCATAACCTGATCTTCCGATGCAAGCATAGGCACTATGTCTTTACCTGAGAAAATCCTTACATCATCAATGGCAAAGATATTAAGAGGGTCTTCCATTGCCACATAGAGTTCAGTATCTGTCTGTTTGATAGGAATCAGCACATGACGTCTAGCTAATGTCTCTGTAATTACGGAGGTTGCTTCTTTCTCAATATCATATTCAGTTAAGTCTACAAAAGGAATTCCCAGCTGATATTCTAGAACTTCATTGATATTTTGCTTAGTTACAAGACCCATGTTAATGAGTGTCTCACCAATCTTGCCGCCATCAACCTTCTGCTTGGCCAGCGCAGACTGAAGTTGTTCTTCATTTATGATGCCGTATTGCATGAGCAAGTCACCAATACGTAATTTCTTCTTAAAGTTTCTCAATCTCTTGCACCCTCTTTAGTAACGTAGTCTACATCAGCAAGCTAGCCAATCCATCTACTGATTCGCTTCTCGTCTGACGATTTCATTCTCTTTTATCTCTATATTTATGTCTAAATATATGTCTTGCTTTGGGTGAGGTGCTTCCTTTATAACCTCACCATCCTCATTGTACATCTTATCTACTACAAATTCAAGATTTTTACCATCAGATTTTATGACCTCCAGGCGGTCACCTACAACGAACTTGTTACGTTGTTGAATATGTGTCAAGCCCCCCCGTTCTTCATCATAACCGAGCCCTTTACCTACAAAGGTATAGCTACGAACATAAGTGTTACTATCATAGATCTGCTCATCACCATCCGGCTTGTCATAATAGAATCCTGTACTAAACTGACGGTGAGTGCATTTAGTCACTTCTTTTTCATAATGGTCAACTTTTGATTTGTAGAGGACAGGGTCTTCAAAGAAATCATCAATTGCTTCTCTCCATGTCTTAGTTACAGTCGCAACATATAAGGCAGTCTTCATACGACCTTCTATCTTAAATGAGTCAATTCCAGCACCCACTAATTTATCCACATGACCTATCATACACAAATCTTTAGAGTTGTATATGTATGTACACGCTCATTCTCTTCAATAGGCATGTATTCACCTGGACGCGTCTCTTCTACGAGATGGTATGTCCATCTACAAGGATGTGTACAAGCACCCTTGTTTGCATCTTTATTATTCATGTAATTACTAAGCAAACATCTACCAGAATAAGAAATACACATTGCACCATGGACAAAAGCTTCAAACTCAAGCCCTGGAGCAGCCATAGCTTTAGCTTTGGCAATCTCTTCAAGAGATAATTCTCTGGCTACAACAACCCTATCAACACCTTGTTGATGCCAAAAGTTCATTGTTGCATAGTTTGTATTATTTGCTTGGGTACTTAGATGTAATTCCATGTCTGGCATTACTTCTTTAGCCAACATAAACATACCAGGGTCTGCTACAATCACAGCATCAGGACCAATTTCCTTAAGTTCCTCAAAATAAGCTTTCGCTTGCTCTATATCATCATTATGAGCAATAATATTTGCCGTTACATAGACTTGAACGTCATGTTCATGGGCATACTTAATACCCTCAATCATTTGTTCCTGTGAAAAGTTCTTAGCTTTCGCCCTAAGACCAAACTGTTCACCACCAATATAAATGGCATCTGCACCATAAGCAATTGCTATATACAAATTCTCCAGACTGCCTGCCGGGATTAAAAGTTCAGGTTTTTTGATTGTCATCATTAACTCCTTAATTTCAGACTAATGGTAGCTCCGTCTGCAATAGGTAATACGGTTGTTTGTAAGTTATCATTTTCATTAACTCTCTTGATAAACTCTCTCATCCTTCCATGAATTGTTCTTTGACGCCTTGGGATAGCAAATCTCGACTTAGCTATTAAGCCATCTTGCAAAACATTATCTGCAATCAGAATGCCACCTTCTTTAAGCATCGGCAAAGTCAGTTCTAAATACTGAAGGTATTGACCTTTGGCCGCATCAATAAATATCATATCATATACATTGCCTTCAAGCTCTTTTAGAGACGCTTCTGCATCACCTTCTAATATACTAATTGTGTCAGAATATCCGTATTTCCCAATATTGACTTTAGCCATTTCAATCATCTTATGTGATTTCTCAAGAGTAGTAATCATAGGTTTATCTTCTAGTGCATTGGACATAACAATGGAAGAGTACCCTACTGCCGTGCCGATTTCTAGTATTCTCTTTGGGTTATGAACTTTTACCATGAATGATAGGAATTGCTCCATCTCATGCTTCACAATCGGCACGTCATTAGTTACCGCTTCACTATGAATCTCTTCAAGTAGCGCCTCTCTATCTGGCATCACACTTGCTAAATAATCTCGAATACTTTTGTTCGTAATAAACATATGCTCACTCACTTCTAATCTTATTTAAACGTATTAAGAGACTGTCTGGTATAGCCAAACAGCCTCAAAGTCCACTAATAGTTAAATGTATCTGTGTATTTAGCCTTGTCATTAACATGGTCTTTGTAACTAGAGTTAAACTCATGTGTACCAGATCCATCGTCTTTTAGAACAAAATATATGTAGTCATTATCATCAGGATATAAGGCTGCCCTTATAGCTCCTTCACCTGGATTGGCTATTGGCCCAATTGGTAATCCAGCTGTTAAATAGGTGTTGTAAGGTGATACAGTTTCTAAGTCACTGTACAAGAGTCTATTCCTATGTTTATCAAGAACATACATAACTGTCGAACACATTTGAAGAGGCATTTCATCCTCCAGTCTGTTATATATAATACCTGAAACAATATTTTGTTCTGTCGGACTAACGACTTCTTTCTCAATGATAGACGCTATTGTAATAATTTCATCAATCGTCTTGCCTTGTTTCTTAGCTTGTTCATAGAACTCATCAGTCCATAATTTATCCATCTGATCAAACATGGTGCTTATGATATCTACTGGTGTTGCATCTTCATAGACTTCATAGGTACTTGGGAACAGATAGCCTTGATAGGATATTTTACGTTGGGCTGCATCTGGTACACTTTCTAGGAATCGATATCCCCCCCAGTTAGTATCATCTAAAGCACTATAGAATTCATCTACACTACACATACCTTGTTCAGCTAATGATGCTGCTGTCTGGGCCAAAGTCAAACCTTCTATGACCGTAAATGTTTTAGTAGGTCTCTTAGCACCTTCTGTAAGTAGAATCTCCATCATATCTTCTTCACTCATTCCAGTACTGAAGGTATACTTACCATACTGAAACTTATTGTCAAAGCCTGACAATCTGGATATCATTCTAAAATATAATGTACTATCAACCAATCCACTTTCTTTAAGAATGTTGGCTATGCCTTCCGTTGATGTTCCTTGAGGAATCTCAACACTAACATTCTTAATCTCTTGATTGGCACTTGGCGTCTTTGACATCAAATCATAAGCTTGTGCATAGGCCCACTGCCCACCTTTAACAATAAAGCTTACAGCCAAGACCAATATCACTACCTTAGCAACAAGATGCAAGACTTCACCAAAAATCTTACTGATCATAAATCCACCTCTAAATTATATTAGTCCTCTAAAAAACTCAAATCAAATTCAACTTCTTCTGCGAAAGTGCTCATTACTTCTGATAATAATTTAGCAACTTTAAGTTCTGCCTCTAGAAACTGCTTAACTATTGGTTCATTAAGTAAATCATCATTCTCATTCTTAAGACCAATAAGGTTCTCATAGGCATTGAAGTAACCATAGCGATGTCCAATCTGAATTTCAAAGCTTTTACGTCTGAAAGCATCGACTTGGTCCTTAAGACCAGGTTGACGTTCTACGAAAGATTTGTAATTCAAATAGTCAACATAAGCTTCTGATTTTTTTTGAGTAATTCTACAAAGGCTTTGGTATCTTTCATTAGATTTTCATTCATATCATTCACCACACCAATCGATATTGTACAATATATATGTTACAAATTTATTAATATGGTATGGCCTATTAGATAATTTTCTCTAGGCCATGCGCATTTTTCAAAATAATATTTCGTTTTCGTTTGATAAATCAAACATTTAAGTTTTTTTCTTGTGGTTTGATAAATCAAACCTACAAGACCGAAAAACGATACTTTTTTCTTTTGGAAAACAAGTACCCTTTTTCGGGGGGGGTATATAAGTAAGTCAATCTAATTGACTTACTTATCGACTTCCATAATCACAGGAAGAATCATTGGATTACGTTTGGTTTGTTGCCATAAGAAGTCACGTAATGCATCACGCATCGCCGTCTTCATCTTGCCCCCCCAGTCACGTATATTCTTACGCTTACATTGCTCTAGAGCTTTAACAACTACCTCACGCGCTTCACCCATCATATCACCTGATTCACGCACATATACGAAACCACGAGAAACAATGTCCGGACCAGCAAGAACTTCTCTAGTTGATTTTGATACCGTAATGACCACAGTCATCAAACCATCCTGAGACAATTTCTGACGATCTCTAAGAACGATGTTTCCAACGTCTCCAACACCAAGACCATCAACAAATATTGGGTCCGAAGTGATTTTACCTGTCACTTCTGCACTTCTATAATTCACTTCATATACATCACCTGGTGCTAAGATTGTAATCTTATCTGATTTCATCCCTAGATTCTCGGCAAGTTCAGCATGTTTTCTCATATGCTTTACTTCACCATGAATCGGAATAAAGTACTTTGGCTTAACCAATGTATGAATTAATTTAAGCTCTTCTTGATAAGCATGTCCTGATACGTGGGCATCTTCAAATATTACTTCTGCACCTTTTGCAAATAATGTGTTAATTACTTTTGAAACACTCTTCTCATTACCTGGTATAGGTTTAGAACTGAAGATGATTTTATCATTTTCATGAATATTAATATGTCTGTGATTGTCATAAGCCATTCTTGACAAGGCAGCCAAAGGTTCACCTTGACTACCTGTGGTTATAATAACAACCTGACCTTCTCTATACTGACTTAATTCTTCAAATGTTATCATCATTTTCTTTGGCATTTTGATATAACCAAGTTCAATAGCTGTACCAATAACATTAACCATGCTTCGACCTTCTACAAGCACTTTACGCTTATACTTACCGGCCGCATGAATAATTTGTTGTACTCTGTCTACATTCGAAGCAAACGTCGCTACAATAATACGTTTTCCTTTAAAATTAGAGAATAAATCATCAAAGGCTCTTCCTACAGAACTTTCAGACTGGGTATAGCCCGGTCTTTCTGCATTAGTTGAATCGGCCATCAATAATAAAACACCCTTCTTCCCAAGTTCAGCAAACTTTTGTAAATCAATGGGTTTGCCGTTAATTGGCGAATAATCCACTTTAAAGTCACCGGTGTGAACAACTACCCCCCCCGCTGGCGTATGGATTGCCAATGCAACTGGATCAGGAATTGAGTGATTCGTTCGAATAAATTCAATATTAAATGCATCACCAAGCTTAATCTTTTGTCCTGGTGTCACAACAGTTCTCTTCACGTCATTGAGCATTTTGTGCTCATTAAGTTTATTTTCTACTAAACCAATTGTTAACTTAGTACCATACACTGGCACGTTAAGTTGCCTAAGGACATATGGCAACGCACCTATATGATCTTCATGACCATGGGTCAATACTATTGCCCTAACCTTATCTTGGTTCATTTTTAGGTAATTCACATCTGGAATCACCAAGTCAATACCTAACATTTCATCTTCTGGGAAGGCAATTCCACAGTCTACTACAACTATATCATCTTCATATTCGAAAACGGTAATATTCATACCGATTTGTTCTAAGCCGCCCAGAGGTATTATTTTCAATTTTGATTTGTTTTTGTTCAAATCAACACCTCCGTTATTTCTTCTTATTTTGTCTAATTTCTTTGTTTCAATCAATTTATTGTTTCTCAGAACATGATTTACAAACACCGTAGAACTTTACTACGTGGTCTGTCACTTTAAAACCATATTTCTCGAAAAATTCATCTTCAAGTGTATCAAGCATATCGTCTTCGACTCCTTCAATAGAACCACATACTTCACATATTAAATGATGGTGACGATGTTTCATATCCATTTCACCAATTTCATACCTAACCACACCATCATCTAAATTTAGTTTATCAATTAGGTTTAATTCTGAAAGTAATTGCAAAGTTCTATAGACTGTAGCCAAGCCTATTTCTGGGTTGATTTGCTTCACAATCCCATGAACTTCTTCTGCAGTAAGATGCTCACCTAATTGATTGTATAAAGCTTCAAGCACAACCCTTCTTTGGTTCGTTAGCTTATAGCCGTTTTCTTTCAATGTTTTTTTCATACAAGTCGATAAATTTCATCATTTTTCTCAATCCCCCCCTAACAAAATATTAGCGTACAACGCCACAGTAGTCATTATTCTCAATTAGGAATAATACTCATTAACCTCAATTATAAGGTAGCGCATACTTTTTGTCAATAAACCGCATAACCAGTCGGTTTTAGTCGATTTCATAGTCCGTCAAATATTTCTCAAGCATTGGTACAACCTCTGAAAGTTCCTTCTCATCATCCACAATATTATAAAAGACATCAACATCGTCTGCTTCAACTGCCTTTAAAATATACGCTGTCATATCTTCTTCGTCGAGTTCTTTTTGGTCAACTACCAATATATAAGCTATTTCATTCACTTGTACACTACCAAGAACAGCAAATGTTACCTCTTCACCAGTCTCATCAAATGTAAAAAGAATTTTATCCATTGTTATACCTCCAGTTTTGATTATCTATAGCTTTGTTGGATGGCTATCAAGGTAACTTTGTAAAATCAAAACCGCAGCCATTTTATCTATGACCTTCTTTTGATTCTTTTTGCGCACCCCCCCTGCTTCATCCAGAATCCGACTAGCACCCATTGTACTCAATCGTTCATCCCACATTATTACTTCCACTTCGAATTCACGTAAGAGTCTACGTTCGAATTTACGTGTTAACTCTGCACGTTCACCTTCTGTATTATTCATGTTCTTTGGTAAACCGAGTACGACTTTGCCAACTTCATTAGCCTTAATCAATTCACCTAGACGTTCAATTGTAGCAACAAGATTGTCCTCGTCTTTTCTAGTGATTGTCTCAATAGGTTGTGCTGTCCAACCAAATGGATCACTAATTGCCACACCTACCGTTTTGCTGCCGTAATCAAGACCCATAAGTCTCATAAATATGCTCCTCGTATAAATTAGTTAGAAGTCACTTGCATAAAAAAACTGCAGAAACAAGGGTTTCTACAGCCACGAAATTAATGTTGAATTATTTAAGATTTGTATCAATATAATTCTTAACAAGTTCTTCCATCAATGCATCTCGTTCAAGTTTACCAATCTTTGTTCTTGCGTTCTTATGACTGGTAATGTAAGTTGGATCTCCAGATAAAATGTAGCCAACAATCTGATAATTCGGATTATAACCCTTTTCCTGAAGTGCCTCATAGACTTCAAGTAACGTCTGTTTGACTTCATTCTCCGGTTCCTTATCAAACTTTTTGAAGAACAATGTGTTGCCAAATTTACCCATGATCTCACTTCCCTTCATCTATAGCTCCAGTATATATAGCTTTAACTATAGTTTAATATAAAGTCCATTAAAATACAATTAAAATAATCACTAGGATTACCTGACATAATCCATTTACTTTTGTCTAATTAGTCATTATAATTCCTCTGCCAATAGTCCTTCACCAAACAACTTCATGCCACGCCCTCTTCGAAAGTCACCACGGATAAATTCATCTTTCTTTTCAAAGTACACTTTGATGTAATTGGATGTGTGCCCAACATAGTACTCCTTACCATCAACCACTTCATTGTCTTCAAGTAGAACAGATACATCACACCCTATGCTGCCCTGAGTAAATTCTTCTCTTAAAACTTTTGTCAAGTCCATGGCTTTTTGACTTCTTTGATTCTTAACATTACCATCAATTTGGCCTGACATTTTGGCCGCCTTAGTGCCATCTCTTTTGGAATATTTGAAGACATGAATATCACTTAAACGAACAGTCTCAAGGAAAGTTAGCGTCGACTCAAATTGCGCTTTTGTCTCACCTGGAAATCCAACTATCAAGTCTGTAGTAATAGCAACACTTGGAAAAGAGTTTCGCAATCTTACACATGCTTCCAAATAGTCCTTGGTTGAATAATTGCGATTCATAGCTCTTAGAACATCATCATTCCCTGATTGCAGTGAAAGATGGTAATGGTCACAAACCTTGGTCAATGCCTTTACACGTCTTACAAATTCATCGGTGATTAAGGTTGGTTCTAGTGAGCCTAGACGAATTCTACTAAGCCCTGCAACTTCATTAAGCTCAGTCAGCAAATCAATTAGTTCATAGGCCTCAAACTGCTTACCATAAGATGCCAAGTGTATGCCCGTCAGAACAACCTCTTTGTAGCCATTACTTACTAATTCTTTTACTTCCGCAATTATACTATCAGCTTGCCTGCTTCTTATACGCCCCCCCCTTGCAAAAGGAATAATACAGTAGGAACAGAACTGGTCACAACCGTCTTGAATCTTGATATGAGCCCTTGTATGACCTTGCTTGAGACTTACCCACATTTCATCATAGAGTCTATATTTGGCCAAATCAGTCACATTAGGCATCACATCATCGTCCAAGTAGTTCTCTACAACCTCAACTACACGCCCTTTATCTGTATTACCAACAAGCAAATCAATGTTGTCCACTTTCTCAAGCGTGTCTTTGGCAGCTTGAACATAACAGCCAACCGCAACAACAAGGCTATCAGGATTCTTCTTTTTAGCTCTTGCAAGCATCTGTCTTGACTTTTTATCTGCCATATTAGTAACGGTACAAGTATTCACTAAATAGACGTCCGCATTTTCATCAAAACCAACTGTATTGTATCCAGCCGACTCAAATTGGGCCATCATTGCTTCTGTTTCATATTGATTTACTTTGCAACCTAGTGTATGAAAAGCGACTTTCGCCATAGTTTGCCTCTTTCTAACTGTTCATTTAAACACCTATTTTATGCTTAATGGTGTTGACATTGTTTTTAATTACGTGTACTATAATCTTGTATTTATACAAATATACAAATAAGGAGGTAACAAATGAAAACTATAAAAGTTTCTTTGAACTCAATCGATAAAGTAAAAGTATTCGTTAATTCTGTTAGTAAATACGATTCAGATTTCGATTTAATCTCAGGTCGTTATGTAATAGATGCAAAATCTATTATGGGTATCTTTTCACTTGACTTAAGTAAGCCAATTGAACTCACTATCCATGATGATACTGTTGTTGAAGAAGTCGTAGCATCACTTAAAGACTTTATCATTGAATAATTTTTCATCATATATATGAAAAATTGCAAGTCGCTTGGTATTCCACATTAAGGGAATGGCCTAGGCGGCTTTTTAATTGCTAGGAATTATATCCAATTGCTCAAAACCGCCTATATGACTAGCATCTTCTACAAATCAGGTTCAATATGAATCACTTCTGTGTTTGCAACAGCCTCGTCTAACATTTTATCAATCGTATCTGAGATTTTCTTCTCTGAACGCTCTATAGAACCAATATTTGGCTTGGTCACAGGATGCTTTGCAACAAAAATCGTACAACAATCTTCATAGGGCAATATAGATGTTTCATATGTCTCGATTTTCTTGGATATCTCAACAATCTCAGACTTATCCATACCAATCAACGGTCTAAACACTGGCATACCACATACATCGTTTGTTGCCGCAAGACTTTGAATAGTTTGACTGGCTACCTGACCTATACTTTCGCCGGTAACCAAGGCAAGACATTTTCTTTGTCTAGCAATACGCTCAGCGATAATCATCATATATCGTCTCATAATGATTGTTAGTTGCTCATGTGGGCAACGCTCATAGATATCTAATTGAATATCCGTAAATGGCACAACATGTAGTTTAAAGCTCCCATTATATCTAGCCAATATTTTAGCCAAATCAACGACTTTTTGCTTAGCTCTTTCACTAGTGTAAGGATGTGAATGATAATAGACAGCTTCGTTAAACACACCACGTTTGGCTACCATGAAACCTGCTACAGGGCTATCAATACCACCTGATAACATAAGCATTGCTTTACCATTAGTACCAACCGGCATCCCGCCTAATCCTTTAATTTGCCTTGAGAAAATATAAGACTTATTACGTATCTCGACTTTCACCATTACTTCTGGTGTCTTTACATCTACTTTTAGACCATCAAAAGCCTCAAGTAATATACCACCAATATCACGCGAAATCTCCATGGAGTTCATTGGGTACTTTTTGTCCGCTCTTCTTGATTCTACTTTAAAAGTAAAATTCTTTTCTTCATACTGTTCTTCAATAAATTGGATTGCTCTAGCACGTATATTTTCAATACTAGGATCATCAAGTATATATACAGGACTGATGCCTACAATTCCAAAGACCATTTGAATTCGGTTCATGACCTCAACATCATCTACATCTTCCATTGGTTCGCAAATAATACGCCCCCCCTGTTCCTTAACAACTTGAAATTCACCAAAAGGTTTTATGGCGTCTTTTATATGTTTTACTAAAGCATTCTCAAACATATATCGATTCTTACCTTTTAGTGCCAATTCACCATATCTAATCAAATATCCTTGTTTCATTAAAGCCTCCATAGAATTCATTTATTTTCTGACAAAACGTCTTAACATCGGTAATACTTCATTTAACTTTTCAATCAAGTAATCCACTTCTTCTTTGCTATTATATTTACTAAAACTAAACCTAATAGCCTGATCGGTAGCCACTGGATCTTGCCCTAAGGCTTGCAAAGTTGAACTATGATGCTTCTTATTGGACGAACATGCTGACCCCCCCGTCGAAACATATATACCTGATTCCTCTAGAGTATGCAACAAAACTTCACTCTTAACACCAATCAGTCGAACATTCAGTATATGGTAAGCACCATTTTCAACATCACTGTTGAATTCGACACCATCCACCTTTGTTATTAGCTGGTCAATCAAATAGGCTCTTATGCCCTTTATATAGTTGCTATTAGCCTCAATATTATCATAAGCTTCCTTTGCAGCAACACCTAATCCCACTATTCCAGCTACATTCTCTGTACCAGACCTAACGCCTTTTTGCTGGTCACCACCGACCAACATAGGTTTAAGCCTAACGCCTGGAGCAACATATAAGGCTCCGGCACCTTTAGGACCGTGAATTTTGTGAGCGCTAACTGTCATAAGGTCTATACCAATTCGTGATGGCGCCAAGGTGTACTTACCAAATGATTGGACCCCCCCGTCAACATGAATCAAGGTCTTCGAATTCTTCTCTTTGACCGCCTTGGTTATTTCTTCTAAGTTCTGCATGGTTCCTATTTCGTTATTTACATGCATAACAGAAACAAGTAGCGTATCCTCTCTAACCATTGAAACAAGCTTCTTTATATCTACATAGCCTTTTTTTTATCAGTCTTAATTGCTTCAATCTCGAATCCTTGGTCTTCAAATGAAAAAGCTGCATCTTTTACTGAAGGATGTTCAATAGATGACACAAGCACATGGTTGCCATCTCTTTTGTAAGCATTCAATACGCCATATAAGACCATATTATTACCTTCTGTTCCGCCAGAAGTAAAATATATATCTTTTTTATTCACTTTCAAGGAAGAAGCAATAATTTGTCTTGCACTCTCTACCTCTTTTTCAGCTTCAAAGCCCTTATTATGTAATGAAGATGGGTTACCATACTTACTTGTTAACATCTCCATCATTGCTGATGCTGCTGCATCACTAACTCTAGTCGTCGCGGCATTATCAAAATAAACTTCCATAGCACATCCTTCTTTCACCATTTCATCGTTCCATTTTCACTCACTCAACTTGCATGACTTTCCAAAGCAGACTAAAAAGAGATAGGCATTAGCCTATCTCCATAAAACTATTGTCTTTAAGTTTAGCTTAATACATTCTCTATCGCTTGTACAACACGAGTTTTTTTGGAAAGGCTTGACAATAAAGTCTCTTGCACCATTCTTAATTGCGTCAACTACCATAGGCTGTTGACCCATTGCAGAACACATTATAACTTTTGTTGCTGGTGCAACTTCCATAATCTGTGGAAGCGCTGTTACACCATCCATTTCTGGCATTGTTATATCTAAAGTTACGATATCTGGTTGTAATTCCTTGGCATGCTTAATAGCATCAATACCATTCCCTGCTTCACCACAAACTTCATAACCTTCTTCTTCTAACATCTTTTTTAGAACTGTTCTCATAAAAACAGCATCATCTACGACTAATACTCTAGTGGCCATTGTTGTCCTCCTCCATTTGTATCATCAAATAAGACAGAACTGACATCCCCCCCGCTGTTTCTGTACGAAGAATCCTCTTACCTAGTGATATTATTTTGGCATCCATTTCTTTAAGTTGCTGAATTTCTTCATCAGCAAATCCACCCTCAGGACCAATTATGATTCCTATTTTATCATAATTCATAAAATTTGACAAAATTTCTCGTGTATATGTCATGCCATTTGCACTTTCATATGGCACAATTATAAAATCCATCTCTTCAAGAGCCAGTAACATCTCTTTAAAAGTTAAAGGTAAAGCCACTTCTGGCACAATGCTCCTCTTGGATTGCTTAGCTGCTGAGGTAGCTATGTTTTGCCATCTAGTTTGCTTTTTCAGGCTTGATTTAGCATCTAGCTTTACAATAGTCCTTTTCATTTTAACAGGGACCACCGAAAAAGCACCAAGTTCGACAGATTTTTGAACAATCCATTCCATCTTGTCTTTTTTTGGGAATGCCTTGAAACAGAAACATTTTCTTACTGAGTTCATAGGTGGAGTCACACTGATATTGTATTTCCAGCATCACTTCATCTTTTTGAATCTCACCTATTATACAATAATAGTCCTTGCCTTGTCCATCACTAATTGTAACTTCCTGACCAGTCTTTAGTCTTAACACATTGCCAATATGATTGACATCACTACCAGTTATGGTAATTACATTGCCACTCACTTGATTTTGTTCTACAAAAAAACGGTACATAAGTCACCTCTTAGGATGCAATAAGCGCAGCCCATTCACCTTTTTTTTATCACTTTAACGTCTATAAAACCTGCATCTTTTAGTTTGCTTTCTGTCTCCTGTATCTTATCAAGAATAATCCCCCCCGAAGCAATAAACACACCGCCAGAAACAAGAGCCTTTTTCACATCATCTGCAATCATAATTATGACATCAGCCATAATATTTGCCAGTACTATATCCACATTATCATCTATTTGATCAAGTAAGTTACCTTCCTTAATCGACATGACTGTATCAACATTATTTGTAACAATATTCTCTTTGGCAATGGTTACAGCATTGACATCAATATCAATACCAATCACTTTACTTGCACCCAGCTTTGCAGCCGCAATACCAAGAATACCACTACCGCATCCAACATCCGCTACAACTTTAGATGTAAGGTCTAGGTCAATCAGGGCCTCTACGCACATAGAAGTTGTTTCATGTGTTCCAGAACCAAATGCCATACCTGGGTCAATCTTAATGATGATGTCATCAGCTTCTCCATAAACTTCTTCCCAGATTGGTGCAATCAGCATATGTTCTCCGATTCGAAAAGAACTATAGAATTCCTTCCATTTATTCTCATAATCTTCATCTGGCATCTCTTCAATAGTGATGTTAGCAGAGCCGATATCAAGAAAATCTTTAATTGTCTCTAGAGCCTTCTCAACGTTCATGCGTATTTCATTAACATTTTGCTCTTCATCAAGATAGATGATAACTCTATGTTCTTCATGAGGAACAATCGACGCATCCACATAATTAACAAACATAGCTTCTTTCTCAGAATCCGACAAAATACCATCATCAATTTCTACACCTTCAATACCCAGCTCCATTATCGCCCCCCCTGCTAGTGCCTCAACTGCAACCGGATTGACGCTTATGATTAGTTTAGTCCATTTCATTATTGTGTATTCCTTTTCTCGGCAGATGATTGCATCACCCTGACGATTTTTTCTCGGCAGATATTTGCATCACCCTGACGATTTTTTTTCTCGGCAGATATTTTTTTTCCTTTGCGGAAAATAACATCACCCTCGTCTGAATAATCATAATCTAATTATGATTATTCTAGACTTTCCTTTATCTTATCAAAGATACCTTTTTTCTTCTTATCACTAACAGTTTCACCAGCGAGTTCTGCTAAGCGTTCATATAATTGACGCTCTTCCTCACTAAGGGATTTCGGTGTGTTAACAACAACTGTTACATATTGATCACCTCTGTATTTAGAGTTGTTCAAATGTGGTACACCCTTGCTTCTAAGTCTGAACTTAGTGCCTGTTTGAGTTCCTGGCTTAATCTCATAAGTTACATTACCATCTATTGTTGGTACCGATACTTCTGTACCAAGGGCAGCTTGTGAAAAGCTAATTGGCAACGTGTAATATATGTCTTCCCCCCCACGTCGTTCTAGGAATTCATGGTTTTTCACATAGACTTGTAAGATGACATCACCTTTCGGTCCATTGTTGGCACCTGGTTCACCTTTACCTCTAAGTCTCATGCTCTGACCATGATCTATACCTGCTGGAATTGTGACAGATAGCTTTTTACGTTTCTTTTGGTATCCAGAACCTTGACAATCTGTACAACGTTCTTTAATGATTTGGCCAGAACCACCACAGTGGTTACAAGTTCTAACTGACTGAACAGTTCCAAACAAGGTTTGTTGGTTGTACCTAACCTGACCTTGGCCTTTACACGTTGGACATGTATCTTTGCTAGTACCTGGCTTTGCACCTGTACCACTACATGTATCACAACTTTCTGATACAGTCACTTGAATTTCTTTCTCTGCACCAAAAACAGCTTCTTCAAACTCTAAGTTAAGTCTTGCTTGAATGTTTGCACCTTTTTGAGGCGCATTTGGACGTCTTCTGGCACCACCACCGCCACCAAAGAAGTCTCCAAATATATCACCAAACATGTCGCCCATATCGCCAAAGCCGCCGTTGAATCCGCCAGCACCTTGACCACCTTGACTAAATGCAGCATGTCCAAATTGGTCATATTGTTGTTTCTTTTGACTATCACTCAGAACTTCGTAAGCTTCCGTCGCTTCTTTAAATTTATGATCTGCCTCATCACTGTTTTGATTCATATCAGGATGATATTTTTTTGCCAACTTTCGATATGCCTTTTTTTTACTTCCTGGTCTGATGCCCCCCCTTTTGAGACGCCAAGAACCTCATAATAATCTCTTTTTTCTGACATTTTGTCACTTCCTTAACCTTTGATCTAATGAATAATCCGATTTACCCAAACATGAAAAATCAGCCGAACCTATAGGCAAATTCGAAGAATTCTGCTATAATAAGTTTTGCTTGTTGGTGAATCAAAATATTAATAGAGGCGGGTATGTATAAGACATGGATATATTGTTGTTGGTTGCATTCTCTCATTTGGGATATGTTGAGAAGAACCCACCTCTATTAATATTTTTGATTTTTTATTTAAGGGCCGTACCGTTGGTACGGCCCTTCTTTGTTGTTAATAATAAGATAATACATTATAAATATTTCATATTAATAAATAATACTCTATCAATATATTTCATATATTAGTAGATAATACTCTATCAATATATATTTGTAGATAATACTCTATCAATATAAAGATTTATAAGATTTGACTTATTTGTTGTCAAATCTTATACCTTAGCAGACAGATTCAATCTAATTGATTCCATCACCTAAGGGATTCGCGGATTCAAAGAAATTTATTCTTCTTTGAAGTCCGCGTCAATAACATCATCATCTGCTTCTGCTTCTGATCCTTGACCACCCATGTCACCCATGTCTGGTCCACCAGCAGCACCTTGTGCTTGCTGTGCTGCAGCATACATCTTCTCAGATACTTCTTGGAATACTTTTGTCAATTCTTCTTTGGCAGCTTTGATTTCTTCAACGTCTGCTTCAGTCATTGTCTCAAGCTTTGATTTCTCAAGAATATCCTTCATTTTCTTAGCTTCAGCTTCTAACTTATCTTTGTCTTCAGCGTCAATCTTGTCACCGATCTCTTCAAGTGATTTTTCAACTTGGAATACAAGTGAATCAGCTTCATTTCTTGTATCGATGTTTTCTTTACGCTTCTTATCTTCTGCTTCGAACTTAGCCGCCTCTTCAACAGCCTTATCAATATCAGCATCTGATAGGTTAGTGCTTGCAGTAATTGTAATATGTTGCTCTTTACCAGTACCAAGGTCTTTTGCAAGTACTTTAACAATACCATTGGCATCTATATCAAATGTCACTTCGATCTGTGGTGTACCACGTCTAGCAGCTGGAATACCATCAAGTTTGAAGTTACCAAGTGTTTTGTTATCTCTAGCAAACTCACGTTCACCTTGAACAACATGGATATCAACGGCTGGTTGATTGTCTTCTGCTGTTGAGAATACTTGACTCTTCTTAGTTGGAATTGTTGTATTTCTTTCAATCAACTTAGTTGCTACACCACCAAGCGTTTCAATACCTAATGATAATGGTGTTACGTCTAGAAGAAGAATATCACCCGCACCAGCTTCTCCACCAAGTTTACCACCTTGGATACCTGCACCAACAGCTACACACTCATCAGGGTTAATTCCCTTAAACGCGTCTTTACCCGTAATACTCTTAACAGCATCTTGTACCGCTGGGATTCTTGTAGAACCACCAACAAGTAGTACTTTATCAAGTTCTGATGCGCTTAGTCCTGAATCTTTAAGTGCTTGATTCACTGGACCAAGTGTTGCTTTTACAAGATCATCAGTTAATTCATCAAACTTCGCTCTAGTCAATGTAACATCAAGATGCTTTGGCCCTTCTTGAGTTGCAGTGATAAATGGCAGGTTAATGTTTGAAGTTGTTGAAGATGACAATTCAATCTTAGCTTTCTCTGCTGCTTCTTTAAGTCTTTGCATTGCCATTTTGTCTGCAGATAAATCAATACCTTCAGCATTCTTAAATTCTGCCACCAAGTGTTTTATAACTCTTTCATCAAAGTCGTCTCCACCAAGATGGTTATTACCTGATGTAGCAAGTACTTCTAGTACACCGTCTCCAATCTCAATAAGTGAAACATCAAATGTACCACCACCAAGGTCAAATACCATGATAACTTGCTCATGCTCATTGTCTAGACCATAAGCTAGTGCCGCAGCTGTTGGCTCGTTTATGATACGTTTAACATCAAGACCTGCGATTTTACCAGCGTCTTTCGTTGCTTGTCTTTGTGAGTCGTTAAAGTATGCTGGAACAGTGATAACAGCCTCTGTAACTGATTCTCCAAGGTAAGCTTCTGCGTCTGCTTTAAGTTTTTGAAGTGTCATTGCTGATATCTCTTGTGGTGAATATTTCTTATCATCTACAGCCACTTTGTGGTCTGTACCCATTTCTCTTTTGATTGAGATAATAGTGTGGTCAGGATTGGTGATTGCTTGACGCTTTGCTGGTTCACCAACAACTCTCTCACCATTTTTTTGTAAATGCAACAACAGATGGTGTTGTTCTAGCACCTTCTGCATTGGCGATAACAACTGATTTACCACCTTCCATAACTGCAACACATGAATTTGTTGTACCTAAATCGATACCTATAATTTTACCCATTGATTCGTCCTCCTTGATTTTTCATATTCGTCTAGTTCACTACTTTGCTAATTGACTACTTTAACCATACTATATCTAAGCACGGAGTCTTTATACATATAACCTTTTTGATACACATCCACAACCACGCTCTCATCATGTTCATCTGAATCTTCATGTTGAACTGCGTGATGTAAGTCAGGGTCAAAAGGTTGGTCTTTTGCTTCAATTTCGACTACATCTAGGTCATCTAACATTGCCATAACCTGTTTGTAAATCATATCAATTCCTTTTACAAATGGATCATCTTTGTGCTCATCTGTTGCCGCGTCAAAAGCTCTTTCAAAATTGTCAACAACCGGTAATAATTTCTCAAGAACTTCTTTGGCACCACTTTCATACATTGATGATTTTTCTTTAATGGTTCTCTTTCTGAAATTATCAAACTCAGCCATGTTTCTTAAGACTTTGTTATTAAGTTCAGTTATCTGAGCATCTTTTGAAGCTAATAATTCTTCAACTGTCGGTTCTTTCTCTTCGACAACTTCAGCTTCAGCCTCTTCAACCGTATCAGCCACAGGCACATCTACACCATCTAGAGCGTCAACTTGGTCTGCCTTAACTTCTGCTTCTGTTACTTCTTCAGTAACTTCTGCCTGATCTTCTACTTTAGTTTTTTTATCCTTTGCCATGTTACTTTCCTTTCTATTACAAGGTATCAAAACCTTATATCTGATTTATCAACCATCGTTCATCTTACGTTCTATTTCCTTAATCAAACACTTAAGAGATGTAATTGCATTCTCATAATCCATCCTCTTAGGACCAATGACCCCCCCAATAACACCTAGAGGTTTACCACCTATGTGGTATGTGGTAGTTATAAGACTGCAATCTTGCATTTCTTTTATGCCTGTTTCTGCACCGATTCGAACACTGACACCATCATCTTTATAATCTGCTTCCTCATAATTGCTCAGCAATAAGGATCGTATCTGGTCTTTCTTTTCTAGCGTTTCCATCAATGTTGTTGCCTTCTCAAGGTTGCTAAACTCTGGTAATCGCAACATATTCAGAGTACCAGATGTATAAATATCAGTCGATTCATTGTTTTTGACCGATTGGAAAATAACTTCAAGCACCTTCTGTATTACCTCGTCTTTATCACCAGCAAATGCTTTCATCTGTTCGATAAGGGGGGGCAAATTAATTTCGTCCACATTCAGACCATGGAGTTGCTCATTAAGGATATAAGACAGTCTATTAAGCTCTGGCTGACTTATAGCTTCATTGACTTCAAACACATAATTATTGGCTATATTACCATCCGTTACAATAACCGCCAAAACTTTTTCTGACTCAAGTTCAATCAATTGAATATTCTTGACTTTTGACTTGGTATATTGTGGTGTTGATACCACAGCAGCCAAATTAGTTTCTTTGGCTATAACTGAAGCAATCTCTTGCAACATATTCTCAATACGTCCTGCTGTTCCAACAAGAGCCTCTACATACTCCAAATGCTTATCACTATTGTTTCTAGCACTCATCAACATATCAACGTAGAGTCTATACCCTTTATCCGATGGAATTCTTCCAGCTGAGGTATGAGGCTGCATAATAAATCCTAGCTCCTCAAGATCAGACATCTCATTACGAATTGTTGCTGGGGGGGATACACCCAAATCATAATTCTTAGAGATGGTTCGTGAACCAACTGGCTCTGCCGTATCAAGGTAATTGCCAATAATGGCTTCTAGTATTTTGAGTTTACGTCCATTAAGTTCCATACAACCACTCCACTTCTGTTAGCACTCAAATGTATGGAGTGCTAACATCTGAGTCTATAATATGATCTTTTGTCATTTTTGTCAACATAATTTCTATATAAAAAGTATTAAAACTTTATTAATCAAGGTTACGGTGTCAAACCTATTCCAACAGGAACCTAGATAAGATTTGATTGCTTATATCAATCCCTCTTTTGCTTAGCTTAATATTTTGCGCAAGAGGCTTCAATGCACCTTCAACTGCCAGCAAAAATACCCCCCCCTCGCCTATTAGCAATTCTTCTTTAATCAATTCATTAATAACGTCGTAATAAGCAGATAACAAATCACTGCCATAAGCCTTAGCCAATGCTTGCAAATTCAGCCCTTCCAATTTTCGTAGACCAAGAAAAAAATAGTTCTTCTACTTCTGTTTCCAAAGTATTGGTTTGTTCTTCATTCCTAATTATAGACCAATCACCTTTAGCCTCTATATATGTAGATAAATTATCAATATTCTTATAACGCACACTATTATAGTATGACGATGCACCAAGTCCAACTCCAATGTATGGAACCAGTTCCCAATAACTTCTATTGTGTTTTGATTCGAAACCTTCTATAGCGTAATTAGAAATTTCATAATGCTTATAACCTGCTTTTTCTAGAACTTTATGAGTAAACCAAAACATCTCTCTTTCTAAGTCTTCATCAGGTAATGACAATTCACCTTTGTCATATTTCTCTTCATATAAAGTACCTTCTTCAATAATCAAGCTATAGGCAGAGATATGCTTAGGATTCAACTTTATTACTTCTGACAATGTTTTAAGCCATCCATCCATCGTTTGTCCTGATAAGCCAAACATAAGATCAATGCTTATATTGTTAATACCTACTTCTTGAAGTATACCGTATGTTTCAACAAACTGACTATAACTATGAATACGTCCAAGTTCTTTAAGTGTTTTATCATCTGTCGACTGCAACCCCCCCATACTTACACGATTAACGCCATTATTAACATATGACTGAGCCAAAGACTTTGTTAGTGTCCCTGGATTCACTTCAATGGTTAGCTCTTCAACAGTCCCAACATCAAAAGAACTTCTTACACTTGCCATGAGCTTATCAAACATCTGCACAGACAAAATAGACGGTGTACCACCGCCTATATATATTGTAGTAAGTTTATCCACTTGTGTATGTTTTTTTCAGATTTTCTATTTCAAGACATAGGGCATCCACATAAGCAGTCATAACCGATTCGGTTTGCCCACCAAAAGACAAAAAATCACAATAAGCACACTTTTTGATACAAAATGGAATGTGAATGTATAGCCCTAATGGTTGAATCATCTCGTCACTTCTTTCTATGAGTCTAACTTTAGAACACTCATAAATGCACCTTGTGGTACTTCAACACTACCTACTTGACGCATACGCTTTTTCCCTGCTTTTTGCTTTTCAAGCAACTTTCGTTTTCTTGAAATATCACCACCATAACACTTGGCTAGGACATCTTTACGCATAGCTTTAATTGTTGATCTGGCTATAACCTTATTCCCAATAGCCGCTTGAATAGGAATCTCAAACTGATGTCTTGGAATTTCCTCTTTTAACTTCTCAGCCATCTTTTTACCACGATCATAGGCTTTCTCTTCATGAACAATAAAAGATAAAGCATCCACAATTTCCTTATTCAGTAGGATATCTAACTTCACTAGTCTTGCTTCTTTATAGCCTATAAGCTCATAGTCAAAAGATGCATAACCCTTCGTTCTTGATTTTAGGGCATCGAAGAAATCATAGATAATCTCGTTAAGTGGTAGCTCATATGACAATTGAGCACGTGTATCCTCAATATATTCCATACCCAAATAATCACCACGTCGATCCTGACATAAATCCATAATTGTTCCTATGTATTCAGAAGGCACTAGAATTTCAGCCTTAACCATAGGTTCTTCCATCATTCGAATAACAGATAAGTCTGGCATATCTGCCGGGTTGGCTAAATCTATTACACTGCCATCTGTTAAATGTATTTTGTAGATTACACTTGGCGCTGTAGTAATGATATCAAGGTTGAACTCTCTTTCAATTCTTTCCTGAATTATTTCAAGGTGCAATAGACCAAGGAAACCACATCTAAAGCCAAATCCTAGGGCCAAAGAAGTCTCTGCTTCGAAATGAAGCGCCGCATCATTTAGTTTTAATTTATCGAGGGCATCTCTAAGGTCATTGTATTTGGAACCATCTTGAGGGTAGATACCACAATATACCATAGAGTTTACTTTTTTTGTAACCTGACAAAGCTTCACTTGCAGGGTTGTCTGCATGTGTAACAGTGTCACCAACTCTTGTATCTTGAACATCTTTAATCCCAGCAGTGATATAGCCAACATAACCTTCTTTCAGGACCTCTGTTGGTCTAAATTGACCCGCGCCAAAATACCCAACTTCAATCACTTCAAACTCTTTGCCTGTTGCCATTAATTTAATTTTGTCACCTTTCTTCACATTACCTTCTCTAATACGACAAAAGATTATGACACCTCTATATTGATCATAAACAGAATCAAAAATCAAAGCTCTAAGTGTTTTACCATGTACAACTGGTGGTGCAGGAATCTCGGTCACTATCTTCTCAAGAACTTCTTCTATGTTAAGGCCATCCTTAGCAGAAATTCTTGGTGCGTGAGCTGCTTCAAGGCCAATGATATCTTCAACTTCTTGAATAACTCTCTCAGGATCTGCACTTGGTAAATCTATTTTATTAATAACAGGAAGTATATCTAAGTCATGTTCTAAAGCCAAATAGACATTGGCAAGGGTTTGAGCTTCAATACCTTGTGCTGCATCAATAACAAGTATTGCACCTTCACAAGCGGCAAGAGATCTTGAGACTTCATAATTGAAGTCAACATGACCAGGTGTATCAATTAGGTTAAAAACGTACTCTTCACCATTGTTTGCTTTGTAGACCAATCTAACCGCTTGAGCTTTTATTGTGATGCCTCGTTCCTTCTCCAAATCCATGTTATCAAGGACTTGTTCCGACATCTCTCTTTCAGTTAAAAGACCTGTTTTTTTGAATTATACGGTCAGCCAACGTTGATTTCCCATGATCTATATGTGCAATTATTGAAAAATTCCTTATGTTTTCTTGTTTTATCTCAGCCACGATGTACTTCCTTCCTTCATTCACTTCTTCGGAGGCTATTATAGCATAGGGCCTACATATATTCAATCTATTTCGCCTTGAGTAATATAGCTACTTCTTATATAATGATTAAAGCGTTACTATCACACAGGAACGTAATTATTGCCACTATATGACTAAACGAGGTTAAGATGAAAATAATTATCTCTCCAAGCAAAACCCAAGACCATACGAACCCACTTTCAGTGGCTATGCATACACCATTTTATAATGAAAAAGCCATGGTACTCAATAAAAAGCTAAACACTCACACACAAAAGTCCCTTAAGAAGATTATGAACATTGACGGCCAATTATTTGATGAAACATGGCATAATATAAAGAATTTTCAAGATAATGGGTATTCACCCGTGATTCATACCTATACTGGACTGGTATACAAATATTTGAACCTGAAGGACTATGACCCTTCCATGCTCGCCTTTATGGATCAACACTTAGTTATCTTATCAGCAATGTATGGCGCCTTAAGACCACTAGATGGCATAAGACCATACAGACTTGATATGAAAATGCAGATTATGACCAAGACATTGTATGAATTCTGGCAAAAGGATTTGGAGTCCTATTTCAAAGGTGAAACAATCATTGATTTGGCTTCTACTGAGTTTTCCAAAATGATCTCACTGCCCAAAACTACTATTGGCTTTAGAGATTTCAAAGATGGCAAATACAAAAATCTAGCCACTTATGCAAAAATGGCTAGAGGCATCTTACTCGACTTAATCATCAAGCAAGAGATTGATTGTATTGATGATTTACTTAAGCTTGAATTTGCCGGCTATCATTACAATGAGGCTCTCTCGAAAGAGAACCTCATTATCTATACACGTTATGATTAATTAAACAATTCAAGGAATTCACTATACCCTTCTTCCGCCATATGTTCCTTTGGAATAAACTTCAAGGAAGCGCTATTCATACAATAACGTTCTCCTGTTGGGTTTGGTCCATCCGGAAAAACATGACCTAGATGAGCATCACCATAGCGACTTCGTACTTCTGTCCTAACCCCCCCGTAAATACCTACGTCCTTTTTGAATTTCAAGTATGATGAATCAATAGGTTTGGTAAAACTCGGCCATCCAGTACCTGAATCATATTTATCCAAGGATGAAAATAGGGGGGTTCTCCCGAAAGATGGTCAACATAGATCCCTTCTCCCTTAAAATTCCAATAAATATTGTCAAAAGCATGTTCCGTACCTTCTTGTTTGATGACTTTGTACTGAAGAGAAGTTAATACTTCTCTCGCTTTCTCGTCACTTATAGGTTCATAGGCTTTAGCCATAATATCATCTCCTTAATCAAACCACACACATAATTGATAATCTTTATCACTAACTCCATCATAAACCTATTATTCCAATAATTCAAGTCAAAAGACAGCCCCCCCTAAGAGCTGCCTTGATGAATTCATATTAACTTAAGCCTCCAAAACTTCAACAAATGTATCCATATCTGAAAAATCTCTTTTATACATATAATGAGTAATTTCATAGTTATCTGGTAAATCCTCTTTCAAATCATCCAGTTCACTTTCAACCCCCCCAGTAATGACCATGAGATGGCTATTATCAATAACATGACACTTTTTATAAGAGTCTTTAATGTCATCAAAAACCTCAGCTCTATCAAGACAATTGTTCGCCTTATATTTTATATGGAATACATGCAATTCCAAATCAAAATCATCACAATCATTCATCTCTTCAACCAACTGTTCCTTAAATTGAACAGAACCATTAGCCACATAGATTTCTTTGATTTTTTTCCATTTGGCCTAACTGGTACCATACAGGTGCAATAGCATTTGATACAGATTCAAAAATAAGTTGGTTCTCCGTATCACCTATGATTTGATTATCAACATCAAATATGCATATAACACCTAACATTTCAATTTCATACTTATCAAGGAAAATTGGAATGATTAGGGCTCCAGAATATTTATTTTCAATATGTTTAGTAAAATCATGCCCTAGTATATCATCAGCTTCAAGTATACTATGGGCAACAACCATCTTACCTTCTTTTAACTGATTTTTCACCTTGTCCAGTGTAATAACTCTTGTGAAATCACTACATTCAATGGTTTCTCTGACAATAAACACTTCTTGACTCTGATCATATTGTCCGATAATACCACATTGGACCCCCCCAAAAGATAGATTTAGGGTATCTCTGGTAATCATCAGGAGGTTTTCAAAACTTGATGATGTGTTGATATTCTTAATCATCAAATTCAGTGTCATAAGTTTATTAAGTTTAGAATCAATTTCTTTCTTTTGCTCTTGAATCGTCTTAACTTGCATGGCATTAGAAATAGACACATATAAAGATGAAGATAAACTCTCTACCAACTCAATAATACCTTCATTATAAACTGAATCATTAACACGTTTGCCAAGTGTAATAAAGCCTAGAAGGTGTTCACTTTTATAAACTGGAATGACATATGCAGGCTGTAATTCCTCTATTAAGAGCTCACCATTATGAAAAGCACCAAGGAATATATCCTTTTCCTCAATATTCATCATATTGTAGTAAGATTTATAGGTTAACTTTACAAGATCACTTGTTTGATATGCGGACATATCACTTTCCTGATTAAGGGCATATACATTCTGAATAGACATCATCTTATAAGCTTCTGATATATCATCATACATAAACATAGATGTTATGGCAGACTGTGTCAATTCACTAAACACACTAATTGAGAGACTACATATATCCCCCCCAATTTCCAGTGTTCCCATTAGAACTTTCGAAGATTGATTAATGGCAAAGAGATTAAAGATTTTCTCATCCAACTTCTTTTTAATCCTAATAAGCTCATCATAAGATTGAAAATTGGTCAATGCCGTATAGTATAGATTCATTAGTGCTGTTGCAATAATTTGATCATCTGAATTGAATTCACCTTGCTTATCCAATAATATGAATCCATATAACTTCTTATCCATAATCAAAGGAATACCTAACTTACATGGAAACTGTTCATACAAATCTTCTGGAAACAACCTCAAAATATCATCAGGATAAAACAAACCTGCATGCAAAACAACTATGTCTTGCAAGTCAGCAGAAGCTTCAATTGAATAATTCTGGTTACTATAAACTCTTTGCTTAACAGGAATATAGTGGTCATCTTCCATTATAAACACAGCCACTTTATCAACAATAATTAACTCATCGATGAAATCAAGGGCATATTGAACAATCTGTTCAGTATCAAACCTTTGAGAAAAGAATTCAATGGCGTGAATAAGACCCTTAAATCGGTATACCATTGAATCATGTCCTTTATCCGTCATTTCCACACCTCCTATGCTGTTTCAATTTCTCTTCCATTAGTATAATAAGTCACTGGAGCCAATTTCTGTTCCGTGGTCCAAAATGTATCATTCTTAATTGTCACTTGAACTTTAGGGTAAACACCTTGAGAAATAACAAGTTCACCTTCACCTTTTGCCCTAAGATAGGATATGCTCCTCTTTTGCTTTTCATAAAGCATTTTAAGGTTTTTTCTAAAGAAATCAAATTCTTCTTTCGTTTTGTAGAGTTCTTCTTTCTTTTCTGGTTCAGAAGCTGCAACCATTTCAAGCAATGACATTTTTTTGCTTTAGAAGATTGATTTTATCCTTTACTTTATCAATGGTGTCATTGATGAAATCATATTCTTCTTTAACTTTGTCTCTTTTGAAGCCGTTAACTTTGATAATGGTTGGTGTTTCCATTCTATTGCCTACAGTACCAACTTGCACCCTAATCTGTGCCTCTATGGAACCACCTATAACTTTACTGTTATAGGAGTCAAATATAACTTCCTTGGCCTTAATATTAGTGTTCATTGCATAATAACCAATATGTACAGCACCATTACATTCAATATCACAATCTGCAGCGAATTTGGTATAAATATCACCATCACTGACAATTTTTGCTTTGCCTTTACCTGCAATACCTCCTCGAATGTATATGCTTCCTTCTTTACTTTCTATTTGATCCACACCACCAATACCCATATCACCAAGAATCTGTATATCTTGATTGGCTGTTACTGAGAAGTTGTCCTCAACCACATCCTTGATATCAACAAAACCGTCAAAATCAACATTTCCTGTTTTAAAAGAAACTTTACCTTCAATTTCTAAGTAATTGCAGACACTTATGATGTCATTTTCTGCTACAACTGCTCCCGTTTTAGATGCATACAAAAATGTTCGGTCTTTATCCTTATCGTAGATTTCATGAATGGTTTTTTTTGTCGTATTTGAGTGTCTCCTGATTCCCCCCCTTAAGTGCTGGAATGATATCTCCAGTGACAGTTTTGCCTGGAATACCTTCCTTGGGTTCAATACGCTCTCCTACCCAGTCATTTTTATTAACTTTGTTAATTAAATTAAGTTCATAATGGTTCACATCACCATTCTGGTAAATCTCAGGTTTGGCTTCTTCTAATTTGTAATATTCAACAACAGCATCTTCACCTTTGATAGGTAAAAGACCTTTTGCAATGGTTATTTTTGCCAAAGGCTCTAAAGCCCTAACAATCTCTTGAATATCAAAACCAAAGACAATACCTCTTTCACTCATGGCATGCAGTATCTTACTCATAAGATCTTTTTTTACCAATTGATTCTAAGGTATCAGCTTTGATATTAAGTAGGGCAGTAGCTTCCAATTTATCTTTGGATAATTCAATTTCAATTAGTGGTTTTTTTTGTCACCTAGAGCGATTACTTCGCTATGACCAGACATTAAGGCAGATTTAATAGAGACGAACTGAGTTACCTTTAGCCTAGGTATCTCTTTTACAAGTTCATCCAATTGAGACATGGAAAAGCCATTGCTCTTCACTTTGATATAATACTGATCGCCTTCGTCAATAATATCTAAGTACTCATTGGAGAAAATTACGTTCTCGAACAACAGTACCCCCCCTCCTAATACACATAGTTGTTCTCATTATACCTTTTACTTTACTTTCTTACAACCATTTATTAGGAAATATTAACGAAAAATACAGGTAAGAACGTTAATATATCATATTTTTCACTATATTATGACAAGTGACATGACATTGGTTCTAGAAATATTACATAGATCATAGTAAATCTATCAACCATTTTGATAATAATTGCTTACCCACCAAAACAATGACGATACATATATATATAATGAACACTGTGTAAATATCTATTCCCTCAACCACTATACCCATCGCTACAGCTGCTGCTGGTGGATGTTCTGTATTGGTAACAACCATAATAAAAATACATAGACCAACCGTTACACCAACTAAAACACTTTGTATATACGTCGTGGACATAGTCGAAATTATATAGCAGAGTGTTCCTACAACAACGCCTATGGTGTAACCACCTAGTATATATCTTGGTCTAGACCTTTTTGTATGTGGCATTGTGAAAACAATAAATACCGTTGCCCCCCCCACAGATGCAAGAATTGCGGTCTGCAAAAATATATCAAGTAATATGGCAATAATAACCACAATTGTTGCAGCTAGCAAGCATTGTAGAATATATTTTTGCTTATTTTTCTTGAATTTCTCATCTATATATCTCATAAACTTTGCCTTTCTGACCCATTTATTGCTCCTACTATATTATAATATAATTTGTCTTAACATTACAATAGGTCATGATCTTATATTCGTAATAGACCACCTTCTAAAAGACTTTTGTAAATATCTTCACTTATTTTGCATTTAACTGTTGACATACAGACTTCTATCGAATAGAATATTAGGGTATGTTTAGTTATGCGAAAGCATTTATTCCCCCCCGCATAAACGATAACAATTAAGAAATGTCGGAGGTGAAGACATGGCAAATATCAAATCTGCAAAAAAAGAGAATCAAAGTGGCTGCAACAAAAACTTTAAGAAATAAAGGAATTAAGTCACGTGTTAAGACAGAAATCAAGAAATTTGAAGCAGCAGTTGTTGCTGGTGATAAAACCGCGGCTGAAGCACAACTTGTGGTAACAGTTTCTGAAATCGATAAAGCACAAACTAAAGGTGTATTCCACAAGAAAACAGCTTCTAGAAAAGTTGCAAACTTAAACAAAGCAGTAAACAGAATGTAATTCTATTAAATAATTAAGCTCCGACTACGTCGGAGCTTTTCTATTGCTTATTTTTATTAACATCACCTAACCACTATATTTAATAATCAGTTGTTCAACAGCTAGGTCCGGTGAAAACACACTTGTTCGAATATCAATCTCCGTCTGTAGACAATCCTCTAATGCGCCTTCTAAGGCTGCTATTGTAAAACCTTTGCTTTGATCTAGACATTTTCTTGCAATAAATGATTGAAGTTTCAACCGGCTTGCAATCCCATTAATACTAAGACCCTCACCTTGTAGCAGCTTGGCCTTATAATTAAGTCTAAATTGTCTCGTTAACATAAAGAGTACTCTATTCGCTGGTTCTTTCGAAGCCAACAAATCATGATATAACTTAAGGGCTCTAGCTCTTTTTTTTGTACCCATACAATCAACCAATTCAAAAATCTTGTTCTCTACACTTTTTTTGGCATATTTCGTTGATGTCATCAACTTCTATTACTTCCTTAGTACCTACATAATTGGCTAACTTCTCTATCTCATTATTGAGTAGTGTCAATTGATCCCCCCCAACATGATTAATGAGGTAAGAAGCCGTTCTTGAATCAATTTTCTTATCAAACTGACCTAGGCTTCTGGCAATATACTTTATCAATTCCCCCCCTTCGCCAAGATAGGCAAATTCACAGATTGTTCCAATTTTCTTTATGGCCTTATATAACTTAGTTCTCTTATCACAACTTTGTTCAACAATAATGACATAAGTTGTATCTGGAATCTTACCAAGCACTTCACTTAGCTCAGTAGCCAGTGTACTTTTTTTCTTCTCAAACACACCCAAATTGCTAATGACTACAACCCTTTGATCAGCAAAAAAAAGGAAGGGTATCCATACTATCTTCTAGAACATCAATGCTTGTTTTCTTATCTGAGAAAAAAAATCATAGTTCATGGTCACTTCACCATCCCCCCCTATAATCATCTCAACGGCTTTCTTCAAATATAAATCTAGAAGAAAAGTCTCGTCACCATAAAAAAAGCATTATCTTACTGAAGTTGTTTTCTTTAATCATTCTTTTCACTTGTTGCATACTATACCTCTTAATTCATATTATACATATTTGCTTATCATCTTATATGCTTATTATTCTATCATCGAATCTACATTCATAGATTCTCCATTAGTTCTTATTCTAATTGCACCATTATCAATTGTAGTGAATACGGACTCACTGTATTCTATTAGAGTTTGAATAGCAGATTCACTTGGATGGCCATAGCTGTTATGTCCTACTGAAATGATACTGACAATTGGCCTAATATAATCAAATAGCTCCTTGGAAGTACTGGTCTTAGAACATGATGGGCAACTTTTACAACTTCCATTTGCCCATCTTCTGTTACTATCTTATCCCTTAGATCTATTTCTTGTTGCTTATATATATCACCTAGAAATAAGGCATCAAATGAACCATAATTCACTGCCACCACCATAGATGCCTCGTTTATTGTGGCCCAAGTAGATTTATTTGAAGGTCCATAACATGTGAAGACTAAATCGTCATACACAACTCCATCGCCTTGACCAACCACTTGGATATTAGCAGTATCATTCAGAGTATCTATAAGCCTGAGAATCTGATCATTCTCTTTATCTGGGATGTACACATTATGAATTGGTAGATTTGAAGCAAGCTCAATTATACCATAAATATGATCAAAATCACCATGAGATACAAAGACCCCCCCCTCTATCTGATTTACCCCCCCTTTACTTTTCAAAAATGGCAGTAGGACTTCTTCACCGACATTGACTTGAGCTTTTTTACCAACAAGTCCTCCACCATCGATTAGAAAGGCCTTACCTTTATAAAGCATAACACAAGCATCTCCCTGACCCACATCCATGAAATGAAGGACCAGATGCTGGTGATTATAGATATTAATAGCCAATGTACCTACAATCAGAAGCACAATTGTAATCCTGGTGAGTTTTTTGTTCTTATTCCAAATCCCAAAAATAACACTTATGCAATATAGCCCAATTAGTATGACACTCACACGTCCAATTATCAACACGCTATAGGGTAATGTTTGAATCCACTCACTCATCACTACCATGTAATTGATTAACCAAAACAATGCACCACCTAGAATCGAGGCAAGTAGTATTGATATGTATGAGAACACTATACACAAGATTCCAAGAACCAAGACAATTGGAACCACCGGTAAGACTAATAGATTAGCAACTATGCTATACGTAGGTATTTCATAGAAATAGTAAGTAAGTATAGGAATTATTGTTATCTGGACGGCAATCATCGTTATAATGCTGTCAACAACAAAGTTATCCCATTTGATGTAATCTTTTAACTTTGGCTTAACAAAAAAATATACCCAGTACAGCAGCAAATGACAACATAAAACCTACATTCATCATCTGATATGGATTGACCATTAGAATTAGCCATGCAACAAAGGAAATAGAACTTTCAGGGTTATAACTCTACCGACAACATATTTTATAAGGTAGGCACTAAGCATTAACGATGCCCTAATAGTTGATATGTGCATACCTGTATATAAACAATAGAATACAATCAATACAATTGAGCAAATGGCGCTCAGGCGCTTCTTTAATACGACTGATAACATGTGAAATACTGCTAAGCCAATAATAGATACATGAAGTCCTGATATGGCAAGTACATGTAGAAGACCAGCACTGCCAAATGCTTCTCTTGTAGTCTTATCCACTTGATTTGTACCCAGTAATAAAGTGCCCAGAATTTTTGACTCTTTGTCTGGTAGGTAAACACCTAACCGCGCTTGATGATCTTCCCTTAATTCAAAAATTGATTGTGCCCATGAAAACTGCTTACTTTTCTCAATCTTATAGGTATCACCGTAAACCACGCCCACTATTTGCTCTCTTTTATAAAAGACCTCACCATCAAAGCCACCTTCATTACGTAATGGGCTGATACCAAGTGAATCACCTGTTATACCAACCTCATCATTGATTTCAAGGTAATCATTCGTAATAAACTTAATTCTAAAAGATAGGACTCGCCCTTTTATTATGACGCTATCCAGTTCATAGTGGTGGAAGCCATTACCATTTTTGTCATAGTTAACCTTACTGACTTGGCCAGTCAATTGACCCTCGTAACTTGACTCAAAAAAACTTTTGTCATTTTCATATTGATTGTCATACAAAAGAATTCTAACAACAGAAATAAAGCATATACATGCAATTATGAGCATATGCTTTGTTTTAATATCTTTATTTGACTGGATATATAGGATGTATAACAGAACTAGCGTCATCAGCAGGTAAATAAAGCTTGATGTACCAATTGACAAACCAATGCTCCATATCAGCAGCACAAATACAAAAGGACGTTTCATATTCTCCCCCCCCACAGGCAATATGTTATCTATTAATCTATGACTTGTACCTCTTTGCTTATTAAATTAATATCGTTTTCAAATAGTGCACCAAAATCCAAATGGCCTTTAAAGTTATCTGTTTTGACCCCCCCTTCAATAAGGAATTGAACCTGGCTAATATTTGGGAGTTCAGTAAGACTATTCACTATTGAGTACACAGTCATTATTTCACCAGTGGCCCCCCCTCCATAATGTTTAGCTTTAAAAGCTTCGTTAAAGTCTATGTAACATATACCGTCACTAACTTCTATGCTCTTAACCTCCGCCTCAATAGGTAAGGCACTTGTAAGTCCATACCCAGTAGGGGGGGCTTCCTTTAAGGCTTCAACAATTTGGTATTCAATACTTACATTGCTGTTTATGGTTATTTCTCTATCAACTCTTACCAAGTGTTGACCTTGATCATCTGGAAAATAAAGGATTATTTGTTGACTTTCTTGTGATGTTTCAATAGTCATTGTACTTGTAACAACGTCATCTCCATAAAATGAACCATACACTTTACCTTTGGCGTCCTTCATAGGATATCCATCCAAATAGAATTCAATTGAATCAACACCGTCAATGGCAGTAAGACTTTTTATTAGTGATGAACGGCATAATATAAAATCAACTTGGTCCATAGTGTCAAAACCTTCACCTACATGCAAGATCACATTACTGCCTTCCAAATTCACTGCATCAACCAGCAAATTCTCAGGAATAGTAGGCTTAAGTCCTTCATCATCAACGCCCTCTTTCAACACACTAATAACAGACGTAATCTGCTTACCCAGATTCGTTTTATCAACTTCAATACAGTATTCAACCAATGAACTGTTATCCCCCCCATCTGCAAGAAAGACATATAACTCGTCTTCACCAAGTACCATTTCGTCTTCAACTGGTTCTTGAGTCTTGCCACAACTACTAAGGATAAGTGTTGTCGCTAATAGAATATAAAAGAATTTACGCATCGAATCACCCACCAAAAACTTTTTAAGTTACTCTTTTATCATATAGAATACTTATTTCATTACTACTACTAAGTCTTTAATAATATGTGAATTTTCTTATAGTGGTTGGGTCAAGGGAATTCTAAGGGTAAAGGTTGTACCAATATCTTCACCACTATGACACCTTATACTTCCACCATGCATTATAATTGTTTTATGAACAATACTAAGTCCAAGACCTGTTCCACCTGTGTCTCTAGACCTTGTTTTATCAACTCGGTAAAATCTTTCAAATATTTTCTCTAGTTGATCTGATGGTATTCCAATACCTGTGTCTGTTATTTTTATTGTCATGTCTCTATGGTCAGAATTAATTGACACCGTTACTTTACCACCTTTTTGATTATACTTGATGCCATTTTCAATCAAATTCATAAAGACCAAATAAAGTTTTGTTTCATCTACTTTGGCAAGCACTTCTCTAAAACTCTTAATCTCAAGTGTTATCTCTTTCTTCTCGGCAACTGGCTTTAACATACGCATGACTTGCTCAATTAACTTGTTAATGCTAAGATCTGTCAAATTCAATTTGCTTTCTGTTTTATCCAGTGTAACCAAGGTCAGCAAATCGTTGATGATTTTGCTTTCTCTATCAATTTCTGAATTAATATCTTCCATAAATTCAACATAGAACTCAATGGGGGGGGCATTGTTCATTGATAACAATGACTCTGCAAGAACTTTCATGGAACTAAGAGGTGTTTTGAGTTCATGAGATACATTGGCTACAAATTGTTGTCTGGAGTTATCAATCTCCTCTATCTTATCAAGCATATCGTTAAAAGCATCGCCAATTTCCTCTATCTCATAATTTCCTTTGATTTCAGCTCTCTCATCAATATGACCTTCTGAAACCCGGTTCAAATGTTTTAGAAACTGACTGAAAGGTTTTGTCAGTAGCCCCCCCGAGAAGTAGAAAGTAAGTATCAGTATTATAAGGGAAATACCTGCAATCATGAGAAAAGCAATGCTGTTCATTCTTGCACTAGAGTTATTTATAGAATTATAGTTACCCATCAAAGCAGTTACACCAATGACATCATCATAGCTAGAATTGTAGATGGGTGTATAAATGGCTATATTAATCTCATCTTCTACAACAAGATACTTGTCATCACCCTGAAGTATCTTAATAATTGGCGTAGCAGTGTAGAGCTTACCCTCATCAAAATGATTTGAGTCAAATGTTACTTCTCCCTCACCGTTAAATATGAGAAAGCGATTCTCAAGAACAGATTGTATATCATCAAGAAACTCTGTACCTACACCTGTGTCAAAATAGTTCATCGCACTGAGGTTGGTGCTTATGGTATTGGCTTGACGAAGCATTGTCGTCTTCATATCTGATTTCTCATAGGATCTAACTGATGAAAAAAATAGACAGCGTCAAAAGTAGCAACGGGACAATGCCTATTGCTACCAAAGATATGAATAATTTAGTTCTAATGCTGTTTAAGAGTTTAAATCTAATGTTGATAATAGTAACCAACTCCCCCCCATTTCGTATGAATGTAGGTAGGCTCACTTGGGTTTGGTTCAACTTTTTCTCTTAGTCTCCTAACATGTACATCAACCGTTCTTACATCACCAGGATAATCATAGCCCCCCCATACCACATTCAGCAGATTTTCTCTACTATAAACTTTGTTTGGATGATTGATAAAGAGCTCCAATAAATCAAATTCCTTAGCTGTCAAATTCACTTCAACATCGCTAACATATACCCTTCGACTCTCAACCTCCAGTCGTATTTCACCCGATCTTAGAATTTGATTTTCTTCCGATTGGTTATCACCAGCAAAAGTAGAACGTCTCATGATTGCTTTGATACGTGCTTTTAACTCTAGAATATTAAAAGGTTTGGTCATATAATCATCTGCGCCATACTCTAAGCCTAATATCTTATCCATATCTTCACCTTTAGCAGTTAGCATAATAATTGGTACCTTCGAGAACTCCCGAATTTGCTGACAAACACTTAAACCATCCATTTTAGGCAACATAACATCCAAAACAATAATGTCGTATTCGTTGTTTTTTTTGCCTGATTCAAGGCTTCTTCACCGTCATAGGCCACATCAACTTCATACCCATCCTGAGATAGGCCAAACTTAATACCTTTTACTATTAACTTTTCATCGTCTACTACTAGAATTCTTTTCTCCATAAATATTCTCCATCACAAAGATATCTTATCTTTGATTTTTTTTATACATTGCATCCTTAATGCCTTCAACCATCATAATATCCTCGATGTTTTTGAAGAAGCCATTGGTTTCTCTATACTTAATAATTGCACCTGCTTTTTGTTCACCTATACCTGATAATTGCATCAATTCTTCTTTACTAGCAGTATTAATATTTATTTTTGCCTCGTCTAATTGACCGCTTGTATCTATGGCATAATTGCCATTGTCTACTTCCTCTTGAGATGGTACATAAATTTTTTCGCCGTCAACGACAAGTCTAGCCAAGTTCAGTATCTCTTCATTAGCCTCAGTTGTGTAGCCACCTGCCATTTCAATTACTTCAAACAATCGACTATCCTTAGAAACTGTGTACACATCAGGATTCTTAATTTCACCACAGACATGCACGTAGATTAAGGCCTCAACTAAACCTTCATTATTAATGCTTTCAGTCGGTTTGGCCAAAACTTCAGAACTTGAATCCTTCTGACGCTCATCTAACTGCACACTCATCTGATTGGGTGATTTTTCACCTAATAAATACATAACACCTGATCCAATCACCAATACAATAATGAGTATATAATAAACATATTTGATATTGACCCTCTTATTCAATTAAACCCCCCCTCCCCCCCAGAAGTTTTTTTTATTATAGCTTCTATTCATGTTCGAAACCACAATATGACACGTTCTTCTACATTTTACATAATCTTGTCATTAATTACAAGAATATTGAGGCTTTTTAACATCTGTGTAATGTTTTATGGTAAAATAGCCGTAAAATAAGAGTACTTGGAAGGAGTCCAATCATGACGGATGGATTTATACGTGTTGGCGCTGCATCAATTCAAACTCAAGTAGCCAACTGTGGACACAACACTGATGAAATAATAAAACTCATGTCACAGGCTATTGAAAACAATGTAGCTATACTGACATTTCCTGAATTAACACTTACAGGCTATACATGTAACGATTTGTTTTTACAGAATCATTTACAAGAAAGCGTTATCAAACACCTGATTACCCTTAAAGAATCTACTGTAAGCAAGGAGATTGTTATCATTGTTGGTGCACCTCTTGCTCTTACAAATGGACTCTATAACTGTGCTGTTGTTATCTCAAAAGGCTCTATTATTGGTATAACTGTCAAGAGTTACATACCAAACTATAGTGAATTCTATGAAAAAAAGATGGTTTGCATCCAGTGCCTCTCTATTAGATGACCACATCCAAATCGATGGCGACCTAATACCAATTGGCGCACATATGCTCTACCAACACGCAGCCAATAGCAGTATAACTTTTGGTATAGAGATTTGCGAAGACTTATGGACGCCTACGCCACCAAGCGGACCTATGGCAATAGCTGGTGCTACATTAATCTTCAATCCATCTGCAAGCAATGATTTAGTTGGTAAAAGCGACTACCGTAAGTCTCTTGTTTCAAACCAATCTGCTAGAACAATGACAGGATATATTTATGCTTCTACAGGTTATGGTGAGTCAACAACCGACATCGTCTTTGGTGGTCAATGTATGATTTATGAAAATGGTACCTTACTTAAGGAAAACAGACGTTTTCAATTAGATGGTAGCCTTACTTTTGCAGATGTTGATATAGAACGTCTACAAAATGACCGACATAAGATGGTCACTTATGCAGATATGAACACTTTACATAGTCCTTTGTTCAAAAAAAATGTACTTTTGATTTAAGGTTTAAAAAAATCGAACTTATGCGATATGTAGATCCCCCCCATCCATTTGTCCCTTCAAATGAACATGAAAGAGATATAAGATGCGAAGAAATATTCTCACTTCAAACAATGGGCCTTGCCAAGCGACTTGACCATATCGGTGCAAAAAAAAGTTGTTGTTGGTGTTTCTGGTGGTCTTGATTCTACCCTAGCCCTTCTGGTATGTGTCAAAACTTTTGACTTGCTTGGTCTTGATAGACACAATATCATTGGTATTACCATGCCAGGTTATGGAACAACCGACCGAACTTATAACAATGCATTAGAGTTAATCGATCATTTAGGTTGCCGTTTAGAAGAAATCAATATTGCCAAAGCATGTGATCAACACTTTATTGATATCAATCACGACAAGAACAATCATAACATCACTTATGAGAATACTCAGGCTAGAGAACGTACCCAAATTCTAATGGATTATGCTAACAAAGAATATGCCATTGTAATAGGAACCGGTGATTTATCAGAATTGGCTCTTGGTTGGGCCACATATAATGGTGACCATATGTCCATGTACGCTGTGAACACCTCAATTCCAAAGTCATTGGTTAGATATTTAGTTGATTGGGTAGCAGGTCACCAAGTCATGGAAGATGCCAAAGAGGTCCTTCTTGATATTCTAGATACACCTGTTAGTCCAGAACTTCTACCACCTGATGAGAACGGTGATATTGCTCAAAAAAAACTGAAGAAGTTGTTGGTCCCTATGAATTACACGACTTTTTCTTATATTATGTTGTTAGATTTGGTTTTACACCTAGTAAAATATTCAACTTAGCTGTTCTCGCCTTTAAAGACACCTATAACAAGGCCACCATTAAACAGTGGTTGCTCATATTTACCAGAAGATTCTTCTCTCAACAGTTCAAACGCTCATGTTTACCTGACGGTCCAAAAGTCGGTTCCATCAACTATCTCCAAGAGGTGACTGGCGTATGCCTAGTGATGCAGTATCAAAAACATGGCTTGAAGAAATTGAAGCTATCAAAGTATAATAACAAATAATAATCCCCCCCCAACTTATTATCTAATAATTAGTTGGGGGGGGATTTTAACTTGCTAAATAGTATATAAGCTTTTCCTAAGGGACTACTAGTTTACAACAATTCTAGATTTACCAGCCTTTTTAGCCTTATACATGGTTTCATCTGCCTTGGCTAATAAGTCCTCTGAATTGTTAATGCCCATTGATTTCATATAATTGACTATACCAATGGAACTGGACAATTTATTCTTACCAAGAATCTTTACATCAGCCTTTAGCTTTTTAGCCAATTCCTTTTTAAAGCCATCTCGACCTAGTATAGCTGCATGCATTCGCTCTGCAATGGCCTTTGCAATATCGTAATTACCCTGTCTAAGCATAATCACAAACTCATCACCACCATAACGGCCAACAATGTCATTTTCTCTAACGTTTTCTTGTAATATCTTAGCCACTTCCTGAAGTAAAAAGTCACCAATCTCATGACTGAATGTATCGTTATAGTATTTGAAGTTATCAAGGTCAATAAACAGCAATGAGAAGTTCTGCTCATCACCTACGTTGACAAGTTCCATAGTCTTTTGAAGATCACGTTGGAACTGATGACGGTTATAGAGTCCAGTCAGCATATCCGTAGAAGCCAACTCATGTAACTTGTTATTGGTTTTCTCAAGTTCTTCATTCATAGTTCCAAGCTCTTTATTTCTACTGACAATCTGATAATTCAAATCTGCAAGGACTTGAGTTCTTTCTTTGATCATTTCTTCAAGATTATCTGTATGAGCTACTATTGTATCCGCCATAGCGTTAAAGGAGCTAGCCAACTCACCAATCTCATCTTTTGACTCAATACGGGCTCTGATGCCTTTGACACCTGTTGTGAATTTTTTTTGTTACATCAATCAAAGTGACAATAGGATTTGTAATGTCTTTTGCCAAGAAGTATGATACCACGCTAGACAAAGCCACGATGACCACAAACAGAATTGCCATATCAATCAGTAATCGCCCAACAGTAGCATAAATTGACGAAGCATATAAGGTCACAATGACCTTCCATCCAGGTGAATTATCAATAGCACTGAAGCTAACATATTCTCTTTCTCCGTCTTGATTCTTAAAAGAACCTTCACCCTCTGTTGTAGATAATATCTCCTCACTTAAAGCATCAAGACCACTAAAACCTTTTTCATCAGCACTTGTTATGGTCATATCAATAATCTTTTTTGAATCATTGTGACTTATCACTTGACCATCACCATCAACAATCCATGTATGGCCTTTGTCACCAATGGTATCAACCGAAATATATTCTGCCAAAGCCTTAAGCAGAATGGTTGAACCAAATACCCCCCCTTCAACTTTCCCCCCCTCTACCACTATTGGGACAAGAATTTTGAAGCTTGCTTGTTCAAACAAAGGGTCAATGGATGGTTTGGTTATTACAACCTCTCCAAGTCCTGCTTTAGCCTTATTAAACCCTTCGTCTGATGAGATGTCTTCTGTTATGCCATGTGTATCTTTCATAATACCATCTAAATTAACTACAAAGTAGCGCCCATAGAGACCAGGCTGATTATCAACAACTGATTTGAGAAATTCCATCGACTTATCTTCATCATAATTAGTGACTGCCTCTGTTAGAGCTAAAACTTCAACATCCGATATTCTTTCATTAATCCAACTCTCTATAACAAGACTTTTATTGCTAGACATAGCGAGGCTATAATCATCTGCTATTGCTTTCACTTCACCTCTGTCAATCATAATAACGATAGCAGAGAAAATAATTAGAATGAGCATAATGTAAGCAACGAATGCCACCATTATCTTATTGAGCAATGTAAGGTTCGATTTACTGAAAAAAATTCATATATAGGCCGCCTTTATCTTCCTTATTTAAGTTTACATATCATACTTCATTATAAATGCTTCTACCCATAAAAACAAGAAACTTTACTAATCTAATAATGGCTGTTATGATAATTGTAGAAATCGGAGGTTTTACATGATTATACTAAACAATATAAACAAAAGTTATAACGAAAAGACTTTATTCAAGTCTCTTTCGCTGACTATAAATACCAATGAGAAAATACTACTAAAAGCGCCATCTGGCAGTGGCAAAACCACCTTAATCAAAATGCTTATGGGCTTTGAAAAACCTGATTCAGGACAATTAACAATCCAAGGCCAAAGCTTAAATAAGCACACACTAAAGTCTGTTCGTGAATCCATATCTTATGTCAGCCAAGATGCTGATCTAAATCTAGATACTGTCAAAGAAGTATTCGACCTGATATTTGCTTACAAAGTTAACCGCTATATAGACAATTATGAATCTCTATTTCAGGATTACTGTCAACTATTCTCTCTTGAGGAGGACATATACCTCAAGGAGATTAGCAGCATATCCGGTGGTGAACGTCAACGTGTTGCGCTGATCATAGCTCTCATTCTTGACCGACCTATCCTAATTCTTGATGAAATCACCTCAGGCCTTGATAAAGACCTCAAAACAACTATTAAGAACCACATTATGGGTCTTGAAAAAACAATTATTATTGTCTCTCATGATGAAGTTTGGCATAAGGAAAACAAAATAAGGGAGGTCATACTAAATGGAGACAGCTAATCTTATCTACTTGATATTCCTCATAATACCTGTTTTGGTATTTGGAGCCAAATATCAGCTAAAACTTAACAAAAGAACCTTGTATGTCATTTTTAGAATGGTCATTCAGTTATCATTTATTGGTATTATACTACAGTTACTATTTGATCTAAATAATGGTTTTGTTAATATAGTTTATATTCTATTCATGATGACTGTTGCCAGCTATTCAATGATTAAAACGACTAAGCTGCCTATCAAAAGGTTTGGCCTTCCAATATGGATTGCTGTGGTTATACCTCATATTTTTGTCCTATTATTTTTCAATTCCTTTGTAATTGATTTAAATCAGATTCTAGACGCAAGATATTTAGTTCCGGTTGGTGGTATGTTACTAGGCAATAGCTAAGTGGTAATATCTTAGCCATCAACACTTTCTATACACGCTTAAAAGACAATGAGAAACGATATTACTATACCCTTGCCTTATCAACCAATCGTAGTGAAGCCCTTAGACCCTACTTTGTCAATGCATTAAAAAGCTCCATCAACCCTACATTAGCGTCGATGGAGACAATTGGTTTGGTCGCCCTTCCTGGTATGATGACTGGTCAGATACTAGGTGGTTCAATACCAATTACAGCTATCAAATATCAGATAGCCATTATGATTGCAATCTTCGTCACAAGATATTTCACTGCAATACTAGCAATCAAGCTTACAACACGTACAGCATTTGATGACTATGACCGTCTAACAGCACTTTAATCTATTTAAACATTCTTCTTATAAATACTTTTTTTCATCGTACATATTCTGATCCGCATAATGCAATACTTCATCAAATATCTGTCCATTTAGTGGATAAATTGAAGTCCCAACACTTGGTACCATGTCTATTTTATAGCCTTTAATGGCGAATTCTTTGATAAAAGCATCTTCTATTCTGTCTTTTAGAACCATAAGTTCATCTTCATAAACCAGACGAGGTACTATGATTAGGAATTCATCACCACCCAAACGAAAAACTGCCTCATTAACCCTAGACACCTTATTCATAAGCCTAGCTGTCTCAACCAATACCAAATCACCTACTTTATGACCATAGGTATCGTTAATTGCCTTAAAATCATTCAAATCTACAAGAACCATTCCAACCATTTCATTGTTACGATTGGCTGCAGACATAATCATTGTTTGGTATTCATCTAGGAAGTGTCTATTAAACAAACCGGTCAATCGATCATGATAGGAGTTGTGCTTAATTTGATAATTCGTTTTTTTGTGCATAGTAGATTGTCACAGCTGATAAAAATAATATGAAAAGAGCCAATAGAATTGACAGTGACCTTTCAACAGCCATTGTTCTCCACCCATCAATTGGAACAGCATATACAGACCAACTCATCATATTAGTACTGATAGAGAATTCAAGTGGGTTTTTACTTTTGATCTCCTCATTCCCATAAACCCACAATCTGTCTTTACCTTCTGTCTGAATACCTATTTCCAGTTGATTGTCATAGGCATACCTTCCAATTTCTTCAATAACCTTGTCCGCTTTTAGGACAATACTAACTTGTCCCCCCCAATAAGCTTCTTTTGAATCAACAATTGGTAGTCTGACAATAAATGCGTGGCCACCTTGCACCAATTCCAAGGGACCTTGAAACACAGGTTGTAACAAGTTCTTTGTCTTTAGTACAACCTCTCGTTGTCCTTCAATCTTAGACAAATCTATACCTATGGCATCTTCATTGCCTTCTCTTGGATAATTGTATATAATCGTCGTGTCTTTTAGTATCCCAATATTACGAATATAGACTTCGTTCTCTTTTGTTAGGTTTTCTAAATAAGTATACGTTTCATCCTCTGTTATATCTTCATTTGACTTTACATAAGCTAGATAACCTTTTAACAGTTGTACATTTGAATTAATCAGCCCATTAACCTTTTCTTGAAAACCAATATAATCCTTAGTCGTTGAAAGAACTTCCTTTTGAAGAGCATGGTTAATACCATTGAAAGTTACAAACAATGTGATAGACATAAGAATAACACTTGTTATGCAAGTTATTAAAAAAAAGCCTTTTTCTTGTTGAATTTCATATGCCTATCAATCATACAAACCATCCTTTCAACTACAATTATAACATATACAATCTTAAACTTCACAATTAAACACCCCCCCAGAAGTGAAAATTCCAGGGTGCTAATTGTGCTCAACAACTAAGTTATATTATAAAGGTATTGACTACTTCTTGGCATCCAGAATTTCTTTAAGCAAATCAATGACCATCTTAGGGTTTGCCTTTCCTCTTGTGGCTTTCATCATCTGTCCCATTAGAGACTGAATAGCCGCATCCTTACCACCGATGTAATCTGCAACTGGTTTAGGGTTATTGGCAATAACTTCCTCCGCCATGCCTCTTAGTTCATCCGTGTTGCTGTTTTGCTTTAAGCCATCTTCTTCAACAATAAGACTTGGTGACTTGCCTGTATCCCACATCTTTGCAAATACTTGTTTGGCAATCTTTGAACTGATAACACCTTCATCTATTAGATTTGTCAACGCACCAAGGTCTTTACCTGTAATCGGTAAATCTGCATTTTCCTTTTCATCTTCTGATAGACGACTAAATATCTCAGTAATAATCCAGTTACCAACAGCCTTTGGACTCTTAGCAACTCGGGCACCTTCTTCAAAGAAATCTGCCATTTTCCTAGAAGCCACAATAAGTTTGGCATCCACTGGGCTAATTTCATACTGAGAGATATACATCTCTTTTCTTTTATCTGGCATTACTGGTAACTCATTCATCCAGTCTTCAATTTGCTCATCTGTTGTAATAATAGGCATTAAGTCTGGCTCTGGGAAATACCTGTAGTCATGGGCTTCCTCTTTGGTTCTCATAGAAACTGTTACACCTTTAGCTTCATCCCAACGTCTGGTCTCTTGGATAATCTCACCACCAGATTCAATCACTTTAATCTGACGTTTAGCTTCATACTCAGCTGCTTTAACAGCAAAACTGAAGGAGTTGATGTTCTTCATCTCAGTTCTAGTCCCAAATTCCTTGGCGCCTTTTTTGCGAACAGACAGGTTTACATCACATCTTAGAGATCCTTCATTCATCTTACAGTCTGATACATCTGCGTATAGAAGAATGGTTCTAAGCTTCTCCATATAGATACCAACTTCTTGAGGTGATCTAAAGTCTGGCTCAGATACAATCTCAATAAGTGGAACACCACATCTGTTGTAGTCCACCAAGGTACCATTAGCTTCATGGTTTAATTTACCGGCATCTTCTTCTATGTGAATACGTGTAATCCCAATCTCACGTATTTCACCTTCTACTTCAATATCAACTTTCCCTTCATAACATAATGGCAAGTCAAACTGAGATACTTGGTAAGCTTTTGGCAAGTCCGGATAGAAATAGTTCTTTCTATCTTGTTTGCTGAACTTGTTAATTTCACAATTCGTTGCAAGACCAGCCTTAATAGCATACTCAACAACTTGACCATTAAGAACTGGTAAAGTACCTGGCATACCTGTACAGATTGGACAACAATGTGTGTTAGGCTCTCCACCAAACTCATTCTTACAATCACAGAAAATCTTAGTATTGGTCTTTAATTCGCAGTGGACCTCAAGGCCCATGACAATTTCATAATCTGAATAACTCATATCGTCCCCCCCTCCTTACAACTCTGGTCTGTCTTTGGCTAGTTTTCGCTTATTCTCATAGGCATAAGCCACATTAAGAATTGTACCTTCGTCCAATCCTTTACCGATAAACTGAACGCCTATTGGTAAACCAAGCTTATCAAAACCACTATTGATAGACAGTGCAGGAAGACCCGCTATATTAATAGGAACTGTACATATATCATTGAGGTACATTTCGATTGGGTTATTAACTTTTTCCCCCCCAATTTTAAAGGCTGTTGTTGGTCCAGTTGGTGTCATGACCACGTCATATTGATTAAAAAGTTGATCAAATTGCTGTTTAATCAAAGTTCTAACCTGTTGGGCCTTCTTATAATAGGCGTCATAATAACCTGAACTTAAAGCATAAGTCCCAAGCATAATTCGACGTTTTACTTCTGTACCAAAGCCTTCATCTCTGCTTTGTTTATATAAGTCAACAAGATTATCATATTCTTTTGCCTGATGACCATACTTGATACCATCAAATCTAGCCAAGTTAGATGAAGCTTCTGCTGATGAGATTAAATAGTAGGATGGCAGAGCATATTCTGTCATCTCCATATGCACCTCGTCAACGATTGCACCTTGACTTACAAGGTTGTCTATTACAGTCTTCATTGATTCTTTTATCTCTGCTTGAATACCATCACCCATAAACTCAGATGGAATGGCTATCTTAATCCCCCCCTTGATATCACCTGTTAGAGCTTTAGTAAAGTCTGGTGTATCAACTGGTGCTGAACTTGAATCTAATCTGTCATGTCCACAAATTAAGTTAAGTGCTATGGCTGCATCCTTAACATCTTTAGTAAGTGGTCCAATCTGGTCAAGAGATGAAGCAAAGGCAATCAAACCAAAACGTGAAACACGTCCATAAGTTGGTTTTACACCCACTACCCCCCCACAATAATGTGCTGGTTGTCTAATGGACCCCCCCCTGTATCAGACCCAAGGGTAAATGGCGCCAAATCTGCTGCAACTGCTGCTGCTGAACCACCTGAACTACCACCTGGTACATAATCTAGATTCCAAGGGTTGCTAGTCACTTTCACACTTGAATTCTCTGTAGAAGAACCCATTGCAAATTCATCCATGTTTAGCTTACCAAGGATTACTAGGTCTTGTTCTTTTATCTTCTTTATAACTGTGGCATCGTAAGGTGGTATGAAGTCACCAAGCATCTTAGATGCACATGTTGTAAGGAGCCCATCTGTACAGATATTGTCCTTAATACCTATTGGAATACCAGCAAGTGGAGATAAAGCCTCACCCGCTGCTCTTTTCTTGTCCACTTCTTCTGCTTTTGCCAAAGCACCTGCGTGATCTACTGTAATATATGCTTTGATTTTATCATCTACTGCATCAATTCTATCAAGATATGCTAAGGTTAGCTCAACACTTGTGATTTCTTTAGCACTAAGCATCTCTTGAAGTTCATGAACTTTCTTCTCATATAAACTCATGACATGCCTCCTATTCTACAACTTTTGGAACGCTAAAGCATCCGTTTTCTTGGTTTGGTGCATTGCTAAGTAGTTTCTCTCTATCTGTTGATGGTCTTGCCACATCTTCTCTGAACACATTATTAATTGGAATAACATGGTCTGTTGGCTTCACATCACTAATATCAAGTTCATTAATCTGGTCTGCAAAAGCAATAATTGCTTCCATATCCACAGTCATTTGTTCTTTCTCTTCTTCTGTCAAATTCAGACGTGCAAGATGGGCAACATGCTCAACTTGTTCTTTTGTTATTTTCACTGTGTTTCCTCCTGTTTCGTATTGATATAGACGACTCGTGTCTATTGTATACACATGTTCACTATTCTATCATAATCCCTAAAGCACTTCAAGATATTAGGGCACTAAAGCATAGCCATATAGTCTTCTTCACTGATAATAGGAATACCAAGTTCTTTAGCCTTCTTATTCTTGCCTGTAGATGAAGTAACATTATTGTTAATTAAGTAGCTAGTCTTTGATGTTACAGACCCTGTGACTTTACCACCTAGCGACTCAATCTCTGCTTGCAAGGCTTTACGATTGTCATAATGATTTACACTGCCTGTTACAACGAAGACTTTACCTTCAAATATCTGATCTGATGTATTTTCTTCTCTAGCTTCAAATGTTATATAGCTAAGCAATTCATCTAAAACTTGGCCTTTCTCATCATCTGTAAAATAGTCATTAATGGATTTGGCTATAATCTCACCATAACCTTCAATCTCAATAAGTTCTGATACTTCAGCCTTTCGGATATCGTCAATACTATAGTTGTATCTTTTACACAAAAGCCTTGCATTACTAAGACCAACATTTAAAATCCCTAGAGAAAATATAAAGTTCTCAAGCCTCACTTCTTTGGCATTATCTATGGCTCTATTAGATTGGCATAGGATTTCTCTCCAAAACCATCCATTGTTTCAATGGCTTCCTTATGTTCCTCAATTCTAAAAATATCACTAAGCTTGTGAATAAAACCTGAAGCAATAAACTTCTCAATGGTCGCTTCTGACATACCATCGATATTCATGGCATCCCTGCTAACAAAATGTGCAAATGATTTGACTTGTTTGGCACTACATTTAGGGTTATTACAAAAGAGTGCTTGCACATCATTCATTTCTTTGATTTCAGTCTCTTCACCACACACTGGACACTCAGATGGTATTTCAAGGTTACTTGAACGGGTCAGGTTCTCAGCCACCTGAGGAATAATCATATTGGCTTTATAGACTTCTATGGTATCACCAATGCCAAGCTCAAGTTCTCTGAGGATACTGACATTGTGAAGACTAGCTCTTGCCACAGTTGTTCCTTCAAGGTCAACAGGTTCAAATATTGCCACAGGGTTGATAAGGCCTGTTCTTGATGCACTCCACTCTATTTCAATTAACTTAGTCTGCTTTATTTCATCTTGCCACTTAAATGCTATTGAATGCCTAGGGAACTTGGACGTAGCACCTAAGCTCTCAGAGTAGGCAACCGAATCAAATGTTAGAACCAAGCCATCTGAAGCAAAATCATTGCCTGTTATTGCCGTTTCAAAGTAGTCAACAGCTTCTAACATGGTAGCCTGAGTCACCTCTTTGACTTCAACCACATCAAAGCCAGATGATTTAAGCCACTCCAATTGATCTAATTTAGAATCAGCAACACCTTCTGTTGAAGATACTAGCTGAAAGGCAAAAAAAGTTTACATGACGACTAGCCGTCACTTCGTTATTCAACTGCCTTACAGTACCTGAACATAGGTTCCTTGGGTTCTTATATTTATCTTCATCTTCAAGGGCCTCATTGATGCGCTCAAAATCAGAATACTTGATAACGGCCTCACCTCTGACAACAACAGTTCCACTTGCCTTTATATTTAGAGGAATATTATCAAAGACTTTGACATTATTGGTAATGACTTCACCTATTTCTCCATTACCTCTTGTAATCCCTTTAGTTAATACACCATCTTCATATGTTAATACAATAGTTAAACCATCCAATTTCCAAGACAACAAACCTTTGCCTTCACCAATCCATGAAACCAATGCCTCTCTATCTTTTGTCTTATCAAGAGACAACATACGACTTCCATGACGTTCTTTAGGTAGTTCTGTAAGCAGTTCATAACCTACCTTGCCAGTAGGACTCGCTGACAATACAATGCCACTCTCTTTTTCGAGGCTTTCTAGTTCATCATAGAGCTTGTCATAGTCATAATTAGACATTACTTCTTTATCTTCTTGATAATAGGCTTTGGCAGCAACTGATAACACCTCAACCAATTCTTTCATTCGATCCATATTCGCCACGTTCTTACCCCCCCACTTCTTGATATTTTTCACCTCTAATATTCTACCATATTATAGGATAACTTGACATACATTTATTGGCCTAGTATACTTTAGCAAAATGAAGCAATAGCGTGCCAAGCGCTATTGATACTCAAAGATAAACAAGGAGAATAACAATGAGTGAATTCAAGAATGTAAGTGTCGTTAAAGCCGCCAATATCTATTATGATGGCGCCGTAACAAGCCGTACTGTATTATTCGAGGATGGTGAGAAGAAAACCCTAGGTATTATGATGCCAGGCGACTATGAATTTGGCACTGACAAGAAAGAAATTATGGAAATCATGGCTGGTAATCTAGAGATTCTACTTCCTGGTGACGAGGAATGGATTACCATAGATAAGCCTTATACATTTGAAGTGCCAGCAAACTCAAGCTTTAAGCTTAAGATTAAGACTGTTACTGATTATTGTTGTTCTTATGTAGACTAGGTATTGTTAGACATCTATCCAAAATAATCAAAGCGTTACTTCTACATGAGAAGTAACGCTTTTTTTAATAACTATTAAGTTAATTTTATCTATTCTTTTACTTCCTTCACTCGACCAACAATGCCATCTTCTAACATTACTTTGATGCCATGAGGGTGGTTTGAAGATTTAGTCAATAACTTTGCCACAACACCTTCAGTCAATTGTCCTGAACGCTGATGATGCTTTTGAACAACCATCACATGTGAGCCAATCTTTATGTTGCTTCTATTTCTACCATCCATTATGATTACCGCTCCCAATTTGTGTACACATTTTGCACGTCATCATCATCTTCCAACTGATCAAGCATCTTCTCCATGTTCATTTGGTCTTCTTCTTCTGTGAGCTCTGTCATAGTTGAAGCAATCATTGTCACTTCTGCTGATATGAACTCATATCCCGCTTCTGCCAAAGCATCATGTACAGCTCCAAACTCACTGGTTGGTGTTAAGACTTCGAACATCTCATCATCCACTATCATATCATCAGCACCAGCTTCAAGAGCGACCATCATTAGCTCGTCTTCATCGATATCATCATTTTTCTCGATGACAATCTGACCACTCTTTTCAAACATAAAAGATACACACCCTGTGGTTCCAAGGTTACCATTATACTTTGAAAGTGCATGCCTTACATTAGCTGCTGTACGGTTTTTGTTATCCGTCAAACATTCAACTATAACTGCCACACCACTTGGTCCATAACCTTCATAAATAATTGTCTCATATGTCACGTCTCCAAGCTCACCAGATGCTTTTTTGATAGATCTTGAAATAGTATCATTAGGCATATTATTGGCTTTGGCCTTGGCAACAATTTCTTTTAACTTAGAATTAAGGTCAGGGTCTGGTCCACCTTGTCTTACAGCAACCATAAGTTCACGTCCAATTTTTGTGAATACTTTACCCTTTTTCGCGTCGTTCTTTTCTTTCTTGTGTTTGATATTGGCAAATTTGGAATGTCCTGCCATGATATACAACTCCTTTATTAAAGCCTCTCTAGGCGAATCTCTTGCTATTTTACCATTTTTGCAAGTTATCTGCAATTAGTCATTGATGAATAATTCGTTCATATGTATTAATCGTTTTCAATTAAGTTGTTTATCCACTTCTTAGAAAAGGTCCGCCATAGCCCTAGAAGGACCTTAACCACTTCTTCTGTTAGTGCCAACATATAGACATATTGAATCTCCCAATTCCATACTAGTCCACCAATCCACACAAGAGGAACTGCCACAAACCATACAGCACCACCATCAACATACATGCAGAATTTGGTGTCGCCACCACTTCTCAGTATCCCGACAATAATAAGCATATTCATACCCTTAATCACTATTGCAAAAGCCATTACCTTCAGACATAACCGAACATAATAGGACACTTCAGGTTCAATGTTAAATATACCTGTAATAGGCCCCCCCGATGTAACATATAACAATACACCCATTATAAGTCCCGCAGTAAACACAATACGCATAAGCTTTTTGGCATAATTAAAGACTTGTGAGAAATCACCCGTTCCCATCTGGTTCCCAAGGATAACACCCGCCGCATTACCCAAACTGAATATTAGGAAAAAGCCTACTTGCTCTACGGTTTTGGTAATCCCCCCCATGGTTGCTGTGACAACCTCACCCATTCTACCATAGACAAGGTCATACATGGTAACACCCCCCCAAGCCCAGATTAATTCATTGATAATAACTGGGTTAACTGTTATAAAATATTTAGATACAAAGGCTTTTGAGAAATCAAACAGTTCTTTAATTTTGGCTGCTGGCACTTCATCTCTAGCATATATAACAAAAAGCAAAATACCACATTCTAGTGTTCTTGAAATAACTGTTGCAATTGCTGCACCTCGAACCCCCCCCATTTCAGGAGCACCAAAATTACCGAATATCAGCGTATAGTTAAGGACAGTATTTAGCATTAGGGCAAAAATACTAACAAACATTGGCAACTTAGTTTTACCTGTACTTCTCATAATAAAGACATAAGCAAAGGTTATAGATGTTGGTATATAACATAGTCCAACAATACGTAGGTATTTGGCGCCTTCTTCAATGGTTCCTGGTTGATTGGTAAAAACACGCATAACAAGTGATGGGAACCCTACTGCAGCTATCGTAAAGAGGGTTGCACCACCTACACCTAGGGCAAGACATATACCAAGAACTCTTCTTATGTTCTTGACATCTTTAATACCCCCCCAGTATTGCGCCGTAAGTATGGATGAACCACTACTAATACCAAATAATAAGAGAAAGAGTAGAAAGAACATCTTGTTTGCTAATGACACCCCCCCTGCAATTGATGCAGTAGAAAGAGAACTAATCATAAATACATCAATTAGATTTAGTGATGATGTGACAAGGTTTTGAAGCGCCAAAGGCAGAGCTATTGCAAATAACTTCAAATAAAAGTGTTTTTTTTAATTTCCTCGGACATTGTATCTTCATGTACGATATTGTTTTCCATTTTTTTTCCTCTATTTCAATTAACTTCATAAATCCATCGTAATAATTCTTAATATAAACTACTAGACATCGAATCTATGTCATGATTGCTCTATAATTATTTGCTGCAATAAAAAAAGATATAAGCACACTAACAAAGTAGCAGATACCTATACCTTAGAACATGTATTATAACACGTTAAAATTATTTTACAATACTTGACTTGTTTATATAACAAATTCACCCTAATGTCTTATAGCACTATTTAGAAATAATCGATGGAAAACATTGGTTTACCGTCTATAGTATAAACTCTAGGGATTCTCTTGCCCAGTTGACATACCACTTCGTAATTGATTGTATTCATATGGTTTGCCACTTCTTCAACTGTTATACATTCATCACCTGATTGGCCAATCAGTATGACTTCATCGTTATCCGCAATCCCATCAATATGCGAAACATCCACCATGAATTGGTCCATACAAACCCTACCAAGTATCTTGGCCGACTTACCTCTTATTAAGACACGACCAACTGATGATAGTGACCTTGGGTAGCCATCACCATAACCAACTGGTATGGTCGCCACTTTAGTAACTCGTTCTGTTATATATGTACCACCATAGGATATTGGGTAGCCTTCTGGTAATTCTTTAAGCATAATTACATTGGATTTAAGTGTTAATACTGGTTCTAAGTCTATAGCATCCCTCTTCACTTCTGATGATGGGTACAAACCATACATGGCAATACCAACGCGAACCATGTTGAAGTCGGCTTCATTAAGGTCAATGAGCCCTGCACTGTTTGACATATGTAATTGAGAGTAACCTATGCCCTTATGATCTAATTTTTTGACAAATTCTTTAAATAAATCTAACTGTGTATAGCTAGCAGATTTATCAAGTTCATCCGCTCTGGCAAAATGTGTGAAGAAACCATCAATTTCTACCATTGGTAAATTAGCTATTGATTCAATCACATCAAGAGACACCTCATCCGGCATAAATCCAATGCGACCCATTCCAGTGTCTATTTTGATATGTATGTGGGCTTTTTTTGTTCAATCTAAGTGCCACATCCGACAAAGCTTTTGCCATATCTAAACGAAATACCGTCTGGGTTATATCATATTTGACCATATCAAAATAATCATCTTCACCTGTATAGCCAAGAACCAAAATAGGGCATGTTATGCCATTTTTTTCTCAGCGCGACCGCTTCTTGAGATGCAGCAACAGCAAAAGCGTCAATACCGGCTTCACTTAGAGTCTTGGCAATGGGTATTGCACCATGACCATAGCCATCTGCTTTGATGACACTGCATATTTTTGTGTCTTTTGATATATATTTTCTGATTTCTTTGTAATTATGCTGCAGGGCATCTAGATTAACCTCTGCAACCACTCTCTGATAATGTCTCATCATGCCACCTACTTCTGTTATTTGTTTAGTACTTGTGGTAGTCCATCTATGATATCACTGGCAATCATACTATATAGGCCTTATCATTGGCTGCAACATCTCCAGCCAAACTATGCACAGCAACACCTAAGCATGCCCCCCCTTTAAAGGCGTCTTTCATCTGTCCTATAAGACCAACAACAACACCTGCAAGGACATCTCCTGAGCCAGCAGTTGCCATACCATCATTACCGCATACATTAATACAACAGGCACCTTCTGGATTGGTAACGACTGTACGAGCACTTTTAAGCGCAACAACCACATTATGTGATTTTGAAAATGCTTGTGCAAATTCAACAGTATTCTCAAGAACTGCACTATTTGGATAGCCAGTAAGTCTAGCCATTTCACCAATATGTGGTGTTAATACCACTGGCACAGTCACTTCTTCTAGGATCTCAAGATTACTTGCCAGTATATTAAGGCCATCTGCATCAACCACAACAGGAAGGCTCGTTTGTGATAAAGCAAATTCTAACCACCTTGCAGATGTTTCACCCATTGACATACCTGGGCCAACCAATATGGCATCATAATTGTCAATACGAAGAGCCAGACCATCCATGACCTCTTGTAGAGACTTGAAGTCTTCTGTGTAGGTTGTCACTATCGCTTCTGGTATTGTTGACTGAAGGGCTAACTTACAACTTTCATGTGTCACAATATCAACCAGTCCCGCTCCTACTCTGTAGCACTTTTTGCAGCTAAATAAGCTGCACCACTCATGCCTTTTGAACCTGCAATGACTAACAACCTTCCGTAATTCATTTTATGTGCTATAGGGTTTCTCTTTGGCAATAACCTTAGAGTCGATTCATCTAAGGTTTCATAAGCATATTCAAAGGCTTCAAGGACTTTTTGAGGTATACCAATATCAACAATTTTGAGTTGTTTAGATGCTAGTGCCCCCCCAGGATATAGGAGATTGCCAATCTTTGGCAGTGTAAAAGTCACAGTCACGTCTGCTTTCACATTAATCCCCCCCATCATCTTCCCGTTATCACTATTAATACCAGATGGCATATCAACACTAACCACATAGGCCTCTGAATTATTAATAGAACTTATCAGCGAATGATAGTCACCTTTGATAACACGGTCACACCCAATACCAAAGATTGCGTCGACTATGAAATCAGAATCCATCATAAATGAATTAATGACTGCAATAGTGTCTTCTTCAAACCACTCTACATGAATGCCAAGTTGTACGACACTATCATACATTATTTTTGCATCGGGTTTGATGTTATAGGCGTCACCAATCATGATTACTCTGACATCCTTCCCTTGATGAAACAGCAATCTAGCGACAGCTAAGCCATCGCCTCCATTATTACCTGTACTACACACAACCATACCATTCATCAGTGATTTAGGAAGCTCTTTGACCACTTCTATTGCAGCATGTTCCATAAGAAGAATCCCAGGTATTTGATATGACTCTATAGCCATCTTGTCTATACTTTGCATTTGTTTACTTTTCGCTATTATCATCCATTTCTCCCACTACAACTACACTCACATAATCCTTAGAATGTGATATGGTGATATGTAGTTTTGATATATTGAGTTCACGTGCTAACACATCAGCTCCATTATATAGATTGATATAAGGTTTGCCAAGGTCATTTCTTAGGATTTCTACATCCTTTAAAGAGAAATCTCTTATACCAGTCCCAAAAACTTTACTCACTGCTTCTTTTGCCGAGAAATTACCTGCAATAGTTGAAACATTCATATGACGTTCTTCAAACAGTTCAATTTCCTTATTTGTAAAATACCGATTAAGAAATCGATCATTTTCTATGGCTTTGCTACCCTCTTAATCTCAAGAATATCATTTCCGATGCCTGCGATCATTAGGAATCCTCCCCCCCAAAATATAATTTATCATATTGTTCAATCACTTCAATTCCAGCAATATCATGCATATAGTGATAGAGTTTATTTATCTCACTATCCATGTCTTCTTTCTCGCCAATCATTGATTTGACCTTGTTATGCAAGTCATTTATTTCTGTTTCTAAACGATTAACTTCTGACTTATTCTTGACCATCTTCTCATAACACACTGCCATGCTTTCTTTTAGAAGTTCCCCCCCATTAACGGTCTCAATTTTTCCAGGTAAAACCAACTTACTATTCTCCAAATGTTCTATTTTTCGATTTATCTCACGAATGTTTTTTTTCGTTTTGCTTTAATTTGGATTTTGTCTCACTATCGTCATCATCAAATGCACCACTCATTCCATCGACAATCTCAGCCATCAACTGTTTCTTTAGGACGAGGTATGCTTTGTAATCGTTATTTGCCTTCCCTTGTTCCTTTAGCAATTTGTTTAACTTATTCTCCAAAGTTTTAATGCGAACAGATTTACTATCTTTAAAAAGCTCATGATAAGATGGGTCTAGCACAACAATATGACCAGTTTTTTTTGGATATCAATTGATTTTCTTTTCTTCAAAAAATCACCTCGACTTGTAGTTCATATATCTCGATATAGTTGCCATTGCTTCAGCCTCGTCGAATGTCCCTCAGCCTAAATGTGTTATCCTCATAACCTTCCATGATGCCAAGTTCATTTACCAACGCTATAGATTTGTCTCTCTCCAGTGGCTTATCAATTAAAATGACAATCATTTCCGCCATTTCTCCACGTGTTATAGCTTGGTGCCAGTCTTCCATCAAACTATATGGTTCTAGCCCCCCCAAATCATTTGCTGCTTCTGCATAACCTTGATTTTCAAACCAATCATCGCCTATATTTCGACTAACCACTTCTTTGTTGTTGGCTCGCACCAAAATAGTCATATACTCCGCTGTTGTAATTGGCCTATCTGGTTGAAACTCACCAAAGGGATATCCTTGAACTAGACCACGCTTAGTTAATTCAAATATATAATCTTTGACCCAGTAATCAAAAGTGATGTCATCATACATGGTCATCCTATTATCGCTATCTGTGATTCTGAAATAAAAGGTATCACTACTATGCATTACCATGTGTCTATCAGACATTATGACTCTAGCCTCATAGTCACCCTCTAAGTTCTCTAGTATTGCAATGCCAGCTTCTTGATTGATTGCACTGCCATAATGTGCTATAGAATCTTCAATACCTGTGATTGTCTTTATAGGTGTAGGCGTCATCCAATTATCCACTTCGTTAATTAGTAAGGTATAGTCGTATTGCTGATCAAGTATGGTCTGCCACTCAAAGGTATATTGATTGTAGTCTTTGTAAATAGAACGAATATATGTCAGTTGTGGCTTCTCTACCAAAAACATTTGACCATCACCAATTGGCTTAATAGATGTTAGTTCATAAAAGAAGTCATAAAGACCCGGCACATCCCCCCCTGCTAACTCAAGTTCAAGATTGTCTTGAGGTTTCACATTGAACACATTGGTATCATAATAATAGGGACTTGTGTTTGCTTCACTGATTCGCTCCCTAACATCAAGGAAATCTTTTTGATAACGTGCCTGACTTGAACCATAGAGTTGAACATAGTCATTAGCCAAGATTTCAGCAATATCCCATTCATACACATAAGGTTTTGATAAATCACCTTGAAAGGTAATTTGTGGCTTATCTGATAGCCTCTTATATCTGAATAAGTAGATTTAACCCATTGTTGGCTGGTCATATTTTCTTGTGTAGTCATATAGTAGAAAGTAAAATGATGGCCATATTCATGGGATAAATACCTTGCCATATCATAGATAGATTCATAATATTTACAGTTAAACAGTTCAATATATCGGTCTTCATGATAAACAATGCGACCATCTTGGCTAGAGTAACTTGGATAATAACAAGAAGCCACACCATTAGGTGAGTCTGGATAGAGGTAGACAGCAGAAAGAAACTCAATCTCATCACCATGTCTGTTTTTAAGCAGTTCATTGTGTACCGACTCAAGTTTAGATAGTGTTGACCACTGTGTACAATAACTTATTATCTTAATACCAGAATCACCTTCGAAGACTGCCAAAGGTTCTCCATATTCTGTTCTACCAATTGCATGGCTCCAACCAAGTTCAAGGAAAGTTGAACATAAAAAGAAGACAGCAATCAGAAGAACCATGTTTTTTTTAATCTTCACGGTCATCATCCTTTACTATCTCCTATTATAGCCTTAGGTCATATCTAAGTCTAGAGACTTTCACTCTCGTCCTTAATCCGATAAGACAGTGTCATAAGACTTTCTGACAAATGGACATTCTCAACAATAACATGTGTGTCACGTAGTGCCAAGTCAATTGGTGCGAAGTTCCAGATACCCTTGATACCACATTCGCTCAAATCATTAGCGATTGCTGGTGCTTTGGTTTTTGGAACAGTCAAAACAGCAATGTCAATATTGTTGTCTTCCACAAATTGTTTCATGGAGTCCATATCTTGGACCTCTATGCCTCTTACAGATATACCAACAAGTCTTGGATTCACATCAAACAATCCTTTAACTACAAATCCACGTTTCTCAAAATCTGTATAATTGGCCAGTGCTTGTCCCAGATTACCAGCTCCAATGATAATGACACTATAATGATTTTCTAGTCCTAATATTTTGGCTATTTCACTATAAAGATATTCAACATTATAACCATAGCCTTGTTGACCAAACCCACCAAAATTATTAAGATCTTGTCTAATCTGTGATGCCGTAACACCCATTCTTTGACTTAGTTCTTTTGATGAGATTCTAACCACTTCGTTTTCAAGTAATTCTCCTAAATATCTGTAATATCTTGGAAGTCGCTTAATAACAGCGGTAGAAATTTTCTTTGTTGACATAACAGTACCCCCCCCAGACGTACGTTTTATTACCTTTTATTCCCTTATCATTATATAGATTTGTTAAATATCTGTCAATTAGATAAAGACTAATTATCGCCCTATTCTTCCATTTATATGCTTTTGATGGTATGATATCTATGCAAAAACTCTGAAAGGACTCCACTATGATATTAAGTTGTAACAAAATCACTAAGTCTTTTGTCGTAGAAGAACTTCTAAAAGACGTGAGTTTCATCATAAATGAAAAAGAAAAAGTGGCCCTAATCGGTATCAATGGGGGGGCTGGTAAAACCACCCTTTTTCGTATCATCACAGGGGGGGAATTACTTGCAGATAGTGGCGATATTCTTATTGGCAAGGTAAAAGCATTGGCTATCTCAAACAAAACGCCTTATCAGCCTCTGAACTTTCACTCTACGATGAGGTTTATCATGCAAATGAAACATTGATACATTTACAAAAAGAGCTTGAATCTATGGAGGAGAAAATCCACCTACACGAAGGTGATTCTTCCTATCTAGAAAAGTTGAATATCGATTATGACCGTCTACGACAAAAATTTGAGTCAATGGATGGCTATCAATATAACAGCCTTGTTTCTGGGGGGGTCTTAAAAGGTCTTGGCTTTATAGAGGAAGATTATGGCAAGAATGTCTCCAAATTATCTGGCGGACAAAAGACTCGAGTGCCTTGGCCAAAGAACTAATCCGCAAACCAGATATATTGATGTTGGACGAGCCTACAAACCATTTGGATATAGACTCTATAACATGGCTAGAAGGCTTTTTAAAGTCTTATAGTGGTACAGTCCTCATTATCTCCCACGACAGATTCTTTCTCGACCAAATCGTTGGTAAGATTGTTGAAATTGAAATGGGTCAAGCCAAAGTTTATCAAGGCACTTACACCGATTTCATACATAAGAAGGAACATGACCAAATCATTCAGAATAAGCACTATGACCAACAACAAAAAAACCATCAAACAACAAGAAGAAGTTATAAGAAAGCTCAAGTCCTTTAATAGAGAAAAATCCATAAAACGTGCTGAAAGTAGAGAAAAACAGCTGGATAAAATTGTTCGCATAGATAAACCTATGAATATTCAAGCTGATATGCACCTAAAACTTAAACCTAGATTTGAAAGTGGTTCGGATGTTATGAGTCTTGTGGATATTGGCAAGTCATTTGGCCACCTCAACCTATTTAACCAACTGAATTTTGATATCAAAAAAGGCGATCACATAGCTTTAATTGGTGATAATGGTACTGGTAAGTCTACCCTCTTCAAAATTATTAATAAAATCATTCCACCTGATACCGGCCATATAAAACTGGGGGGGTCTAAAGTTAAGATTGGCTATTATGACCAGGAACATCAACTTCTTAGTCAAAGCAATAATCTTATTGAAGAAGTTTCAGATGCCTATCCCACCCTAACTGAAGGTGAAATCCGTAACATTCTTGCCTCCTATTTGTTTAAAGGCGATGATGTCTTTAAAAGAGTTGGTAATCTGAGTGGCGGTGAAAAAGGTCGATTGACATTGGTTAAATTAATGCTTAGTGAAGCCAATTTCCTTATACTAGATGAACCGACCAACCATCTTGACATTATCTCCAAAAACATATTAGAAGAGGCATTAATTGGCTATCAAGGGACGCTCTTCATCATTTCTCACGATAGATACTTTGTTAACCGTGTAGCAACTAAGATATTGCACCTTGAAAACCAGCAAATTGAGACTTATATTGGTAATTACGATTACTTCACCAGTCAAAGAGCTTACCGAACCAGCGAAGAAATGTCTAGCAATCCAAGTGTCAACGTAACAGAGAATAAGATGACTTGGATTGAAGAGAAGGCATACAAAGCCAAGAAAAGAAAACTTGAAACAGAATATGAAATATTAGAAAGTAAGATTCATGACACTGAAGCCCTGATAGAAATTCTAGACAATGAGCTCTTAGATGAAGCCGTGTATAGTGATCATGTCAAAGCTGAAGAAGTATCTACTCGAAAGTCAGATCTTGAAGATGGACTTATGGTTTTATACGAGGACTGGGAAGCCATTTCAGAATCTTTAGAGAAACTTTAGACAAGATAAAAGGATGTTACCGTAGTGATACATCACTATAGCAACATCCTTATTCTTATTCATTCATTTGAATCACTGATTATCTAATATCTCAGCAATTTTCTTTTCAATCACATTGTTAGAAGTATTTCGAATATGAAGATTGGTTAGTGCGCTAGCAAGATCACCATCACGATTCTTTAAGGCTTCAAGAATTGCTTTATGCTCTTCAATCGAATGCTTCGCACGTTCTTCTGAGGACAAAGAAGACTTTCGAACTCTTTGCACGTAATGATGAAAATCTGATAAAACATGCCTTAATATCTTGCTCTCAGATGCCTCATATAACATCTCGTGGAATTTGGTGTCAAGTTCATACAATTGTTCAATATGCCCTTTGGCCAAATGAAATTCTGACAAATAAACAATTTCTTCAAGCTCATCTAGCTGTTCTTGGGTGATTGTCTTTGCAGCCCATTTTGCGCTCAACCCTTCAATCATCGAACGAATGGCATAGATATCGTTGATATCTTTGGCATTGATACCAGTAACAACCGCACCCTTGTTAGGAATAATCGTAACAAGGCCTTCAAGTTCAAGCTGACGAAGTGCTTCTCTAACTGGCGTTCTGCTCACGCCAAGTTCTTTAGATATTTGTATTTCCTTTATGGCTTCGTTTTGTTTGTAATGACCTCGTAAGATATCTTCACGTATCTTATGAAAAACTCTACCACGCAGCGAGAATTTATCATGAACCTCACTCTGAAGATTATAATTTTCCACAACTTCCTCCACCGTCACAATGTGACTTCTATAGACTATAGACTTTCGATAGTCTCCATTAAGTAGTTAGCATATTCAGTATTAGTAGCACCAGTGTCTCTACCAGTCATCACAAGCTTTTGCTCTGTTTGACCACAGATTTCTAAAGCTTTAAACAATTTGTCTGCTTGCTCAGTGTAACCGATATGAGCAAGTAACATTGCACCACCTCTAACTACACTTGATGGATCTGCATAGATATCTCTACCTTCGTCAACCATTCTTGGTGCTGAACCATGAATCGCCTCAAACATAGCATATCTTTTTCCAATGTTTGCTGAGCCAGCTGTACCAACACCACCTTGGAATTCTGCAGCTTCATCAGTCAGAATATCACCATAAAGGTTAGGTAATACCATTACTTGGAATTGTGTTCTTCTATTCTTATCAATCAACTTAGCTGTCATGATATCGATGTACCAATCATCTAGCTCAACACCTGGATAATCTTTAGCTACTTCTTTACATACATCTAAGAATTTACCATCTGTAGTTTTAACAACGTTTGCTTTAGTTACACAAGTAACTCTAGTCTTGCCATTCTTCGCTGCAAAGTCAAATGCTGCTCTTGCAATTCTTTCTGCACCTTGACTAGTAATAACTTTGAAGTCGATAGCAATATCTTCATCAATGTTAATACCTTTACTACCTAGAACATAAGCTCCTTCAGTGTTCTCTCTGAAGAAAGTCCAGTCGATATTATCTTCTGGTACTTTTACTGGTCTAACATTAGCAAAAAGATCCAATTCTTTTCTCATTGCAACGTTAGCACTTTCGATGTTTGGCCATGGATCACCAGCTCTTGGTGTTGTCGTTGGTCCTTTAAGAACAACATGACATTTCTTGATTTCTTCAAGTACATCACTTGGAATCGCTTGGTTTACTTCTGCTCTCTTTTCAATTGTTAAACCTTCAATAACTCTGAACTCAACCTTACCAGCATCTACATCAGCTTTGATTAGGTATTCCATTACTCTTTGTGCTTGTGCTGTGATTGCTGGACCAATTCCGTCACCACCAACAACACCGATAATAATTTTATCAAGTTCTTTGTAGTTGATAAAATCTTTCTGTTCTTTCATCTTGGAAACTCTCTCTTTTTGCTCAGTCACCAAACTTTCAAAATGCTTTAAATAATCGCTCATCTTAAATCCTCCGTTTGTAATATAGTTATAGGGCTAGTTCTATGCCCAGTTCCTCTGATTTTTCTCTAATAATCTTGATCAGTTCATTGTCGGCAATGGAAACCACTCGACCTGACTCATACTCATCGTCAACCCATTCCTTAACAGCCATAACAACTGGATGCTTCTTGTCAACAGCGCTTTCACCTGATAGTTTGAAATATGAATTAATCCAGTGAGCTACACCTGAGACACCTGATGTTTTTGTTACCGCTACAACAACTGGTCTATTCAGTAACTTATCTGTATCAAAAATATTGTAGATTTCTTCATTTTTAAGCAGTCCATCTGCATGGATACCTGCTCTTGTAACGTTGAAATTCTTACCTACAAAAGGCATTCTCTGTGATATCTCTACCCCCCCAAGTTCTTTTTGAAAATATTCAGCCATCTCAGTGATAATGGTTGTGTCCATACCATCTAAAGTACCTCGCACTTGAGCATACTCAAAAATCATTGCTTCAATTGGCGTATTACCCGTTCTTTCACCAATACCAAACATAGACCCATTAACGCTTGAACATCCATACAACCATGCTGTTGTTGAGTTCTGAACAGCTTTATGGAAATCATTGTGTCCATGCCATTCAAGTAGCTCAGAAGGTACACCTGCATGATGATGTAGACCATACATAAGTCCCGGTACTGAACGTGGCATAACAACACCTGGGAAACTTACACCATAACCCATCGTATCACATGCACGAATCTTAATTGGGACACCAGTTTCTTCCATTAATTTCATTAGCGCACCAACAAAAGGTACAACAAAACCATAGAAGTCTGCTCTAGTAATATCTTCAAGGTGGCATCTTGGTTTAACGCCAGTCTCAATACACTCTTTGATGACGCCAACATAATGGTCAACGGCTTCTTTTCTAGACATCTTCAGTTTATAGAAGATATGATAATCTGAACAAGAAACTAAGATACCTGTCTCTTCAAGTCCTATGTCTTTAACCAGTTGAAAATCTGACTTAAGGGCACGAATCCAACTTGTAATCTCTGGGAACTTGTATCCCTGCTCAAGACACTTATAAACAGCTTCTCTATCCTTCTTGCTGTATAAGAAAAATTCACTTTGTCTTATAATCCCTTTAGGGCCAGATAATTTATGTAGATAGTCATATACTTTTACAATCTGCTCAGTTGTAAAAGGCTCTCTAGATTGTTGTCCATCTCTAAAAGTTGTATCTGTAATCCATATTTCATCTGGCATATTCATTGGAACATGTCTATGATTGAAGGCCATCTTTGGAACTTCATCATATGGGAACAGGTTACGGAACAAATGTGGTTCGCTGACATCCTGTAATGGGTATCTGAACTCAGTACGTTCTAGAAGGTTACTCTTTTCACTAAATTCAATGGCTTGTTTCCTATTGAATTTCAAATGTTTTCTATCAAAATCGTTCACTGCTATTCCTCCTTTTATGACTCACACAATCTTTACATAAGATTGTTATATGCATTTTATTTTATATCTATGCAATTATAGTATTATTGTATACAATAATACCTTCTCTGTCAAGTTGGCATAAATACTAGAATTTAGGCCCATGTCCCTATCTTTATAGCTATTTTATACTTGTGTTAATTTTCTAATATTTCTGTAGTATTCTGACAATTAAATGATAGTTCTCCACATTATCCACATTTTTATACACAGAAAACCTTTTTTTTCGACTTTTTTACGGTCAAAGTTGTGACCACACTGTGACCATTCTGTTAACTATACCCAGGTTAATCATAATAAATAATGTATAATTGTTATAATTATACATTTCTTCCTAATTTAACAAATATACGATGGCTACTTAAGTTAGACTGGTATAAGTAACGCAAGCGAAAAATGGAGTTGCCTCGGACGATAGGCTATTGCTTGCAATCGCTGAAAGTTAGCCCCCCCAGTTGTTTGATGAA